>ULQN01013085.1_pt1 | contig 89048 bp, 77 predicted proteins | sample 1954491 | NCBI WGS metagenome assembly ULQN01 (sample SAMEA4835656, study PRJEB28245) | human gut metagenome | biome: gut microbiome; material: fecal sample | place: Denmark | collected 2008
AGAAAATAAATATAGTCGAGTTATTAAAAAGATATTATACTAGAACAATTTCTTCTTTAAGTTTTAACAATGCGTACTCCGCTGCTTCAGTTTGTGCTGGATTTGCAACAAGTCCCACTTGAGACAGTGAAACTAATTTATCAAAATATTTTTTCTTCGTCTGTTTATCAGTATGCTCTAAGGACTTAATAACATTGCAAGCAGACTCTGCTTTTACATATAATTCCTGTTGGTCTTTAGGAATGTCTTCTGTCATAGTGGAATTAACTTGAAAACTGATATCAAATTCCTCTGTTTCATTTTCATCTACAAGAAAGTAACCTTTCATTATAATCTTCTCCCACACGTTGGACACACATCTGTAGACAAAGAAAGGCTATGTTGCACATATCTCGGAGTCTTGTCAAGATATTCTAATTCTTCCCGAATTTTTTCTCGGTTGATTTCTATACGATCTGTGCCATTTCGTAAATCATTAAGTAACTTTTTTAACTCTGGTGACAGCATAATCATCATCCTTTCTTTTCCGACGATTTATAATGGTTTCCCACACCTAGGACAAACGTTCCCGGACATTGACAAGCTTTCATTCACGTGGTGAACATTATCATCTAAACCATGTAGTTCGCCTAACAGTTTTTCACGATCTATATGAATTGTTTTTATATTATCTTCTAAATCTTCCATTAGCTTTTTTAATTCAGGTGGCAACACAATAACATCCTCCAAGTCTTAATATAGTCTATTTAATATCACGTTTGGATCTAATCTTGCTGAATTAAAATATCACAAATATGTGCGTTTATCAGTTTTACACATCTCATAATAAAATCTTAAATTCACCAAATCCATTTAAGAATCTTACTACTTCCAAATTTTGCTCTTTCGATCTTAGCATGCGACCTTTTGTTCAATTATACTACGTACTCCTGCATTACTCCAGTTATTTCTCACTTTTTCCCTTTGCTGATTCTTCCAGACTTTCCATATATTTTTTAGCATCCTTCATAAAGCTGACAGCAATCATCACAATTACAGCACCAATCGGAAATGCAGCAACGATACTCACCGACTGAAGATTATTCATAGAACTTTCTGCAAACAACAAAGCAATCGGAAGCAAAATCAGCAAAATGCACCACATCAACTGAATGCCCTTATTCGGTTGTTCACCATCTTTCAATGTGTGATAACTGTAGCAGGATGCTGTCAGTGCAATCGAATCAAATGAAGTCGCGTAAAAAGCGATCATCGTCAGCAGAACAACTACCATAATAACAGGTGCGCCAGGCATCGTCTTAATGATAGATACGATCATCCCATACAGATCACCACTCTCCAGATACTGTGCAATAAAGTCAGCTTTTCCAGTCACCTGCATTCCCATAGAGTAGTTACCCAATACAATAAAGCTCGTTAATGTGGAGCCAACACCAAATATATAGCCACCAAGAATTGTCTGGCGCACTGTTCTACCACGAGAAATGCTGCCGATAAAAAACGGAGCAGCCACACACCAAACCATCCAATAAGCCCAATAGTAAATCGTCCAGTTCTGCGGGAAATTCGATGTACGAAGTGGGTCAGTATACGTAGACAGATCAACAAAGTTCTGAATCATCCGTCCTAGGGAAGAAAAACCGGTTTCAATAATGTACCGTGTTTCTCCGCCAAACAACAGGATAAAGGCAATCAGACCAAAAAACATATAAATACAGATATTGGCTAGCTTGCTGATTCCCTTAAATCCGTGCAGTAAGGAATATGTGTATACAGCACAGGTAATCAGAAGAATAATAATGTTAATCACCGTGCGACTAACGGCAACATGGAACAGCTCGCTAATAATGGTTGCCATCAATGGTGTTGCTACACTAAATGTTGTAGCTGTACCGGCAAGGAGTGCAAACACAGCTAACAGGTCAATAATGCGACCTGCCCAGCCATCGGTATGCTTTCCAAGGATTGGGCGACAAGCCTCTGAATACTTCTGGCGGTTTCTTTTTCTTACATGAAGCATAAAGCCAAAGGCAACGGCCAGTACCAGATAGAATCCCCATGGAATAAAACTCCAATGGAACAGCGGATATACCCCTGCCCAGTCCTGAATGCTACCCATTTCCGCAATATGTGGATCGGTTGCATACAACACCCATTCAGAGAAAGAATAGAACAAAATATCAGCTGCAAGCCCACAGGTAAACATCATAGAACCCCATGCAAAAAAAGAGTATTTCGGTTTCTCATTGGGTTCACCAAGAACGATATTTCCGTATTTTGATCCGGCAATATACAGTGAAACAATAAAAATTCCAAGTCCAATCACAAGATAGTATGTTCCAAAAGTATCACCAAAGAAAAAGCGAATCTGACTCAATACCAAATTTGACTGCTCAGGCACAAAGAAAAAGAGGATGCAAAGTGCTATTACAATCGCTAGTGGTACTATTGTTATCATCCAGTCTATTTTACCATGTTCTTTTTTTGTATTCACTTTAATTTTCCTCCACACATTTTTTATAGTTTGCATCCAGTGCTATCAGTTCTGATAAATTATCTACTTCGACAATATCCGATGCATTCATTGGACGAATTCCCAATTTGAAGTCATCGAAATGGCAAAACATTGCAACATCATCCCAGTATATCTGCCGATTTTGTTTTTCTTCAAATTCTACTTCCAAAAAATGTTTCAACTTTCGCCCATCTTCCGCTGTCCATCTGGAAATGCTATACAGCTGCCAGCCACATTTTCCGCCCGTCCGGCTGCAGGATGTCACGATGCCATCTTTTACTGTTTGAAGCCATTCATCTGTCTCATTATCCGTCCAGACACTGTTGTACCCAGAACGTTCAAACTCAGCAGACAGAATGTCCGGATTGTAAACAATCTGATCACCATCCAGAATTATTGCATTTTCGATATGGTCTCTTGCAACATAAAGGGAAGCAATATTATTGCAGGTATCATAATATGGATTTTCAATAAGCTTAACATCAGGATACTCCTGCATTAGCTGTTCAAACTGTTCTTTCAAGTATCCCACTACAATATAAATTTCATAGATTCCATTTTTATGTAATCCACTGATGACTGTGTCAATCATTCTCACACCATTTACCTTCACTAACGGCTTCGGTGTTTTAAGTGTAACCGGATACATTCGGTTTCCGAGTCCGGCCGCCATAATGATCGCTCTTTCCACTCTATGCATTTAATTATCCTCTCTTTCACTCTGTATCTTAAGTTCTTCTTGTACTATTTTAAAATATTCTTTTGCATAACGGTACTGACGCAATGAATATTCGCCAAATTCAACTCCAAGATTGCGTTTATATTCGCACCAGTTACTCCACAATAATCCACAGGCTGCAATATAGCAGTAGATCTTGATTCTTGTCTCATCATCGCATCCCTCTGTAAAATATGCTGCAATCAGACGGTCCACCTGCCTTTTATTATACAAAGAATAAATGCAGAACATCGCAACATCAACATGTGGATCCTGCATTCCGGCATACTCCCAGTCAATCAGCCTTATCTCTTCCTTACCGTTCTGATTTATAAACAGGAAATTATCCGGCACTGCATCAATATGTGTCAGAACCTTTTCTGACACATGTGTTTCAATATAAGATCTCAGTGAAAGAACATTTGATTTTGTTTTTTCATAATCCTTATAAACAGATGCATTTCCTTCCCATAGTGATTCATAAAATTCAATCTGACCGAAAATATCAAATTCATGATTTACTTTTAATCCAAGTCCATGAAAGTCTCTTAATCGTTTCATACACTTCTTGACATCTTCATAATTCAATGGATCACATACTCTGGCATTTTCCAAAAATTCTGTAATTTTATATCCATTTTCCGGGTTGATATATGCAATATCATCGCATATCTTCCTGCCATCGATTGCATGGTATACCGCCGCTTCTTGTTTTCGATTGATCAGCTGGTCCGTTCCCTCTCCAGGTATACGCATGATATATTTCTTTCCCTTGCAGGTAAACAAAAACGACCGGTTTGTCATACCTTTTTTCAAAACTATAATATCCGTAACTTCGTCCTGATTTGCCTCCAATACCTGACAGATCACCTGAATGGCATCTGTTTTTAACTGATTCGAATTGCTGTCAATTTCCCGTAATTGCTCATAAGTATTTATTTCCACAACATCAGCCGAATGAACAACCCTGGCCGCTACGATCATGCGGTCTTTCTGATAGAGTGCTTCTTCCCAGAACGAACCGTCATACCGTTGATTTCTACACAATTCTTCCACACGTTTTTTGACAAGATCCGCATCCTCTTTGACAAGATAGCATATTCCAATCATTGCATTTCCACCGGAATTTTCCGGTACGATGACAAGCTCCATTTTGCGATTCACCCTGACATTGCTCTCATTATCCACAAGATCACTGACCATATACCAGGAATACAATTCATGCCTGTGAAAAGGATTTCTGTCACACCAGATATCGCATGGAATAATATAAGAATTCTCGAGATGATCTTTCACAAGTTTCAAAGAATACAGGTTATTCTTAGCAGCATACTCTGTATTCACGATCAACTTCACTTCATACTCATCAATCAGATACTCGTATTTTTCTTTCATAAAACCTACTACTATATAAATTTCCTTGATTCCAACTTCATGTAGTTGTTTAATGATACGTTCAATCAACGCCTCACCATTGACTTCCAAGAGACCTTTCGGCAGTTCAGTATTAATAGGTACCATTCGCATACCAAATCCTGCTGCCAGAATAACCGCACGTTTTGGAGTTTTTTGTTTGAATTCTGTAATCGCCTTCGCTGTTGGATACATTGATTCATCTAAATAATTAGATTTAATCAGTTCTTTAATTGAGCGGTTCACTACCCCCAATGAATGACCTGATACTTCCGCAAGAATCCTCTGATTAATAAAAGGTTCTTGTAAAAGTGTGTTCAAAATATCACTTTCCTGCTTGTTCATGTATTTCATTCCTTTCTTTTTCGTGAACATCATATAAAATAAAAAGCTAGCTCTCAATAGCTATTTCTATTAAGAAGAGAGCCAGCTTTGAATTACTCTACTTTCTTATATACCTTAAAGAAATGGTGTCCCACTCTGTCTTTCTCTGGTGGGAGTTGCATATAATCTCCATATTCATGTCGGAGAACTTTGTCATATTCCTTTGGCACTCTAAACTCATATTTACCAAATGGCATCATAATGGTCTCGTCAAACCATTTTCTCGGAAAAATATCTTTTTCACCCCAAGACAACCAAATAACGCAACCTATATATTCACTGCTGTCGTAATCCTTGACCCTAGCAAGTTTCTCTAACTTATCCTGGAAGCAATCTTTTCCTCGTAGTTTTGCATAAAGATACACTGGCAATTTTGCTATCTTTCTAAACAACGAAGTTGTAGTTTCAATTGCAAAATGCTCTCTGGTGGCCTGATAACAAAGTGATGAGAGTCTATCCCCTTTTAGTCCATACTTTACAGCTTCATCTTTTGTTTTTCCCAGACCATCGTATGGATAAATATCAATAAAAACCCCCATACCATATGGTTTTTCATTTGCCATATCAATCACATATCTATTATCACTTATTCTTGTTATCATGTATGGATAATTCTTACATTCTTCACGATTAAACACCTCAAGATGCGGATATTCCTGAATATGATTTTTTAAATAAGCCAGCAACTTATCATAATCCGGTCGTGGCATCATGATATCAACGTCATCATCCCACGGAATATATCCATGATGCCGGACTGCACCGATGAGTGTTCCGTAAATCAATGCGTATCGAAGTTGCTGTGATTCACATATTTCTGCAATTGTGTGCAATATTTCAAGCGATATTGCCTGAGTTTCTTTTATGGTTAGTTCTTGTTTTTTCATTATTGTTTCCTCTTCTTTCTAGGAATCGACTACTCATCATTATTTTAAAACCCGTAGCCAAAAATTATCCTGATTATATATCAAGCTTTAGTACCCTTTAACACAATACCGCTTCAAATTTTTCAAAACTTTAAACGTAATGTAAAACTCATGAATAGTCACAACTATACAAAATCTTTTTATAAAGTCTGTTAATATTAGTATTATGCAGAAGTTTTCAGGCATATCAACAAAGTCTCATCTAGTTTGATGCAAAGCATACTGTTGCATTATTTCTTTAGTGCATCTGGAACTTCCCAATAATCTTTTCTTTGTTCATTCCAACAAATATGTTCTCTAACAACTTTTGCAGGATTTCCAACCAATATACTATTGGGAAGTGGATATGTTCCAGATAGCACTGCCCCCCCTCCTACAACACAACCATCTGCTATTTCAGTTCCTTTTAATATTTTTGCACCTAAACAAATCCATACATGTTTACCAATCACTATATTTTTATCAGGATTAACACGATTACCTTGTAAATTATATATTCCATGGTAATTGTATATGTCAACCGAAAAATCGGTCAACCGCTCATTGAAAATTAGGTCTCTTTTGACCTGGGTTGGCACCTGCCGCAGGTGCAGTTACTACTTAGTTACAGTTTCGAAGTCGGTTCCGTTGCTCCGAAGTGTTTCCCGAAGTCTGTAGAAATCGCCCTCCATATCAATCAGATAGGCCTTATATGTAAGTCTGTCAACGATTGCACTTGTAATGGCAGCATCTCCAAATATCTCGTCCCACCGCTCAAAGGTAAGATTTGATGTGATAATGGTTGATTTCTGGGATGCTCTCAGGGAAAGTACTGTAAACAATAGATCAGCACCTTCCCGGTCGAAGGATATATAACCAAGTTCATCCGCTATGATCAGGTCGTATTTTTCAAAACTCTTTTGCACGCTGTTCCTCTGCATCTACTTCCATGCGAAGAAGCTGATGCAGAAACATAGTCTGTTGCGCTTGATATTGCTTCTTCAAAATGATCACTGATTGCATTTAGTTTTAACAGACTACAGTACTCCTGGATTTCGTGTTGGATTTTTGCCTTCATTATACCACCTTCCTTTCTGACTGGTTCTGAACTTTGCGAAGGCGGTCGTATTGTGAAAGCGTTGTTTTGGATTTCTCGCTTAGGCGGTCAGTTTTTATATTTGTTTTGTATCTTCTTCCTTTTTGGCACATATGAGTGCTGTTTTATCTGCACTCATATCAAAGAAAGATTATTTTCATCCATTTTCTTATATCCCCTTCATTTGCTCATGCTGCCATCATAATTCAATCTTTCCATCTTTAATTATATAATTATGTAATTGCATTTCGACCCCACCCAATTTATATTTGTATGGCTCATCGCCTCGAGTAAAATCTATCTGCATAACATTTTTGCTTTCATTCTGTATCTGCTTGATAAGGAAATCATAAGTTCCTCTAAATAACGGAGAGTAAAAAGCATATTCCATCTTGAAACAATTTTGCATAACTCTTATGGCTCTATTGTCCATTAACCCATATAAATAACCAACAGTCACATCATTCAATTTTACAATAACAAATATTGAATTGTTCATCCTTTTCATGCTATTTTTAATGATATCATATTTTCTGTCATGCCACTCAACATAACAAGCATGCCATATTTTTGAATAATAATGCAGCAAATCTAATTTTTCTTTTGATTTTTTATTTTTGACTTTTGTACGCTTGGTATGAATATCGCATAAATTATTTATTATTTCATCACTTTCTATATTTCTATAAACAGAGAACTCATATTCATAGTTATCTTTCTTCATCCTGTTTAATGCGGTTCTTAAATTCTGCCTTGTACTTTTTGACAACTTTTGATTATACGCTTCAACACTTTCTGGTAAATCAATAAATACAGATGTGGTCAAACGATCTTGAAAATCTTTTTCAGCACACCAAATAGAAATAGCTGTGTCATCTCTAACACAATTTAAATTAATATCTAATCCTGGGAACTGCTTTGCAATTTCTTTGAATGCAAAATCAAACCATAGGTTATTAGGTTCAAAATAAATAGCGTTCATATAATCCGACCACGATTCAATCCCCAAAAAATAAATCCCTTTTTTTCTTCCCAGCCATTTTATCCCTAAAGATTTCTTTTGTACAATTAATGGGATTAACATAACCGTTTTATCATTTTCAATCACTTCGGCAATACATATATTAGATAATAATCTATTATATTCAAATTTTAACCATTGTTCTACAAGTAACACATTCCAATCATATGATTGAAATGCTGTCATTTCTCTTCCCGTTTCAAGTTTTTTCCATACACTTTCATATTCTTTTAGTTCGTCACTTGACTTTATTATCTTATATTTAAATATCATTTTCATATTTTACCCTTTTAATTCTAAAATAGATGCTTGACCATTGAATATTGCGATGCATTGACTTCCAGAATAATCAAAGCATAACGCTCTCCTTATTTCTATATAAACTTACTCACATCTTGTTTATTAAAAATTCCATTTTCCTTTTTACTTTTTCAATCAGTACAAAACCTTTAAACAGGCACCTGTCACAAAAATCAACCAATTTAATTTTTTTTGAATTTGACTGCCTTGCACAATTCAATTTATTTACAATTCTTTGAGCTGGTTGAAAAACTTCTATCTCTGAAATACATGTTTGAGATATTGAGCGTATTTCTATGTAAGAACACTGTACTCTGCCAACATTCAAAATAGTTGGCTGACCATATGGCATTAAAGAATCCACCTTTACTGTCTGTTCACCGAGATATATTTCAATGTTGCACTTTTCTATATGGTCACTCGTCGGGCTCCCATGCAGCACTATTTGTTCAACAGTTTTTTCTCCGTTAAACACAATATTTATACACGGTTTCAAGTCTGAATCATCCGGCTTCCACAATCCTTTTGAATAATCTATCTTCAAAGGATCTTCGGTAATAATGTCATCCGTATCAATAACTTTTAAATCACTAATTTTTGATATATCACCGGAAGTAGACGTTATTGTTGCATCTCTGATCAATAAATTGTCAGTTCTTTTTTCCCAGAAAACATTATCCGCATTAATAACTTTTCTTGCATGCATCGCAGCATACTGGCTCTTATGACATTTCAGTGCCTTAAATGGTGTTTTTAAAAAAATAAAGCCATTTTTTTCTTGGCTATTTAAAGAAATTCTGTCTTCCCATTTATATGAAACATTGCTTAACAACATTTTAGCCACTTTCGTATTTTTCAAATCTGTAGCCGAATAGTCATCAACACCATAATATGCTGTTTCATAACAAAATCCCTTCAAATATAAAGGTGTATACGTTTTATTCTCATTCATAATATTAAATACGGCCTCATCCAACGCCAACGACACCATTCTGTGATCCGAATGGAAATCAAAATCCGTCCCTATAATTACTTCGGGTATCAAATTTCTCAGAATTTCTTCAAACTTTAATATTATGTTTTTGTCCCCATCTGTAAAAAAATGGCGTCCATTCCTATTGGGTGTATCCGGTAATCCCAGAAAAATAACATTATCCTTTTCTATTCCATACACAGCACATGCATTTATGGCTTCTTTTTTTCTAGTTAATGCCTTATCCGGATTTGCATCTAATGATGAATACACAACATATACATCATATTGTTTTACCAAATACGATAATATATTACCTGCCAAATTCGTTTCATCATCTTGATGAGGTACAAATATTACTAGTTTTCCCACTTACTCACCACCTTTCAATACAACTTTAAAAGCATCTTTCTATACAAAAAGCGAAGAAATTATTTGATATGATTTTAGAAAAATAACTTAATCACACTCACACTTTGCATTATATATAACCGCTTTATCAGACAATTACTTATAACATTTATTGCCACCACGTTTAATTCTTCATCACAATATTTCCAATAAACCTATTGATTTGAGTATATATATCTGAACAAAATTTATTTCCAAATATGAAAATCGTTGCTGATGTAATAATAACTGCTGATGTAAATCCTATTCCCACATGTTGTGTTAAATAATATGTTCCAGCTATCTTTCTAATAATATTATAGCCAGCTTTTACCGAAAACGCTGATGCAACATAAATTACAACTGTTCGGCTTCCGTATTTTGTATACCATCTCTTTTTGTCTGGAAGTAAATTTATCATGCATAAGGTGGCCATAAATCCGATACCATAAGAAAATACGCGAATTATAATACCCTGCAAATTACTCATTCCAGAAGCATTGTAACATTGTATATTTTCATATGACTTGACTGGAACCAATGCATTAATGTGTAACAATATAACAGTACATGCCATTAATACCGATAATAGTATTGCATATCGTTTAGGTACTCTTCTGATTTTTCTCACTCTTTCTTCATCCAGCATGCTGCCAATAATAAAATAAGGAAAAAAAGCAATTATTCGCGAAATTGACATAAAACGATCAGCCTCACGAATTACTCCTATATATAATCCAAATAGCAACGCCCACAACCATAGCCCTTTTATTTTCTTCAAATCATTAATAAATAATCTCCAAATCAACAGACTAAAAAAATACCAAAAAATATATTTTGGCAGAAAAACATTTACGAAAAATGTTTTTTCAGTCCATATGACATAAATGGTATTAAATATGAAATAAGGTATCCCACAATTAACAATAATTTTTTTACTTTCGTTTGCGTACCCCCCCCCAGAAAAATATCCCGATATAAATATAAAAGCTGGCATATGAAACGAATAAATACAGGCTCTTATAATTCCATACTCATGTTCCAAACTAATTTCTTCCAAAGCATGCCCAAGTACAACTAATATTATCAATACTGTTTTTATATTATCAAACAATAGGCTTCTCTCTTTTACTTTCACAACTAACCCTTCCATAATAATGGTATTAAGCTGACCACAAAATTCTAACCAATCTATAAATTATTTTCTTTTTAAATTCCATATTACTCTCTCTGCAATAATTCCAAGTCTGTCTGTACACAGTTTTTAAGTATTTTTTTGCCTCTGCTTTTTCAGCATGATTAACTTTGGGAATCCATTTATAATATGTCAAAACTGCCTGCTTGCAAAAATAAGAACTTACATATGACAATATCTCATAGTCTTGGTTCTCTTGAAAATATTTAACAACTGAAGCATCTGCGTCTATTCCATCCTTTATCTTTTTCAAACTTACTCTTGCTGACATTATGCTTTCAGGTCGTATTCTATAGAAATACAAAGATTTGTTTAGCAATGCAATCTGGTTTGAATTCAAAAACAACTTATACGTTGTAAACGTATCTTCATAAATTCTTCCAAAAGGATATTGAACGCTATCAAATAATTTTCTGCTATATAATTTATTCCACGCTACAAACCCGAACTTCCCAGCTTGTCCACAATATATCTGTTTTACTAATTCTCTTCCGGATATTATTTGAGCATTGCCCTGGTTATTAGAAATAATAATCTCATCTCCATTTGAGAATTTACTATATGCACATACGGCTATCATAGCGTTTGATTTTATACAGCATTCATAAAGTTCTTCAATAAAGCTTTGTGCAATCAAATCATCTGAATCAACCAGAGCAATATAGGAACCTGAAGATACTTGAATTCCAACATTTCTCGCATCTGACAATCCACCGTTCTCTTTATGAATTACTTTTATCCTACTATCCATTTTCGCATATTCGTCGCATATATATGGGCTTTGATCTGTTGAGCCATCATCAACAAGAATAATTTCCAAATTCTTATAGCTTTGCCTAATTACTGACTCAATACATTCTTTTAAATATAATTCAACATTATATATTGGCAAAATTACAGAAATAAGTTCATCCTGCATCACAACTCTCCTAAATCCTTTATTTTTCATTAAGTTTTTTCTCTAACCAAGCTACAACTCTCTTAGTTGCATTTCCATCATCATATAATGGATATTTTTCAAAATATTGATTTATTTTGGCAAAATAAGTTACTTGATCATAGTTTTTGATATTTCTAATCATTTCCTCATTTGAGGTTGCCATAGGGAATGGAAAATTGTAAAACTCCGGTAGAAGTCCTCTGGTTTTCTCATACTCCTTTATATCTAAAGCACATAGAAACACTGGTTTCTTTAAAATAGCAAAATCAAATACACATGACGAATAATCTGATATCAATGCGTCACAAGCCAGCAATAATTCCTGCATATCCGGATATGATGTTCCATTAAGTATATTTTCTCCATAATTTATAAAATCACTTTGATTCCATACATTCGGATGAAGTCGCACAATAATTTTAGCTTTTTTGTTTACCTTTTCAGCAAATTTTTTAACAATTTCTTCATACTCCAACTTATATCCTTCTAACGAATAATTGTCTCTGAAAGTAGGTGCATAAAGTATGTAAAAGCAATCTTTCTCAAAATTTAATTGTTTTCTTAAACGATAGTATCCGGAATCGTTTTCTATTTGTTTTATAAAAAAATCATTTCTTGGAAGTCCATATGATAATATTTCAACATGATCACTTAACCAAAAAGCCCTTTTAAACTGGTTATCCAACAACTTACTATTGGATAATATTCCATCCGCTATTTGACCATCATATTTTGCTTCTCTTACATACTCTTCTCCAAGTTCCTTTTCAGCATCAGCTTCTGCTCTTTTGGGGCCGAAAGGTGCATGCCATGTCTGTAAATATATTTGCTTTTCCTTTTTTTTCACCGGATGAAGATGCCTAACATTATCAATCCAAACTTTAGCTGTTGCTCTCATATATAATCCCATAAAAGAATCAATCTTTACCGCTCGGATTCTCATTGGAAATTCATAAGACGAAAGATTATCAACCAGCCAGATCATTTCATAGTCTTTTTCAGACTGAGCTAGCTCGTCTGCAATATACTTTGGATTATCCCCATATCCCTTTCCACCAAAATTATCGAAAACAATTCTATTTTCTTTGATTGGAAAAAAATATACAAATGCACTAAACGGTCGTTGGAGAAACTTTTTGAAAAACTTTCGTTTACCCTTTTTTATAAGATTTCCCGAAGTAAGAAGGTATTTTGCTCTGGAATAATTCATGCGTTTTAGTTTCCCCTCCACAATTTAATTTGATTACTGTAAATAAGTATCTAATATTTTACAATAATTTGATTTCTTTAAGTCTCTGTAATCATCATATCTCTGTAATTTATGAATACCACTCATTTTCATAATCTGTTCCCATCTTTCAGCTGAGTAATCCTTTTTCAATTCAAACATCAACATATGGGGCGAACTGTTATTAAAGGCCGGAATACTTTCCCACTCATTCTCATATCGTCTACAAGCCATTGTAAAGAACAAATGAAAAGTAAAATAATTCAGCAAGTAATCATAATCTTGCCAATATGCATACAGCAAATTTCTAGTCAACACAATAATTGGATTTCCAATTTCGCTTGAAATAAACCAACTTGATGCAATTATCGGAGCTTCTTCCTGATTTCCTAAATTCAATTGTTTGAACACAAACAAACGTTGCTTACTCGCATATCTAAAGAAATCTTCATCTGTACATAAAGCTGTAGAATCTATCCACATTCCTCCCCACTTAGCCAAAAGGGAGATTCTAAGAAGATCTGAAAAATGTGCCATGCTAATTTTACCTTTTTCGAACCTCTTTTCAATGTAATCCGGAAGTTCTATATATTGCTTAAAATTATTTTTTGTTAAAATAATTATCTCTTTTTCCGGCATTACTCTATGCATAGAATTTATGCAAGCCTTAACTAAAGGTGGGGCAGATTCATAACCTTGAAACCAGCATACCCAAACTTTATCAGAAAATTCATGTTTAGAATTTGATTCAACTCCTCTGTCGATCATCTTTTTATACTTTGTATAGAGCTTCTCATAATCTCTGTATTGATATACTACAGTCTTCGCATCTCTGTCTTTTATATGAAGGAAATTATTTTTTTTTCGAATAGTCTCTATGACTTTTTTCTTTGTTTTCCATATAAATACACCGTTTTTTATGGCATCTATTATTTTGTTTATCATAACTCCACTACCTTTTTATTTTTTCTTTCAAAAAACTGTACAAATATTTTAAAGCATCAATTTTAAATATAATCGCCATACCTAAGTACAAGGCAATTCCTATCAATACTTGAATAAACAACGCCACAATACTGTTTATTTTCAAATAGGAAACCATATATACAAGCAATCCCATAATTCCTGACATCAAAAATGCCGGAATTAAATCTTTAAGTTGTTCTCGATAAGTATAGTCGATTTCTCTTTTTAATGGTCTTGCATTAACAATATTACTATATATAGAATATAGAAGCATGGTAACAGCAACCGCTGTGACATTTATCTTAACTCCAATAATTAGAAGCAATACATATACTGGTTTTTTATATACTTCAAGTTTTAATATGATATCACTTTTACCTATTGCTTTAATTGCCTGTAAGCTGACACCGCCAATCAAAGAAATTGCTGATGAAATACTTAATATTTGAACAAAAGGAACAGCTAACTCCCATTTTGATGTAAACAGAACATTTATTAATGGGCCAGCTACTGCTGCCAAGCCAAAAAGCATTGGAAACATCACAAATGACATTATTTTTACAGCTTTGCGTGTCATCTCTTTAACTCGTGCTTTTTCATCACTAATATTGGCTATTGCTGGAAAAAGTACAGACATAATGGATGTGCTTATATTCGTGGTAATTAAAGAAGGAAGCTGATTACCTTTATTATAAAATGCTAAGTCTGCAGATGTATAAGCTTTTCCAACAATTAAAGATCTTAATTGGTCGAAAAATGTTCCGGATAAATCTGCAGCAAGTATTTTCCATCCATAGTTCATCATACTTTTAGCCGATTTCAATGAAAAAACAAATTCTGGATGCCACGGAACGGTAACTGACAATACAAGAATATCAACGATTGTGTTTGTAAAGTACTGTGCAATAAGAGCCCAGGCACCAAAGCCTTTATATGCCATAATAATTCCGACAATGCCGGAAATCAAAGTTCCTCCAAGTGTAGAAAAGAAATACCTCTTAAATATCATATGTCTTTCAACATACGCATGTTGTATTGCACTATATGCACTGAGTGGAATTCTTAACGCAAAAACTCGCAAGATCAATGACAACCCCCGCATATTATAAAACGCTTCAATAAAAGGAGCTGCAATGAACAATATCAAATAGACCAACACTGAGACTGCCAAACTACAATAGAAATTAGTTGAAAAATCAATTCTATCAGCATCCTTATTCTGCACCAGTGCAGTGTTAAATCCACTAGTCACAAATACATTTGCTATATTGATAAAAACTAATATTAACGCAACAATTCCATAGTCTGCCGGCATAAGAATTCTAGCCAAAACAACAGAAACAATAAACGAAATCCCTTGTGCCAATATTCTTTCTGCAAACTTCCAAAAAACTCCGGAAAATATGCTATTCTTTAAACTTTCATTATTCATACTCGTTTTCCTTGTTTTTCTCTTTCATAAACTGTACTTTTTATGCTGTCAAAAAGAATTATTAAAATCCAAAAATAAATAAGTGCTATGTAAAAATCCAACGTCGCACATAATAAATAAGCAACAATACAATATAGCAGCACTGTAATCACATCATATTTTAACAATCTCTTTTTTACCGTCACTGACGATTTGAACCACATAAATGCAAAAAAACTTCCAATTATTCCAGAATCCATCAGAAACTCCAAAATAATATTATGTGTATGTGTGGTGCCATACAATATATAAGATGATATTTGGTTATCTGTTAACATCCCATAACCTATTAGTGGTCTTTGAGTAATCGCATAAATCGCCTTTGGCCAAATAATTTCTCTTGAATTTAATCCGACCTTTCCAAAAGCACTCAACAACTCCTCAAAATATGTTTGTATGTTAAAGCCAATTACTAATATCAATAACAATATAATTATTATAAAAACACTGCGTACATTTACTATTTTTTTCAGGAAAGCTGATTTTCTAAAAAAGAACAACACCATAAATACACCATATGCGAAAATTCCTGCCCATGATTTAGGAATCAATAAACACAAAAAGGCGATGCCAAAGAAAAAACAATCCCCTGTTTTTATTTTCCCTTTATTCATAAGTGCATCGGACATAATAAATCCAGATAATGGTATCAAAATAAATGCGGAATAATTATCGCTCCCCAAAAAATACTTATCAAATGATACTATTGCTTTAGCCAGAACCGGATGTCCAACCACAATAGTGTAAAATTGTAAAAGGATGTATATTTTCGAAATATAGCTTAAGTATTTCAAAATAACATTGATCCCATTTGATTTTTTTCGCATAATATTGAATAAAAATAATACCCCTAAAATACTTAACAATGTCTGAATGTTATTTTTTAGATTTCCATTACTCAATATTGCTACCGTCCACCAACCTAGAAATGCCAAACACCATTTAGATGCCTTTGTCAATGAAAATTTTTCCCTTATAATGTATAACATCAATGCAAATGTAACTATAATTTTTGTAAGAGAGTATAATGTATTTAACGTTGGAATTAAAGAAACATTAAAAGGCTTAAGATATGTAAGCAATACTACAAATATGATTAAATTTTTAACTTTAACTTTTAATGTCATCTTATCCTTATCTCCTAACAATAACTTCTCATTTATTTTTCAGTATAGATTCTCAATAACCTACTGCACATATATTCTATGCTGTAATTCTGTCTCACTTTTAGTTTATACTTCCATGTTGCTTTTTTTATATCATCATATTTTGAGATAACTTCTTCTATCTTCTTGCTTAGACTCTTTGAATCACCATTTTCAAATAATTCTCCAATGCCTTCATTCATTACTATTTCTCTCGGTCCTGCAATATTACTTGCAATGCACGGAACCCCCATTGCCATCGCTTCCACTAATGCTAATCCAAACCCCTCAGACCTTGAAGGAACAACGCAAATATCAATTTCATTTAAAAATTCTGGAATATTGTCTATGTTTCCTAAAAACTTCACATTCTCTTCTAAAGAATTTTCTTTCACATATTTTTTTAATTGTTCAAAGTCTCTGCGTTGCTTCTCTGCAACACCTCCCACGAATAACGCTAATACGTTTGGATGTTGAATTTTAATTAACTTTATTGCTTCTAATAAAATATCCTGTCCCTTCAATTCAGGCATTATCCTAGCTATGCATCCTATAACAATCGCATTTTTATCATATTTTTTAAGTCTTGCACACTCATATTTTTTTGTTTCAATTCCGTTATATACTCTTACTACCTTTTTTTTATCTATTCCTGCACTAACTATATCTTCTACAACCGCATCTGATATACCTATGAACTGATCACACACCCAATCCTTCAGAAGGATTTTATTCTTTCCAATATTTTTAAACTGATCTATTCCATGAATCGTACTTACAACTTTACATTTAGGATTTATGATTTTGCTTAGTACAAGTAGTTCCGGTGCATTAAATGAATTGCAATGAACAACTTCTATTCTATTTTCTTTTATATATTTCGCCACTTCAAATAATGGAGAGAATTTATCTTTTGATCCTACTTTTCTCTTCAAAAGTTTGACATGAATATTTTTATTCAATGTATTGAGTAAATTATCATCTATCAGATCATTAATTATATATAAATGGACTTCCTCATTTTGGGCATCCATCTGATTACAAATATCAGCTACTAATCGTTCTGTTCCACCAACTGTAAAAGAAAAAAGCAAATACATTATTTTCATACTTGTTCACCTAACAATACCTTGTAATAAGTCCCCTGTTCTCTCTGTTTTTCTTCACTAAATTTATATGTCAATTTATGAAACTGTGTTTGGCTCTTTATTGCAGTCCACGTTTTTTCATCATATTGATCAAATAATCTTAATAGCAAAATATGCGGTGTTGCATTATCTCTTGGAATAATTTTCTTCCAATCTTCTTCGTATTTCTCTAATACAATGGACATGAAATCATGAAGTAAAAAATAATCCCACATTGTATTATTCGTTTTCCAGTATTCATAGCAGAGTTCTCTGGTAGCCATAAGAATCTTATTATTTGTTTTTGCTTCCATTAACCAACTGCTGATATAGCTGGCATGCCCATCCCTGCCAGGTTTCAATGTCTGGAAGAAGAACAACTCAGAGTCAAAAAAATATTCCGGTGCATCTCCAGTGCATAACACTGTTGCATCCAACCACAGTCCACCATAATTGATCAACAATTCCAGTCTCAGCAAGTCTGTCATGTGCGTGTGCGTAATAACTCCCTGTTTCCACTTTGTCATAATGTACTCCGGAAATGTTACATAATCGCTTATATTTTTTTCGGTAAGTACTATCACTTTTTTATCCGGGTGATTCTTAATAACAGATTGATAGCATTTTTTTACCAACTCCGGAGCATTGTCCATTCCTTGAAACCAACAAATCCATATTATATCCGATGTCTTATGTTCCTTTTCAGTATAAGTTTTATCAAATTCTTCCAGCTTCCAATTATATTTCTTTTCTAACTTTTGCTTAGTCTTTAAAGTAGTCGAAAGCCTTAGGATTTCCAGTGCTGTTCTACTTTTTCCCAGCAATAGGAATTGCCCTATTCCGGTAAACAAGGCTCCTCCCTGCCAATATTGTTTAAGGAGCTTTATGCCGCCCTGCTTTTTAAACGTCTCTTTTAAATTCATGAAACTCCTTTCGACAATCAATTTATTGCTTTTAGCATTTCAATTGTTCTAACAATACCTGTTTTTATATCATATTTAGCTTTCCAACCAAGGCTATTTAACTTTGAAGAATCAAGGCGAGCTTTCGTTGCTTTGCTGTATCCAGCACTTTCTACTGCATCCGGAATTTCAAACACAACCTTTTTTCCGGCATAGTCAGCAATGATAGCTGCCAAATCTTTTAACATAATATCCGATGCGTCATCCGAAATGTTATACGCCTCTCCGCTTTCGCCATTCAGAAGGACGGTCAATAAGCCAGATACGCTATCCATAACATATAAATATGAATAAAATTGTGTTCCTGCACTTTTCAGTACAATGTCCTCTCCGGCAACGCCCTTATGCAGAAACTGTGATAATGCTTTCGTATCCGTTTTTAATAATGTTGGGCCATAAGACCTTGTTAACCTCGGAATAACAACATCTAATCCCTTTTGTGCTTTATAAGCCTGGCACAAAGCTTCTCCACATCTTTTACTTTCAGGATATCCAGCTCTCATTGTATTACAGTCAATGTATCCGCAATACTTCTCATTAAACTTCTCAACATCGCCACGATTTTCACCATATACTTCATTAGACGAAGCAAATGCAAATCTTGTGGTATGATGCTCAACTGCAAAATCAAGTAAATTTTGAACACCTATAATATTTGTCGTAATAGTTCCAATCGGATCTGTAGAATACTGCATAGGGTGTGTATTACTTGCAAGATGCAAAATATAATCTACTGTCACATCCTCTGTCAAACACAGTTTTCTGTTTACATCATATTCAATAAAGCGAAATAACGGATTCTCAAAACAGTATTTGAATCTATTACGCATTCTCTCTTTGCTTCTGCCGAGAGCGTAAACTGTACAATTCAGATTATCATTGTTCTTTCTCATGATAACATCGACAAGCATGCTACCAATTAAGCCTGTCGCTCCTGATATCATAATGGATTTATTATTTAATTTTTTCCAAGGCAAATTCAGATCTGCCACATAATTCACATCTTCTAAATATAAAGAATTGTCATATACGTTCATCAAAATCTCCTTATGCTTACTTCAACCAGTTATCTTTATCTGCTTTTAAATAAGCCTTAAACATCTCCAGATCGTCTTTCGTTGTAAGTTTTATATTCTTATCGGATCCGGCTGCAAAGTGTAATGTGACACCGAGTTCTACCATCATAGTGTTAGTATAGTGTGAGCCATAAATACCAATTTCCTTTTCAAAAGCTTCATGATACTTTGCATTCAACAAATCAAATCTGTATGCCTGCGGTGTTGAGACACGTCTTAATGTCTCTCTTGGAATATACTTGTTTGTTGTAGTTTCATCATCTTCGTTGATAACAAAAATCTGCTCATTATATGGCATAGATGTCACAGCATTACCATACTGCGAACATTTGCTGATTACATCCGACAATACCGAAGGCTCTACCAACGGTCTGATACCATCATGAATAATGATATTATCATCCGGGTTAGCCTTTCCCTCCAATCCATATACACCATTTCTTATTGATTCCTGCCCAGTTTTGCCACCAGATACGATCCACTTCAATTTTGTAATATTGAACTGCTTGGCATATGCCCAAACAATTTCGTGCCAGCCATCAATACATACTAATTCGATAGCGTCTACCTGAGGATGCTTTTGAAATCCCTCCAAAGTGTAAATCAAAACAGGTTTATCATATACATTGATGAACTGCTTCGGCAGATCTTGCCCCATTCTTGATCCAACACCACCAGCAATAATTACAGCAATATTCATATTATTCTTCCTCCCATATGTTTCTGCATTTCAATATTTTAACGCCATGTGCAATTCTGTCTTTTTCCGGAGGCAATTTCATATAATCGCCATATAAACATTTTAAAATAGCATCACTATTTTCTGGTATATTCACTTCTTCATTTTCAAAGACAGCTTTTTGGGGTGTTCCGAACCACTCTTTTTGTACAATTTCTCTTTCTCTGTATCTGCCAAGCATGTTTCCACACCATTCAGCTTTATCAAAATCTGATTTTCTTAATAATCTTTCCAGGCTATCCAGTATTTTATTTGTATTGAAAAGTTTTCCCACTGGAACCTTTTTACAGAATTCAATAATAACATTTTCATATGTAGGTCTATCTCTATGATAATCTACCTGTGTGGTGATATGAGCAATTTGAACCATATAGCGTTTCAACAATATGTGCTTTACTCGAAACCAACGTAAAATTTTATTGTCTGGAAGCCCATCTAACGGAAAAATATCAATCCATATATGAGCCTTTCTCGGTTGCTCTGCTAAGTTAATCTCAATCTCCGATTCTAAATCAATAAATTGGCTCATGGCAAAATGCCAGTTTGAATCCGTGAATCGATTACAGATTCCGTAGCCTTTTGGCATATCCTTGCTCAGTAATTCATGAAGTTTGTCAAAATCTTTTCTTGGCAGTCCTAAATCAATGTCGTCATCCCATGGTATAAAGCCTTTATGGCGAAGAACACCAATCAACGCACCACCTGTAAAGTAATACCTTAAATTATGCTCCTCGCAATAGCTAATAAGGACATTCAATGTATTCATTGTTAAGTCTTGCACTTTTTTATTATCTGTCACGCTAATTATCTTCTTAATTAATTTATCATTTCCCATGCTTCTAAATATCTTTGGCAAATATATTTCCAACTATATTCATCCTTAATTCTTTGTTTTGCCTTTTGACCCATTTCTTCCAGTTCTTCTTCGTCCATACTATCAGACTGATCAATCAGCTTCGCCAGATTTCCATCCTCTAGAGTCCAATACAAAGCTCCATTCTCTGCCACTTCCCGATTGAACCCAACATCATACAGCAAATTCAGCTTTGTGCTTCCAAGTGCTTCCAGCAAGCTCGGATTTGTTCCTCCAACCGAATGTCCATGGAAATATGCGTATGCATTTTCTCTGATTTTCTTAAGTAGCTCCTGGTCATACACAGTTCCAACGAACTTAATGCGTTTATCCTGAGAGAAATGAAGCTTCTCATCCAGGGCATTCAAGAACTTCTCATCTTTCGTCGTGATGATTGCAAAATCTTTTGTAGAATGACTCTTCATAAATTCCCGGATCATTGTTTCAAAGTTATTTTCCGGAACAAATCTTCCCACACTAATGTAGAATTCTCCTTCACGCAGTCCATGTTCATTGAGCCAGCTGATATATTTAGGATCATCATTCTTCATAGTAGATGGTGTCGTTTCAGAACCATACGCAATAAAAGTAGTCTTTGGCTTATAACCTGCATACTCTTCCCGAATATACTTCTCTATATTCTTACTGTCACAAATACTCAGATCCGCATATTTTACCATCATACGCTCTGATTCTTTCCAGTACTTTCTGACAGGTGCACTCCATTTTGCCCGCATCCATTCATGTCCATCCGGATTCAGGTACACTTTTCCACCAAGTGCATGTATCTTTTTTACGAAGTGATTCATAAACGGACCTATACGGCATGCCATAATATAGACAATCGGATTTTTCAGTTGTTCTTTCTTTATCAGTTTGCAAGCCTCACTAAGTGCTTTTACATCATAGTAAATCGCCTGTGCTGCTCCAATCTGCGGCACATGAAGCAAAAATCCTCTTGCATTACAATAAATAAATTCTGTTTCATTTACTGCTTTTGCTCCAGGAAGTTTGCCAATATCCATACATCCACTTCCATTCGCTTTACAGTACACATAATAGTGCAGATTCTCTTCATTCTTATGATACTCTAACAATTTATTTATAAAAGATTCATATCCGCCATATTGTCCGATGCTCTTCGCACCAACCAATATAACATTGACTTCTTTCTCACTCATTACATACTTCCTTTTCCAGTCAATACAACCTGCACTGTCTTAGCAAGGATCTTAAAATCCCTTCCAATACTCCAGTTCTTAATATACTCCGTATCCAGCTTCACGACATCCTCAAAATCCGTGATATCGCTCCTTCCGGACACCTGCCACATTCCTGTAATTCCAGGCTTTGCAGATAATCTTGCTTTATGATGCAGCTTGTATTTCTCATACTCATCCACTGTAGGTGGTCTCGTCCCAACAAGAGACATATCACCGAGCAATACATTGAAAAACTGTGGAAACTCGTCAAGACTGAGCTTCCGGATCAGATTTCCGATTCCCGGCACATATTTTCCATTCGCATCAAAATGGCTTCCGATAATTCTTGGATCGTCCTCCATTTTAAACATCAGACCATCAGAGACACGGTTCTGCTCCATAAGTGCTTTCTTCCGTTCTTCCGCATCCAGATACATCGTGCGGAACTTGTACATCTTGAATATTTTACCATTCTTTCCGACACGCTCCTGTGCGAAAAAGATTGGTCCCGGTGACTTGATATAGATCATTGGGCCAAGGATTATTGTAAGAATCACTGTGATCAGAGAACCTACAATACCGCCGACAATATCCATCAGACGCTTCGTCAGATACTGTCTGTTGCTTACGAACTGCATTCCAGAAGTCAGGACCAGATATCCGCAGACATTCTCTGCGATCTGCTGATGATCAGAGTCTGCAAAATCCTGCATCACAGAATAATGTGTAACAATTCCCATCTCAGAAAAGGCTTCCATATACTCTTTTTTTAAATGCTGCTCCTGCGGCAGGACAATCAATGCTTCATCCACCCAGTTCCTGCATGTCCACTCGCTCATCCCGGATTCCGGTATAACAGGGATTCCCTCATAAGTATCATCTTTCTCTCTTCCGATCAGTACAATACCCGAAAGAAAATACGTCATAAAATTATGATTGCGGATATTCTCAAGTGCCTGTTCCAGATATTCCGGTGTAGTCACCAAAAGCAAGGCATTCTTGCCATCTTCTGCCTGATGTCTGATCATACGTCTCTTCCACAGGATCCGCACCAGATATCCCACAACAAATTCATAGATTCCAAGCATGAACAGAACTGTCCTTGAGAAATCATCTCCCGACTTCACAGTAAAAAGATAGAATGCAAGCAATAATTCCAGCAGGCATACCTCCTTCACTGTCGACACCATCTCTATATAATAACCGCGTTTTAAAATATCCCGGTATCCATCTATGAAAAACAGATACAGAAATTCAAATACAACCAGTAACAACACGACATTCTGATAGACAGAATCTCTATATAATCTGCTAAGCTCTCTATGCCTTCCAAAATATGCTGCTGCAAGACACAGCTGCATACACAACAGATCAAGGACAGCAAAGTCAAGATGCTTCAACCATCCCTTATTCCTCTTTCGATACATAGCAATCCCCTTTATAACATTTTATCGATAGCTAATCTAATATATTTTAACACAATTATAAGTGAATAACAACGTATCCGGGCTTTTCTTCAGAATATCTTAAAAATCAGTGTCTTCTTACATTCTTTTTTGTGCATTTTGATTATCTCCGGAAGGGTTTTCTGATCTGGCTGAATTCATGATTACGTATCAATTTTTCTGAATCATCCAGACAATAAGTATAGCTGAATTCCGCCATTCCCGGGAAATCCGTGTGTTCTGTTATCTTCTGTTTCTCTCCCAATACTGTCCATACAATATCCAGATTGTGTTCCTCCAGAAAGGCAAGTAGATACTGTTTCTTAATATACATCGCATCATGATCTCCCATATGAATAACTTTTTCTCCTCCGGCACTATAAGCATATTCTCCATCCCATTGCAGATTCATCTCCTCCATCAGATATACAGCCGGTAACATGTAACTAATATCTTCATTGGTGCAAAACGGTGAATCTTTTTCCGCGATATAATCATTTACAGTTGCGATCAGATAACACGGTGCCGGTTTCTCCTGACGGAAGTTCTGCTCCTCTTCTTCGCCAAGATAATTCACCATATCCGGACTCCATGGATATTCTCCCAGACAGTTTCTATACATCTCACCTGTTCCTTCCGGCATCCAGCGTCCGTCAAAATTTTTCTTCTGAAACCACTTCAGCAGCTCCTGCTTTTTTCCTTTTTCATAGAAATACGATCGTATCTGTATCCAGACTCTGCGATAATCTTCCTTCTTTGGTTCTGATGATTCCTGATACGACTGCAGGACATAATATTCTTCCCCTTTATAGTTTGTCGTAAAAAGCTTCGCTATGTATTTCTCCTGATCCTTCTTCCGAAACCACTTCATATCCGCCCAGTCCTCGAATCTATAATACGGATACTGCAATTTTGCCCCTTTAAAATCATTTTCAAGAAGACGGATTGTCAGATCAATCTCACGAAATGAATTTCCCTGCTCCGGACTTATGAACTCAATTTCATTTGACGGATATTTCGGTGCATATAGGAAATTGTCATAAATATTTCCCATCTCCCTGTATAGATAAATTTTCTGATATTTCTTGCCTATTCTTTCTACCTGTGTATCTCTATTTCGGAGAGAACCATAAGTATAATCAATCCATCTGTCATAATCCCTGCATCGCCCATCATATCCACTTCTGATAATATCCTCAAACACCATCTTACCAACATCTTTCCTTGAAAGACCATAATCAGATACTTCGGTTGGTATCGTATAAATAGCAAAATCACTGCTCTGGCAATTCCAGTACAGGCTACTATACGCATCCTTCATTTCTTCTGTCCATGCTTTATCTGGAATATGCTTTCTGCTTTTATAAGGTGGTCTGACGCTCTCTACCTCCTCCTTGGAGCACCACTCTCTATAATATGCATACTCGAAAATATTTCTCAGGTAATCACGAATGAGTACATTCTGTGGCCATTTTCCTTCATCTACAATATTTGTTGTAATATAAGATATCATCTTTTCTGCGTACTCTTTCTCAGCTCGCAGGATAATTGCTGAATAGATTGCCTGCCAGAGTCTTTCCTGAATATAATCATCCTCCACATCTACAAATAGCTCTGCGATCTCCGTCATATCATCCGGATACAGACGGAATAAATTCGTAAGTCCTTTGCTTGCCATGTCTCTTAGCTTGGTATCATTGCTTCCTGTTCCCCAACAGAGAACTATTTCCCAAAGGGAAATGTTGTCTGATGGAAAAGTTTTATCATCCAGTCTCACAGCTCTTTCGCACAAATCAGATAATGTTTTCATATCATCATACTGTTTCAACAGGTAGAAACTCAGATAGAAATCTCTGTCATAGTTGTTCATGGCACATAATTTTTCATGAATATAGAAAGCATTCACCTTAATGTTTTTCTTCGTTGAGACGGACAACAATCCTGCCATCGTTTTCTTTACATCTGTAATTTTTTCTGAGTCGAGTAATCTGTCGATCACTGCAATCGTATCCGCTCCAATTATACTCTCATTTCTCCAATAAAGACCGCTCATAAAGGTCTCTACTACCTTTTCTTGATTCCTTTCATCTATACAGTCAATAAATTCTTTCCCTGTATTGCGGAAGAATACAATCTGAAGCATTTCCAATGTACCGGTGGTGATTTTATCGTCCAATACATCCTGAACGATACGCTCCGTATTCTCTGTCCCATGCTTTCTCACATAACTTTCTGCGTACTGATATTCAAAGAATTTCTGATAAGAGAATGCTATCTTCGTGCCATCATCGTTTGCTTCACGGATCAGATTTTCTGATATCAGTGCTTTCATGATTCCAGATGTCTTATCTTTTACTCCGAACGGCTCCAATATCTCCGCTACACATTCCCTCAATTTTCCCCAGGAAATCGTGTAACTGTCATGTTCTACCATATATTCTGTCACATACTCCAGTATTGTCTGTACCACCTGATCTCTCACGGAAAAGCAGTCACTGTATTGTCTTGATATCTTTTTATTTTTCAGCATGAAAAATTCTTCCATAAGATTTCCGATATCACTGACTACAACCGACTTATCTTCTTTTTCCTGTGCTATCTCACAGATCATTTTTAAGAAAAGCGGATTCATGAATTCAGGAACACACACTGTCTCATAATTAATTGTCACGCCATAATATTCACAGAATCCCGCCAGTGCCCTCTCTTCCCTTTCGGAAAATCCGCTATGCACCAGTTTCTCCATTTTCTCTAATTTTTCTTCCTCAAGATACTCTCTGAGATAGAGCCCACGACAGCTTATAATAAGCTTCAGATTTCTGTATTTTCCCATTTTTGCCTGAAGCAACGGAAGGTTTCTGTTCCAGTAATCGGTATCTTCTGTCTCATTGACCGCATCAATACAGATTGGGATGTATACATCACTTTCCTCACCATATGCATCCAGCCATGCAAAGTACTGCTCAATCTTTCCACCCGGATGTTCCCAGTTCATGATCACATCATCCGCTGCCGTATTCCTGCCGAACATATCTCCAAGCAGCAGACCAGCCGGAAGCATCCGTTTGCAATATCCATTGACAATATCACAGAGCAGATGCGTCTTTCCTATACCTCCCTGCCCAACGATCAATATCATCTTACCTTCTTTTATGCTAAGTCTTCTGACATCCTCCTGCTTCATAATCCGGAGAAGTACATCAAGTGCCTCCTTTAATTCATCCAGATACCGGGTTGGAAAAGTGCACATATAGGATGCCTGAAATCCCCTCCAGCTCTTGTTATCAAAAGTGCCTGGCCCATTTTTCTCTTCAAATCTTTCTTTTTCCGTCTCAAATGTTTTCTTTAGGTATTTTCCCTGATTATTTATATTGTCATATACTGTCTGAAATGCTTCACCACTTATGTTGTCTGCATTTAATTGTTTCATCTCGTCTTGCAGATTTTTAATAACTTTCTTTATTTCAGTGGTACTCTCCTTCAGAACACAAGGCTCTCCTTCACTGCCATGTGTCAGGAATTCATTCAGATGTCTGATGCACTCCCTGCTTCTGTTCTCAATTCCTTCTTTGATTCGTACTACTTCGTCTTTACGCAATATTGACTGCAGTCTGTCATACAATTTTGTCTTCACATTCAGTTCATCACTGTATCTTGGACCTGCCATTGCAATTACCTGTCTGTTTTTCTCAATCTGCTCTTTTATATCAAATGTATTCTCCGATAAATGCATTGGTATTGTTCTGTTTCTAAATGGCACATCATGGCATTTCAGTACATTTCTGATATATTTTACCGGGAGTGCTTCCAGTCTCTCACTGTTCTCCTGTCGTATAACGATTCCTATCACACAACCAAAAATCGTTACCGGAGAACCTGATAATCCCTGGTAATCCTGCAATTCATCTTCTTTATTCACTGAGATGATAAATTTATCTTCCGTTCCATTTGCGATACATCCCTGTAATTCTATCTTTCCTGACGCTTCCTTTGGATATCCTGATATTTTGCAGAAATCACCTGTGAAGTCATTCTCAGCCTCTGTCAGAACAGTGATTGGCTTTTCACTGAGTTTTTCTTCCAGCCGGATGAACACACAGTCTATCCCTCTCTTCTCAGCCTCCCTGAGATTCATTGTCTTTCCTCTTACCGGATCATCTTCCGTAATTAAAAACCAGATTTCCCGTTCGTGTATTGTACCATCATCTACAATATCCTCTGCGGTAAGCACATTATGTTTTGCCGTCACTACGATGTTTTCAGCCACAAGGAACCCTGTTCCTGTCACCTTCTGATCTTTTAGAATTTTTCCGGTGGTGATTTCTCTCATATATAATTCCTCCACACGCCATTTTCGACGTCTCCCATGACAATCTCGTAGTTATATTTGCTTTTCCATTCTTCCCGATCAAGAAATTCAGCTTTTTTAATCGGATAATTGAATATAAATCTCTTTTTCTGCTGATTCCTGCACGCAATAGCCGCCAGCACTTCCAGATCCGGGTGCGAATATCGTTTGGAATTTGTAAGACAATAATATTCTTCTGCCGGATATCTGTCTATAAATTCACGTGTAATGTTGTATCTGCTTCCATGATGCGGAAGCTTGATCGCAGTAAACTGATGCTGATATCCCACAATTTTCTCGATATTCTGTAACAGTTTACCGTCTACAGCTGCATCACCAAGAAACAGATACTGTTTCTTCCCATGTTCCAGAATAAAAGAAATAGAACTTTTGTTGGTAGGTGACTCATCCGTCTCCGTCAGAGTTCCCATATACTTTTCCAGTTCTTCTATCTGGCTGACTTTCGTCTTCTCATTTGAATAGAATTTTTTAATCCGTTCCATCTGATATTCAAATGCTTCCATCAGCTTTATCTTATCAGATACACGAAAACTGTAATTTCTTGCTACCATATCCTGTTTCCAGTTGCTCTCTACCTCATTAAGGTTCTCTTTCGATGGTCCTACGATGGAAATTGATGTTGTTTTATCAATCCTAATCTTGTCCGGCAAATTATCTGCCGAAACTGCCCGTCCGTTCACAATTGCATTCAATGGTATCCTGTTCTGTTCAATCAGAACCCCCAATGCCATACCTTCGTGAATACCCACTTCCTGTTCTGACTCTGTTATTGTCCCCTGCGAAATAATTCGATTCAAAACTGTTTCGTCTTCCATCCTTCTTTTTTCATCCACTATTGTTCTCTTCCGATAGAATTTTTCATCTACAATCTGTAGAAAACCGTTATACCAGATCTGATCAATCAGCTTTCTATCTTCATTTTTCAACACTTCAACCAGACCAGCTATATGATCATTATCCATATGTGTGCATATCATAAGGTTTATTTTTTCACCCTTTTTCCGGATCTGTTCCAGCTCTTTCCCGATTCTTTTCGAATATGTTCCAGCTACTCCGCCATCGATCAATATATTATATTTGTCATGTTCTCCTAATGATAAAAGTATGCAGTCTCCATATCCTGCCGGGAGTAATTTTACTGTCAGCATATTCTCACTCTTTCCTTACATTTTTAGTTCTTTTGATTATACCATAAAACGACCAAATGATACTTCAAATTTCAGTCTTATTATTTCTCTGGATGAATAAATTGCATGGCACCAGCTGATATGTTAAAATTAGGTATTCATAAATAGAATTGGACAGGTGAACTTATGAAACATTTATCAGATCATAAAAATTATAAATTAATAATCGGCAGTCTGTGCCTCCTTATATGTGCACTGCTGTTCAATCACTGTACTCCTTATGCTTCCGATGATTATAGCTATATGTTCAATTTTTCTGATGGGAGCCGGATCACTTCTCTTGGACAGATTTTTCAATCCCTGACAGAGCACTATATGCACTATGGTAATGGCCGCATTATTTCCCACTTTTTTGTCATGCTGTTTCTGATCGGTTCGAAATCGGTCTTTAACATCGTAAATGCTGTTTTCTTTGTATTATTTGTTATCAGCATATACAAGGTCACTTCACGGAATAAGAAATTCAGTCTTTTATTATTTTTCGCTATCCCGACACTGCTCTGGCTCTATATGCCTGCATATGGACAGATTTTTCTGTGGCTGGATGGTTCTATTAATTATATGTGGAGTTATCTTTTTGCGTTGACTTATCTTTTTGTTTATATTGGATTAATTCGTAACAGGATTCTGTTAGATAAGAAATGGAAGATGATTCTTTTCTGTATCTTCACATTTCTCTTTGGAAATTATTCAGAGAATGTTTCTTTTTCTGTTATTTTTATAGGATTTATTCTTCTATGCATTGTAATGTATCAACGAAAAAAATGGAAATCCTATTTTATCTATGTTCTTCCTGTCGTATGCGGAGCCATTGGGTATCTCTTATTATTACTTAGTCCATCCGGAAGTGCCAAATTCTCCGAGAATCTGTCGCTTCCTCTGATTTTTAAGAATGCTGTGGAAATATTTACCGAATATTATAATACCTGCAGAATTCCTCTGATTTTTTTCTTCGTGCTGCTTGGTATCGCCTTGTATTACAAACTTGATAAGAAGGAAATTCTCATTGCCCTTGCATTCTTCTTTATCAGTGTAATTGCTTCCGGAATGCTTGTGATTGCAAGCTATCTCCCGGAACGAAGCCTTGCAAATGGGATTGTATTCCTTATAATCGGCATTGTCCAGTTATTACAGCTGCTGCGCAGCAATACCCGCTTGGAATGCGTCTCCCTTTGTATCTGCATCTACCTGATTGTTGGAAGTCTGATGAGTTATTGGGAAGGTTCTTATGATATTTATCGTGTACACAAAGAACAGACTGCACGTGATATAACAATTGAATCTGCTGTTTCCGCAGGTGATACGGTTATTGGTGTACCAATTATTACCTCCACAACAAAGTACTGCTGCAAATATGGACTGCTGGATATGAATGGGAAAGATTCCGATGATCCATTCCCGAATGCTTATATAGCAAAGTATTATGGATTGGATAAGATATATGTGATTTACCCGGATAATAGCGGGCAATAAAATTCAACAAGGAGAAGATCATCGCATTTTTCAATGATCTTCTCCTTGTTGAATTATTAGCCTTTATCACTTGTTTTATGATCCCTTTCAATGTAGAGCACACGGAATCTGTCTCCTTTCCGATACCCAAACACGCGTTGTTTTCCACTGTACCGGAATTTCATTATGGTCTGTGGATACCCTGTGAACCAGTCGCTCTTACCTGAACCATGATATTTCTTATATTCCAGTCCATCGTCAAAATCGATTGATTCCCATGATTCATGCCGGACAAATTTATCCAATGTCTTTTTTAACTGTTCATATTCATGCTGTTCCAAAAAATCTTGTCCGGATTTTGCTTCCAATAAACTGCAGTCTATCCTTGTTCCTTCATAAAGTATTTTCAGTTCCTCACATCTTCCTATACTAAGATCCTTTGAATGGTTCTGTGCAAGATATCCCGGTGAATATATGGACAGAACTTTATAATCTCTGTCTCCCTTCTGTATACACAACACCCGATCTCTGTATTGATCTGAATCAAAAGACAAAAGTGAACTCTTATGTACTACTGCTTCTGCTAACGCAGTTGCTGTGACATTCTCATTCTGCCACATGTACTCCTCATCCATATCGTGCTGTACATTCTCATCCCAATATGGCTTTGTATAAATTTCTTCTGTTAATTGTATCTGAAAACGAAGCAATTCATCTGAATTGACTTGATTCTTAAGATCACGTATTTTCATATCTTCTGTGATAGCACATTCATAAAAATTAGTTGTCTTAAAAATCCTACTTTTCCCACTTCTATGAATGATATCAAAACATCTGATATTATTTTTCAAGGATTTTAGAAATGTCTCAACATCCTCAAACTGCCCATACAGTGATTTCTCATTTAGTATAAAATCCATTTACCACCCCAGAATCACATCTAAATCTTTCTTCGTTTGATCAAAAAATCCATCTCTCTGATCCTGCGCCTTGCCATCCTCATCAATCGGAATCAATACAGGTACAGATGTTCCATTTTCTTTCCGCTCAAAAAAGTAAATCGTGACTTTGTCCTTTTCTATCACATCTGTGTGAATATATTTTCTCACTGCGTTATATATATGGTCACTGTGTGTCTCTACAATAATCTGAACACCTTTTTCTGCCAAAAATGATAAAAATAACATAAATTCCGACTGTCCTGACGGATGAAGATGGATCTCCGGATTCTCAATGATCAGGACATCTCCACTCTCACAAGACAGCGCACCAATAATAACTTCTGCCATATAACTGACACCTGTCCCTACATTCTTCGGTCTGATCTCATTGCCAAGCTCTCTTGTTCCAAAAGATACCCGGATCAGATTCGTCCGGTCGATTTCTTCTGCCTTCAATGTATAGCCAAGGATCCTCTCCAACCAATAATCCACCTGTCCACCAAAAGTAAGCTTGGATCTCTGATCAAATACCAGTGGATGATTCTCCCATTTGTCAGAATCATGCATTGTAAGATACTGATATGCGTACTCACATCTGACACCTATTCTGTCCGGATTATCCAATGCTATTTCGTACGTGTCCCGTACCCCAATACGGTCTGCTGACAGATATCTGACTGATATTTCATCTGAGAGCTTTCCCTCACTTATCACTTCATTTTTGTCATCTGTCATGCGTCGGACGAATTTATGATTCACTGTAATCTCAATCTCTTTGCTGCCGACATATTTGTTTTTTAATTCACTAATTCGTCCTATATCGATATATTGACCACGGAATGGATTTTTCCCCTCCTGGATCATTGCAAGCAATGCCTGTATTACGGTTGACTTTCCCAATGAATTTTTTCCTGCAAGTAATGTCAGATTTTCAAAAGAAAATTCTACCTCATCAAAACATTTCAGTCCCTTAATAGTCAGCTCATTTATCATTTATGAATCTCTCCTCAAATAGTTAATCCATCGATTTATATTGGCATAGGTTAGTGATGTGTCATGCAGACTGCTATACAGATAGGATCTCTCGTCGAATAACTCTCTCAGGTTTCCACGTATATCATTCATACATACTGCGATTGCCATAAATATCGACTTAAACTTTTCGCCTCTGGCGAGCCATCCTGTCTTCCCTCGATTGATTTCTTCACATTTATTGCAGGTATATATGACACATTCTACAAAGTCATCAATATATCCGTCCCGCAAATTATCCATTTCATAGGTTGCACACTCCAGCAGATACTGCTCATTGGTAGTGTACCTGGTCTCATCTGCACCTGCTCTGTTCGTATATACCATCCATACGACGAGCATGTAGAAAATATTGATTTCACTTAATCTTCCAGCCAGTCCATGGCTCTCCGCTTTTAGCACTTCTCTAATTCTTTCAGCTAATTCTATCCTTGATTCTTTATAAATAATCTTGCGAATCTTATATTCCTTGGTCTCTGTCCAGTTTTCAATGAATTTTCCAGCCATCATATGCATGTATTTCGGTGACCGATATTCGATAATCTGTAAGGGAACTATGGTCCGCATGATCATACCTGTCAATCTGGGATCCTCATTGTCAATCTCATAGAAGCTCATGCGACGATTTCCATCATTCGAATCAATCTCGATTCCAATATTGTTTTCCAGATACTGCAGCAGACTGTATATCACATCCTTTGATTCCAGAAGAAGATAATCTCCATTCTGCTGTTCTGATACATAAACCGGTGGCATCGGTATTCCAAGCTCAATTGCCTCCACTGCGTTCTTTACTATATTTCTGGTCATATTTCTGGTTCGTCTGGCCGGTGCAAATAAAAGCCTGCCATCCTCATTCATCCACAGAATATCCTGAAGTGTATATCTTTTTTCATAAATGTCAATTACGTCTCGCTCATTATAAAACATTTTTCCCTCTTTCACCAAAAATATCAGCTATAATCTGCCCAGCATCCAATAAAATTCTCTAGAACTTCACCACAATATAATCGTCATACTCTCTGATATATCCCTCTTCCGGATATTCATTCAATTCCTCTTCCTGCTGCAAAGCTTTCTCATAAAGCTCTGTTCCACCCCAGATCAGCCGATATCCACGCTCTTCAAACAGACGGATCATTTCCCTGTTATATCCTTCATAGATATAGAATCCCGGGATTGCCCAATCTATAAGTGACCAGGAAAGTGTCTGTACATAAACATATCTCTCCCCAGTTTCTTCCTCCATCCAGTCATTGAGATCTTTAATCACAGCGTATCCCGGTATGTCGGATCCCATGGAACATTTCTCAAGAATTGCAGGATTCAATTCATAACTGCCGATAAACACAACCGGTTTTTCTGTGGTATTATATCCACCTTTTAAAAGATCATATGCTACCTGGTCAACCACTGCAAGCTCACTCTGATTCTTCTCATACTCGAAAGCAAACCAATGGTTCAGATCAAAAGCAGAATTGTACACCACAGCGATCACCAGAATCATTCCGACAACATTCACAAGCCGATATCTGGAGTTCAATATCAGGTACGTCAGACAGAACAATACCATCGCAACCAGTAATCCGATCATCAGATTCGAACGATAAGGAAGTGCATCCCCCTGTGGCAGGGACAATATGAAAATGGAACCATAACAAATGATACCAAGAAACAGGATATACACATTCCTTTTTTTCACTGCAGCTGCAAGAATAATAATCACAAATAAAATACTTGCTGCTACAAATAGTCCAATTGGATAATAAGCCAGCCCAACAAAGACATAATCTCTTAAAATCTGTCGGGTAATGGTCAGTATCCTGCCTGGATATTTCAATATCCGCAGCATGCTTCCTGCACTCCTGTAACTATACTGCCGGATTCCAAATACAGCCATACAGATTCTGGTAATGACAGATCTCTCAAGGATTGCATATACAAGAATTCTTCCGGCAAGAAAGAGTGTCAGAAAAAACGGTTTAAATCTCCGGATTCCCATGTGGGCAGCCGCAAAACAATCCACGATCATGAGTAATAAAACTCCTGTAAGAAAAACATTCGCTGCTGCCTCATAGAATCCAATAGCAACCGATACCATAAGACTCATTCCCAGTTTATGCCAGATTCTCTGCTTTCGTTCCAGCGTGTGTGTGTACAGATAATAAAAATCAAATATTGCTACACCTGTCAATGTATAGATCGCAGGCACACCATTCTGCAGATAATAAATAAAGACTTCCGCTATCAGGGAATAATCCAGAAACATTGCTGAAAATACTGCATAACAGGCAATTGGAAGTCTGTCTCCCAGAACATATTTAAGCATTGCTGACCACACAATTGCTGCAAACATGAAAATCAGTACTGCTATAAATTCCAATATAAATGGTTCAAATTCCGTTACATGAAATATTTTGTTGATCACATAAAATGGCCACCGTCCGATTGATACGCCCAGTCCATCGTCAAAATATAGCCCAATACACACATCATCAATCCCAAGTGAAGAGTGCGTGATCTCATACCCATATCCCGCAATTGCAGCAATTATAAGTGAAGCCATATAAATTTTATTTTTGAGAAAATATTCTATCTGTCTTTTTAATTCGTAAAACACCTAGATCTCCTTTTTAAGCCACTGGTAATACTTTCTGATTCCCTGTTCAACCGGTACCAACGGTACTGCATGAATGCTCATGATCCGTTCATTATTTAAAATAATCTTCTTAGCATCTACACTTCTTGCCGGAAGATATTCTACCTGCGGGGCAAGCTGCATCTCCTCGAGCATCCGGATCACATCTCTCTGTGAAGTTCCTGTATTAGAACTAATGTTGAACGTGTCATAATCTCCCTGATAATAAAACAGTGAGATCAACATCCTGCAGACATCATCAATATAAATATAGTCCCTGACATTATTTCCATCTCCCCAGATCTCAATTTTCTCACTACGGATTGTTTTCTTGATCGCTGCATCAATAAACCCAACCCCTTTATTGAAATCCTGTCCCGGTCCATACGGATTTGATATCCGGGCAATCAGAATCTTTGTATGTGCCTGATAATTAAATGTTCGGATTGTATTTTCAATACAAAGCTTTACATTACCATAATGATTAATCGGTCTTGGAAGTGCATCTTCCACTATAGGCTGTATCTCCTGATTTCCATACACTGTTCCACCGGAAGACAGAAAAATCATCCGTATCTTCTGGTCAGTGATCATCTTACAAAGCTTTGTTGTCTGGATAAAGTCCCTCTCATATCCCTGAAGATACTTTTCATTGGAATTTCCAGGATTTACAGTGCTGAGAGCATGTACTACATAATCCATACCTTCTAATGCATGTTCCAGTGTGTAATCATCAAAGAAATCCCCACATATATAATTTACGCCTGCTATTTCATGCACAGGTTTTGACATATCGAAGCAGTATACTTCCATATTGTTTTTTATCAGATGCCTTGAAAGATTCGATCCGATAAATCCTGCTCCACCTATGACTAATACTTTTTTCTTCATTTTTCTTTCATCTCACTTCAAAATTTGACCACTTAACAACAACCACTCCATCAATAATTTTTATGGAACCATCGCATGGATAACAAGGCATCTTCTGAAAATTTTCACTTGCAATAATCGCCTCCCGATTCTCAGGTTCCTGATAAGTATAGCCACAATGTAATTCCAAAAATTCTTTACCTGCATAATATGAAATAAAATCATGCATATTATTACTATATCCCTGCAGCTGAATATCATCAAACCTCCACAAAATTGGAATCGAGTCATCCATGCTTCCTGCCGCTCCATAAAACAATACTGGCAAGTTACTATTATATTTCTCTGTGCTTTTAATCTGTGAAATCACTTCTGTATAATACGCTGTTGCTGTCTCTTGTTGATAATTTGCTTTCAAATACGCTATATTATCTAACCGGATATAATAGATTGATAACAATATTGCAACTGTACAATAGAAAACCGAAATACCTTTCCAGAATTTTCCTTTCAGATTTTCTTTTTCCAGAAGCACGATTGGATAAATCAATCCAAATACATATGGATAAATCATCAAAGTATGGATTACCGTCTTATCAGAAACTGCCATAACATAGATGATACTAATAGACAATGGTATCAAGCAACACAATACAAAGAAATATATTCTATTCCACAGTTCCATCCCCCTCTTGCATAAACGTCTAAGCACTAACACTCCAACCATAAGGTAAACTGTCAGATAAAGAATGCGAACCGCTTTTTGATTTGAAATGCCACAAAACTCCCCTAATATAGGTTGTAAAAAACCAATATATGCGTTCTTCACAGAACCAATCAATGATTTGACCGTAACATCCGCCATATCATCAATTCCCTGATAATCTAATAATGTAACATGAAAATTGCGAATACAGATTGTATTACCTAAAAAATAACAAAGTATTCCTCCTAAAAGGGTTAACAAATATTTAAAAGCCTCTTTGATATTCTCTGTAAAATTCCTTGTTTCTGCATCACTTACTAGTATCAAAACAAAAAGTGTCGTTGCCACCCCAAAATAAGTCTGATAGATTCCCATTGAGAATCCCATCATTATTATTGCCGGCAAAAATCCGTAAGAATATTTCACAGTCATATAAACAGCACTTATCATTAATAATACAGCAAACATATAGTAAGGAGCTGTAAACATATAAGCAAATAATGAAGTCATCGCCGGAAATGAAATGAGTAGTACCCCCACTAAAACAGCATATCCCGTATGTTTTATCTGAAATAATTCTGACAAAATCATTGCACATACTGCAACAAGTAAAATACTGAGTAATCCATTCCACCAGGAACTACTATAGTTAAAAAAGTCAATTTTTGTAAGAAACTTCTGAATTAATCCAAGCGCCCATCTGCCGGATTCAAATGTCGTACCTACTCCAAAATAATTGACACTGTCATCATGATAACTGATTTTATTTGTCAATATATATCCATGTGTCACCAAACCACATATAAGGACTGCTGCTCCCGCGAGCCATTTTTCCCTTGATTTTCCTGTACAAGACATGCTTATTTATCCTTTTTATTGAATACAAATATTTTGCTAAACACATAATTCAGTATTACCACAATTACGCTTACCAATATCTTAGCAACGAAGCCTTCCACTCCAAATAAGCTCTGCTTCACTCCAATATAATATAATAGTGGAAGTCCGCCAATCTCAATCACTCCTGTAGCTATACGTGCTCCAAAAAACTTTACAACTTCTTTCCACACTTCTGCCACATTCCATGACTTACTCTCAAACACAAATAGTTTATTGGTAATATAAGCAAACACAACAGCTGTAAACCATGCGATTGCGTTACTTATCGTCATGTTGACAGCAGATGTCTTCATTAGCAGGCTATATACCACCCAGTTTACCAATGTTGTAGCCACTCCAAAAATAAGGTACATAATAACTTCTTTATACTTTAATAGTAATCTTTTAATTTTCTTCATGATCATCCTTCTTATAGTCTAATAATTTCTTCTCAATATAGATAGGTCTATGCTTGCCCTGAATATACATTCTTGCTAAGTATTCTCCAATAATTCCAAGAATTGTAAGCTGGATTCCACCAAGTAGAAGAATCAATACAACAATAGTCGGATATCCAGGCACTGGATTACCAAAACACAGTTTTTGAATTACTACTACAAACAAATAAATAATCGCACATAAAGAAGTAAATAATCCTATTCCGGTTGCTATTTTAAGAGGAAAAGTTGTATAAGAAATAAACCCTTCAATCGCATATTTAAAAAGCTTGCTGACTGACCATTTTGTCTCCCCTGCATTACGTTCCTCCGCTATGTATGGAATGTAACAGGTATTGAATCCGACCCATGAAAAAATTCCTTTTGAAAATCTATGGTATTCCGGCAAACTTAAAATTGCATCCACAACAGTTCTGCGAAAGGTACGAAAATCAGATGCCCCCGGATAAAATTCAATCTCACTTGTCTTATTAATGATTTTGTAGAACATATTCTTGAGACCGCCAACCATTTTCCCTTCGTGTCGCTCTTCCTGATATGCCGCTACACAATCGTATTCTTCATTCTCAAGTAATATTTTTACCATTTTTACAACAATTTCCGGTCTTTGCTGTAAGTCGGCGTCAATAACGGTCACCAAATCACCAGATGCTTTCTGGAATCCTGCATAGATAGCAGCTTCTTTCCCAAAGTTTCTTGAAAACATTTCTATCACAATATTGGTCTCGTGAAGGTTATATACTTTCTCTAGTTCCTCCTGTGTTTTGTCTCTGCTTCCATCATTGACAAAAATAATTTCATACTCGTAATCTTCTGCATCGAATACCCGCTTTGCTTCTGTATAAAAAGCACGAATATTCCCCTCTTCGTTATAACATGGTACTACTAATGATAATTTCATTTTTTATCCCTCATTTACTCTCGTACGTATCTTATTAGATTATCACATTCCATGTGGAATTGCCACACTATTCTCCCCTCACCTGCACCAACAATGCATTTTCTGCTGCATTATTTGTAATATAACACTGAAATACCTTCTCTGTCAGCATATCTTTTCTGCTCTCGTCTGCATTCTCCGCATATACTGCCTGTATATAACTGTTGCCTTCTTCTATCCAGTCAAGAAGCCTGTCACTTTTTTCTCCCCGGATCAACGGACGATTTAAAAAGAGTAAGATTGGCTTTTTCTTCCGCTCCTCACTCTCAATCTTCTTCATAATCTGTTCTGTAATGCCCTGACTTTGATTGTCTATCTTACAAACAATGTAATCTCCATATTCTTTACTATAGAATTCTTCTGATCCATCGCATAGAATCCGGTTCTCTCCAATGTCATTATTAAATTCATCTAATCTTCCATCCCCATAAAAGAGAAACTGCTGTTCCTGTGTAAGTCCTTTGATCATAACATCTTCCACATTGCAAATTCCAGCATCTGTCTTCCAGTCCGAATCATATATGTGATACAAATCTTCTTTTAATTGTTCCTGATTCACATAATATAATATATAATTATCTGTCTGTCCAACTTCTACACATCCACCACCATTTAAAGCTGCTTTAGCTCCGGTATACTCTTTTCTCACGACGATATAGTCAATCTTTGCATTTACTAAGATTCCAAGCATCAGATTCCCGCTGGCATTCGAATCATTTTCTGTAATGATATGATAAAGATATTCTCTCTCTCCTTCTGTTGCCAGACAAATATTCGCATCATATTCCCTGATTCCATACATCAATTCATCCTCTGCATATACGATGACCCGCTCCCCTCCTGTCACCTCTTCAATCAGATCTGCCACCTGAATTTTATCTTCAGAAATCTGATAGATGTTCTCTGGCAGTGTCACCCAGTCAGATATTTTTCCTCCAGAATACAGGAATATCAGACAAACCATAACTGCAACACAGATAACTTTCTCCATTTTTGATTTCATTTTTTCGATGAGCCTCAATCCCCCCCATGCGGCAATCAATGAGACCGGGAATATCCATAAAAAGCGATAATACGTATCTCCCTCTCCCAATCGCTCGATAATGCGGTAGGTTAACTGATTTAAAATCAAAAACATAAGAACTGCACAACTGAATGTATAATATCGATATTCTTTTTTTCTTCCCAACAAATAGACAGTCATCAATACCAGCATCAGACCGATTGCTGTGCTATTCCCATAATACCAGGAGATGACATTCCATATTGTTTCTGCATTAGTCATAATTTTTATCCCGTTTTATTCTTCTTATCAGTTTCTCAAATACAACTGGTATTAATAATACTCCACATGCTGCTCCTGTTACCATAATAGCAGATGACGAAATTGCAATACATGCCCACAATGTCAAGATCAGATAGATGCAACTCCATTTATCTCTCTGCCTGATATATAGTATACACAGATAGATTGTAAAAAGCAGCAGCATATTTCCCGCATATGCTTTTCCCTCATAAGCTCTGTGTAGCAAAAAAGCCGCACTTGTATAAATCGTATTATCAAAAAGGAAATTGCATGCCAGGGCAATACAGGTAAATGTTCCTGCCTTCCAGAATGCATCCTTCTCTTCCTGAAAAAAATTGCGTCCGATCAGATATACTGCCCCTGCTGTAAGGATCATATTCAAGCTTGCACGTGTTATTCTTGTGATCACAAGTGGATGAATATGATATATTTTACAGGCAACTGCTGTATTAATATCAAAAGTAACCAATGCTCTTCTCAGATACAGAGAATGCACCTGTTCACCTGTATAAGCATTAAATTTATATAACCGTCCTGATGTCAGTGTTGTATTGATCAGTCCAATATAATAGGTAGAATCATCATTCATCTCGCCATTAATGGACACATAATAACACATTGCAAAAAGGAAACATCCCATGAGAAGGAACCATATTTTATGTCTAAAAAACGCTTTGATGATCATTGCAATATCTTCTGCGATCCGTTCCCTGCAAAAAATTGCAGTACCAATACAACATGTGATTACAATCACACCCCATAAAACTGCAAGTCTGGCAAGAGTCTGATCTGCCTTGATCATCGGAAGCGCACAGATTTGAAACAAAACCTGATATACCAGAAACCCACTGATTTCCTTAAAAACAACGCCATGTTTTTTCCTGCAAAACAATTCAAATATTGTCCCAAATAAATAATATATGATTATCTGTAGCAATAGGATTCCAATTGCTTTTATCACAGCTGTCATTCTATTCCATCTCCAAATTTTACTATTGCTTTTTCTTTTCACTCAACTTTTCACTAACAAAACGAAAATAAGCTTTCCAAAATACCAGAAAAGATTCTTTTTCCTTTAACTCTGGATATCGCTTCATTAAGAAATACTTATCCGGCCACAACCGGACTCTTCCAAAACTTACAAACTTGAACCATTTCTGTTCCATTCTGCATCCGTAAAAATTTCCAATTTTCCGGTAATTCTCCGGTGTTTCATTCCACAACGGCAATGGCAATCTATAATCCTCTATCTCCCGGATTGTCTCATATATCTCAATCTCTGTCAGTCCAGCCGCCGATCCCTCCACCTCTTCCAGCACGAGTTCCACTCTTTCCGTCAGCTCCATTTCCGGTACTTTTATGACAGTACGGCTGCCGTCATGATTCAACTCCCCTGTATGTATTACACACCCATTTCCAAAGGTTATTTTTATTCTATGAATTATGCAGTCCTCATCTGGATTTTCAAATAAATGAATCTCTCTGATTCTTGCCTTTTTTTCTAATGTTACTACAATCTTCTTTTCAGCATCAGTTTTCTCAGGTATCCAAATGCCTGCATCATAAACCCACATTCCATGGATAATATCGGAACAGTCAACACACTTGAAATCATTCAGATAAGCCGCATTACCAGAGCTTGTTTCAATCTTTGCACGATAACTGAGACTCTCTGTTGGCCTTCTCCAATACACCATATCCAGATTGATGAACTGTATTGCCTTTAAATCTACACTCTGGGAACGGTACTTTTTTGCAGCCTTATATAAAATATTTTTCTTAAGTAAAGCTGTTTTACATTGATCCGGTACAGAAAAACGAATCCTCTCTTCCCATTTATCCAATGAATGGATATAATCCGTTCCATCTGCCTCATTCACAAGTTCCGTCACATTATTTTCACTGTAATAATCTGGATGTCCTTCCCATTTTCCATTATAAGCCTGTGCTTTTAACACAAGCGGATGATAAGATGTATCTTCTCTTAGCAGTTCTCCCAGAACTTCATCCACCATGAGCGACAATGCCAGATGATCCATATGATTATCCCAATCTGTTGTCACTAGAATAGACGGATAGAATTTCTGAATGACTGCCTTTATATCATTTTTATAATTTGCACGAGTATATGCATGGTGTACACCATATTCAGTCATTGCGAATTCTGGATGTTTATCTGTTCCGTAGGTACGGATGTTTCCATTATAAGAAGCAACGATTTCTTCCGGTACACTATTATACAAGTGTCTGGTCTGTGTTTGATCCCCATATCCTAAAAAGATAATATTTTCCGGCGCAACACCAAGTTCCCCCAATGCCTCCTCAGCCTCGCGGATTCTTATAATCCCTTCATGTCTGTAATAATCTCCGTTCGTGACAAACACAACTTTTATATTCATTTTCTGCTGTACCGCTCCATAAATCATTGCTCCCGCAATAGCAAGCTCATCATCCTCATGTGGCACAATTACCAGTAAATCTGTTTCTGTCATATCATCTCTCCACAGAATCTGTCTTTCTTTTACTTTCCATAAACACGTATCGCTGCATCATAACTTCTCTTTGCATAGTTCCGTTTCAGATCGTTTTTATTTGGAATAATTTTTCTGAATGTCTGTCTTAAAATCTTTTTATATTTATTCTCCTGTTTTGGTGCTTCTTTCTGTTTTATTTTCATATGATCTGCACCCATTTCCTTCATAATCATCTGCCACCCGGTCACATGCACGGTAAAAAGTTCCGGTCTTGCCTTATACGCCATAAGTACCAGTTGCTGGTCATCATCCACACAATCCAACATTAACAGTGCTTCCATTGCATTTCTTACCAATTTCCAGAAGGTCGGTACTAATTCCCTGGATAACCCATACATACATCCCATCACACAGTCATTTTGAAACTGAAGCGTCTCCATGCCAATCCTTGCATCCGGGTCATACAGACATGAAATATGGATTTTTCCATTAAAATCATAATTCCACAGAAAATCATAGTCCTTCTCATCACTGTAAGTAATTCCACCATGATCAAATCCAAAATCCATCCAGACCACATCTTCTGTCAGAAGTCCCTTTTCATAGGCATCATTCATAAAATAGTATTTCATCATCCACAGGTAATCATATTTTGGATTATTCGATGATGCTTCCGGCAGATATCGAAAATCCAGAAAGTCCTGATTTCTGGATGCTTTCTCCATTCTTGCAAGCAAATCCCCTTCTAATTCAAAGAGATTGTCCGTTGCCACGATAACTGTCTTATCTAATAAACCATACTCTGCACGAATTGCCTTGATTGTCTCTGCACTCTTTGAATCCGTATACACAATTAATTTATTCTGTATTCTTGCCCAACGTCTGAACTCATCAAAATACTTTGACGCTGTCCTTCTCAACTCTTCATTCTTATCCTGCCCTCTGCCAATATCAAAGAAGTCTGTTACCAGTGTTATTTCGCCCATTTCTGTTCCTTCCAAATTTAATTTATTCCTTAAGCCCCTATAACAATCATACCAAGAATTGGTATCTGATGCTCCCTGCATCGGATCACTTCCTGATACATATTATTGTATCTGGACTTTCTCATTTCTTCAATAAATACAACCTGTCCTATCTTCGCCAGTTCTTCAAGTGCCTCTGCATAATAACAGATTTCTCTGCCTGAAACTACCGTCAACCCTCTCTTTTCACACTCTGCCTTAATTTTTTCCAGTATTTCTGTCGAAGTTCCGGACAAATCACTTCCTGTAAGGTATACTTTCTGATTTTCTTTACAAGCAATTTTCATATTGGCACAGATTAATTCAACTTCCTGCTCCAGAGACATTTTACCGGATTTTCCATATCTCGCTCCAACGTACCACTTGTCAATTTTACCGCGTTTTCCATCTACACTGCTTCGGATTGTTCCAAGCACATCATTATGATAGAGTGCCTTAATTTCCGCTTCAGAACGCAAATTTCCGGAAAGCAGATATTTTAACAATATAAAAATAATTGCCAGTGCTATTCCAATTATTCCACCAATTATAAACTTTGATACACTAATGTGTACACTAATCTGCTCCGGCACATCTGATCCATTTGTTTCTTCTTCATTGCCTGTCTGTTCTGCACTATCCTCATTTTGCTCTGGCTGATTCTCTGTAAGTTCCACATAAAGCTCCAACTGATTACCATTCATCTTACTTTTAATTGTATCCAAGTGTTCGCCAAGATTCTTGATTGCCAATGCCGTATCATCCTGCAGCTGTGCAAGTTCCTGATCTACAATAATATTTGAACTTTCATTCACAAGTTCTAATTCATGTGCAGTAAAGTTTTCATCCATCCTCTGTGCATATGCACTAAGTCCCTTCTTCACATTCTCTGCAAGTTCTTTACAATCCGCTTCCCTGCTTCCACGAATACGTACTGTAAAGCCAGTCTCATAAGTTTCCTTCGCATATATTGTTTCATCTTTCCGGCTGTCACAGTCAATCATTTCCGATGCCAGTTCACCATACATAAGATAATCCTGATAAATTGCTGCAAGTTCTGCAGCATTTCCTTCATCACTCTGCACACGATACTGTAACAAAATTAAATTCTCTGCATACGGATTAACAGCCATTAATGGGGAGTTATCTGCATAATCGCTTTTCTCATCCAGCTGCTTTTTAATTGCGACTGCACCATAGACTTGATCCAAATCCTGTGCCCCAAGAGCTTCTTTCATTTCATGCACTGTTTTGGAGTATTCTTCTACAACTTCATCCGCTGTTGTATCTGCATTCCTGCTGTCTTTTATATACTGATAACCGCATAATAAAACGGCTCCTATTATCAGACAGATTGCAATAACTCTCCAATTTCTTACAATTTCCCATAAAAAATCTGTAATTTCCAGATCAACCTCTTTTCGCCTTGTCATATTTTGTTCATTCATTAATATTCCTCACCTTCTGCTCATATACCATGTGCCAAACCAACCCACAATACACGCATATTATAGCATATTTTGCCGGCAATACAAATTAGTGCCGGTACATACTGGAGATTATTTTCACTCCCAGATTATTGGAAAGGATTTTCGCAAGAATCCGTTCTTTACTATTGAAACCTGTCTTTACAGCTTCCTGTGGCAGTTTTCCTTCATATTCTTCCCCTTTTATATGAATATCTACTTTTTTTGCAATATCTGCGATATAATCATCCGACTGTTTCCTAAGATTTTCATTTTTTCTTACAGTCTGCTGCATTCCTGTATTACTCCGGCGATACCAGAATCCAATTATCGGCACATGAACCGGATGTTTTCCCGCTCTTAACAATTTCAGATAGAGTGCCCAGTCCTCATCGTAATGCTTCCATTTTTCCGGGAAGCATCCAACCTCCTCTAAATCACTCTTGCGAAACAGTGCTGCATTCACCAGTGTATTATTAAACGTCATTCGACCTGCCGAAAAGGGCTTACACCAGATATATCTCTGACTGCCAAATCCAACAAGATCTGTATAACTCCAAGCTGCATCTGGATACTCGTTCAATGCTTTATATAAAATTTCCAGATAAAACGGTTCTATTAAATCATCAGCATCCAAAAATGCTATGATGTCTGCCCTGCTGTTTTTTATCCCGTTGTTTTTTGCCACGGACTGTCCTTGATTTTTCTGATGAATTACACGGATACGGGCATCCTTTTTCCCATATTCCTCTAACAGCTCAACTGCAGATGGTCTTGAACTTCCATCGTCTACAATTATCCATTCAAACGCCTCCATACTCTGATTGACCACACAATAATATGTCTGTATGAAATTCTGCTCTGCATTGTAAAATGGTGTCACAATAGAAATATTTGGTTTTTCCACAGATTCTGTAATATTTGATTTCACCTGTGTTTTTCCCGGTTCTTCATCAAAAGAAAATTCTTCTATGACTCTCATTGTTCAATCCCTTTCTTAAGATATTCAACAGACTGCCTTCTGTAATTACAAAGTTTATCCCCCACATGAGTATAATCAATCCCATCTGCGTAGTTCATTGCATCTTCAGCCGTTATATGCCTTTCTTCCAAATTCAGAAATGCAAGCAGATTGCTGATACGTCCATTCTCTTTGTATACACTATAAAACTTTTTTTGAAAGAGAATGGAGAAAACCGTTCCGTGAAAAGAATTGGTAAATATCATTTCTGCATCACGAATATACGTCAGAAACTCTCTCGGTCCCGCATCAAAAATCATATTCTCACTTTTCAGTTTCGGTGTTTTTTTATAATGTAACTCAATCAGTCGATATCCGAGCACTGCTGCCGCTTTTTCTGCGCATTTGCCCAACAACTCATCCTCTACCACAAAATAGGCAAATATGTATTTTTCCTTTACCAACGGCTCTTCATATAATAAATCCTCATAATCTGCCCTCTCTAAAAGAAGTGTCGGATCCACAACTGTAGTAACTTCTTTTCCTGTCAATTTCTCAACTACCCGTGCAAGTTTCTCTTCCCTTACGGATATATGTGCAAGACTCTTTAATGCCTGTTCAAAATAAGCCTGCTCCGCCTCAGGTATACTTCCGTTTGGCACACTCGCTGCATAGGAGATTTTCTTACATCCCGGTGCAAATTGTCCAAAATATGCCGGGTCAAAACCATGTGTCAGTTCCCTTGCCCATATCTGATCACTTCCCAGAATATAAACATCGCACTGCTCCTTTGCTAAGTCATCCAGTGTCAGTTTCTTTTCCTGTCCGTCTAGCAGTTTCTCTCCTATAAATTTTTCAAATGCCGTCCACTGATTCTCCCATTCCCTCAATCCATAAAGGTTCTCACCCACTTCGTGAAATACCTTGCCCCATCTTGATGGCAGAATATCTCTCTTCCAAAAATCAATATGAATGCCTTTTCGGTATAATCTCGCAATATAAGGATTCTGATAATTTAAAATCTTTGCCTTATATCCCATACGGTTCAATTTTGTTTTCAATGCATACGCCTGTAATACTGCCCCATAATTATGTGCGTTATGAAACGTCAGAATTCCAATTTTTTTCTTTTCATCCATTATTTTCTTACCCTCGCCATAATTTTATTTTTCATAATACTTCTTTCCGTATGATTCAATAATACAAAAAAGTTAACAATACATCCAGCAAATCCTGCGATCACACATACTACAAAAAATGTTATCCAGTTAATTGGCAATACATATAGTCTTTTAATTCCAAAAAATACGATCATCATAATAAATGTCGTTCCAATATACCTGAAAATAATTGGATAAAAAGTATTCCATTTTATCTTAAGGCATTTGCACGCATACAGAGGTACAAAGATAAGGTTTCCAAGAATTCCCGTTACCTTGCTTACCCCTGCTACCGCATAAATTCCAAGTGATGTAGTGTTTAAGAAGATGAACACCAAAAGTACATTAGTAAAACTGATGATCAACCAGAAAATAGAATTCACCTTCAACCTGTTTGTCACAAGGAATACGTTGTTTAAGGATGTTGTTACACCGGAAACCAGAAGACTCATCATGATCACCACAAGAAGAGAATAAATCAGATTCACATCCTGATTCGGCACCCATAGCTGCATGAAATATTTCCCGAAAATAACAAGAATACAAAAAATAATATTCACAAAAAAGGAAGAAAACTTCATGGAAAGCTTCAATTCCTTTACCACTGCTTCTGTATCGTCCTTCGCATAGTACATAGTAAGATTCGGGCTAAACAGATTAATAAGTGTATTGGTCAGTGTTGAAATATAGGTTGGTATCTGTTGTGCGATAGATAGTTCCCCCATCAGATAGGCACTGATCCAGATATTTGTAATTACCAGATCCAGTCCATCCGAAAGAACCTGCGACAGTCTGGAAATAGAGTTCCACATTCCAGCACTGATAAGTTCTTTTACCTTGATCCAATGAACATAACACTTTTTCAATCGTATATCAGGTACAAGCAGTCTTGTATAGTACATATTCATTACCAGCCCAACAAACGTACAAATACAGGTTACGATTCCAATATAGGCTACATTTGGAGGCAGCATACCAAACAGCAGACACATTAAAAACACACGGAGTAATGCCGTCACAATATTGGCAATACTGCTTAAATATAATCTATTGGTAATAAAAGTTGCTACATTATATACCGTACTAATCAAAGTAATAATAAAATTAAACAGAATGAAGAAAAATAAAAGCTTTACCGATTCTTCCAGTTCAACCGGAATATCTAACAGTTTCTCCGCATTTAAGATCACCGGCACTGCAACTGCAAGAATAACCGGTATGATCGCTATATTTGCCATTAATACAGATGAAAAATATTCATTGGCTTCTTTCTTCTTGCCCTGATGATACTCAATCGTAATAAATCTTCCCGCTACTGAGTTCAGCGCTACCGTGAGAATTGTAATATAGTTAATTACATTATTTCCAAGACTCACAAAACCATATGCCTCTTCCCCTACTGTATCTGTCAAAAACGGTGTAAAGAAAAACGCTATGCCAAGTCCTACAATAAATGTCACAAAGCTTGCAATTGTATTTATAATGAGTGCCTTATCTTTCCCCAATTCTTTCATATTCAAAAACCTCTATATAATCTTCATAAAATTTCTTTTTCGGAAATTCTTTTGCCCGCTCCAAAGATAACTCACTCATCTCTTTCCGCTTTTCTTTGTCATCTGCCAACTGTGTGATTGCAGCTTCCAGATTCGGAATAATATTATCTCTATCTATCCATACAGCCACATTAGATGGTGCATACTCTATCATTCCACCGGACTTCGTAATAATAAGGGGCAGTCCGGAAAGCATTCCCTCAATAGCAATCAGACCCGCTGCCTCTTCCCACAGAGATGGAATAACCTGGATATCTGCCGACTGATAGTACCGATATAATTTCTGATTCTCAATATATCCGGTAAACTTCACACGCTCTCCGGCTTTCTCCACCAGTTTCTGTACTTCCTGCACATAAGGTGTCACCACATTACCGCCAAACCCAGCACTTCCTATCATGAGAAGTTTTATATCCGGCCGCTTTAAATTAATAACTGCCTGAAGTAACTCTCTCACACCTTTTACCTCTATAATTCTTCCACAGAAAAGCAGGATAGTATCCTCCCTCTTAAATCCAAATTCTCCCCGGATTCTTTCCCGCTCTTCCGGCGTAATCCTTTTCTTAAATTTATCCTCATTCACACAATTATATACTGTGTAAGCTTTTACATCTTTATCCTCAGTTGTCCGCATCCACTCTCTTGTTGCAAACTGACTGATTCCAATCACACTTCCGTAAATATGATCAATATATGGCTCGCACAAAAGGTGATGGTGAATATGAAGATATACATTTTCTTTTCCGAATTCCTGTGCAAAACGTTTGAATTCATGATATAATCCACCTTCTGCAACAATTGCATCCGGTCTATATTCTTTCAGATAACGAAATACTCTGCGATAATAAGCAATATCAATCCATGTCTTGTTCTTAATAATCCGATTACTGTAACGTATCACACGATTGATCAGACGATCTGCCAATGTTGTCTTTGGAAGATATATAATTTTCGAATACTTATACTTCTCTGCAATCGCCCTCGCCTGCTCATTGTCCGCACAAAATACTATAAACTGTACCCGGTGTTCTATTTCGTTTTGTTCTACAAGTATGGTCAACAGTTCTTCAATTGCCCCACCCCTGACAGCTGGTACCGGACCTGCTTCCGGCAATACTAATGCTATTTTTTTCACTCATTTATCCTCTCATACGTCGTGATAATGTCCACAAATAGAGATCTGGTATATATACTTTCAGCCATCCTGAAATCTTCCGATGCCTGTCTTTTGTCTGCAAAAGTGCATTCTTATGTTCTCTTGCAAATTTTTTGCAATATTTGAATTCAGCTTTGTACTGTTTTTTCTTCTTTGGAGACAATGCAGCATATTTTTCAAATACCCTGCTTACACTGCACCCTATCAGATTAATATCTGCAAATTCCGGTGAGATTTTCGTTAATTTCTCATAACACAGTTCTTCCACTCTCATAGCTTCCAGATATTTATCCTGAAATTCCTGCTTCATCGCACTTCCAGCATAAATCATATAATGATAAAATGGATATTGAATCAATGAAGCTCTCTCAAATTTTTCGGAGCAGACCACATTCGTGTTAAACAACAAGTCCTCTGCCACTTTATATTCTTCAAACCGAATATTTTCAATTAAATCTTTGCGATATAACTTACACACCGGTCCCCACACAGTAAGCAGTGCAAGACCACTCTCTGTTTTGTTTTTTCCATGAATAATTGTACGTTCAGTTGTAGTGCAGTTATCCGTCTCTTCCAGCTGATTTTCTTCCCGAAGCAGGCAGCATGCTACATCTGCATGATCTGCCTCAGCTAACCGATACAGACTTTCCAGCATATCTGCTTCAACCCAGTCATCTGCATCCAGAAACATCACATATTTTCCTGTTGCCAATTGTATTCCTTTATTTCTTGTCCTTGCAACACCTTGATTTTCCTGCTCATAAACCTGAATTCTGTTATCCTGTCGTGCCCATTTATGACAAGCTGCAAGACTGTCATCTGTAGAACCGTCATCTATCAACAAAATTTGAAGATTTGTATAAGTTTGTCCACAAATACTCTCCAGTGTATGGGGCAGATATTTTTCAACATTGTATACAGGCACAACAATTGTTATTAAATCATTCATATATTTTCCTCATCTGTCCGATCTTCTACACTCTTTCTCTTTGTAAAATGAATATCACCACTGCCATATCCATGAAGTACTACTCCAATCCAGTGTAAGAAAATGGAAAAAGCAAAAGCCAGAATACAAGTTGCAATTCCAAAAATCATATTATTAATCGTACCACCATCAAATAACAATTTGGTATATGGAACAGATAAAATACAAAGTGCCAATACATTTCTTTTCTTTAAGAAATATGTAAGACTTCCTTCTGCAATTGCAAATGGAATCAACATATTTATCACCGCACCAACTACTCCGAAATTTGCATAGCCTTCTGCAATAAGTCCAGGCTGTGCATAAGATGCTGAAATATATTTTGCCGAAAGAAGCGGCAGACTCACATATTCGAATCCGAAATATCCCGCAAAACTCTTCACGTAAGTAATTCCATGGAAAAAACCGTGTACTTTCACATGCTGGATAATATTACCTCCAAGCTCCGTCCAGACACCAAATAGCCTGTAAACCTGTCTTACACATGAATCATAAATACTTTTGAAATTTGTAATCTCGCTTAATATATTATAGCTTCTGTCATAATAGAGATTTAACTTTACCAATTCAGATACCATTCCATATGCCATAACAACGAAAATCCCGAAAATCAATAACGGAACTACTTTTTTTCCTTTTTTATAATTATCATTCACTGCCACAAAGAGAAAGAAGATTAATAACAGCGGCATGATATATTGAATAAAAAGGAATCGATTGGTTCTTACCCGATAAAGGCAATATAAACCTCCTAAAAGACCACCCACTGTATACAAATTAAGGTTTCCATGTGTACATAAGAATCGGACCGAAAAGTAACAGAAAACCGGAACATATAGCACAAGTCCAGCTGTCCCCAATCTAAAATTCAAAAACAAAATAACAATTCCCATTAAGAAAACAGTGATATCATCCGCCCTCTTATACCTTATAAAATCACTCTGTTTCACTTCATCTGTCGTCTGTTTCACACATAACAGATATAGGAATATTACTGCCATAATAATAAAATATACTCCCAAATAAAGTAGAAAGAAATCCTGTGGTTCCTGCACTCCCTCTCTTTCCATCTCCCTTAATCTGCTATCTGTAAAATACCCCGGACATAAAACTCCGTCAATAAACACGTTAATCAGTAGAAACAAATACCCTACACTGAATATTTTTCGCTTTTTCTCATAAAGAACAGACACTGCTAAAAACGCCACTAACGATATCAAAAGCCATGCACACCGCTCCCAGATATGTCCATCTCCAACCATAACTTTTTTATCCAACAGAAGATTCAGACAGATAAATATCGTGACTGCGACCATCCCGGCTCGTGTCACCTGAAACATTTTTTTTGTCATACATACCGCTTTCCTAAACTCTTGTCATTCATTAATACCATCACACATTTCACTGCAAGTTTCACGCTCTCTTTCCAATTATAGAGATATGGCTTTGCAAAAATTTTCCAGAAATACTTTCGAATATCTTTTTTCAATAATCTTTTTTCCGGTTCTTCCATAGCTTCCCCATTCATTGCCAGATAAAGCACATTCCATGCCAGACAGCTCTGTATCACTGGTGCCAGAAGTTCTCTGTCTTCTTTTGCCTGAAAATAATCTATCCGCTCATGCCACATTTCAAAATAATCCATGCAATCCTGTTTTTTATAAGTAACTCCCATAATGGAATCTGCACGTTGTAGATAGTAGTATATATTCTCCGGAATACACACCACACATTCCTGATTCTCAAAAACGGATACAAACACATACTCATCTTCGTAATGTCTTCCACATGGGAAACGCAGTTCTTTAAAAATTTTAGCATCATACAAAGCTCCCCATGCTGTAACAAGTACCCATTCACCCTGAAGCTCTTTTTTTATAATCTCTCTTCCCGTATAAAGCTCCTGCTTCTTATCCTGTGTCACACATATTTGATCTGTAACTTTATTACTCTCATCAATTATCTGAATTCCGCAAACTGCAATTGATGTCCGATTCTGCTGTAATGCATTATACAGTTTATAGATATAATCCTCATCAACAAAATCATCTGAATCAACGAACGCCACATACTCTCCCTGTGCAATATCCAATCCGACATTTCTTGCATCAGACAAACCACCATTTTTCTTATGTATCACTTTGATTCGATTGTCTTTGTTCTGATATTGGTCACAGATTGCCGGGCACTCGTCCGGAGACCCGTCATCTACCAAAATAACTTCCAGATTTCCATAACTCTGACGGAGTAACGAATCAACACAGATTGCAAGGTATTTTTCTACTTTATAGATTGGCACAATCACACTGATTAATGGTTTCATTTCATTTCCTCATACATTTCTTCTAATCGTCCTGCCTCCACACGGATATCAAATCCATGTTCTGCAAGCTCTTTTCCAAAACTTCGTCTTGCCTTTCCGCTTTCTTTATAGCATCCTGCCGCTCTTACCGCTGTCTTCGCCCATTCTGTCTTACTTTCCTCCAGAGACAGGAATGGACTGCCCATCACATCCACTTCTCTGGTGATCGTATCAGAAAACACACATGGCAGACCACATGCCTGTGCTTCTACGCCAGTCATTGGCAGCCCTTCGAATAAAGATGGCATGACCATGACATCCATTGCCTGATATAACTCTCCTGTGTTATCCACCATTCCGAAAATTTTCACGGAATTTATCAACCCAAGTTGTTTTATTTTCTCCTCAATCTGTGGTCGAAGTTCGCCATCTCCCACCAGCCATAATACACTGTCTTTGTGGATTTTTTGTATCTCCGAAAAAATATCTACCAGATACATCTGGTTTTTCTGTTGGCAGAACCGGCCTACATTTCCAATAACAAGCTTATCTTTTGCCTGATACTGTGTTCTGATTTCATTTCTTGCTGTTTCGTTATAAGCATATTCATCACAGCAGATCGCATTTTTCAACACAGTATAATCTTTTTTGCCAAAAAGGAACGCTCCTGCTGCCTGCGAGCATCCGATCCGATCGGTAATGTACTTTTGAGATATGCTCCAAAGCATTCTATTCCGCACCGCTTTTCCTTTACTCTCCGCATATACAGTTGCATGGCTATGTACAATTCGATGACTGATTCCATACTTTGCAGCAACCGGCAGGCATAAAAATGCAATGTAGGGTGCATGCAGATGAACAATATCATATTCACTGTGATGTTCCGAAAAAAACTGTTCAAAATATTTCCTTGTCTGTCTCATCTGTCTGCCGGACAATGCCGGATAAGTATAGACTCTTGAGCCAAGTTTTTTCACTTCTTTATCAAATGTCTCTTCCTGCTCTCCGAAGATCAGATAATCCATCTGGACACGTTCCATATTCATATGTCTCTGATAATTGAGCATCACTGTCCCGACACCGCCCACCGGGCGTTTTCCAATGATCTCCAGCACATGGGCTTCACGCATGATTTTTTTCCTCCATTTATGCCTTACCCTTTAAGCATTTATAGCATAATTTTCTTTACACAAAAGAATTTTTCTATGAATTTTTTCTTAGTTATTCAGATTTGCGCAAAAATCTCTTATAAGAGTACTCCTTCATCCACCCCGGCATCATGAGTACGACAAAAGTTCCAACCTGCGCCTTTATATATTCAAATGTATTTGTAATTCCTAACTCGTGCTGCTGTTTTCTAAGTTTTTGAAAATCCTTGTAATAAGCCCATCCACTTCTTCGCTTTACTAATCCCATGCTTGTTCTCGCCCGGACAAGTATATCTTCCATGTTTCGGAACTGATATCCCTGTGACAACATCCTGCTCCATAGAGAATAGTCCTCCAGAAATGGAAAATGTTTATAATTTCCCGCTTTTAAAATAGAATCTTTCCTATACATAACTGTCATGTGATTTAAAGGATTACGCACTTTCACATACTCTAAAATTTCTTCCTGAGTCTTTGGCATATTCTTGACGCGGTCTATGGTTCCTTCATCATTAAATTCCCGGATAGCACCACCTACCACATCCACTTCAGGATGTGCTTCCATATATGCCCCCTCTTTCTCTAATCGATCCGGCATCGCAATATCATCTGTATCCATTCTTGCGATCAGATCATATTTGCATAATTCCACTCCTTTTGCCAGTGCACGACCAAGCTGAACATTCTGTTCCATAGCATGCACATGGAGATAATCACATTTTTTCTGATACTCCGCCACTACCTGATATAATTCCTGTGTCAGAGGTCCATCTTCGATCAGAAGAATTTCATCTGCGGTCCTCGTCTGAACTAATATACTTTCTAATGACGCTCTTAAATATTCTGGATTTTCTTTTTTATAAACAGACATCAATACGGATATTTTACTCATATTCTATCTCCTTAGATTTTTTTATACTCTCCAGAAAATCCACCACTTCATACTCTCCCACTTCTTCAGGAAAGGATAGTTTCCGGTCATAGGTCAGGCTGCCAAAAACCTTTGAGAATATGTTAACTCTTCCGGCAAGCTTACCGATGATCCACTCGAATCCCGGAACGAGCCATATACTTCTTCCATAGCTTTCGGCGATCCGTGCTACCATATCTGATGTATTCACATATTGGCTGTTTTGTGGGCAATAGATACCATCTGCATCTCCTCTTATAATCCGATATAAGAACTCGCACAAATTCTCGATGTATATCATGCTTCTCTCATTGCTCACTCTCGGAAAAACAGGTATCTTGCCCGCCAGCTTCTCCAATGAAGCATAATTTCCGGTACAAGCTTTCCCATAAATCATCGGAGGTCTGATAACTGCTACTTTGAATGTGTCACTTCTTTGCTCACATAAGTACCGTTCTGCGGCAAGCTTGCTTTTTCCATAAAAAGTAATCGGTGTACATTCTGTTTCTTCTGTAATCTGTCCCATTGTCATTCCATAAACACTCATCGTACTTAAAAAAACGAACTGACGAACCCGCTCAGCCTTTGCCTTATCCGCAAGTTCTTCTGTCAATTTTGTATTAACTGCATAATAGAGTGCCTCCATTTCCGGCTGTTCTTTCTGATGTACAATTGCAGCCACATGGAGGATCGTATCATATTTTGAAAAATCCATTTTCTTCCATTCTGAATTTCTCACAGAAACAAATGTAACATGCCATCGGTCTTCCAATGGCATGTTTCCATTTTTTTTCTCTATATACTGTTTGAATGAAGTGCCAACATAACTGTTGGTTCCGGTTATCAAAATCTGTTTTCCCATTATTTTCCCTCAAATAACCCAGCATGTCTTTTTATCCGCAGCTACTAGCTATTTATGCATTTCTCCGGTTCCACCTTCCACAACACCTTTGTGTGACAAAACTGCTGTGATCGTTCCAAAAAAGCACTTCAGATCCATTATGAATCCAAATTTTTTCACATACTCACCATCCAGTTTTGCCTTTACATCTATCTCCAACTCATCACGTCCGTTGATCTGCGCCCATCCGGTCAGTCCCGGCATTACATCATTCGCACCATACTTATCCCGTTCCTCGATCAAATCATACTGATTCCACAAAGCTGGCCTTGGTCCAACAATACTCATCTTTCCCATAAGGATATTGATGATCTGCGGCAATTCATCCAGACTGCTTTTTCTTAAAAATTTCCCTACTCTTGTAATATACTGTTCCGGATCAGCCAGCATATGAGTTGGCATATCCTTTGGCGTATCAATTCTCATAGTTCTGAATTTGTAGATCATAAAGTGTGTCTTATGGATTCCAACCCTTTTCTGTTTAAAAAGGATTGGTCCTCTACTATCAATTTTAATCGCAATGCATAAAATCAAAAACAACCAGGATAACAGAATTAATGCCAGAGCAGATAATAAAATGTCAATTACCCTTTTCACTCCCATATAAATTTTCTGTGAAATTGTAAACTGTTTCATCTTTTTGATTCCTTTCATGTATCTGCAATTTATGCAAGCATCAGACAATAAATAGATATACCTGTGCCTATCAGCATTAAAAACGCTATAAGACTCTGATAATTCTCTAATTTCATGCTGCATCTCACTTTTTGGTTTATAAAAATGAGACTCAGTGGAAAGATCAGCGGCAAATAATATCTTGGTGATACTCCGTTAATTACCATCGACCCTACCGGTGTAAAATCCAGGTATAATGCCGTCCAGACCAGACATGCTGTTCCAAATATTAATACTGCATTCCATATTTTCATCATCAATATTTTTCTTTTCATCTGTGCATCATATGTTTTTTCTGTCATTCCAAAATCGGTCACAAATGTAAACAACATCGTAAGCAGTACTACAAAATATCCTATTCCATCATAGATTCCACGGTATGCAAAATTTGCAAGCACTTTGGAACCAATAAAATAAGATGCAAACGTTGTTCCAAGTGATTTCAACAAAACTCCTGTATACGTCAACGGATATCCCAAAATCATAGATAACTGACTTGTCTGGCTCGTATCTCCTCCACGGTAATCTCCTACCTCTGCTCCGCTTGTAACATTACCTATTAACGGCAGTATAAAGGACGCAAACATTAATATTAATAAGACAAAGATTCCTGCTTTAAACAGATTCTTTTGTCTCCTGCTATAAAACTTGTCCTTCGGCATAAGCCAATATAATGCCAAAAATGGAATATAGACCGCCTTTGAAAAGCATCCCACAACCATAGCAAGAATAGATACCATCGTCCGTTTTGTTTGAATTTTTTCTTCACTCAGGTACTCTGTTACAAACAATGCTATGCCCAGCATTAAAAGTGCTATCACAAATGCATCATATGTAAATGACGAAAAAAGAAATACCGTTGTTGGCAGCAATCCCACACACATCAATGTACGTTTTCCATACTTGCTGAAACGAATCGCACACGTAACGACAGCTGTACAAAACAGTAAATTAAAAAACTTTCCTAAAAATACTGTTGCTACATAAGACAATCCCAGTGTTCTTCCTAATCCAAGTCCTAATATCTGTGGAAGATAAGCCCTTTGTCCATATCTGAGAAATCTACCTTTTTGTGATGATAATACAACGGTATCATTTGCCTGATTAAGCCATTCTCCTATCCATTGTTCTTCCTCTAACGTGTCCCCTGTTGGTACACGCATTTCTACATTCGACATCACAGCATCACTGTACTCCATATAATTCCATACCCAGGAGTCTGTATATGCTATATTATAATGAATCTGTTCATCCCATGAATCAAATGAATGATGTGCTGATAAGATAATCACCGTTCCTAATGCAACTGATACCATTGCGTACATCCATTCGGGTCTTTTTCCAAAAAAAGTACAATGAGAAACAAATAAGTAACTTAGCAACAATACTGAAAATACAAGCAGAAACTTTGCCCAGGAAAATACCGTGTGATTTACAAATATTATTGAATTTAACTTATCCGCATCTTTGTTTTCCACTGTCAATTTCAGGCTGTCAACTTTCTGATCTACCCATACTGCAGATTTTCCAAGCAAAAACGATGCAGTATCTTCCAGTTCCATCACTTCTTTTTGTCCATATCCATCATAGAATGTCACTTTCATTCTGGAACTGATATCCGTCTTGCTTTGATAAATCAAATAGATAGAACTCACATATCTTCCATCAAATAAAAAATCATACGTTGTCTCTCCATCTTTATTCTCTGCCTTTTGTACTTCGCTCACCTGAAAAGTCTGCTCATATTTTTCGTTTTTAAACGAATTCCACTGTAATAATACCTGTTCTACAAATAACGATAGGAAAAATATTACAATAATTGCAATAAAATCTCTAAGATATATTTTTTTATTTTTTAGAATTTGTTTTATCTGTTCCATTTTCCTTTTTCCTATCAAGCTGCAAAATAAATCCCATTCCTGCAAGCACAAGAATTAAGATGACTTCCCATATTTTTTCCATATTAGATTCCCTGTTTTCTGGTTCTACCGATTCTGAATAGAGTATGTTGGCACCATCTTCTGCACCCATTCCCGTATATCATCTGGTTCTTCTACCACATGCTCTTTGATTTCTTCTAACTGTTTTAAAAACTTCTCTTCATCCATCTGTATTGGTTTGCCAATATGAATTAATTTATTGGCTGTTTCCTGCATGCCTTCTTCTTTCATGAGCATCTCTTCATACAATTTTTCGCCTGGTCTTAATCCTGTAAATACGATCTGGATGTCCTCGTCAGGTTTATGTCCTGAAAGAAGTATCAGGTTTCTTGCAAGATCTACAATCTTAACCGGTTCTCCCATATCCAGAACAAAGATTTCTCCCCCTTTTGCATAGGCTCCTGCCTGTAACACAAGAGATACTGCTTCCGGTATTGTCATAAAATAACGGATAATATCTGGGTGCGTAACAGTAACCGGTCCCCCTGCTTCAATCTGCTTCTTAAATAAAGGAATCACACTTCCGTTGCTTCCAAGTACATTACCAAATCGAACCGCTACATATTCTGTCTTAGAACGATTATTGTATGTCTGAATAATCATCTCACAGATTCTCTTGGTAGCGCCCATAATATTCGTTGGGTTTACTGCCTTATCTGTAGAAATCATGACAAAACGTTTTACATTGTATTTATCTGCGGCCTGAACCACTTTCCATGTTCCTAAAACATTATTTTTTACTGCTTCATTCGGGCTGTCTTCCATCAACGGTACATGTTTATGCGCTGCCGCATGATATACGATCTCCGGACGATATTTATCAAAAATCAGATCCATGCGCTTTGTATTTCTTACGGAAGCAATCAATACAACCAGATCGAGTTCAGGATAATTTCTCTTTAATTCCTGCTGAATATCGTATGTAGTATTTTCATAAATATCAACGATCACTAACTGTTTTGGATTGTGTGATGCAATCTGGCGGCATAACTCGCTGCCGATCGAACCACCTCCACCTGTAACCATAACTACCTTATCAGAAACATATCCCATAATGGAATCAAGATCAACCGTGATCGGATCACGTCCCAAAAGATCATTTACATCAACATCTTTTAATTTGCTGATACTGACATCCCCATTTACCAACTGATACATACCAGGTAAACGTTTTAATTCACAGCCGGTCTGTTTACAAATATCTAAAATTGCCTTTGTCTCTTTTGCACTCGCTGTCGGAATTGCAATAATGATCTCATCTACAAGATACTCATTTGCAATTTCTATGATATCATTTCTATCTCCAAGGACTTTGACACCATGCATATATTTTCCAATTTTGCTTTTATCATCATCCACAAAACCTACAATATGCATATTCACAAAACGACTGCCGGAAATTTCCTTGATAATTGAATTTCCTGCTTCTCCGGCACCTACTACAAGCACTCTCTTAAGATTCTTCTCATCCACTTTTTTTCCAAAAAAAGTTCTGACTGCCCGATAAGAATAGCGGCTGATAAACATAAACGCCAATAATAATGTTCCATAAATAAAATACCAGCTTCTAGGCAGCGGATACTCCTGATCTCTGTAATTCAGAAGAATCGTCACTGTATTGAGCAGCGTATCTACAATACATGCTGCTGCAAGATACAATAATTCGGTTACCCCTGCATATACCCAAAGGCTGCTATACAAACGAAATACATAAAATACAATAATCGCGATCACTAACGTTGCCGGCAATGAACTCCATACAACACCAATATAATACTTTGGTACAGCCGAAAGACTAAATTCAAATCTTACAATCAATGCCGTGATGCTTGTCAATATTACAATGCAAATATCCATCAGCACCATAAATATTCTCTTGATCCATAATGTTTTATCTAAGTTTTTCATAAGTCCGCCACTTTTCTCTATAAATTATTTTGCATATACTTCATAATGTTCTGTATTATAAATTTTACTAAATCCAATGCTATTAAAAAATTCAATATTGTCATACTCAGAATTAATAACCAGACAATTGCAGCCATAGGAATCTGTTTCCATCTGCAGCTGTTCCAGATTCTCCTGTGTAAAAGATAAACCTTCACCATAAATAACTGCAAATCTGGTATCATATTCACGAAGCTCGCCTGCCACCTGTTCCGGTGCAAGAACTCTTGGTTTTTCTACAAATTCCAACTGTTCAGCGATCTCCATAACTTCATTTGATATTTTGTAACTATTCGTGATAAATTCCAAATGCTGCGACGTATAATTTAATCCCATCCCTGCCTGAATCAGTAAAATATATATCACTATGACAATTATTTTTTCTTTCTTAGATGGTATGTTTATCAAATAGTCTGTCATTGCAACTCCAACAACCGATACTATGTTTAGTATTCCATAGACCATCCAATGATCTGTCTTCTGACCGCTCATATTTAGTATGCCATTTGCAATCCCCGGCGTCACCAGAAAAAGTATACCAAAAATCTCATATATTAACAAATTTCTTTGTCTTTTTTTATTTATAATCAAGAAATAAAATATTGCAACAAAAAGGAAAAAAACATTTGTTCCCATCCCATTGTAAGAAAAATATGCATTTTTAATGTCTTCCCACAACCCGGACATATTTATACCCCTTCCTTACAAACCAGACAAGAATCATCAGCAACATCATCAGGAACACATAAAACCAGCCTTTGTGATGTAACAATTGTGCCGCCGGATATAAAATAATAAATAATACTGCCTGCATCATAACCGGATGTTTTACACAATCGGATACTTTATTTTTTTCTCCTCCATACATGAAATTTAACATACGCATCACTTGTAAAAACGCATATGGAAGAATGCAGCATTCCAACATTACACTACCATTCCAACAGCTTCGGAATATGCCTGTCACCGGAGTTTCTACCGCTGTATATATTGGTACATAATAGATAATTTCTACAATTATTAAAAATACTGCCTGCATTTTTTCCTGCTTAAAAAAGAACTTTCCAATTTCCCAATAACAGCACATAAAAAATGGTAAAATGAATAATGGAAGTATTACCTTTATCAGCAATGCCGGATGTAATCCGGAAACCCATGCATTGACCGCATATAGCATCTCATAAGGTGAAAATATCTTTTCCATCTGCGTGGCAGGATACTGCTCGCCAGTATATGGTTGATATATATATGCAGAATTGGTATCAATTGATGTCATTACTGTTTGTACTGTCTGCTCCATCTGTGGTTTTACACAAACTACAGAAAACAATATTGCTATTATGGATACTACCATGGCAATTTTTACGGTCTTGTGTCCATTTTCTGATTTTCTTTTATGTTTAAAACATCCATATATTGCTTTTTTATTTGCTAATATGGATGCCACGCATATCGTAATCGTCGCAAGCATCCAAACCATACTAAGTTTTTCTAATGTACAGCCACGATATAAAAAAAGTACCGCAACACCCCAAAATATTCCAAGCATAGCAACAAATCCATTTGCATATGTGCTTGATATATTTCTCCTTTTTACACCTGCTGCTGCATCAATAAATGCACCTGCTAACAATGGTACTAAAAAAAACAAATAAATTACCAGCAATATTCCTGCTGCATTTTTCATTCATTTTCTCCTAACACTTTATCGACTTTGCGTTCTAATAAAGTTTTATATACTTTCGTCCCCTTAATATACTCCAGTTCGTTTTCTACTTTGTCCATATGACATTTTAACTCACTAAGTGCACTGAGTATCGGATTGTCCTGCAACCCTGCTTCCCTGATTCTAAATGCAATTTTGATCTCTCTGACATTATTTTCCCATTGATTTTCAAATATGATCTGCGGATCTTCCGATGCAAATATAAAATCATGATCTTTTGTTATGATGGCATTGTGCCGATAATGTTCAATTTCATATTCATTGTTATCTTTTGTCACAATTTGCACCTTGAGATTTTGCAAAACACATGAAACATTTAATGGATCCAATCGTATTTCTGATACATCCTGTGTGAATTCAATCGGAATATTCAATTTTACATTCTGTCCTATAATATGATTTGTAATTGCCTTGTCTTCAAGATAGTTTGTTCCATCATTTAAGAACACCTGTAAGAATAAGTTTTCCTCCGGAAGCAGTTTTTTCACATCGTATACTTCTTTTTTGTAAGCAATAAGGCTTGCGTTATAGCCATTTTTCCCACCATATACATATTGATTAAATGCTTCATTCATATTTTCAAATATAACAATTTCTTCTTCCGTAATATCAAAGCAATCATAAATTTCATTGATTGTCATGATATCTTTCATAGCACTGCCATTTCTGGTATAAAAAGCAGACACCGCACGGTATATTACAAATTTCACTGGAATTGGAAATGAAAATACCCATTCATAATCAATAATTTTATATTTGCTGTCAGTCTGATCTTTTATGATATTATCAAAGCTCATATCGATATTCATTTCTTTTCCACATTCCATCTCATCTGGGAAAGAAACTTCGCCAAACACCTGTACAAATTGTGCATCCGGCATAAATGTTCTTCTTTCTATATTAACATTGCTTCTTATGATTCCATCATACATTCGAAGCAAAGAAAGAAATCTTACTTCGTCTTTATCCTCAAGAGCCTCCAACATTGTATTGCAAAGACTCTCCCCGGTTAAAAATTCAAAAGCGATCTCGTTTTCTGAAATCAGTTTGGATGGACACAGGATACCTTCATCCTTATTTTTTTCATAATAATCAGACATCTTCCTGATATGTGCTGCTCCGTCTTTTGCCAATGCTCTTTTTACAACCAGTCTCTGTTCCCCATCCTTCATTATGTAGGTTTCTATCTGAAACTGTTTTCTTCTCTCTTTTGTAATTTTTGAGTAAATTTTCTTCAAGATATCACCTCACACTATTTTGTAACTTCTATAAAGAACGAATTTGCAAAAAATTCAAATTTTTTTTCTTTTAAAAGATTTGCATAGACTCTGTTTTCATTAAAAAGCATCATTCTTGTATTATCGAAAGTATCTAAACCTATATTAAGATCATCTTCTCGTGGAAGGTACTCATCAGAAAAAATCTGTACAGGGAATTTATAATCCGGAAACGGATAATAAAATTCTGCTTTCCCATATCCAGCATCTGTAATTATTTTCTTTAACGCCTCTTTACTAAAAGTTCTCACTTTACTATCTGTATCAATATAACCTTCCAAACCATCAAAAAATTTTCCAGTATGGTCTTCTCTGGAGCCTGCCCAATATTTCAATCCAAATTTATTTTCAATAGCAATCAGCAGTTTTCCATCTTCTTTCAAATATCCACTGATTTTTTTTAAAAAGGCTTCAAATGGATGTTCATCACCCGTGTAATAACCGGCATATTCCAATACTCCGATCAATGTAATATAATCATACTTTTCTTTCAAAACAACATCATTGAAATTTCCAACCATAATTGTAAGATTATCGTATTCTTTATTACGGTTTGCATTAATTAATGATCTGCGTTTAGAAAGATCTACACTTGTCACATGCTTTGCATTTCTGCAAAGTACTCCACTGATAGCTCCACATCCTGCCCCAATTTCAAGTACAGATGCATCTTTTTTAAAAGGATACCACTCCAATATATTTTGTCTGACAGGTGAAAAATGATATAACACTGGCCACCGGTCATCTTCTGCAAGTATCTTCTCTACGTCTGGTTCTTCCATAATAAGCTGTAACAGATCATTCTCGATGTCCCCGTCACTATATTGATCCTGTCCATTATAAAATGTATAATCTAACGTTACTTTTCCAATCTGCTCTGTCATAGAACCTCTTTTCTATAGTTATCTACAACTATTATTTTTTACCCAAGAATCTCCTTGATATCCTTTATAAAATCAAATACATGCTCATTTTTTACATATAATGGATTCGCTGTCACATGTTCTACCTGCGGTCTGTAAGCTTTACAGATTTCAGTCAGATGTGTTGCAATGTTCATTGGACTGATATTATCCAGTGATACCATGTTATCATTGAAATCCTTAAGATCTTTATTCGCATAAGTATTCGTGATCGTCTTTACATCAAATACCGACATCTCAAGTGGCGGATAACTTGGATGTGGTGAACACATCAGTGAAATTCCTGCGTAAGTTTCCTGCAAAGTCCGCGCATATTCTTCAATTGTAAGCTTTCCAACGGAGACAAGCTCTTTGCCGTTTCCAAGCGGAATTGAACGGTGCATCTCCCCTGCCGAAAGAATCTCCCATTCCTCAATATCCGGCTGCATCATCACCCATTTTTTCAGAGCCGCTACTACAAGGTTAAATGCATTACGCTCCGTACCTGGACGTCCATAAACAAGAATCTGTTTTTTCTTATCAACCTGTGCAGGCATTTGCTCTAACGCTTTTCTTAATCCATCATTTAAGACAGGATCAAATGCAAAGCTATGCGTAAAATGGTAATGATTTTCATCGAAGAATTCTTTCAACAACATACTGTTAAAAATTGCAATTGTTGGATAATCACTTTTGTAGGTAGAATCTGCAAGCAGGTACTTCGTAGACCAGGAGTAAAATCCTGGCTCATAATCCTGAATAAAATAGAGAAAAATATTTGGTTTGATTCCAAATGTATTTTCAAATCCAACATAAGCATCCTGACAACAATACGCTGTCCACCAGCCAGTAAATAAGAAATAGTCATTCTCTGACACTGGAATACTGCGGTTAAAACGATTGCTGTATGGAATAATCTGTTTTGCAACGAGAGAATCATCTTCTGCTTTTACAAATGTATACTCATCGGAATATTTTTTAATGGCTGCTTTGTCTGGCTCTGCGTCTACTAAAATAATACGTGCATCATAGCCTAATGCTTTCACTAAAGTATCGAAAAACTTCAGTGCAGTTGAGATTCCACCAAAGACATGCTCTGCATTGATAGACGGAACCAGAAGGTTCATTCTGCGGTTCGGATATTCTATCTTACGGAAAGTGTATGGTGTAATTTCATATACATTCGTATCCAATTGTGGAAGTCCGGTTTCTCTTTTTCTCTTCAGAAGCATTTTTTCCTCCTGCTCTTTGACAGTCTGCTGCACCGCGGCACAAATTTTGGGCTGACAACAATAATAATCAAGATTTCTATTATAATATGGATCTCCGTTTTTCCGGTAGGTCTTATACATCTGATCCGACAAATCAAAGTCAATCTGTGGGATTTTACTTGCATCCCTGCTCTTAGATTCATAATGATACAGACGAACATTTGGATCGTAGATATTCACGAGTCCATGCTGGTTTGCACGAAGTGCAAGTTCAATATCGCTTCCACATACAATGAATTTCTCATCAAATCCACCGATTTTCTCAATTGTCGCCTTCGAAACTGCAAGACAGGCTCCCGTTACCGCCGAAACATTTCTTGTTACCATCGGTGACACAAATGGCGATCCATAGTGCTGCGGTTTCATTCCCTTGAATACATGATCAGCCCAGCCACCCATTCCAATAACTACTCCTGCATGCTGGATTGTATTATCTTCATATAAAAGCAATCCACCGACAACACCAACATCTTTTCGTATAGCTTTCTCTACCAGTCTTGTAAGCCATTCCGGTTCAATAACTTCTACATCATTATTCAAACATACATAGACATCTCCGGTTGCGAACTTCATTCCATAATTATTAAGCCTTGACCAGTTAAACTCAAACGCCGCATCTTTCACGATGACATTGTCATGTTCTTCTTTCACCTTCTTCAGATAAGTAAAAGTCTCTTCCCTCTCAGAATTGTTATTTAAAATAATAATCTCAAAATTTTTATAAGTTGTCTTCGCAAAAATACTGTCAATTGCAGCCTTTAACAAATCTGCATGATCTTTAATCGGAATAATAATGGAAACCTTCGGTTCCTCATTCATGTGATATCTCACATCATAGACAAACAAATTCTCTGTCTCATTTGCAGTCGCTGCTCCTTTGCCATAAACACGATCTAAATGTTCCTGAATCGCATTAAGTCCTGCTGTCTGTGCATATGGCTTTGACTCCGGGTTGGCTGCTGTGGAGCTCGGAAGATCTCTCCAATGATAAAGTATCTCAGGGACATGTCCAATCTTGTCCGTCATCTCTGTCATTCGAAGTAACAGATCATAATCCTGGCTTCCGTTGAACTCACCGCGAAATCCACCCACTTTTTCAAATAAGGACTTCTTGAATCCAATCAAATGTCCTAAATACATCTGGCTCAGGAAAAGATCCGGAGACCAGTCAGGTTTACATAATGGATCTCTCGTTTTTCCTTTCGCATCAATAATATCCATATCGCTGTATATGATCTCAGAACCTTCTTTTTTTATCTTCTGATAAAATTCATGTAATGCAGACGGTGCAAGCTCATCATCATTATCCATAAGAAGGATATACTCTCCGGATGCAAGCGCTGCTGCCGCATTGGTTGCTCCTGAAATCCCCTGATTTTTTTCTAATAATTTAATTTTAATCCGGCTATTTTTCATTGCAGATAAGTGCTCTCTTACCTCCTGCTTTGTAGAACAGTCATCTGCAATGCAAATCTCCCAGTTTTTGTAATTCTGCTTTTCTATAGATTCAATCGCCTTATCAAGCCACTTAATTTCTACATTATATACAGGCATTACAATGGAAAAAAGAATCTCTCCACTATAATTTTTTAATTTTTCTTTCTTCACTCTGCCGTATCCAGGTTCATAATTTACACTGGCAGATAAACGCTGTTTAAAGATTTCCGGTCCCTGATTTTTTAAAACTTTTAATCCTTTTTTTATTTTCTGAGGATTTCTTACTCCCTCTTTTATAATTGCTGCAAGCTTCTGTGTTCTTCCCATAATGCTCCTTTTTATATACAGCGATTCCTATCATCGCTGATTTTACTCGCTGTTCGCCTTCCCATAGCCTACTCTTCATTACAACTTACTATCGAGTTCAAATCAAAATACCCAACAGTAACTTTTTTAGATAAAACCTGTATACAACAAATATCATATAATCTGTGATGAACTTCTAATTCGTCACCATTATATCCTGTACATCCTAACTGTAGCAGATACTGTCCTTTTTGAAATGGCAATTTTTGTCTGAATGATACTGTAAGTGTCGTCCCTGCCTCTATCAGTCCAGGCTCTAACCCTTCAATAAGTGAATTGGTTCCGGTAAGATCTGTTCCCTTTAAATCCCGGATTGTAAATGCAAAAATTGGATTTAGCACATCCTCATGAAACTGTACCTTTAATTTCAAAACACACTCTTCGAATTTAGAAACAGTATTCGTAATCTTTCCTGTTGCATCGAAAATTCCAAAGTCAATAATCTCTGCCTTTTTATCGCCATACTCCTGCTTATCCGGATTTAAAATCATGGATTCTTTCCATGCAACTCCTTCTATTGCTGCATGACCGTCTTCTTTTTTTGGGCTGTCTTCCATCTTTGATTCTGCCATTACCCTTTTGTAAAGATCGATCATGTCCTTTGGTTTACCCTCTGCAAGCTTTACCCCTTTATTCAAAAGGACAACTCTGTCACAGTATTTTCCAATGCTCCCAAGATCATGGCTAACAAAAAGAATGGTCTTTCCCATTTTCTTAAATTCTTCAAATTTGTGATAACATTTCGTCTGAAAAAATACATCCCCAACCGAAAGTGCTTCATCGACAATAAGGATTTCCGGCTCAATATTGATTGCAACTGCAAATGCAAGACGTACAAACATACCGCTGGAATATGTTTTGACCGGCTGATTTACAAAATCACCAATATCCGCAAAATCTAAAATATCCTGCAGCTTTTCATCTATCTCTTCTTTGGTAAAACCAATCATGGTTCCATTCAGATAAATATTTTCAATTCCGGTATATTCCATATTAAATCCGGCGCCAAGTTCTAACAACGCAGAAATACGCCCATTTACTTTGACTTCCCCATCGGTTGGATTCAAAACTCCAGTGATGATCTTTAAAATTGTAGATTTTCCTGAACCATTTGTTCCAATAATGCCAACTGTCTCTCCCTGACCAACCTGAAAAGATACATCATTCAATGCGTAATGCTCTTTTCCAAGTGGTTTTTTTGAAAATCCTAATGCATCTTTCAAGCGATCCCGGTTTCTGTCATATAATTTATATATTTTTTTTACATGTTCTACTGAAATTGCGATGTTATCCATGCAGTTACCTTTCTATAACACATCTGCAAAATGTGGCTTTAATTTTTTGAATATTTTTGTCCCGATTATGAATAATACAATTGTAAGTATCCAATAATAAATTGTCATGCCTGGTTGTTCCCAAAATCCAGCCTTATTAATCAAAGAATCCCTATATCCTGCCACAATATAATACATTGGATTTAACTTTAAAATTGTAATCAGAATCGGATTCAATTCCATCCCATCAATATTCCACATAATTGGTGTCATCCAGACGCCTATCTGCAAAATAATGTTAATGATCTGTCCAAGATCTTTGAAAAATACTACTATTGCAGATGTTGCATATATCAGTCCTAATAAAAGAATCATCATCGCAAAGGTATAATATAACATTTGCAATGTATACAAATCCGGATAATACCCATAACACGCATATAAAACAATTGTAAATGCAATAAAAAACAAATGCACAAACAAAGCCGATATCAATTTAATAATTGGTAAGATATCAATCTGGAATACTACCTTTTTTACCAGATAGCTATACTCCATCAGCGCATTTGTTCCGCCGCTCAGTACCTCCTGAAAGAAAAACCATGGTACAAGTCCTGCTATCAGCCACAAAACAAAAGGTGCTGTAATTCCCGATCTGAGATTAATGCCACTTGCATGCATTCCCTTTTCAAATACAAACCAATATACCAATACTGTTACAATCGGCTGGACAAAAGCCCAGATAATTCCCAGATAGGATCCTGCAAATCTGGTTTTAAAATCATTCTTTGACAAGTCCCATATTAATTTTCGATTACTTATTATTTCTTTCAGCATATTGGCTTGTTTTATTTCCGTTGGCATGCTTTTCCTCTAACTTTCATTCTCTTAAGCTATAACTTATTTACGGTTTTTGACATATTCTGAGATTCCACTCCATACTTTATCCTTATCAGATAATGTAAGATCCGCCTCAGTCATTCCTTCCGGCATCGGCCATTCCACACCGATCTCCGGGTCTTTCCACAACAGTCCGCCCTCATCATTTGGATGATAAAAATCTGTTACCTTATAACAGAATTCTGCATAATCGGACAATACGATAAATCCATGGGCAAATCCCTTTGGAATAAAGAACTGTTTCTTATTCTCTGCAGATAAAGTTACACCAAACCATTTGCCAAATGTCTCTGAACCCTCGCGCAGATCGACTGCAACGTCAAACACCTCTCCGTTTACCACACGCACCAGCTTGTCCTGTGGATAATTAATCTGAAAATGTAATCCTCTTAATACGCCTTTTTTGGATGCAGACTGATTATCCTGTACAAATTCACAGTCAATTCCTGCCTCTTTGAAATCATTGTAATTATAAGTCTCCATGAAATATCCACGGGCATCCCCAAATACGGTCGGCTCAATCACTTTTAATCCTGCAATTCCATTGCAATTGTCTGTTACTTTTATTTTTCCCATTTTCCATACTTCCTTTTCGAATTTTTTCATTTTTATTCATAGATGAAAATAAAGAATTTATAATCCCTCTGCGATTTCCATCAGATATTTTCCATAGTCTGTTTTCAACAAAGGTTGTGCAAGTTTCACAAGCTGCTCTTTGTCAATGAATCCACGCTTGTAAGCAATTTCCTCGATACAGGAGATATATAATCCCTGGCGTTTCTGGAATGCTGACACGAAATCTGCCGCAGCAAGAAGCATGTCATGATTTCCTGTGTCTAACCAGGCAAATCCTCTTCCCAATGTTTCAACATTTAAAGTTCCACGGTTCAGATACTCATTATTTACGCTTGTGATCTCTATCTCACCCCTTGCGGATGGTTTTACATTCTTAGCAATCTCAACTACATCATTGTCATAGAAATAGAGTCCCGGTACTGCATAGTTTGACTTCGGATTTTCCGGTTTTTCCTCGATGGACAATGCTTTTCCATTCTCATCAAATTCTACAACCCCATATTCTCTCGGGTCTCTTACATAATAGCCAAAAATGGTTGCACCGGCTTCATTCTCTGTACGCTCTGCTGCACTCCGAAGAACTTTTGAGAAACTCTGTCCGTAAAAAATATTGTCTCCTAATACCAATGCCACTGCATCTTTTCCAATAAATTTTTCGCCGATAATAAATGCATCAGCAAGTCCTCTTGGCTGTTCCTGTACCGCATACTCAAATCTCATTCCAAGCTGTGATCCATCCCCTAATAACTCCTCAAACACCGGCAGATCCCTTGGTGTAGAAATAATCAGTACTTCTCTGATTCCAGCAAGCATTAAAGTTGATAAAGGATAGTAAATCATTGGTTTATCATAAACCGGCATGATCTGCTTTGAAATTGCTTTTGTCAATGGATATAAACGTGTTCCGGATCCTCCGGCTAAAATAATTCCTTTCATTCTTCATCCTCCTGAAAAAAATTCAATTTATCACTTTTTGGTAAAACGCAAACAAGCAGTATCATCCGACCTACGGACGGTACTGCTATTTGTGCTATTATTATTTTCCCTGATACATATCTTCATAATATTTCTGATAATCACCACTGGTAACGTTGTTCATCCAGTCTTCATGTTCTAAATACCAGGCGATGGTCTTCTTAATTCCATCCTTGAACATCGTCTCCGGTTCCCAGCCTATCTCAGCTTTTATCTTGTCAGGTGCGATTGCATATCTGCGATCGTGTCCCTTGCGATCCTCTACATATGTGATCAAATCCTTGCTTACATTTGCTTTTCTTGGATCAGTATCAGGAAGAATTTCCTGTAGAGTCTCAATGATAATATTGATAATCTCAATATTACGCTTTTCATTATGTCCGCCAATATTGTAAGACTCACCAAGCTTTCCATGTTCCTGAACCATGTCGATTCCCTTTGCATGATCATCTACATATAACCAGTCACGGATATTCAATCCATCTCCGTACACCGGTAATTTCTTTCCGTGCAAAGCATTGTTGATAATTAATGGAATCAACTTCTCCGGGAACTGATATGGTCCATAATTATTAGATGTATTCGTCACATTAGCCGGAAAATGATACGTATCAATATAAGCCTTCACTAACATATCAGAAGACGCTTTACTAGCGGAATATGGACTGTGTGGCTGATATGGAGTTGTCTCATAAAAATAGCTTTTTCCATCATCAGGAAGTGAACCATATACTTCATCTGTCGATACATGAAGAAACTTTTTACCAGTTTTAAAACTGCCATCCGGCAGCTCCCATGCTTTTTTTGCACAATTAAGCATAACTGCTGTTCCAAGAACATTTGTCTTGACAAAAACTTCCGGATTTTTAATACTTCTGTCAACATGACTTTCTGCCGCGAAATGCACAACACGGTCAATATCATTTTCTTCAAAAATCTTCATGATAGCATCCTTGTCCGTGATGTCCGCTTTAATGAAAGTGTAATTATCTCTATTTTCAATATCTTTTAAATTCTCCAGATTACCTGCATATGTCAATGCATCTACATTGATAATTCTGATTTCATTATCATATTTGCGAAACATATAATGAATGTAGTTCGATCCAATAAATCCAGCTCCTCCAGTTACCAAATAAGTTCTCATTCCGAGATCCTCCTATCATCACAATTATTTGCCATTTTACCATATTTTATATACTAAGACAAGTTTTACACATCTTAGGATTTTATTAACTATTTCAGCTCTGCCATATAAACATCCAATGCGTCTTTCCAGTCAGCCATCTGATAACCATCCGCTAATCTCATCATATAATTATCCAGAATAGAATATGCCGGACGGTCAGCCGCTGCCGGATTCATCTGTTTATACTGCTTACTTGTTACATGATTTACCTTTGTGCTTTTTCCTGCTCTTTTGAAAATTTCCTCTGTAAAGTCCGCCCAGTTTGTATCTCCCTCGCAGGTAGCATGATACAGACCATAATTTTCCGTTCCCTCAAAATGATGGATTGCCTTTGCAAGCTCTACTGCACTTGTTGGCGATCCAAGCTGATCGCAGACAACACTCACTTCATCATGAGTCTCCGAAAGGTTCAGCATAGTTTTTACAAAGTTTTTTCCATCTCCATATAACCAGGCTGTACGAAAAATAAAGAAATGGTTTGAAAACTGTTGAACAAACTTCTCTCCCTCGAGCTTTGTTTTACCATAAGCACTCACCGGATTCGGTGCATCAAATTCAGTATATGGTTTTGTACCATTTCCTTCAAAAACATAATCTGTTGAAACATGAATCATCTTTGCGCCAACTGCCTCTGCTGCAATGCTTAAGTTTCTTGGACCCAAAGCATTGATACGATAGGCTGCATCCCACTGCTTCTCACATGCATCAACATTTGTATGGGCCGCACAGTTAATGATCACTTCTGGCTGTTCTGCACGTACAAGTGATAATACCTGCTCAATTTTTGTAATGTCAAGTGCTGTCACACCTTCCCCTTCCACTACATCTGTATTAATAAATGTCACATCACTTCCTGCGTATTCCTTATTGATCGCACGACCAAGCTGTCCATTACATCCTGTTACCAAAATCTTTTTACTCATTCTCTTCATTCCCTCTTTCTTTTTATAAAATTTTCCATCTTTTATCACACTTCAGTTTTCTTCTTCCTGTCCTTTACGACACAGGATGTTATTATTAAAAATACTATAAATACTACTCCAAACGAAAGGGTACAACTCAGTGCCGCTCCCAGCATTCCAAGGCTCTTTACGAAACCCGATCCCAGAAATACTGCAAATATAAGTCCGGCTCCATATCCCAGCAATAAAAAAATCTGTTTTCCCGTAACTGTTACCACATAATAGAGACAATATACATAGGCATTCAGTCCTCCACATATCATAATGATCACCAATTCCATTCGATATGCCCTCAGATCAACTCCATACACAAGAGATAATATTGGTATTCCCAAAAGATAAGCACCCACACATGCTGCAATCGTAAGTGCACCAATTAAAATCATCATTTTTTTCACAATGTCCGTAAACTCTTTTATATTTTCCCCCTCCCAATCTCTGGCAAGATCTGTAAGAAGTGGCCGGAATACAAAAAGGCTTAATAAATTAATCACAAATGCAGGCATAAATAAAATATTATAGCTGTTCTGAACCGTCTCATCATAATATGTGTTAATCGCATATTTGGGTGCATTGTTCAGATAATTCATAATAAAAGATGACACAAACAATGGCCAGCATGCATTATAAATACCTAAAATCCCTCTCCATTCAAGATGCACCGGCGTTGGTTCAAAGTATTTTTTCATATGTAAATCATAAAACAGCATAATAACCAGTGACGTTAATGTAAGGGTCATAGCCGCATATAACAGGTTGTCTGTTAACCATAATATAATTGTGAATGTAATCGTTGAAATTCCGCTCCGCATTAACATCTCTTTTCCGGAAATATCAATGCGTTCTCTCTGTTGGAATAGTCCACTATATACATCTGCCACAGCCTCTACCATTCGATACCCCAGAATCCAAAACACGGTAAGTGCTTCTACTCCAGTATAACCATTCACAACAATATAGCCTATCATGCAGATCAGCATAATAATACAATTTAACATTCTGCTGGTAAAATATTGATTAAATGTAAATTTATTTTTTATATCCGTCGACTGAACTGGTCTGATTTCAAATCCACCGACAGAAAACAAAAGCTGCGCTGTAGAATACGCCAATGCAAAAAATCCACCTCTGCTCTCTCCGCTAATCCGGTTAACGATAATCAACAGAAGCATAGAGGAAAGTGAATTGCAAAGACTTCCAGCCATATTCCACATAAATTTCTTCTTTGCTGTTGTTTCCTTCATTTATTTCTGTTCCCTTTTTTCTTTCTCATCAATTGCAATCTTCTGTACTAATTCTTTTACTTTATTGTCCAGTTTAGAAATGTCCATAGTAAGTTGAAAACATTTGACAAGTAATATAAATATAATCAAAAGAAATATGAAATTAGTTGTGGAATATACGCCTACCAACTCTGACATCCAATCTGCAATCTGTGGAAAAATACTAAACAAAACGAGCATTATCGCAAACAATGTCCAAAAAATAGAATACTCTATCTGTAATTTTTCCTGTTTTACTTTTTTGCACATATAAAGCAATGTAAAAACAGATACGATAATCAATGTAATTCGAAATGCTATCGACATTCTTTTCTCCTTTATCCTGTCTATTTTGTAAAATCCACTTTCTTTTTATTGCGAAAGTTCTGTATTAATAATATAGAGATCAACATTCTGGCCATATATTTTGCAGCATTGACGGCATTAAGATAACTTTGTCCGGCAATTCTTTCATCCATCTTTGCCTGTATTTCTGCCACTTTTGCTCCCATTTTAATCAAATACGATACGGTATCCGGTTCCGGTCCAAAATTTATGTTGTTTGCCAATACTTCTATTAATTTTTTATTATACATACGCATTCCAGATGTCGGATCCATGATTTTTGCACCTGAAGTAAGTCTGATCGCAGTGGTGATCAATCTGCTTCCAATCATCCTTGCTGTAGCCGGTTTCTTTTCTTCAACAAATCTGGATGCGATCACAATATCATTTCCTTCTTCTATTTTCCGGATCATTGCTGCAATATATTCCGGTCTGTGCTGTCCATCTGCATCAAACTGTACTGCGCAATCATATCCCTTTTGATATGCATATTTCATACCAGTCTGAAATCCACCTGCAAGTCCTAAATTTACCGGAAGATCTATAATATTGTAGTGATTTGAATGGCATATCTCAGATGTTTTATCCATTGATCCATCATTAATCACCACATAATCATACTCTGGATAATTTTCTGTCAAATGCTTCACCACACGTTCTATATTGTCTTGTTCGTTGTATGCCGGAATGATGATCAATACTTTCATTCTTTCTCCCCATTCATGTCTTTTGCAATCTGCATAACCTTTTCAGCAGTGGCATCCCACGTGAAATATTTTACTAATCTATCATAACTTTTACATTCTGCCTGTGTTCGGTATGCATCATCTTCTATTACTTTTTCCAAATTTTTCTGAATTGATTCAACTGTATTATCTCTCATGATAATTCCATACTGTTCATCTATGAGCAACTCTTTCGCTCCACCTCGATAAGTTGTTATCACAAAACACTTACATGCCACAGCCTCCAATACGGAAGTTGGAAAGCCTTCCGAATCTGATGGCAGGCAAAATATATCTGACGCATCCAAAATTTTAACAATATGTTCAAAGTCAATTTGTCCCGTCAATATGGTATATTGATCTGACATTTCTAACAATTCCTGATATAACGGGCCATCCCCTGCAATCATTAAATAAACTGGTATCTGTCCGTTTTTTATCCTGCTTATATTTATCTTCTTTACTGCTGATACAAGCTGTTTAATCCCTTTTTCCGGAATTAATCTGCCAGTAAAAGAAATCACTTTTGCTCCACTCGGAATTCCATATTCCTTCCGATAATCAATGTCGGACTCTTTTAGAATTCTCTGAAATTCTTCGATTTCTACTGCATTATATAGTGTTCCCTTTGATTTTATATGGAAATGCCCGCTCCACTCACAACAGGCTTCTGAAACACCATAATAATCATTACAATATTTTTTCAACAAAAATGTAAGGAAATGTTCATACCATCCCCCCACTGTGTCAAACAACTTATTATTTACACTCAGGTGAGATGTTCCATGCTCTATTACAATGGATGGAATTCCCTTACTTTTTGCAAATTTTGCTCCGTATAATGAATGCAAATAGAATCTCGTATTAATAATCACAAGATCATACTGATTCCTCTCGATCAGTTTTTTTACTTTTTTAAATTCTTTGTTTCTTTTGAACACCGGATATCTTCCGCCTAATAAATCGTAACATGGCAGACGATAAATCTGGATTCCTTCTTGTATTTCATCTCCTGATAAATCACCCGTATTTGATGTTACTATAGTAACTTCGTTTCCTGCAGCGATCAATTTTCTGCTCAAATACAAAGTATAACGTTCTACACCACCAACATGCGGATAATACTGTGCAGAAAAAATGCAATAATGTTTTGACATTTTTTTCACCTGTTCAATTGCTCTAATGTATTTTTTCATTATGAATAATAAACTTTTTTAATATATAACATTAAAATTCTTGATGTCAATCCAAATCCTAATATACGATATACCCTATGAACCAGATGAACTGCCGGGTTTATATCATAAGTTAACAGATATGCATATTTTTTCATTATCTCACGATCATTTTTAATTTGCTCATTCTGTTCTATCAAATATGCCTGTCCCATCCAGACTGCAAACGGATACGCTAAATACGCATAAAAAACTTTCCGATATTCTTGATCCAAATATTTTTCTGCATATTGGGTATATTCTATTATAATATTTTTCAGATCATTCACCATATAATATTTCATCTTCTGACTTGTCTGAGCTGTTTCATGGCCTTTGCGGTACACATAAAATGGTTTATCATACCATTCAAACCGTTCTGCGTAAATCAGCATTCTGGCAATCCAGTCTGTATCTTCATTGCGGATTCCCTTTTTAAAATACAGATCATGTTCCCGTATCAAAGAGGTTTTTACAAGTTTTGTCCAAACAGTAACGCTAAGCATTCCAGCTTTTATCAGATTTTCCACTGCCTCTTTTCTTTTCTTTCCCGATACAAGTGTGCGATCAAAAGAAGACGGATTTACAGTTCTATTTTTATCCTGCCAATACACCATGTTTGCGTGCATCACAACATCCGGTTCTGTCTCACTTATCACTTTTATGATATCACACAACGCATCTGGATCACTCCAATAATCATCATTGTCCATAAATGTGATGTAATCACCACTGGCTTTCTCCAATCCGACGTTTCTTGCATCTGATGTTCCACCGTTCTGTTTGTGAATCGTAACAATTCTATCATCTTTTTGGGCATATTCATCACATAGCATCGGACTATCATCCGTAGATCCATCATCTACTAACAAAATTTCGAAATTGTGATACGTCTGCGCCAATATGCTTTCCACACATTGTTTCAAATATAAAGTTGAGTTGTATACCGGTATAATAATGCTTATTTTCATATCTTACTTAATATCTTTTTCTTTTAATTTTTGAAAAAATATCCCTTACTCTCCCAATCCATCCTCAATCGCTTCCACGATCGCTTTTAAAGCCTCTTCCTCATCTTCGCCCTCGCACATGAGTTCAATCTCATCTCCGGACTTGATACATGCACCTAACACGCTTAAGACACTTTTTGCGTTTGCGATATTATCGCGGTAGCGGAACGTGATATGTGATTTAAACTGCATTGCATCCTTACATAAAATTCCCGCAGGTCTCAAATGCAGTCCTGTCGGATTTTTTATTACTACTTTCTGACTAACCATGCTGTATTACCCTCCAAATTCCAGTCCCCTGATTTTTTACTCTGTATGCCGGTCTGGATTCCCCTGTCATAGTCAGACCAGCATTCTGGTCTTCTATAACATAATTCTTGTGATCAGTTCTGCCAGTTTCTTCGCCTCTTCATCAATCACTTTCTGGTCTTTTCCTTCGATCATGACACGCACCAGAGGCTCTGTTCCGGATGGGCGGATGAGAACCCTTCCCTCGCCCTTGAATTTTTTCTCAACATCTGCCACGGCATCTGCAATTTTCTGATATTCCATGAATTTTTCTTTTTTATGGTTTGGAACTTTTGCGTTGACAAGAGCCTGTGGGAGTACTTCCATAATCTCAGCAAGTTCTGACAACGGTTTTCCGGTATTGACCATAACTTCTAATAAATGCAGGGCACTTAATAATCCGTCACCGGTTGTATTATCGTCTAAGAAGATAACATGACCGGACTGCTCTCCTCCGATGTTATAGCCATTTTTTCTCATATTCTCAAGAACATAACGGTCGCCGACTTTTGTCTTTTCCACATGGATGCCCTCTTTCTGCCCCATAAGGGTAAATCCGAGGTTTGTCATGACTGTGACTACGATCGTATCTTTCTTCAAAGTTCCTTTGGACTTCATGTAGTTTCCACAGATTGCCATGATCTGATCGCCGTCCACAACATTTCCATGCTCATCCACCGCAAGCATACGGTCTGCATCACCGTCAAACGCAAGACCAACTGCTGCCTTTTCATATACAACACGCGCTTTCAGCTCATCCATATGAGTGGAGCCACAATTGGAATTGATGTTCGTACCATCCGGATCGGTGTGGATTGCGATAAGATCTGCTCCAAGATCTGTCAGTGCTTTGACAGATGTATAATGGGATGCACCTTCTGCGCAGTCTACAACAATTTTCATACCTTTAAGATCCACCGGAACACATTTTTCCATGAATTTCACGTATTCATCTCTCAGGTCAAAGCGGTAATCAATCTTTCCTACGCCGGAACCGATCGGAAGTACCACGTCTTTCATATTATTTTTGATCAGAGCCTCAATCTCATCTTCCATCTCATCCGGAAGCTTGTAGCCCTCTCCATTGAAGAACTTGATCCCGTTAAATTCCATTGGATTGTGTGATGCGGAGATGACTACTCCGGCATCTACTTTGTGTTTTCTGGTGAGATATGCGATCGCAGGTGTCGGCATCACTCCGACAAATATTGCATTTGCGCCAACCGAACAGATACCTGCCATTAATGCGCTCGCTAACATTCCTCCTGAAATTCTCGTATCACATCCTACAATAATGGTTGCCTGATGCTCCTGCTCTTTTGTGAGCACGTAAGCTCCTGCCTGACCTAACTTTGTTGCCAGTTCAATTGTCAGTTCCGAGCCCGCCACACCACGGACGCCGTCTGTTCCAAACATTCTTGCCATATTACTGTTCCTCTCTTTGTTCCTATTTCAAATTTTTTAAATCTGCTAACGTTCACTTGTTTTCCTTACCGTTGAGGTACTCTCCAGTTCCTCATCTGTATTATCAGCAGAAGCTGATGTATCAGATGCGCTTTCAATGGTAACCGCGGCATAGGTATCCGCATAGCTGACCGTATTTGTATCCAATTCAAATGTAATCAGTACATTATGTGCACCCAGCTTTAAATCTGTCAGATCGATACTGCCGGAAATCGTCTTTTCGTCCAGCGCATCGATCACACTGCTTCTTCCTGACACTGTCAAGGCAATGTTGTCTTCCTCATACTGTACTTTTTCATCCGAACTCAGTCCGATCACCTGAAGATTCGTCACCGGGATCTGCAAAGTCTTTGTCTTTACTGCCTCCACCACAACTGTAACATCAATCTTGGAGTCTGAACTGATCACTAATGCAGTGCCTGAAGGAAGATATGTGGAAATGTCCACAGTCTTTTCAATATTTGAAGTTGCATCTGTAATATCTAACACTTCTTCCGGGATCGTGATCTTATTGATGGTATTTAAAATAGCCGCCTCGCCTTTAATACGTACTTTCTGTGGTGTATAGGTGATATTCCCTGCCTGGTATCCATCTGCCGGAGTTCCGGTTGTCAGGAATTCCAGTTCCACATCTTTCGTATTCAGTATCTGTGCACTGATATTGACTGTGCTCACACTCAGCGTAAGCTTTGTCGTATCCACAACCTCTCCCTGTGCATCATAAAATACAGGTGTCACACGGTCTGTGATATCCGTTGACATGCCATCTACATTAATAGTCGCCACAACGGTATCGATCTGATTTACCACAGAAGCTGGACCGGATACTTTCATAACATTCGCATCTGTGATCTCAACATCACCAAGCGCGCATCCCGACGCAACCGTACCGGTTGTGTTTGTCTTGATCGGGAACTGCTTTGAAGCAGAATCCTCCAGTTCAAGATCCAGATACAGATCTTTGCTGGTAATATTAATACTGCTGTTGTTACGGTTACAGGTCACGACAACCGGCACACGGTAAGTCCCTGTTTTCTCATCATATTCAATTTTCTGTGCATCCGCCGTTGCTGTAAAGTTCGCATTGGTAAGTGTATTATGCACAGAGCGTTTTGCATACACGCTGAACGTGATCGTATTCTTTCCATCCAGATAATCTGCCCATTTTCCCATGGAGGTGATATAAGATTTATTTTCCAGTGAGACACTGGTTGTGTAAGGTTTTGAGTTGCTCGGATCATCAATATTCACGACTACGATCCATAAAACAACAGCAAACAAAACAGCAAGGATTTTAAGGCCAAAGTTATTCATTACTCTCTTTCCGAATTTTTGTAACATCTTTCAGCCTCCTTCTCCATGATTTCACTTTCGAAGTGTCCTGCTCACGTTTCTGAATGTAAGCCAGTTTATTTTTTAAGAATTCTGCATCTACATTCCGGTAAAGTTCACCGTCCAGTGCAATGGATACTTTTCCGGTTTCCTCCGATACTACAATTGTGAGTGAATCGCTCACCTCACTGATACCGACTGCCGCACGGTGTCTTGTTCCAAGGTCTTTGCTCAGGCTTAAGGAGTCCGTCAGTGGAAGATAGCAGGTGGCAGAAACAACTCTGTCTCCCCTCACAATGACTGCTCCATCATGCAGCGGTGTGTTTTTTTCAAAAATATTGATCAGAAGCTGGCTGGTCAGGATACCATCTACGGCAATCCCTGTCCTCTCATACTCCGTCAGAACGATTTCATCTTCCACTACGATGAGTGCTCCTGTTTTTACTTTTCCCATCTCATAGCAGGCCTTCACCAGCTCTGTGATAGTCTTGTCGGAAAACTTTCCATTCTCCACTTTGTTGAAATCAAAATTAAAAAGATTTACCAAAATGTTCTTCCGTCCGAGATTTTCCAGTGCCTTGCGCATCTCCGGCTGGAAGATCACGACCACAGCGATCATTGCCACGTTAAACAGTTTGTCGGCGATCCAGACGATCGTATTCATTTCAAACAAAACTGCAAGCAAAACAAAGGCAAGGATCACAAGGATTCCACGGAGAAGCATCCACGCTCTCGTATCTTTGATCCAAACCAGCATATAATAGATCAGAACTGAAATGATAATGATCTCTATAATATCTGTGAGGGACATCTGAAGCGTCAGGTAAGACACCGCTTTTTCCCAAAACGTCCGCAATATTACGCCTAAATTCTGCACCGGATTCACTTCCTTTTAATCTAATAAATTTTCGTCTATGTCCATCTCTTCTGCAAATTTCTTCTTGTTCAAACGTTCCTTCTCGTTTTTGCCGTTAAAACGTTTGATCTGTTTATCCTTCTCTGTCACCAGAGACTTTGGAACTGCTTTTACATAATAATAGTAATCATCATCCTCGAACTGGAGTCGTTCCGTTCTGGAGTAATCCAGATTAAAAAACAGAAACTGGATGATCATGGCGATCACACCGGAGATCACGCTTCCAATGATCACACCGGCAATTTTGTCTGAAATCCCAAGTAAAATGTATCCTGCTGTCAGTCCAATCGCTTCAAATAAAATACCGGATGCCCATGCAACCGTCCATGAATGCTCAATGTCAAGCTTTCTCACCACATAGACAATGAGTGTCGTAATGATAAAAATGCCAAGAACAAGGTACATCTCTTTATTTCCAATCAGCTGGTTCAATGCCACTACTACTTTTGATACCGAAGAATCCGTCTCTTCCGCTGCATCGCTCAATGCGCTTGCATTCTCGCTCACTCCATGGATAAAGAAATAGATCACCGTACCGCAGGCAACAGACACTACAGAATACGCCTCACTCAGCAGACCGGAGCCAACCGGTACCGCATAAGGAATATGCAGCTTAAAGCAGACCGGTGTCAGAACCGCATTGATACCACTCTTTGGGGAAAAACGGAAATAAATAAAATAGATGATCGCAAACATGAGAAGTCCTACCAGACATACCTCAATGGATAATGCGTACAGATCCGCCAAAACGACCAACGCAGCAATTGCGATCAGTCCATTGACCGGAAGCATGGAACACACAAGTGCAAGAATGACTGCAACCGGAGTCTTGCTGACCAGTTTCATATATCCAATACTGTTGTTGATCACAAGGAATGTAAACAATGCAAGTACAAACCGGATCGCCGGTTTCACATATATTTCATTTTTTCCGTAAAAACGGATCAGTTTCTCTTTCAATTCTAATAAGGTTGTCATTTTAGCCTCCCGCCGTTTGTTTTACTCCTGATTTTCCTGCCCCCCGGCAGCGTTCAGTGATTATTCCCAGTCTTTATTCTCAGACATTTTCAGCTTGTCTTCCCTCTCGTATAACTGATTCAGCTTCTTCAGATTGCCATAATACTTCTTTACCTCACGGCGTCCCTTTGTATATCTTCTATTATAAACAAAATACGTGATCGCCATGTAAGCAATCATAAACACAATATACTTTACCAGCACGGATGTCAGCAGTTCCTGAATATCCATTGCATTCAGATTCTCCATTAACTGGTTCATGGAATAAATGCCCCATGTCACAAGGATCAGCGCAAAGCCAATCGTTCCTGACACAAAGCTTCCAAGCATACGCAGCGAAACATAATCTTTTCTTGCATACTGTGTCATCGGCTTACATTCTTTTCCCTGATCGGTGTCAAATATCGCCATTTTTATCATATGATGTAAACGTTCTTCGTTAACCATGCAGATTTCCTTCCTGTCTGTCACACAATGTATCTACTATAAAATAAACCCATCTCATTTTCTGAAAAAGTACATTCTTCACGCAATTATGCATTCTTATTCATCATTATAACACAGTAGGCGGTATTTTCAAACAAAAAAAAGCAGATGCGACCTTTCTACGTTTCTATCTATATAAATAACGTAGCTATGCGCCCTGCTTTTTTATAAATTCTGTCCTTATTTTCAGATATGTGACATTCTGTTCCCGGTTCTATCTCAGGAATCTCATCTTATCCCCTTCATCACGCTCTCCGCCCGATCTCTGCTGCATTGGACGTGGTCTGTTCAAAGCACTCCGCAGATTATTTGCCATAGCAGCTTTACACTTGTCACAGAAGCGTCCGCTTGTGATCGGTCTGCCACAGTGTTCACACAACACACCATCTAAAGAAGCTTCCGAGAGGATCAGTCTCTCCTCTTTCACCCACTGTTTGATCTGTTTCACAGAAACATCCATATCCTCTGCCACCTGACTGATGGATGCCTGTGGATGTTCACCGATATAATCTTTCACGCTGCTAAATTTCTTCTCAAGCTTTGCCCTGCATTCAGGGCAAAGCTGTGCGCCACTCATATAATTAAAGAGTTTTCCACAGCCCTTACAATTTCTTACATCCATAGCATATTCCTCCTAAAATCCCTCGCCGATACTGATACATAGGAAATAAATCTCATCCACCCCTGCCTGCAAAAGTACCTCTGCCACTGCATCGATCGTGCTTCCCGTCGTATAGATATCATCTACAATTAATATTTTCCTATATTTTACTATATTTGGTACTAACTGGAAAGCTTTTTTTAGATTTATCTTCCGTTCGACATCATTTAATTCTTTTTGCGGCGTGGTATTCCGGATTCGTTTTACCATGCGCTTTTCCACCGGAAGATTCATTTTTTCTCCCAGAGTCCGCGCAAATACGGCTGCCTGATTATACCCTCTCCCCTTTTCCTTCAAACGGTACATGGGAACGGGTACAATTGCTTCGATCTGTTTTCTCCGGATCCAGTCTCCATAGATGCGCACTGCTTCTTTCGCATAAAAATCTGCATATTCGCGTTTATTACTATATTTAAAACGGTACATGGACTGGCGGATTTCTCCCTGATAAACAAAAACCGCTTTTCCCTGGGAAAAATAGTGTTTTTTCCTCATGCAGTCTGTGCAGTATTCCCTCCTCTGGTCTTCTAATGGCTTGCCACATTTTTTGCAGGACGGTTCCCCGATACAGATCACTTTCTTCCGGCAGTCTTCACAGGTATCTTTCCCAACATATATCACCTCATCACAGACAGGGCATCTTGGAGGAAATACAATGTTGGATAACCCCTCTTTTATTTTCATAAAATCCTTTCTAAAAATCTCTCCGGTTTCCATCCTAACACTTTTCTGCCCTGCATACTATAAAGGTTTTCTTAAGATTTTAAATCTTTTTCTTATGATCCTCACCGAAAAAATGAGTGTCCTTTACACATTTTTTCTCAAATTCCGGTTGACGAATCCTGTATGAGTGATTATAATTCAATCATTAAAAGTATTAATGCTTTAAAGCATTAAAGACTATGATCAATGATAAGGAGAATGAATATGAAAAAGATGAACAAAATACTCTCTGTCATGATGGCAGCTGCAATGACAGTTTCCATGACAGCATGCGGCGGCGATACAGCCTCCGACAATACCTCTGCATCTGCTGACAATTCAGCAGCAACAACAGAATCCGCTGCAGCAGGCAGTACCGATGGTCAGAAATATACGATCGGTATTTTACAGCAGTTAGAGCACCCTGCTCTTGACGCTGCTTCCCAGGGCTTTGAGGATGCACTGACAGAGCTGCTCGGTGCAGATAATGTAACATTTGACCTTCAGAACGCACAGGGCGAGCAGGCAAACTGTGCTACCATTGCAAATAATTTTGTTGCCGGCAACTATGACCTGATCCTTGCAAACGCAACCACTGCTTTACAGTGTTCTGCCGCTGCTACAAGCACGATCCCGATCCTTGGAACTTCTGTCACAGATTATGCAACTGCCCTTGAGATCGACGACTGGACAGGTTCTACCGGAAGAAATATCTCCGGAACTTCCGATCTTGCTCCTTTAGATGAACAGGAAGCCATGATCAAAGAATTATTCCCGGATGTAAAAACAGTCGGTATCCTTTACTGTTCCGCAGAGCCAAACTCCAAGTATCAGGCTACCCAGATCGAGGCTGCTTTAGATGCTGACGGCATTGCGTACAAAGAATATACTGCTTCTGATTCCAATGATATCACCTCTGTGGTACAGACAGCAGTTTCAGAAGTAGATGTTATTTATATTCCAACAGACAACACAATGGCAAACAACACGGAAACCATCAATAACATCGCTCTTCCGGCAGGTATTCCGATCATTGCCGGTGAGGAAGGCATCTGTTCCGGATGTGGTGTTGCAACGCTTTCTATCAGCTACTATGATATCGGATACACAGCAGGCCAGATGGCTTATGATATCCTTGTAAACGGTGCTGATATCACAACGATGGAGATCAAAACTGCACCACAGGTAACAAAAGAATACAATGCAGATATTTGTTCCCAGCTTGGAATCACACCTCCTGATGATTATGTTGCAATTGAAACAGAATAATATTTCATCAATGCAACAAGTTAAAGCTTTAAATCGTTTTAGTATTATGTTATAATATGCCTGCGGTATTTTGCTTCTACAAATACCGCAGGTATTTTATGCTGTGGGTATTTTGTTCTGCAAGCAATTGATTTCATGAATATTGTTTTATATTTGTAGATGATTTTTGCACCAAATAGTTCCGCACAGGCATTTTATAAAAAAATAAGGAGAGATTTCTTATGACGATGATGTTAACAACTTATTTAGCTTCCCTGAGCCCGCTGGCATTGCTCCGTTCCCTGCCGGGCGCATGCGCACAGGGACTCATCTGGGGACTCCTTGCACTTGGGGTCTACATTACTTACAAATTGTTGGATTTTGCCGATCTGACCGTTGATGGTTCCATGGCGACCGGAGGTGCAGTCGCCGTTATGCTGATCCGCGCAGGCATGAATCCATGGCTTGCTCTTATCTTTGCTTTTCTTGCAGGAATGGCCGCCGGATTTATCACCGGAATGTTACATACCGCACTTGGGATCCCGGGAATCCTTGCAAGTATCCTGACGCAGATTTCACTTTACTCTATCAACTTAAATATTCTCGGAAGTTCCAATCAGGCAGTCAGCGTTGACAAATACAGCCTTGTTGTTTCACTCCGTTATATTTCGGACTCAACTGCAAGCAAAATCCGTATGTTTACGACCTGTATCCTCTTCTGCGTTGTACTCGTTGCCATTCTCTACTGGTATTTTGGAACAGAGCAGGGACATGCGATCCGTGCAACCGGCTGTAACCGGCAGATGGCAAGAGCGCAGGGAATCAACACTGATTTTCATACCGTACTTGCACTGATGATCTCTAACGGTCTTGTAGGACTTTCCGGTGGACTTTACGCCCAGTATCAGGGAGCAGCGGATGTCAATATGGGACGTGGTGCGATCGTTATCGGACTTGCTGCTGTTATCATTGGCGATGTCCTCTTTGGAAAAATGTGTGCCGGCAAAAAAATTGCATTTGCTTACACACTGCTCTCTGTCATTGCCGGAGCTATCCTGTACTACCTTGTTTTAAGTGTTGTTTTATGGTTGAAATTCCCATCCGACGACCTGAAATTATTCTCTGCAATTGTAGTAGCTATCTTCCTTTCAATCCCGTATCTGAAAGCGAAACATAGCAGGAAAGGAGTGGCAAAATAATGGCTGAAATGTTAAAAATCGATCATATCTGCAAAACATTTAACGCTGGTACGATCAATGAAAAAGTTGCTTTAAACGGAGTTGATCTGACATTAGAAGATGGCGATTTTGTCACTGTTATCGGTGGTAACGGTGCTGGAAAATCCACAACTTTAAACGCTGTCGCAGGTGTCTGGCCAGTGGATTCCGGTAAAATTTTTATTGGCGGTGATGATGTCACAAAATTATCCGAATACAAGCGTGCCAAATATTTAGGCCGTGTCTTCCAGGATCCTATGACTGGAACCGCCACCACCATGTCCATCGAGGAAAATATGGCAATTGCAGCCCGCCGTGGCAGAAAACGTGGGTTAAGCTGGGGAATCACGAAGGCAGAACGCGACACCTACCGGGAAATGTTAAAAACATTGGATTTAGGTCTTGAAGATCGTCTTACCAGCAAAGTCGGGCTGCTTTCCGGTGGACAGCGTCAGGCAATCACACTGTTGATGGCTTCCATCCAGAAACCAAAACTTTTACTGTTAGATGAACACACCGCTGCCCTTGATCCGAAAACGGCTGCAAAAGTACTTGAGATTTCCGACAAGATTATCTCCGACAATCATCTGACCGCTATGATGGTAACGCACAATATGAAGGATGCTATTGTGCACGGAAATCGCCTGATCATGATGCACGAAGGAAAAGTTATCTTAAATATTTCCGGCGAGGAAAAGAAGAAACTGACAGTTGAAGATCTGCTGCACCAGTTTGAAAAGGTCAGCGGGCAGGAATTTGCTAACGACAAGGCCTTGTTATCATAACCGGAGGTTCATTGGCGTAGTGTCGCAGATTCTGTGGTGCTTTCTCAGGGCTTGAAGGGCAGATATAAGCGTCCTTTCACAAGTCAGAATTTTA
>ULQN01047394.1_pt1 | contig 87855 bp, 88 predicted proteins | sample 1954491 | NCBI WGS metagenome assembly ULQN01 (sample SAMEA4835656, study PRJEB28245) | human gut metagenome | biome: gut microbiome; material: fecal sample | place: Denmark | collected 2008
TGTTTTTCAACAATATACATCACTTCACCGTTACTACTTCCCTGCTATCGGCAAGCGGTCCGGTTTGGGTGGAGTTGCTGTTTCGGCAACTTCGAAAAGCCGGGTTTTCGGACTGATCCCTTCTAAAGCCCGCCGGCATCTCCGCCAACGTCAGCCTCATCCTGCCGGTTGTCCCGGACGACACAGATCTCCTCCGCTTGCCTTCCCGCTTTAGAAGAAGAACCTCAATATGTCATTGAAGTTTGCCCAGATCAGCAAGCCGAACAAAAGAACCATACCGGTCATTTGAGCGTACTCCATAAACTTGTCGCTCGGTTTACGACGGGCAATCATCTCATAGAAGAGGAAGAGCACGTGTCCGCCATCCAATGCAGGGATCGGAAGGATGTTCATGAAAGCAAGGATAATGGAGAGGAAGGCAGTCATGTACCAGAATTGATGCCAGTCCCACGTTGCGGGGAAGATGCTTCCGATAGTACCGAAACCGCCCAACTGCTTCGCTCCTTCTTTCGAGAAGAGGTATTTCATGTTGCCGACGTATCCTTTCAATGTCTTCACACCCAGAGAAACACCTGCGGGGAAGGATTCAAAAAATGCGTACTCCTTCTTCACCATAGGCAGCAGGCGATCTGTTGTCACACAAGCAGTGACACCCATCAGGTAAGCAGAGTCCACACGCAGGGAGGTCGTATCCGTCACGCCGCCACGTACATACGTCAGGGTGATCAGACGGGGGTCGATGCTGTCTTTCAGCAGGGTTTCCGCGTTTTTCTTGCGTTCCGCCATCGTCTGCTTGAAATCAGAGAAAGAAATGGGGGCTCCGTTCAATGCGATGATACTGTCACCCGGCTGAATGCCCGCCTGTGCAGCAGGAGAATTAACCATCACGCTGTCAATCACATACGGGAAACGGAAAGAAGCAAAACGAACGCTGTCCGCCATCAGTCGCTGCATCATATCTTCGGGAATGTAGACAGAAGCCTTTTTACCTTCACGAAGCACACTTACTTCACGGGCATCGACAATCTGGCTCAACATATCGCCGTCATAGCGCACAAAAGGCACATTATCGGCAGACAAAAGGATGTCGCCATCCTGAAAACCGACTGCTTTCGCCGTCTCATTGAAGTCCATACCGAGAGGAGCTTCCTGTACCTTTATATATTGGTCGCCCCAAGCAAAAAGAATCATTGAGTAGATGAAAAGCGCCAGCAGGAAGTTGAACAGCACACCGCCCACCATGATCAAAAGGCGCTGCCAAGCCGGTTTGGAACGAAACTCCCACGGCTGTTCGGGCTGTTTCATCTGTTCGGTATCCATCGACTCGTCTATCATGCCGGCAATCTTGACGTAACCGCCCAGCGGCAGCCATCCTACGGCATATTCCGTATCACTTCTCTTGGGTTTGAACTTGAACAATGTAAACCAGGGGTCAAAGAACAAGCAGAATTTTTCTACACGCACCTTGAACAACCGGGCAAAAAGGAAATGCCCGCCTTCATGAATGATGACAAGCAGCGAAAGGCTCATGATCAGTTGCAGGGCACGAATCAAAAATGTTTCCATACAGTTTATTTACAATTTAAAGCCTCATCCAAACCCTCTGCTCATCAGAGGAAACCGAGGCACTTTCTAATTTATATTACTTATTTATATTCATGAAATCAACTCCGCAGCTATTCTCCGCGCTTCGGCATCAGTAGCTACATAGTCGTCGTAAGCAGGAGCCGCCACAAACGCGACACGTTCCATCGTCTTCTCAATCACATCGCTCATGCCTAGGAAGCTGATGCCGTCTTTGAGGAAAGAGGCTACCACCACTTCGTTGGCGGCATTGACGATGCAAGGCATATTTCCGCCCCGGTACATCGCTTCGTAAGCCAAGGCAAGGTTGCGGAAACGTTTCGTGTCGGGTTGCTCGAATGTCAGGTTCGTACATTTCGTGAAGTCGAGCCTGTCGAACGAAGAGCAGATGCGGTCGGGATACGAGAAAGCATACTGGATGGGCAAGCGCATATCCGGCATGCCCAGTTGTGCTTTGACGGCACCGTCCTCAAACTGCACCATCGAGTGAATGACCGACTGCGGATGTACCACCACCTCGATCTGGCTCGGCTGCACACCAAACAGCCATTTGGCTTCGATCACCTCGAAGCCTTTATTCATCATGGATGCGGAATCAATGGTTATCTTGGCTCCCATCTCCCAGTTGGGATGTTTCAAAGCCTGTGCCTTGGTCACAGTTTTCAGTTGCTCCAGCGTGCAGGTACGAAACGGGCCGCCCGAAGCTGTCAGTATCACCTTCTCTATCGGATTGCCAACTTCTCCCGCTAAACACTGGAAGACTGCCGAGTGTTCGGAATCCACCGGCAAAATAGGGGTGCGGTATTGCTGTGCCAGCTGGTTGATCAGTTCTCCCGCCACCACGAGCGTCTCCTTATTGGCAAGCGCAATGGCTTTCTTCGCACGGATGGCATTGATGGTCGGCTTCAGTCCGGCATAACCTACCATTGCCGTAAGAACCATGTCCACCGGTCCGGCTTCCACGATCTGACAGACCGCATCGATTCCGGCATATACTTTGATCGGAAGGTCGCTCAGTGCTTCTTTCAGTTCGGCATACTTTTCTTCATTGGCTATCACTACCACTTCCGGCTGGAACTTGCGTGCCTGTGCAATCAGCAGTTCGACCCGGTTGTTGGCTGTCAGGGCATAAGCCTCGTACAGGTCGGGATGTTCTTCGATGACCTGCAGCGCCTGCGTCCCGATAGAGCCCGTAGAGCCTAAAATAGCTATTTGTTTTTTCTTCTTATTTTCTGAATCCATTATTTATCTAATTCCTCTGTCACTTATAATCGTATATCCCACTTCACATGATTACTTTTTTTAGAACACGATGTACTTCTCCGGATTGACTGGATGCCCTTTGTACCACAGTTCGAAGTGGAGGTGCGGTCCTGTACTGAGCGTTCCGCTGTTGCCAACCAAGGCGATGGCCTCGCCTCCCTTCACGCGGTCGCCTTCTTTCTTGAGCAGCGAGCCACAGTGCTTGTAGATCGAAACGAAATCCTGATTGTGCTGCACGCCTATCAAATAACCGGTTTCGGCTGTGTATGTGCTCAGAAAGACGGTGCCGTCCATCGTAGCCAGCACGCTTTCATTGGGATTGGCTGCAATATCTGTTCCAAAGTGTTTTTTATCGGCATTGAAATGGTCGGAGACCATTCCACGAGTCGGACGATACAAAATCAATCCGTTGACATCTGGCTGCGAGACAATCGTAGTCAGATTATATTTTTCATTTTCTTCGTATTGACGGCGAAACTCTTCTTCCCGTCTGGTACGCTCCATCAAGGTGTCTTCGCGAGCGACAGTCAGCGAGTCCAGTGTCTGCACGCTGTCTATCGGCACTTTTCCGCTGAAGATGTCCTGTATGTTCATGATGTAAAGGTTCTGCCGGTCGAGCAGTTCCTGCAGGGAATCCACACGGAGGGCGTTGTCCACAATCTGACTGCGGACTTCACTGTTCATATAGCCGGGAAGGTAGTTGCGCAAAGGGGTGAAGGCAATGATACAGGCAGCAATCAGAAAAAGCACCGCCAGCACGGACAACAGTACCGAAAGACCGTTCAGCTTGGATACACGAAGCCCTACGATTTCTTCAAGTGTATTCTCATTGATGATAGTGAGTTTATACTTGAACTTGAAATTGTTCCAGAAAGCTTTACTCCGTTTTCTTGCCATTATTCTGTTTATTAATTACTAAGTTACTATATCCAATTAAGTATCTTTTAGGCACGGATTACACGGATTTCACGGTTTTAGCTGCGCAATTTCTTAAAACCGTGAAATCCGTGTAATCCGTGCCTAAAGTATATTTTATCAATAAATTGTGATCCCATAAACGCTTACCAATCTGTTCATTCTTCCTCCAAATCTTCCAAATTCAACAATCCTTCGGGAAGCTCGACTGTGATGAGCTTCTTTTCCTGATTTATTTCCACGATAAATTCTTCCTGTGCAGGGACGAGCAGTTCTTCTCCGTCCGCCTGTTCGACAACAAAAAGCGTATTCACCGTAGCAGTATCCACTTCCACGACTTCTCCCAGATCACCGTGGCGGATATCCTTCATCCGGAAACCGACAAAGAAGTTCCACGACAACTCGCCGTCTTCCGCTTCCTCGGCATGTTTCACCGGAAAGTAGACTTCGACATTGGTGAACATACGTGCACGTTCCGCCGTATCAATTCCTTCGAGCTTCACCAAAGCGGTGGAGTCGGAACGGAAACGGTACTCTTCGATGAAAAACGGTACAAAAATGCCGTCGAGCAGGCATATCAGGTAATCGCAGTCCACACGGTCGAAAATATCGTCCGTAAAAGTAAACTGCAACTCACCGTGAATGCCGTGCGGCTTATTGAATAGTCCGATCTTATATACTTCTTCTTTTTTTATCATATACGAGTGATTCTGGCGCCGATGGCGTTAAGTCGTCCTTCTATATTCTGGTAACCACGATCTATCTGTTCGATGTTGCTGATGGTGCTGGTTCCTTCGGCGCTCATGGCAGCAATCAGAAGGGCGATACCGGCACGGATATCCGGCGAAGTCAGTCGGGCACCGCGCAGCTTGAAGCCGTGATTGTGTCCGATTACTACGGCACGGTGAGGGTCGCAAAGGATGATCTGCGCACCCATGTCGATCAGTTTGTCCACAAAGAACAGGCGGCTCTCAAACATCTTCTGATGGATCAGTACGCTTCCTTTGGCTTGGGTGGCTACCACGAGCATCACACTCAGCAAGTCGGGTGTCAGTCCCGGCCAGGGAGCGTCGGCAATGGTCATGATGGAGCCGTCGATAAACGATTCTATTTCGTATGTTTCCTGTGCGGGAACGTAGATGTCGTCTCCCCTCTGTTCGAGTTTGATGCCCAGACGACGGAAACTTTCGGGAATGATGCCGAGGTTCTCGTAAGAAACATTTTTGATGGTTATTTCGCTTTTGGTCATGGCAGCCATACCGATGAAGCTTCCGACTTCAATCATGTCGGGCAATACGGTGTGTTGCGTACCGTGCAGTTCCTCCACCCCTTCAATGGTGAGCAGGTTGGAAGCGATGCCGCTTATTTTTGCTCCCATCCGGTTGAGCATGCGGCAGAGTTGCTGCAAGTAGGGTTCGCAAGCGGCATTGTAGATAGTGGTGGTCCCCTTTGCCAGCACGGCAGCCATCAGAATATTGGCGGTTCCTGTCACGGACGCTTCATCGAGCAGCATATAGTTACCTTGAAGCCTGTCGGCAGTAATCTCATAAATTCCCCGCGCCTCGTCGTAGCGGAAATCGGCTCCCAGATTTTGAATCCCCACAAAGTGGGTATCAAGACGACGGCGACCGATTTTATCTCCACCCGGCTTCGAGATCAACGCTTTCCCGAAACGCGCCACCATCGGACCGATCAGCATCACCGACCCCCGAAGACTGGAACACTTTTTCAGGAACTCATCGCTCTCCAGATAGGCTAGATCGACATTCTCTGCCTTAAAACTATAAGTATCAATGCCTTCCTTTGCAACTGTTACCCCCATCTCCCGCATGAGCTGAATCAGGTTATTGACATCCAGAATGTCAGGTATATTGTTCACAGTCACTTCTTCAGCAGTCAGCAACGTGGCACAGATAATCTGCAAAACTTCGTTTTTGGCTCCCTGCGGATGAATGTCCCCGCCCAGCCGATGTCCTCCTTCAATTACAAATGAAGCCATTTTTTTTAAGTATTAAGTAATAGGTAATAGGTATTAGGTATTAAGTATTAGACCGCAAGTGCAAAACCTCATGCAGCGAACAACATCACCGCGCTAATACTTAATACCTAATACTTCAATATCTTCTCCGCGGATTACAGTTCCGGTTATTGTTGTAGTTCACTTTCGGGCGATAATTCTGGTTCAGACGTTCTGCCATCAGGCGGATGATGTCGTCTGTCAGCTGGAGTTTGCCGTCGGAAAGTTCATAGAGGTCTTCCGCTATTTTACGGTCGTCTACCGTATCTTTGTTCCATGCCATGTAGTCCTTCTTCATGTGGTTGCAGATCATGGCTACCAGATTCCTCTTTTCGTTTCCTTCGGGAAATTCGCAGGCTTTTCTGATCAACACTTCCAGCGTGTGGCCGTAGTGGCGGTAGCGCATACGGGTAGTGGAATATGGGATCGGTTCCGGCTTGGTCACCAGGTTGTCTTCACGGATGATTTCGTAGGGGTAATCAATATCCAACTCAAAACCGGACATGATTGCCAGGTGGTCCCAGAGTTTATGCTTAAAATCAGGAACATCACGCAAATGGGGAAACATATTCCCCATGATGTTGATAATCGTGTTAGCACAACGCTGACGTTCGGCACGGTCCTGAATGGTCAACGCATAATCTACCATGTTCTGTATGCTGCGACCGTATTCGGGGAGCGGCATTCTTTTCTGTTGGGTATTGTATTGCATTTTTTAAATTAAAAGTTTTGAAATTAAAAATTAAAAGTCGGAGGACGACGGTCACTCATAAGTCACAGCTTCTTGCTAAAAAGGATCACTCACAAAAAAGGATCACTCACTCAAGGGATCATCCACTCAAGGGATCATCCAAGAAGTGACTTCTTAGGCAACGAGGCTACAAATTCCTTCAGGTAGAAAGGTTCGAAGTAGGCCACGTCTTTATAATCTTCCCCGGCAACTGCTTTTTCTGCCAGCGGATACATCATCTTTGCCAGCGGATGGATATCATCGATAAAATGCGCGTTCGGATGGATGATCTTCTCACGGCATTTGGCAGCTCCATTTCCGTAGAAATAGACAGGGGCTTCATTCAGAAACTCCAGATAGGAATTTTCATCGACAATATCGGCGGCGATCGCGCGTTTCACGTTCAATGCACGGTCGTAGACGGCAGCATATACTTCCATACGGCGGGCATCGAGCATCGGACAGAGCAACGCATCTTCCGGCAAATCGTGATACAGCAATACGGGCACACTCAGCACTTCGAGCGTAGGAAGACCGATCAAGGGCACATTCCGTCCGTAACAAATGCCTTTCGCCATCGAAACACCGATCCGGAGTCCGGTGTAAGAACCCGGTCCGCAACTCACCGCAACTGCATCCAAAGGTATGGCATGACTATCAATGAACGATAACGCTTCATCTACAAACACTCCCAAAGACACAGCGTGTGAAGGGCCTTTCAAGTCTTCTTTCACAAAAATCGTCTGTCCGTCTTGACTGGCCGCTACCGAGCAAACAGTGGTAGAGGTTTCAATATTCAGTATACACGACATAAAAATCAGCTTATTAAATTGTCGCAAATTTACATGATTTGTCGGAAACTACCTAATATTTGCGTAGATATTCTCAGAAGGGGTATAAGAGCACTTCTAATCTATACAAAGTATCATATTTAGTCCAAAAGAACGGATTTTAAGAACCAAATTAAAGAACCGATTCAAAGAACAAGGTTATGACACATCAAGTCTTTATTAATGAAATTGTAAAAGCTAATTTTAACCTCCGTCAACCCAAAAGTGAGAGACCAACTAATATTTATTTGATAGTACGTATAAATCAGAAGCAGGCTAAATTGTCGACTGGAGTAAAAGTATATCCTGAACATTGGAATATCAAAAAACAAGAAGCGTATATAAGTTGTCGCCTAACAGAATCAGACAATATAAATAATACTATTACCAATAAAAAATTGTTAGAGTTAAGAAGTCAATTTGAAGAATTTAAGCGTTATCTTTGTGATAATCCAAGCGAACTAAAAAATTGCTGGGACTTATTAAGGAAATACATATACAAAAATAATATGCAAAGAACTAATAAAATAAACGCTATACATTGGCTACGAGATATTATTGCCAATGACAAAACTATCAAAACCTCAGGTGAACATAAGAGAGGATCGACAATGGAAACGTATTTAATTGTATTAAAAGATTTCCAAACCTTTCTAAAAGAAAAAGGTCAAGATACTATCAGTTTTGACGATATAAATCTGGCATTAATTAAAGAGTATGAAACATACCTATTCAATAAAAAAGTAAAAGGTGAACGAACAACTGCAACAAGTACTGTAGGCAATAAATGTGTTCAACTAATTGGTATTATTAAAAGAGCAGAACCTTATAACCTGATAGACATACACGAAGCTAAATTAGACAAATACTCCAAACCCAAAAGCAGACAAGGAGATGAAAATGAGATTTATTTAAATGAGGAAGAAATCAGTAAGATATATTCCCTTAAACTCCCTTATAAAGAGGGGGTTGCCAGAGATGTTTTTATCCTACAATGTTGGACGGGACAACGATTTAGTGATATAAAATCATTAAATGAAGGTATCGTAAAAGAAACCAGCAGCGGAAAAGTACTAGAAATTGTACAGCTTAAAAAGACCCGTAGAGTTACTATTCCATTATTCCCTATAGCTTTGGAAATACTGAAGAAATATGATTTCAATTTACCTGAAATCACAGAAAATACGATGTTGAGATATTTAAAGAAAATAGGATTAAAAGCCGGCCTTACAGAAGAACATATTGTAACAGAAGATAGAGGGGGCAAAGTTACTAATTCAATCAAACAACGTTGGGAACTAATAGGTACTCATACCGCACGGCGATCTTACATAAGCAATATGCTCAAACGTGGCTATGATAGTCACTTATTGATGAAAATCACTGGACATACTACTGAAGAGGCGTTCAAGAGATATATTAAAGTTCGTTCAGAAGATGTTGCATCATTTATACTTAAAACGGAAGCAGATCGAGCAAAAAATAAGATATCCCAAGAAACATCTCTCCAAAGTAATATTCCAATAAATAGTAATCAAGTACTCAAAGTGATAAAGAAAGGAATCGAAGAAGGCCTAAAACCATTAAATAAAGAACTATCTGATATAAAAGAAGTCATGCAGTATATAACCATTAATAAAAGAAGTATACGGCCTGTCAATGCTCGTAGACTCATTGCTATGGTGGTTTCTTTAGAAAAAGACAATACTCCCGCCCAAACGATCATCAACATGTTAGAGGCATCAGGTATCATAGGGTCAGTTAGTGTTACAATGACAGGCGGTCAATATTTCCCGATGCAAAATATGAATGAACGAGTGTTGGATGAATTAAAGACTTTAGCTGTGGAGGAAAAAGACCTCAATAACAAATAGTAATTTCTCCCTTTCTCACCCCCTCAAACTCTTATAGATGAGAATAAATTGAAGCGTAGAGATTGCACCGGTAGTAAATGGTGCACATAAGCTTCAAACAAGATTAAACAATTTCCGGGTTGACCCCAATACTTAGAAGATCATTGGGCGATTCAATTCGAAGGATAGCAGCGGTATCGGTAATTATCACAGCTACAGTCTGGGTAATGAAAGTATGACAGCCTATCAAAGAGCCAAGTCAGGACGAAGAGTCTTGATAACGGCTCTTTATTTTTTTCTTCTCCTTTTCTTTACACTTCTTCCTCCCCCTCTCTTCACCTTAAACCCTTATATATGACAAGAATAAGAAATAAGAATAAAAGACAAGAGAACAAGAACATATTATTAACCAACAACAAAAAGCAAGAGAAAAATGAAACATTTAATGAAAGGAATCAGAATCGCAGCATACATTGCTGAGATCATCGTGGCAGGTTCAACTATTGTGGAACTTGTAGAGAAGTATAGTGGTAGGAGCAAACGTAAATCCGCCGCAAGTAAAGTTGATACAGGCAATGTAGCAACTGAAAACCCATAGAAACGTCTAGTGAATGGATTATGATAATGCACAGGACGTAATTATAACTATCCTTGAGGTAACAACATCCATACTCAAGGGAATAAAGAAGCTAAGAGGAATATTTGTAAAAGCAAAGAAATAAACCTCTTGGCTTTTTCTTTTATCGGATTTTATTAACCAATTAAAAACTATAAAAATATGGAAACTACAAGAGAACTGTCTGTCGTTCCACAACAAGGAATGATGACAAAAATGGGCATAATCAACCCAACCTTTATCGAAGATGCAGTAATTGTATCGGAAAAGAAACAGGAGAAAGAACATCCCAATTTTATTGAATCAAACACTTCAGGCATTACACTTGAAGAACTGGAAACGAACTGTATTGTACCCAGCTTTGGAGACAACCAGCTTACAATCAGCCACTAGACTTTTATACACCGTATTGAGGAGGCGGCAAGCATATTTTTTGCAGGAGAAACTTTCGGTAATACGGAAATCAGAGTCTCACACAAGATTTTAGGCAGACATCCTTCCGCACTGACAAAAAGGAAGGAAGAACTCAAACCTGAAGACGAAACCATCTATTATCAGAGGATGGCATTCTGTTTTCATATCCGAACCATATGTCGGGAAATGAACGGTGAGGAAGTGCATCTTTGTATCGGCGGCGTAAGAAGCCTGAACGAAGAGAACCTGTACGGGAAAAAATCCCCTGAAAAATTTAAAATCTTTATCGGATGGAGAGTCAGGGTATGCAGCAATCTTATGCTGACATGTGACGGCTTGACAGGACGTCTGGAAGTGATGGGCGATACGGATATCTATATAGCCGCCCTAAAACTGTTCCGGGAATTCAACCCCGAACAAAATTTGAGACTTCTTGAGAATCTGGGAAGAACGATGATTTCACAGGAACAATTCTGCCAGATAATCGGACGTTTACGGCTTTACCAGGTTTTACCAGCATCACAGATGAAAGAATTGCCGAAAGTTATCTTAGGTGATTCAAACATCAATGCAGCCACCAAAGGCTATATTGACAACCCTAACTTCGGCTTACGCGGAAGAGCAAAAATTTCATGCTGGGACCTGATGCAACTTCTTAACGAGGCAGCCAAACAGTCCTATATTGACAAATTTCTCGAAAGGAATCAGAACGCCACAGACTTTGCAGTGGGCATTCAGAAAGCCTTGAGAGGAGAAGACACTGAAAATTACGGATGGTTCCTAGGATAGACAGGGACATCCCAAAATCCTATGAAGGGAGAAAGATCTAAAAATAACAAACAAGGTCTTTCTCCCTTTTTTTGTTGAATTAAAATCAGAAAGGAGAAAAACATATGAAAATAACATGCATACAGGACATATACAAATGTGACACTTGTAAATCAGCACTAGACGAGCACGGAAGGAATTGCAGGCATGGGATATTGTTCCCCCTGCTTCTTTTAATGGGAAACTTTAAAAAGTGCATGAATTATGAATTTGATGCGGAGAAGATGGAACTTCAGTTGCTAAGAAAAGAAAATGAACGGACAGGGCACACCGGTGAGTAAAACGGGAATGGTTCTGAATAAAATGGAAAGGAATAAAGTATGGCACATTACACTTTCGATATAATCAAATATACCTTAATTACCGAAGAGGGGGAAACATACAAGGACTTCATAGAAATGATGCCCTCGCTGACGGTACAAGCAACAAATTATATTGCAGCCACTTTAAAAGCCGAAAAAGCGTATCCGTCAGATAAATATGTGCACCAGCTCATTGATACTGACGCGGAAAAATGGCCGGCCAATACAACTATATTTTAACTAAAAACAAATCAGAAAGAAATATGGAAAGATTTGAACTTGAAAACAGTAAAGAGTTCAAGGCGGCACAGGAACTGGAAGACGCCTTGAACAACATGTCATGGAACAGTGAAAAGTTTGCGGAGTCAGTGGGGTATTATCACAGGACACTCCAACAAAAGCTGTTCAGCACTATGGTAAAGGTCATAGAGATGATGGGAAAAGAGGACTATGGATATGACCTGAGAAATGAGGCTTCACACAGGATAGCCCGGAAAATAGTTGAATCAGGAGTACTTGACGAGACTATACCAATCATTTGAGAAACGGTTGAAACAGACCGGAATTATATCTGAGGAGGATATCACAATCAACGTGGTGTCCTCCTTTTTTTATTTACCTAAAATACAAAAGATTATGTTATACTATAAATTTCAAAATTACGAAGAATTCAAAAACATGTTTGGTATTATCAAGCATGGAAACGGAGTATGCAGCAGAAAGAACAAGATACTGCTGGCATATGTGAAAGACAAGAGATTATTACATGAGGCGGTAGAGAAGAACGATTATACGCTGCTTCATATCTCTTCAATGGCGGAACTGAAAAAGACCGTTACCCAAAGAATAATTATAAGCGGACACTCGGATAACTCCCTGCGTTATGTTTTGGAACTGGATGGAGACTTTTTTTACTCCAGAAACCTTGAAACGGACAGTCTGAAAGGGCTCTGTGAAGACGGGGACACTAAGGCAATCCGCTACATTAATCATGGGAACGGAGAAAAGGTGTTTAAAATGAAAGCGGGAAAACTCTATCGTTCCATCATACAGGAAACGGAATTTGGCAGAACCCTTCCTGAACAGGTAGTGACCTATCTATGTGAGGAATTTTCGGCAGACTGGCAGGTGTATACTCATAGCAGACTCCCGAAAAACACACTGCACGTTGATAAAGACTTTGAGAAGATATATTCATCAGACTGGTGCAAAGGAGATTTCTCTTCATGCATGACGGACAAGGATTATTACGATTTCTATATGGACTCCGTCGATGCAAGTGCTGCATATCTGACCGACGAGGATGATATGGTGATTGCAAGATGTATTATCTATAACGAAGTCAAGGATCAGGATGGCAACAAATGGAGACTGGCTGAAAGACAATATGCCAGTGGTGAGAATGATATCCTGAAGCGTGCCTTAATAGATGCCCTGATCAAAGGGGGACATTGACGGTTACAAGAAAGTCGGTGCAGGCGCTGGTGATGCAAGAGAGTTCGTTGACCTTGAGGAGAATTCATTGTCAGACAGGAAATTCAGAATAGAATGTGACCTGGACTATGGCGATTCACTAAGCTATCAGGACTCATTCAAGTGGTATGATGAATACGATAGAGTAGCTGACAATTATGGACATGGAGACATTGGACTGGATGTTACTGACGGTTCTATAAATGGTGAAGAAGAGGAGGAATACGATGATTTTCATGGCTACCATTGTCATGAAACACGCTCCGTATATTGCCATGGATGCGAGTATTACTGTGACGTGGAGAACCTGGATGAATTCATATGGATAGAAAATCTCGGGGAATACCATCATGAGTCGGATGTTACGGAATGTCCGGAATGTAGCGGGCTTTTTCTGGAAGAGGACAATTTCCATTCAGACATAACAGAGGAGGACTATTGTTGTGAAGAATGCCGGAAGAAAGCGGAACAGACATACAAAAAAGAAAACTGGCATTATTCCGACTATGATGAGGAATACTATGAGCATGCAGGAGACATAACCGTATACTGGGTATGGAACAATATTCTCTGTGAATATGAGGAGAAAAACATATCGGTTGAGTCCGGAAATAAACTCTTGGCGGGAGGAGAACTTCATGAACTGGACGGTATACTCTATGACATAATAGATGAAGAGACCGGGCTGCCTTATGCATACGAAATGAATGAAATGACTGTTTAACCCACAAAAAAGAAAAATTATGGAATTACTTAAGAAATTATATCAGATTTATAGCCCGAGCGGAAAAGAACGGGCGATGACAAAGTTTATATGGGATTATGTAAAAAGAATTCCCGGTGTAAAACTTGAAACTGATAAAATCGGGAATCTGTATATAACAAAGGGAGACGCGGAATCATATCCCTGTATCGCAGCACATCTTGACCAGGTGCAGAGGTTACATTCAAAAGACTTCACGGCTATTGAGACGGAGGAAATTATATTCGGATACAGCTCCTGGAACAAGAGACAGGAAGGACTCGGAGCGGATGACAAGAATGGAATCTGGATAGCGCTCAAATGCCTGAAAAAGTACAAAATCCTGAAACTGGCCTTCTTCGTGAGTGAAGAGATAGGATGTGTCGGTTCAGAGAAAGCGGTGATTGACTTCTTTACTGACTGCCGGTTTGTTATAGAACCGGACAGAAAAGGGTGTCAGGATATTATTACTGAAATCAGCCGGACTTCCCTCTGTTCCCCTGACTTCCTGAAAGCTACCGGACATGAGAAGTTCGGATATAAGGAAGCGGACGGGATGATGACTGATATTCTTGCACTGAAAGAAAAAGGGCTCGGGATTAGTTGCGTCAATCTCAGTTGCGGATATTACGAGCCACATACGGATCATGAATTTACGGTGAAAGAAGATCTCATGGGGTGTCTGAGACTGGTGGAGCATATCATTGGGAATTGTACTGAAACTTATCCCCACCAACCTGAAATACCGGGAAGACGAGAAGGCATCTATGATGAATTCGACGAAGCTGTAGATGAAATATTCGCACTGCTCGATCAGGAAGATATATGGAGAGTGGAAGACCTGTATTACATGTATCGCTCCGTTTTTCCTGACCTAAAAATGGAAGATTACCAGAGAATTTATACAGAATATTACAACCTGTACCCAATGGAGGAACATGAAGACGAGAAGATTCTGTCCTGAGTGTGGACGCATGATGAGTAAATCAAAAATAAAAGGTGACTCATTTCAATGCAGAAGTTGCGGTGAAGACTTTTACAGAATAGAGGTATTGACTAAAAAGCAACAGAATATCATTAACTTAAAAACAGAAGTATGTATGGAAAAGATAATCGAGAACTTTCTTGCACGTATAGAAAACGAGAAAGGAAAATATCATCTTACAACAGTTGAAGAGTGGGAATACATGTGTGACACCTTCCGGTATATCAAAAGCGGGGAGGCTGACATGAAAGAGAACTGGATCGGGATCATAGGCCGGAACAGTACATACTACGACGGGCATGGCAATGGGCCCGTGATAGATACGAAATATGGCAGATTTTATATTTGTCCGGAAAAGAAACTTATGAGAGGCCTGACTTTTAGTGAGTTTTATGAAGGACGCAATGTGGATTAATATGGAAAGAAATAACAATTATGATCTAAAACTGGCAGGGTATATATGGAGTATCCTGAGAACCCGACCGATTATCATGATGTCGTGGGGAATAGATACGAATACGGTCAGACCTGTAAATCTTGGCCTGGAATTTCATGTGCAGGGATTCAGGCATACAGGAATGGTACAGGTTATCCTCGATGAAGGGAAGGACTTGTTTGAGGTTCATCTTATCCCCGACTCTGAAGGAGAAAGAAAAATAATAGAAGACGTTTACTTTGATATGCTCGTTTCTGTGATAGACGAGAATGTGGAGAAAACGGACGACTATGAGAAGAGGATTTCTGATACATATGATATTATAAGTTATTAGGGAATCTTTGAGGAATTTAGAATTTAGAAAGATGGCTTTCTGTGAAAAAGTAGAGTTTACTAGGAACTTGAAATCTCACGGAAAGCCTTTTTTATGTAATAATATGACCGGTTACATAGATTAGACGACCATCTAGTCAGCGGAACTACTGTTAAAACTATTAAAATTTAAATTCAATGAACAATCAATATATAGCTTATTTTCGGGTAAGCACACGGAAACAAGGATACTCAGGGCTGGGACTTGAAGCACAAAGGGAGATTATACAGAAATATCTTCGTGACAAAACTCCGGTTGCTGAATTTGTTGAAATTGAATCAGGCCGAAAAAAGGACAGACCTAAACTTAAAGAAGCATTGAGCCTTTGCAGAAAAACAGAAGCAACACTGATCGTGGCCAAACTGGACCGGTTGGCAAGAAATGTTTCCTTCCTGTCAAACCTTCTGGAGAATGATGTGGAGATCGTGTTTTGTGATTTCCCACAAGCCAATAAAATGGTATTGCATATCCTGTCGGCAATCTCACAATACGAAGCGGAACTTATAGCGGCAAGAACAAAATCCGCCCTACAGGCAAAGAAAACAAGGGGATTCAGCCTGGGTAATCCGGAACACTTAATGGATAAACATGAACAGGCAATTCAGAACAGTATCAGAACCTGCAGGGAGAAAGCGGACAACAATCCCAATAACAGGAGAGCTGTCGCCATGCTGCGTACATTAGTAAAAGAGGAACATACCCTGCAGGAGATAGCGGATATTCTTAATAAAGAAGGGTTCGTAACTTCCAGGGGATGTAGATTCTCCAAATCAACAGTTTACAAATTAATTAGAAGGTATAATCTGAAATGAGAAAGTTTATGATCTGTTATATGACAATCAATGGTAATATGAGTTTTTGGCAATGAAAAATCTTTACAAGTAGAGAGACTAAGGAATGACTTAGCTTCTTTTTTCTTCTATTTATAAAACAAAGCCGGAAGAATGAAGCATTGTGAAACGTTAGATATAGCTGAAAATGAAATGAATGATATTTTTTATTTTCTTATTAAATAAGAGAGGGATATAACAGAGTATTCTCATCATTATACTTTTGTAAACGACAAATAGTTGGGGTGATTATTATTTCATGTAATCATACAAGAGCTAATATAATATGAAAGATGGACAGAATGTTTTTCTTATTTGCCATTACTTAATTGGTATGATATATTTAATCAAAGGTTAGCTAAATAATAACATTATATCTTCATTCTTTCCTGCCTCAAAAGGGGAAAGAGAGGGGAAATGGGGGAAAAGAGGGTGGAAAAGCCTATTTTACTATAATTTTTTCAATTCTACTTATTCAAAAATTAGTCAAAAAACAGGTTTTATAGTTTCCCCTTTCCGCTTTCCCCCCTCTCGTTTCCTGAGGAAGGAAAAGAGAGAAATAATGAACCAACGACTATCTTAATATTAACTCTACAAAAGAAGAAAACGAGAATTTTCGAATTCTGTTCAACCTTCTTCTTGTTCCTGTATGTTAAAGTAATATCCCAATTGTTTAAAATAAACAGTATAAGCAGGATAAACAGTAGAGTATAAATGAGTTACTTTTTTGAATAACTTATGAGAGAGATTCAAAAAGTGGATTTTGCTTGACTTCTCTATTATCTGTATTACTCCGGTCTTTTATTTTGACTCCATTTACTTTGTTATTTTCAAAAGGAGATTGTATTTTTGCCAAACATAGAGATATGCAATAAATATATATAAATGGTTTCTATATACAATTCATTACTCATTCTGGGACGTGGAATAGGACAAGTTATGTTTCAGAATAATGCGCTATCCGGATTATTAATGTTGACCGGAATATTTTTGAATTCATGGCAAATGGGAATACTGGCTGTCTGTGGTAATATAGTAAGTACATTGACTGCATATTTCTCTGGATGTGAACATAACGACATAAGAGAAGGATTATATGGATTTAATGGAACTTTGGTCGGCATAGCATCCGGTGTCTTCATGAAATTATTGGTAGGAAGCTTAATTCTTTTGGTAATCACTTCGGCCTTCTCTACATGGATCGCTTATTTATTCAGCCGACAACGTTTACTTCCCGGATTTACCGCCCCTTTTATTCTTGCTGTATGGGGAATGCTCGGAGTCTGTACATGGTTCATACCCGATTTATTACTGGTCTCTGATACAATAACCGACACAACACAGAATATTGATTATTTCCAAGCTCTATGTTTAGGGATAGGTCAAGTGATGTTTCAAGGAAATACAATACTGTCCGGTCTATTCTTTCTCGTAGGAATCCTTGTCAATTCTTTCCCAAATAGCCTTTATACAATATTAGGTACACTTCTTCCTATTCCTGTCGCCTTCGTACTGGGAATAGATGCCGAAAACATAAATGCCGGTTTAATGGGATATAATGGTGTATTATGTGCTATTGCCCTGGGAGGAGCAGATTGGAAAAGTTGTATATGGGCAATGGGAACTGTCATATTGTCTACCATATTGCAGATTATCGGAATGAAATTAGGAATGACCACTTTAACCGCCCCCTTTGTTGTATCCGTATGGTCTGTTATGATGATACAGAGAATAATAAAAAAGTAGAAAACTAGAAGTTATAAATAAAATGAGTATTGATTTATATACAATAGACTGGACTGCTATAGGCTCGATAGCAACTACAATCGCTTTGATAATTGCTTTCAGGTCCATAAATGTATCCAATAAACAGAATAGAGAGAATCGTAAACTTCAAATTCTACTAATTCGTCAAGAACAAGAACAAAAAAGGCTTGATGAAATGGTAAATAATATTTTAGAAATAAACCATTCTATAAAACCGATTGATGTTCTTGATTTTTCTTCAAAATGGATAGAAGGATCATTTACAATAGAAGATAGACGTAAACTTGACCATATGGCAGATCAAGATTTGTTAAACAATATCCAACTAAATATCCAACTAATAAAGTTGAAAAACTATCCAACTGCTAATATCTTGCTCACTCGTCTAAATTCAATTAGGGAAATTTATGGACAATGGATAAGATGCATCAACCCATTATATGTATTTTTAGAATCTGGAAATAAACTCAAGGCAGAAGAACGAGAAATGATTATTGCAGGTATAGTAAAGCAGATGGCAGAAACATGTCAAAGAATCAACCCTACATGTAAGCCAATAATATCTGATATTTATAAGCAAAACAACAAGATAGAAGATATAGCTAGGGATGTAATGAACATTCTTGAATCGGAGATATCAAAACAAATTCAGGTCCTTAAACCTGCATTTGAAAAGGAATTATATGAGTTTGTGAAACAAGAACAAGAAAGAATTGATCGTATTATTGATATAGAATAATTTAAAAGAAATAATTCCATCAGTAGCGATAGATAAAAAAGAGAATTTATTTCTGCGTCTCCGACTTTAATGTTATTTTTGTAATACCCAACTTCTGAGAACAAATAACGAAGTAATATTAAACAGATATAAATTAGTCACATGGAAGTAAATGTAAAACAGGCATTAAAGATGTTTTTTTCTAAATCATCTTTCGAAATGATTTATTTCGAAGCGTTCGCTAATGCACTTGACGCCGATGCTACAGAGTTTCATATTGATATTACACTTAGTAATTATGGAGAATGGCAAAATCTTGTTTTAACATTGAAAGATAATGGCGTAGGATTTGACGATATAAGATTCGGAAAATTTGGTAAACTATTTGATGTAGAAGAACAAAGCCATAAAGGGTTAGGACGTTTAGTTTATCTGTGTTATTTTGATCAGGTACATGTAGAAAGTATATATAGTAAATCCAAGAGGCGTATATTCGACTTCAATGAATCTTTTGATAAAAAATGCAAAATAGATAATATAGGAGCTACCGATAATGGCTCTATTTTTACGATGACAGGATTTACAGGTATGAAACTTGCTAAAAATGATTATATTAATCCTGGCTATATAAAAAAAGCATTACTTGAAAATTTTTACATGAAATTTTATAAGGCTAAACTCACAAAAAAACAAATAAACGTCTATATAAGATCAGTAATTGGGGGTACAATTACAGAAGCAACCATTAATACAACAGAAATGCCTAATTTCAATGTAAAGCCATTGGAAATAAGAGCTGACTTATTCAACAGAATAGATTTATATTATTATGTAAAGGAAGTAGAACCTAAGAATTCGAAAGTTATTACAGCTCTTGCTGTTGATGATCGTAGTCATAAGGTAGACATTATAGCCCACGAGAATTTACCATCCGGCTATGAAATGATATTTTTATTAATGTCGGAATCTTTTCAAAGCAGTATTGATGGAGCACGTTTAAATCTAACAATTTCAGAGCTGGAACAAAATAGAATCAAAACAATATTTCGTACAGCTATAGCAGACGTGATTAAAGAACAATTCCCTAAAATAGAGAAGGGTAATAAAGAAAAAGTAGCCTATCTCAACAAAACATTTCCTCATTTAAGCGGATATTTCGAAAGTAATGATATTGGCTACTCTTCCCAGTCAGATGTATTAAAAAAAGCACAGGATAAATTTTTCCGGGATCAAAAAGAAATATTGGGAGCTAAAGATTTAAATGATGAACAATTTGAAAAATCGTTGGATTTATCTGCACGTGCTTTGGTGGAATATATACTTTTTCGACAGAACGTAATAAAAAAAATGCGTAAGCTTAATGGCAAAAATAAAGAGGAAGATCTTCATAATCTCATAGCTCCAAGATTTTCCGAATTCCAAAATCAAGACATTGTAACAGACCTATATCGGAACAATGTATGGGTGCTTGACGACAAGTTTATGACTTACTGCACAGTACTAAGTGAGGTCGAAATGTCAAAAGTGATTGCAGTCATTACAAAAAATGAAGTTAAAGACAATGATAATGATCGCCCGGATATAACCTTATTCTTCTCAGACAATCCCAATAAAGAAGGCATGATGGTAGATGTTGTAGTAGTGGAGCTAAAGCGTCTAGGAATCAGTGCTGAACAAAACTCTATTGTTGAATTTCAATTAGATACACGTACCCAACGTTTAGCAGAATATTATGGAAACCGTATTCAAAGAATGTGGTTTTACGGAATAGTAGATTTTGATGAACGCTATAAAATGCATTTGGTCAACAACGGTTTTAATCCATTATTTTCCAATGGAAATATATACTTTCGTTCTAAACCTGTCTATCTTGATTTAAGTAAACAGCAGAGTGTAATACAAAATGCATATATTCTTGATTTCTCTGCTATTGTGGAGGATGCTGATTCTAGAAATTCAACATTCTTAAAAATTCTTCAAAATAAATTTGAGAAACGTGATAGCTGATATAGGATAAAAGGCATAAAATATAAATACTTAAAAGACCGTTTATTAATAAGATTTACATTCAAGAGAAGTTTCAACAAGATTCTAATGATTGATAAGAGTACTTCTCCCCCTTCGGGAAGGGATATTATCTCATTCACTTCGTTCACTGAGTATTTGCCTCTAGCTTACCCCGTCATTTCATTTTTTATTTCATTAATGAGTTCCCGCTCAATGTTACATAATTCATTAAACCTTTTGATCAGCTTCTCAATATCTCTCTGCTTTTTTAGCTATGCTTTTCCTATGGAGAGATAAGATATTAGCACTTAAGTCAAAGAGTAACCTATATAGCTCAAGATTATCAATTTATCAAATTACTTTACTATACTTTTAATTCCTTCGTAAAATCCCGAATTGTTTTACTTATGCAATTATCGAATAATGAATGCTATAAGATCTTTCCCTTTAGAAGTCAATTTATCCTCTAAAGTACGAATGGGATGACCGTTGGTTTGCAATTTTGATAATGAAACATTATCAACAATAAGTCTATTACTTTCAAGATAGTATATACTTTCGGCAACATCTTCTTGGGCAGCATTTAATAATTCGCTCAACATCTCTATGAAAAAATAAGTTCTGGTATAGATTATCAGGTTTCTGTAGCCAGGTGTTGGAGCATTGGGATCTTTTATTTTCTCTCCATTTTGCCGATTAAATTCTGAAGGATTTTGAAGAATTCGCAAAATTAGTAACTCCAAACCATTCATTTGTTCTAATATTCTTAAATATTTTTCCGTTTTATCGTAGCTGCATTCTTTTGCAGTAATGCTACTAAGCAAAATATTTCTAAACAAAATTCTTTTCTCTTCTTTACGTTCATTTACAATATGCCTAGCAGTTTGTTCAAACACATCAAGAAAATCAGGTTGATTGATGTATGATTCATTAATTTGCTCTTTAATCTTTTGAACTTCCATTTCTAAGGAAAGATAAAATTCTTCAAGCCGTTCGTGCTTTCGCTTAGCTTGAATTGCATCTATATCTGACCAAACAGAAGTTAAAGTACCTCCTAGAACAGGTATCAGCGCTGTGATGCCTTTAATCGCCACCATTCCTTTTTCAATAACATTTTCTTTCTTCATATCTATATCTATGCCCGATTGAGGCCTTTATCTACTTTTTACAATGCTTTTATTCCGAGAGCAACTGAGTAAATTCATGAAGGCGAAAACGATAACTGTTGAAGTAAAACTTACGTAAAAGTCTAAATCTTCAGATTTCATATCAAACCTGTTGACTCCTCCTTTCTATCCTCCCAACGTTCTTTTTAAATATCAATTCCTGTCGGAACTTTAATTTCTCTATCCCTCACTCAGACCCTGAAATATATTGAATATTTATCATTTCGCTTCACCGAATCCCTCCTCTAATTCAAATTATAATAAAATATTCTACCATAATATACGATTTAATTTATATTTTCCATGTACTAAAATAGTTACTTTATCAATGCAAGCAAAATTTCGCCAAAGAAACTTTATTTTATGAGTTCATCAATCGGAAAATTTCACTATCTTTGATAAGTTATTTACTGTAAACCATAATTTTTAAACAAGGATATAAAAATGAATTCATCTTACTATCAAAATCAGATAAATCGGTTAGAAAAAGATATTGCAGATTTGCAGAAGAAAATTGCTGATGAAAACAAAAAAGAAATTGATAAGAATAAACAGATAGACTCGGTGCATAGAACTATCAATAAAAATACTTCTATTTCTACTCTTAACTCAAAGCAACGGCAAATAGATGGATATCAAAAGGATATTCTTAATTGCAGAACCAAAATTGCGAGCTATCAAAAAAGTATTGCAACAAAGTCAGCAGAACTGGGAAAAAAAAGGCAAGAGTTGCTAAAAGCACAACAAAGCGAACAAAAGAAACTACAAGATGACCAATTAAAGTTCCAAAAGAAGTTACAAAGTGAAATTGAAATTCAAAAAAGACATTTGGAGACTCTTATCGCCCAAAATTATTCAACACAAAATAATAAATTGGTTTCGACAGAGGATATTCCGGAGCCGACTAAACAATATGACTTTTTCATCTCACATGCTTCAGAAGATAAAGATGATATTGTTAGAGATTTAGCCGAAGCATTAAGGAATAATGGTTTTGAAGTTTGGTATGATGAGTTTGAACTAAAAATCGGAGATAGTCTCCGAAAGAAAATAGATTATGGTTTATCCAATGCTAATTATGGAATTGTCATAATCTCCCCTTCCTTTGTCAAGAAGAATTGGACGGAATATGAATTGAATGGCATGGTTGCCAGAGAAATGAATGGGCACAAGGTTATTTTACCAATTTGGCATAAAATAACGAAAGATGAAGTTTTAAGATTTAGTCCATCATTAGCTGATAAGCTTGCACTAAACACTTCAATTCACACAATTGATGACATCGTCGAAAACCTGAAGAATTTATAAATATCTGATTACAAGAGCGTATATAGAAGCGTAAAAGATGCAATAATATGATTTTCTTTAAACTTTGATTTGAAATCGAGATTTTGTATCTTAGCAATACTGAGATTTATATAATTACAAATAAAGTCATAAGAAATCAAAGTGAACTTCACCTAAGACCTTGAAAGGATTCTTTCCGAAATAGAAACCATTGCAAAAGAATGGAACAAAAAAAAGGTGCTGTTCATATTGGACAGTATCACAGTGGCGGCAACAGGAAGTATCACGGCCAGAGTTGCAAAGGAGCTGATGAAAAGATTGAAATTAATCTGCGGACGCTATAATGTAACGGTAATAACGCTGATGCATACAAGAAAGCGGGACAAATCCAAACCTATTGAGATGCAGGACCTGGCCGGTTCCGCCAAACTGACTGACTTGGCGGATAATGTGCTTGCAATGGCCAAATGTAATGCTACTGAGGTGTATGTCAAAGTTCTCAAGTCACGCAGCAATGCCATTCCTGATAAAGTACGGCATTTTGAGATTCGCAGTGACGGCTATCTCCATTTGGAATTCATTCGGGAATGTGAAGAAGAGGATCTGCTGGCACAGGGTAAAAGTAAGCTTACACCAGAGGTGGAACAGGAGATTCTCACCCTGCGTGGAAAAGGATACTCCGTCAGGAAAATAGCAGATCATATGAAACTGTCAAAATCTGCTATTGACCGTGTGGTTCAAAAGCATAAGGACAGTGGAGAATCCAGCGTGGATACCATTAAGGATGCACAATTACCCGACAACGCAGCCTGATATAAAAGACCATATCCTGTAAGACTTTTACGTAATCATACAATGGAGACTGGAATTCAATAATGAGTTTCAGTCTTTTTGTTTATCTGAAGATTCCTAAGTTTCCCTTGAGTTATCCATTGTCCCTTTGTCCCGAAACTGACAATCCCACTGTCCCGGATATCACATTTTTCAATATTTTAGGCATGAAATTTATATAAAATACCCTCCAAAATTATGTTTTTTATCATTTGCGAATAAGCGTAATTACAGACATGATATAGTAAATATTTGTATAGTTACAAACATTATCAATAGATTACACACAAATATCTATTTCGTATTATTTACATCACATAGATAAAATCCTAAAATATACATATTTTCTGGGACACCTTCCCGGGATAGACGGATAAAAAGAGATTCAGGGTTAGCCTGACCATTTCTTTTCCTTCAAAAAAATGTCTATTTTACCGTTCAAATCCCCCGAAAGCTTGATATATGTATGAAAACAAAAAATATAATATTGTCAGATAAGAACGATAGCTCTATACTGGACCGTCAGGTTACGAACTGTCCTGATGTCATCGAAAAAACAGTTCCGCAGAGAATACCCAGAAGATACAGGGAGGATATCAAAAGGTTACAGGAGAGATATGACCTACATGAAGGGCTGGTCATTAATGTATCTCTCAAGGAGTTCAAGGGCATATGTGAAAGGGATTATCCAAAGATCGAAGCATACTTGGGATTAATAAACTTCCTGCTACGTACTTTCGGAGTAACCCTGAATATACACTCACAAAAAACTAAGAGTGGCTTGGATAAAACGATAGATGAACCATAAATTTTGTATAACCGGGGTTAGCTGGAGGCAAAGAGTAAAGGAATGTAGTGTAGTGATATACATAACTCCTATGAGGAGACAAAGTGTTATAAAAAAGTTTGCAAATCGTGTACATTTTATAATAGAAGTACATTTTTTGTAGCATATTTTATAACATCTACATTATCCTACCGGTTATGTATTACATACTCTCTACTATCGTATACCCTCTGTCTCCGACTTACCCCATTCATCTTAAAACAAAAACATGCATAAAATTACATTAAATGTCCCCGATGGGATCAGATACCTTTCAGACTGGCACAATTTATGGAATACCCTGCTGCCGGAAGGACAACATTACATTCTAAACAAACCTATATACGGATGCGGAGCTACTGAAGCTTATCTAAGATCAGGCAGGAAAGTCATATTAGCCAGCCCCAGAAAACATCTGCTCTATAACAAGTATTCCCAGCATCTCTCCGACAACCTGCACCTGTACCGGTATCAGGGGGATAAGAAGAGGTATTTTGAAAACACAGGCAATACGGAAAAGGATATTCTTGCCTTTAATAACGAACTGGGCAGATACATAACACAAAAATAATAGATACACAGATGGATACAATAGTAATTAAGAAATCGGAACTCATAGAACAGATCAGAGAGGATTTCAAACTTTGGGAAGAAATGTCACCGGATATTGACGAAGGCTATTTTGATGAAGAGGACGTACAGTCTTATCTGAATTTCCTGATAGAAAGATATCATGACGAATGGGTAGTAATTGATGATATACAGGAAGGAGGTGATGTATGAAAGAGCTTTTTAATATAACCCCACATATCACTGGTGAGGGATTCAGGATGCAACTCAGTACGGGAGTAATCGATGTCCCGGATGATAACGGAGGCTATATCATTTCCTCAGGTTGTGGTAGCGGTAAAACAGAGTCAATCAAGAGTCTAATCCGCCAGAAATATAACTCGGGAATTCTGTATTGTGTTGATACCCGTGACGAACTGGGCAAGATGTATGACTGGATTCTGGCTAACCTGGTGAACAGGGAATTGGGCTATGGTGATATATTGAGAGAAAGCGACGTTATGATCATATCCAGTGATAAGGAGCGTTCATCCTTTCTGAATCAATACAGGGACAATCCCGAGATCCTTATGGAGAAAAAGATTATCCTGATCACACATGTACGTTTCTGGACTGACCTGATCAATTATTTCCTCATTTATCGTCCAAAGGCACCCGTAGATTCATTTGACGGGGATTTCAGAAAACTAATGATACGACCGGATCTTAGACAGTATATCCTGTTTGACGAGACTCCCACCTTTATCAGACCTTTCGTGGAATTCGATAAAACAATCCTGGGAGTATTCAGTAAAACCGATGATACGGGCAATATCATTTGTATGTCACCGGAAGAAATCGAAATTTATTACGACCATTTCATCAGGAATACCAGGAATGATCTTTTCAGCCAGTCTTACCGGATTAACCGTATCAAGCGTGACGTGGCATTAAACCTGATTCCGAAGTATTATGATTCATGGATGCTCTCCGACAGTGACAAGGCAGGCATTACATTCTATCCCGTTGACCTGTGTCCTCCGGGAGTGTACATAAATACGCATGTACTGATCTTCGAAGGTGCAGGCGATCTTTTGTTCAAGGACTCCAGGAACTTCAGGCTTCTTGATGTGGACCGGAAATATAACTGTGTGACTGAATTCCGGAAAATAGACTTCGGACTGTTCAGAAGGAATCTCAATCCCCGACGTTTTGACGAGTTTACCAGCCGTATCGCCATGCTTATAAACAAACCTACCCTGGTCGTATGCTGGAAGGATATCAACGGGGGTGATGACGGTCCGGGTAAATCAGAATATGCAGAACAGATCAGTGAGGCTTTACTGCTTAAGGGTGTCCCCAAGGAACTGTTCACTGTTACCTATTATGGTTCTTCGGATAACAAGAGTACCAATAACTACCGGGATATAGACCAGATTGTGATATGCGGTGACTGGACCTTGCCGAATATAGAATCAGCCAGAATACGTCGGGCTTATGGAACCACTACCGATACACAGAATCAGAAAGACTGGTTCTTCAGTCAGTTAATTACAAGGATAGGCATAAGAAAACATGACGGTGGTACTTATACGGTATATTATACGGATGACTTCAAGTATGATTTCATAGGTAGGATGTATGCGTACTTCAATGAGAACAGGGTAATCAGTTCGTCATACAGCCAAGAATTATGTGATTGGAAAAACAGGTTGGATAATATGAACATTCGCAGTAATCTTAAAAATGAGATTGTACTATTGGCAATGGCTGATGAGGATATGAGAAATGCTATCGGTATGGATCGGGAATACACTAAAGAGGTCAGTTTTGATTATCTGGAAAATTTGGGGATAAAGAGAAGTGCAAGGGAAAGACGTAGATACAATAAACTGATAAGGGTATTAGAGAAAATCAAAATAACCTTACTTATCGAGTAGGTAAAGAAGGATTGGGTATGGTGTTCCAGCCTGCCCACTCTTTTCTAAAACCATACTATACCTTACCCGCTTTTTTTCAATGGGCTAGTTAAATTATATAAGGATCAAAAAAAAGTAAGTAGATAGTTGGTAAATAGAATTGGTAGATAGAAATGAATAACATTGTAAGTTACCCGCTCTTTTTCGATAAACTAGTTAAATTATATAAGAAGTAAAAAAAGGGGATAGATAAATAATGATAGAATAAGTGAATGATATAGTATAAAGAGAGAAGACATGCTACGCTGTCTCTCAAAGTGATACAGAGAAAAACTTAAAACATTTTATCTCCCTTCTCTTATCACTAAGGAAAGAGCACGAAGTGGTCTCTCTCTTGTTTATCTTATTATCTATTCATATTACTTTTATTCCAGTCTATTACCATATATACTGAACATAGCACCTCCAATGAAAAAGAGTGGTTATGTGTAGAGAGAATAACAATAATAAAAATCCAAAATATGATGATTAACAAAACAGTCAGTTACTACAATAATGCGGATGATTCCAGGAGTAAAATCCGTTATAACCTTGATTATGTCCTGGGGATGATTAGAGACGATCAGGAACTATTCCAGCAAACGGTAAGACTTAGATCTATGCTGACAGGAGAAGAATACAAACAAGCGAAGAAGTTGTTACCAATGATTGCTCCCTCTGGCGTATTTGATTACCGAAATGATGATCCGGAAAATCTCAGGGAGTATTCCAATGTGTTGGTTCTGGATTTTGACCATTTCCAAAGCCACCTTGATGCCGGTGAATTCAAGAGAAACCTAATTGATAATGCAGACCGTCTCCATATCTATGCACTTTGGTTTTCACCGAGTGGATTAGGAGTAAAAGTGGGAATGCTCCATGATAACACAACCCCGATGTATCATAATGAACTCTTCAGATGTATTAGAGAACAACTCTATGCAGGAGTAGTGCAGTTTGATGATAAATGCGGTAATCTTAGCCGGACATTTTTCCTAAGTTCGGATCCGGAGATCTATATCAACCCGCAACGGGATTCTCTTACTCCTTACCACTTTGAGCATTCCCCGTCTCTCAGAGTAACTCCTATGAAAAGCTATAATCAAGGTTACATAAGCAATAGTTTCACACATACCTCGGCAGAAATAATCCAGAATAATTGTTTTCAGATACAATGGAAAGACAAGACACTGATCAATTACATAGATAAGAAGTGGCGCCTGGAATATCCTGAATCCTACGAGGACGGTCACAGGCATCAGTCTATCCTGGCCAGAGCTAAATGGTTATGCAGGTATGGTGTGCTCTATGAAAATGCATTGGCATATCTCACCGGGACATTCGGGTTACATGGGATTGATAAAGCTGATATAAAAGGAATGGTTATCAATAATTATAATGCCAACAGGGGAGACTTCGGAAAGGACAGAATGAGGTTGTACCTGAAAAAAGAATCCGGTAGGAATTATAGGAACCAGAAACTGAAAGGGGAATAAAAATAAAAAATAAGGAACCGTTTTCTCCGTTTTAATACCATTTTACGTGTATCTTTACGCCTAGAAAACTCCTATTCTCTTATGTATGAAGAAAGAATACTCATATAAGAGCGTTACATTGAACAAAAATACGTATATTTGCAAAGGCTGACCGGAGAAATGGTCAGAGATATAGAAAGCGTTTTTTGCTTTATCCTAAGATCAAAGTCTGGACAATTTTGGTACTTAGAAGGATGAGGACAATGTAACGCTCATTCTGTTTTGTATATGTACCTGATACAGCCAATGTTGTATCTATACATAACATCATGGCGTGAGTATTGTTTCTTCATATTCATTTCTAAGTAGGTATTCCAGACACCAGATCTTGATGAATAGCAGAACAAGTCCTCACGCTTTTCTTGTATAGTCAAATTAAGGCTGACTTCGAAGGACTTATAGGTGTATAGGAGAATGAAGCCCCATGAAAGATCCCAAAGAATCAACTACCCCTATCGATAGTCATATTATAGATCCTGTCGGAGCTATTAAAATCACGCAGAATATAGAATTTGAGACCCAGCTAATGAAGGCACATACAAAAGGAGGATTAGGTTTTATGGCTGAGGACGCCAATTCCCTTCACGACCGTTGGCAGCATAAGCATGTAGAAGATATAGGACGAAATAACGAAAAGAATGGTGCGGACAGAATCGTGGATGGAGTATATATCCAAACTAAATATTATGATACGGCTACTAAAACCATAAATTCGGCATTTGATGTGGAGACTGGAATGTATCGCTATTATCAAAAGACAGACGGTAAACCGATGTTCTTAGAAGTTCCCAAAGATCAGTATGATCAGGCGGTAAACCTGATGAGAGAGAAAATAAAAGAAGGGAAAGTTACCGGAGTCACTGATCCCAAGGAAGCCCAAACATTAGTAAAAGCCGGATGTGTAACATTTAAACAGGCAAAAAATATAGCCAAGGCAGGCAATATAGACTCATTACTGTTTGATGCCAAACAATCAGTGGTATCTACCGCATCATCATTAGGCATTTCTTTCATTATCAACTTTGCAATACTTAAATACAAGAAGATAGATACAGGGGACGCTTTGAAGATTTCTTTTGTAGAAAGCATTAAAACCGGAGGTTCTGTTTTTATTAGTAGTGTGTTAGTACGTCAGTTCTTTAAAACAGCTATGGGGCGAGGATTATTAATCACGTCCACCCAAACGTCAAAATCAGCTGTTAATTCGGTATACAACTATGCTTTTGGGAAGGACACGATCCATAAGTTTGCAGCGGTAATTTGTGAAAAACATGTAACAGGAGCTGCCGCCAAGAATGTAGTAATCAAATTTTTCAGAACAAATGTCATAGTGAATACCACACTTATATTGATCAATACTGTGCCTGATTTCATTAAATTCATGGATAATAGAATGTCATGGAAAGAGCTGACTGCTTCTATAACTAAATCCATAGTCGGATTTGCCGCATTTACAGCAGGATTCAATTTAGCGTCTAGATTTCCGTTGCCTGCACCTATGAAAATAATTATTCCCACTCTCTCTGGAATCTTATCTTCCCTTGCTGCCAGTGATATTGTTTCCCGATTACTTAAAACTGATAAAGAAAAGAAAGAATACAATATCATACAAGAAGCCATACAGGACTTATGTAATGACTACATGATAATTGACGAAGGAGAATTTGACATTTGTATGGAAGAAATTCAAAAACGTGATATTATTAATGAGGACTTTATCACACATATCAAAGCTAGAGAAACAGATAAAGCACAGAAATCTTATGTGTATACACGATTAAAAGGTTGCTTCCTCTATGTCATCAATAAAAGAGAACAGATTATCATTCCAACCGAAAAGCAACTTATAAACGAACTTGATCGGATAGATATGTCAGAAGAGGATATGAATCAAATATTTATTAACATCATAAAATAATTCAATTATGTTTGAAAAGAAATTTTTGAAGGACAAAGATTTGGAATTCTTGGAAGAATGCTCCAATGAAGATTTAAAAGTACTGGCTGATTTACTGGTATATGACAAGGACAATAATCCAAGATACTCAGAAACATTATCCAGAACACGTTTGTATAAAGAATCATACCCCAACCAATTACAGAAAGCATGGACAGAAATTGCACATGAATTTCAACTCTATGGCGGGGATAGTTTTGCCAACTTCTTTCGGGGATATGGAGTGCCATATCGTGAGATTCTAATGGATGTCTGCGATAAGAAGAAAGTCAACTATAACAAGAACTCATCTACGGAACGGATTGAGATGTACCTGATTCAGAAGTTAATGGATGATGTACTAGAGGAAATGGATGATGAGCAATTGCAGGAATTAGTTAAGGATTTGCAATTGGATGCCAATGTATATCAAAGCAAAGATGCTATGAAAAACGCTGTCCTGATGGCTTGTATCTCTCCTACATTCATCTCTAAGATTCTAGCATTAATAGCAAGTACATTAGTTCCTAGAGTTGCATTGAATATAGCAGTTGGAGTAGGGCTGGTAAGCAGAATTGGAGGAATGCTCGTTCCTGCTATAAATATAGTTATGGGAGCATGGCTGTTAAAAGACCTAACGGGAGCGGCATATAGGGTAACGATTCCAGGGGTTGTATTAATCATCTATATGCGACGTAAGATGCAGACTGAAAAATAAATAAACCATTAAATTAGAACATTATGAAAAAATATATTTTATTCCTTTTACCATTGTTCTTGGGATTATTAGTTTCCAATGATATAGAAGCCAAAAAGAAGAAGTATCCTAATGGCGACCGCTATGAAGGAGAATGGGAAGATGGCACTCCAAATGGTAGTGGAAAGATGACTTATGCTAATGGCGATATTTATATAGGAGGCTGGCTAGCTGGTAACAAACACGGGAAGGGAAGAATGACTTATGCCAATGGTGATTGTTATGAAGGTAACTGGAATTTGGGAAAACGAAAGGGTATAGGGACAATGACTTATGCTAATGGAAATTGTTATAAAGGTAATTGGGAAGATGGACATTATGACGGTAATGGTATTATGAAATACGCCAATGGTGATGTATATGAAGGAGAATGGAAACTAGAAAAGCCTTCAGGTATTGGCAGAATGACTTATGCTAATGGAGAGATTTATGAAGGAAGTTGGAGAATGGGAGTCAGAGACGGTAATGGAACGATTACATATACTAATGGGGATTCCTTTGAATGTAATTATTCTAATGGAATTTTAGTCTCTGGCATATTATCCCGCACTAATGGAGATCAATACAAAGCAAAATGGTTTGATTATAAATCTGGAAATGGAACTATCAAATATAAGAATGGAGATGTTTATGTAGGTGATTTTAAGGATCTATTACCCGATGGAGAAGGAAAGCTAACAGATAAAGATGGATTAGAGAAAAACGGGAAATGGAAAAAGGGAATTCTAAAAGACGGCAAAGAAGAGCGTAAAGGAATCCATGGAATTTACACATGGAATATCAAGGAGGGAGAAGCAAACGATGCAAATATCATAACCTTAGAAAATGGTGGAACATACAAAGGGGAAATTAAAAATGATTTACCTGCAGGGCATGGCGTATTTTCCACCTACTATTGTTTTTTAGATGGATTTTGGGAAAATGGAAAACTAACTCAAATAAAAGAAGGAAGTATAAAAATAGCTCCATATCTCTCTTCTACTCCTGCGCCTCATCCGATTACATTGAATAATGGAAATCTGCAAATATTGATAAATTATTCAGATTTTACAACTGAGATAAAACAATATCCGAATTGTGAAATAAACCAGTTATCTGCTCTCATTAGAGACGTTAGTTATTACATAATAGATAAGAATGAGCCCAAAAAACGAAAACAAGAAGAACAAGAACGACTACGTAAAGAAGAGCAACTACGTAAAGTAGAACAGGAAAAAGAAAAACGATTAGAAGAGGAAAAGTTAAAACCACTAATACAGAAATACGGTACTAAATATGCTAAATCTATTTTAAAGAAAAAAGTAGAAATAGGCATGACAGAGGCAATGCTAAATGAAATAGATTATTATTTTCATAGAGAGGCTAAGCAAACCACTGTTAATGGCGTTGTTGAAATATGGAGAAATTGGTGTTATTATGTAACTTTAGTAAACGGAAAAGTTGTAAAAATAGTAGAAAAAATAGAACCATACCAATTATTAAGGAACGGAGCATTTGATAAAGTGTTCCGTTTCTTTTATTTCCTCCTCTCCCCAAAAAATGCCGAAAACTCTACTACGAAGCCTTGAAATCCCTAACTATGAAACAATACTTAAATTTATGACAGACACATCCCAATTATGGTATTCGCTTAACAAGGATTGTAGCGACATACCAAAAACTCCGGTAGAATCATCACCTGATTCGAAAGAGACAACGAATAAGTTCTCCGATGATATAAAAGCTTTAGGAGAATATTTTCCTCAACTGGCTTCTTTATTGAATGAAAAGGATAGTACGGACTATAACTTAACATTGGAAATAAGCCTTAAAGAGATATTTACTCTTTGCCCAAGAAACAGATGTAGGCTAGACAGATATTCCCAACTTCAAAAATATCTGAAAGAGAATTTTAACATAACCTTAATTATTAAATCACAAAAAACTAAGAAGTATGAAAGTAAAAAGATTTTCAACAGCAAGAGATAAAGAATTGAAATGTACTGATCCCGAAAGCTATATTGATGAGAACGGTATCTTATACCCCCGACTAGCAAAGATGCCAATACAGGACTTGTCTTTGATAGCCAATTTTAGAGTGGAAATGATGAAGCGTTATTATACAGGAGATATACGGGAAGTAGATTACCCCATAGTCGAGCTTCTAATGGACGGGCTCTCTGATATTCCGGTAAGACACAGAATCAGTTGTTTTGAGAATGCAGTATTCATCCAGATAAAATATCCCCCTAAGTTATATGCGACTGATGATACTAATTACATCTCTATAGAACTGGCTGCTCATATATTCTGTTTGACTACCTCTGATATGACAGATATAGCGGATGAAGACGGAGAATTATATGAAGATGAAGATGGGCATTCATTGGTTAGCCTAGAATGGCTGATAGATACATATGAGGATCGGTTATGCCAACTTGTTAATTACGAGAAACTAAGTTTCAAAACTGACGGACAAGGAGAAATATCAATAATAATAGAAAGAAAACTAGAATAACATGAAAAAGAAAATATTCGTTATGGGCAAAGTGTATGATTTGGGTACACTAGGAGTCAATGAGGTAGAGAATGCAGTTCAGGCGGATCTGGATAAGATTTTTAATGCCGGTGGAGTCAAAATTAAGCTTAGAGAAGTATCTGGGAAAACATTGGAACTGACATTTCTACGCAAGTACAGGGTTGGTGAGATAGACTGGCTGAATTATGATCCAAAGTTGATCTATAATATTGATGCCAACATTATCACCGGGCATAGTTTTAATGGCTTTAGAGTTCCAGATTACTGGGGAGGCGTTCCGTATGGTTACCCTTTTTTCATGCCGAAGAGAGATTTCATGAAGTGCTACAGGAATTCGGCTGTAATGCTTGGGGCGGATCAGGTAGAGAGAGTTAAGATCACAGCGCAACCGGAGAAAGTAGTAATGAGATTGACATTTTAAAGCAAGAGAGAAGATAGTTAGAGGCTGTCTTCTCTACTTTTTGGTTTTATAGAAATACTAGAAATTACAAGATTGATTCTCTTCATGGGCATCCATATCTCACCTTCTCCTATTCAACAACAAAAATTCCCCTGTAAGACATGTATCGAACTATTTATGAAAAATATATCAACGATCTTCACAGACAGTTGATATATGGGGTAAAAAAAAAGCATATCGGAAATCAACCGATATGAAAGTGCTGGTTAAGATATACCGCCGTACTCTTTTCTTAACCAACGAGAAATGTAGGGTTCTTCATCCTGTAGCATGAAGTTAGGGACCTACATATAACGAATTCAATATAAAAGGTATTATATGCAAAGAAATACACTATTTTAAGCCTGTTCAAAGAGATAACTTCTCATATAACATAACCGCTTTTATCAAACGTAGATTCTCCCTGCAAAACCAAGGAAAGTCAACACAACGGAAATCAACGCGAAATTCGTCAAGCAAATCATAAAAGCGAATATCCTGTATTAGATCACGAACTGAAATGAACAGAAGCAAATACTTCTTCCTTTTGCAATAAAACAATGCTTTCTGAAGTTCCGCATAGGCAATATTTTCTCCCGTTTTACACTTTGGAGCTTCTTTATCACAGAAAGACAACTGAATCTTTAAAGAATTATTCCGCTCCAAATATTCTGTCAATCGTTCTTGTACTACAGGAGAGGAAGTATTACCATATAATACAACATCTTTATATTCCATATCCGATATTTCCCCAGAAGGAGTGCTTTTCAAGTCAGAACACAACATATTATATTCTTTAAAGAGGCTTTGTTTCGTAGGTCTTCGTAATTTTTCAACAGAATAGAAAGCATACCTGAATACAAAATGTGTCCCCCGCTTCTCTATTGTTTCCTGTTCTGAGAAAAAAGCATGTAAACGCCTTTTATTGGTTTGAAGAGATTGCTTGGGAATATCTTCAAGCGTATTGGTGATATATTCGACTACCGTCTTTTTCATATATCACAGATTTATCTGTCACTTTTCTCCATATCCATAGCTGTAGCCATAACGTTTACCATAACCGTAGTACTTACCGTACTTGCCGTAGCCGTAGTAATAACCGTATTTTCTCTTTTTCAAGTCCACACCGTTGATTACGGTACAAAGCTTAGGAAGTTTCTTCTCAATAGCCAACTCATTGATCAATGTATATTCGGCTTTATGAGTATAGTCGGCACGACATACGTATACTGACAAATCAGCCACACGACCTACCAATAAAGTATCGGTTACCATACCGATAGGGGCAGTATCCATTATCACATAGTCGAAGTTCTGCTTCAAGATTTCTATGGCTTTATCCAGACCGTTACGAGCTAACAACTCCGTTGGATTAGGAGGCACAGAACCACCCGGAAGAATAAACAGATTCTTATTGATATCAGAAGGTTGAACAAGTTCCATTAGATCCGTTTCAGGATTAGAAAGATACTGAGTAATGCCTTTCTCTTTATTGGAGAGATGGAATACTTTATTCAGTCCCGGCTTGCGAATATCGAGTCCGACAATCACGACCTTCTTTCCCAAAAGAGAAAGACTGATAGCCAGGTTTGCCGAAACAAACGATTTTCCTTCTCCACTGACTGTTGAGGTTACAAGGATAACCTTCTGATCATTATCGAGCATAAACTGAAGATTGGTACGAATATTACGGAAGGTTTCACTCATCAGATTATTCTTGTTCTCGAAGACAGCAATAGAACCATTCTTATCATTCTTTTCGTCAGTCAATGGAATATCACCTATAATAGGAACACTCGTCAGTTTTTCTACGTCGGCACGACCTTCTATCTTGAATTTCGTCAGTTCAATCAGGTAAATGATGCCAACAGGAATCCCAACACCCAACACCAATGCAATTAAATAAATCATAGAGCGTTTGGGAGATACCGGAGTATCATCAGCTATCGCTTCATCAATAATCTTCACATTATTTGCAGTAGCAGCTAACGCAATTGCGTTCTCTTCACGTTTCTGCAACAACATCAGATACAACCCTGCTTTAATTTCCTGCTGGCGGGCAATGCTTACATAAGCACGTTCCTGCCCCGGAGCGTTACTGATACGACGAGAGTAGCGGCTTGCCTCACGGTCCAGATTTGACTTGGTTATCATCAACCCCTGCAAAGTTCCTTCAAGAGTAGCCTGTACATTAGCTTTCATAGCACGAATACTCGTATCCAGATTCACAATAGCCGGGTTATTCTCTGTTGATGTACGTAGCAGACGTTTACGTTCCACCAACATTTCATTATAACGTTCAATCGCACCAATCAAGGCAGCATCCTGTAAACCAACATTACTTGGTAATACTTCATATTCATTACCTCTCAAGTATTTACGCAAGTCATTCACCAGACTGATTTGAGTACGGTTCTCCACACTCTTCTTTTCATATTCAGCATTACCGGCTAAGGCTATCTGAGCTTCACTCGTCAAGTCCGTGATACCAGCGTCACGCTTAAAGGTTTCCAAATCCGCTTCTGTACTTCCCAGTTCTTTTGAAATAATACTAATACGTTCATCAATAAACTCAGCAGTCTTCTGGGCGATTTCGTTTTTATCATTATTCGTATTACGATTATACATCTCCAGTAATTGGTTGATAAAATCCTGTCCACACTGCAAACTGGAATTTTTTAATGATATCACAGCCACAGAAGTAGTCTTGGAGGTTGGCGCAATAGACAAGCTGCTGCAATACCCCTTTGCCACTCTCATCGGTTTGTTGATAGTCGCAGTTATATGACGTACGTTCTTCTCTAACCGAGGAGCTTTCGTGCCATCCTGCAAAGTTACCGAGTCAACATCTTGAAAGAAAGCCAATGTACCTTCATCAGTCGGGAAGATAGCAGGTAGTTTCTCAAAATGCTTCTGATATCCTTTCTCACCAACAGTCACATTCACATCTATACTTCCTTTAGGCTGCAATATCATTTCCACTACCATCGGAGAACTTAGTTTCTCAGCCTCCTGAGGTGTCAAACTTACTTGTACCGGAGATGTCTTGTATAAACTTTTAGCCGGAAACTCATCCTCGTCTTTATAAGTTATATATAGGTTTAATTGATTAACAACTTCTTTTACAAGCGTTTTTGAGCGTAGAACTTCCAACTCGTTATCAATATTCTTAGAAGAAGTCATCAGACCACTTAATCCCATATCCTCCAATTCCGAAGAAACTCCCGAACCTCCTCCCTTCTTCTCATCTTTTATTAGAACGGTGGCTGAAATATTATAAATGGGGGTAGCCCAATGCAGATAAAACCATGCACCAACAAGGCAGAGCAACACTGTCCCTACAAACCAAGGCCAATGAATAATATATTTAAAAAGCAATGTCCGGAAATCTATTTGTTCTTCAGCCATTTGGCGTTCCTTCCCGTTTTGATTTTCTTCTTTCATGACTCTTTCTTTTTATTTCAAGATGTTAAACAACAAGCTGGCAATAGAAACAAGTATGGAAGTAGCAGAGAACCATAAGCTTGTACTAGTTCCGATATCTGAATTTCGTGCTTTCGCCTTATTCGGAGTAACGTATATGATATCATTCTGCTGCAGATAGTAATAAGGGGAAAGAATAGTCTCAGCCTTATTCAGATCCAATGGAATTATTTCCTGCTTGCCATTAGCATTCTCCCGTATTAGTTTTACATCATCACGCAGACCATAGACGGTCATATCACCTGCCATAGCCAGAGCTTCCAGAATGTTCACTTTTTCATTGGAAATCGTGAATGTACCGGGACGAGCAACTTCTCCGATCACAGAAATCTTATAATTTACCATACGTACTGTTACAATAGGAGTTTCAGTAATATAAGGTTTCAGTTTTTCAACGATCATTTGTTCGGTTGCCTTCTTGGTTAGGCCACCAACATGAAGTTCACCCAATACGGGGAAGTTAATATTACCGTCGTTATCAACTAGGTACTGTTGAAGGACAGGCTGGCTAGTTGTATAGTTCAAAGCTGCATTGTTCTGTGTGGCCACTGTTAAGTTGAAAGGTGCCGCCAATTCAGGACTGGTACATGACACTACAATAGTCAATAAGTCTTTTGGCATAATTTTTGCATCATACAACTGTTCGTTCTGAGTACTATACAGTACGACTTCCGCATCCTGTAAGTAAGGTACTTTTTTATAAGACTGACAAGCTGTAAGAAGCAGAGGCAACAACAATATTAAGACATTCTTTCCGTTTAATTTTTCCATAACATATAAATTATAAATTTAGACACCCTTCAAATACCATTCATAAAGGCGCTCAATACCTTCATCAATCTCAATCTTATGATGCCAGCCTAAACTGTGTAACTTCGATACATCCGTCAACTTACGCATCGTACCGTCAGGCTTAGAACTATCCCAACGCAAATCACCCTTAAATTGAACTTCCTTCATGATCATTTCGGCAACTTCACGGATACAGACTTCTTTACCTGTACCAACATTGATATGACAGTTACGAATGCCTCTACTACCTTCCGTATAAGTATCCTTGAAATCAACATTCAATAATACATGCACACTCGCATCAGCCATCTCTTCACTCCATAAAAACTCACGCATAGGTGTACCGGTACCCCAAAGAGTTACCAATTCAGGAGTAATACCAAATTTTGCCAATTTATCCAATATTTCAGCATCAGAATTACTGCCGGTCACGCCTTCCACAGGACGCAAGTCAAGGTCTCTGCGAACTGCCTTCCAGTCACCTTCGTTTAAACATTTAGCCAAATGAATCTTGCGAATCATAGCAGGAAGAACATGACTGTTCTCCAAATGGAAATTATCATTCGGACCATAAAGGTTGGTAGGCATCACGGCAATATAGTTCGTACCATACTGTAGATTGAAGCTCTCACACATCTTCAAACCCGCAATCTTGGCAATGGCATAAGGTTCGTTCGTATATTCCAAAGGAGAAGTCAGCAGAGCGTCTTCCTTCATCGGCTGTGCAGCATCACGAGGATAGATACAGGTACTTCCCAGGAAAAGCAACTTCTTTACATTATGGCGAAAACTCTCCCCTATCACATTCTGCTGAATTTGAAGGTTCTGATAGATAAAATCAGCACGATATTGCAAATTAGCCATAATTCCACCGACATGCGCAGCGGCAAGGACAACAGCATCAGGCAGTTCTTCATCAAAGAATTGTTTTACGGCCACACCATCAAGAAGGTCCAGCTCTTTATGAGAACGTCCTACAAGATTTGTGTAACCACGACTCTGCAAATTATTCCAGATAGCAGAACCCACCAAGCCATGGTGTCCTGCTACATAGATTTTCGTATTTTTATCCATTCTTATCCTTCTTCTCTATTCATCAGTTCTTTCATGTGAAGCTTCTTCACAAACTTCATATCATGCGATACCATGATTTTTACCAGTTCGGGGAAAGAAGTCTTGGTAGGATTCCAGCCAAGTAATGTACGGGCTTTGCTAGGATCACCCAGTAACTGCTCAACTTCAGCAGGACGGAAATATTTAGGATCGACTTCAACCAGAACCTCTCCCGTCGATACATCAATGCCTTTCTCATTCACACCTTCACCATCCCAACGAAGTTCAATGCCGACTTCTTTGAAAGCCAGTGTCGTAAATTCACGTACAGTGTGGTATTCTCCAGTAGCAATTACAAAGTCTTCAGGAGTGTCATGCTGAAGAATCAGCCACATACATTCTACATAATCCTTAGCGTATCCCCAGTCACGAAGTGAGTTCAGGTTTCCCAAATAAAGTTTGTCCTGAAGACCTTGCGCAATACGGGCAGCAGCCAATGTTATCTTACGGGTTACAAAAGTCTCTCCTCTACGTTCACTTTCATGATTAAAAAGGATTCCGTTTACAGCATACATGCCATAGCTTTCACGATAGTTCTTGGTTATCCAAAAACCGTATTGTTTGGCTACTCCATACGGGGAACGGGGATAGAATGGAGTAGTTTCCTTCTGTGGAACTTCTTGGACCAAACCGAATAGTTCAGAAGTGGAAGCCTGATAAATCCTTGTCTTCTTCTCCATTCCAAGGATACGGACAGCTTCCAGCATGCGAAGTGTGCCGATAGCATCCGCTTCAGCTGTATACTCCGGTACATCAAAAGAAACTTTCACATGGCTTTGTGCGGCCAGGTTATAAATTTCATCCGGTTGTACCTGCTGGATTATACGGATCAAGGAACTGGAATCCGTCATATCTCCATAATGAAGATTAACCAAACGCTCCTTTTTCATGTCACGTACCCACTCATCCAGATAAAGATGCTCGATACGTGCGGTGTTGAAAGAAGAGGAACGACGAAGGATACCATGGACTTCATATCCTTTTTCTATTAAAAACTCGGCTAAAAATGAACCATCCTGACCGGTGATTCCTGATATTAAAGCTATCTTTTTCATTTTATTCATTAATATTTCATTTATAGTATATACATATTTTATCAGCCATACCCCCATTTTTCCTAGCTAATACAGCAAATAGTCCCATTCAAAAGAGTCAAAGTCAACCTTCTCACCATTAAAGCAAACATTACTATAACTCTCCTCAGAACGCTTCAAGAACATATCTTCCTTCTTAATGAATTTATAGAAGCCCTAAACACTTTAACTTAGGAATTGTAATGAAGGTCGCGAACAGCCTTCACCAAAATCAGAGGTCATTGAATATTTTGTCGTTTGAGAAAACTTTAGGTTATCATCTAGATCGTCAGGCTCATCGTCATCAAAGTAACCGGCAGTCAGCAGGTCATCATCCAAGATATGCTCAAAAAAGCGTTGGAACATATCATCCGGTGTCATTCCGTCAAAGTCATCTCCATCTATTTTTGAGAGTTGAACAACCGACATATCCGATTACCGCCAAATCTCTCTCCTCCTTCCAAGATTTTTTCAGGACGAAATCGAGATGAGATACAAACAATTCTCGCAGTTCATCGGCCATCAGCAGATGCTCCTTCCGAGTCTTCTTGTCATAACACACAGAGACTAGAAAAAAAATTGATATGTTTAATAGTTCATCCGCTCTGTCTTCCAGTTTTACTTTTTACACCTGTCTCACCAACATTTTCGTTATTGGCGTTAGTAGCAACCTTAAATATAGTCATGAAGAAAATCTTGATATCAAGCCACATGGACATATTCTTGGCATACCATACATTCAGTTCAATACGCTCTGGCCAAGGCACCTCCTTACGACCATTCACCTGAGCCCAACCTGTTACACCAGGGAGCACGTCAAACATGTGCTTTTGGTGATCTGTATACTGATCGTAAGGCCATGGGTGATAAGTCAAAGCAGGCCGAGGCCCAATCAAAGCCATATCGCCCTTCAAGATGTTCACCAACTGCGGCAGTTCATCAATTGAAGTAGCACGAATAATTTTGCCAACCTTTGTGATACGCGCATCACCCTTGTAGCTGTACACACCAGTTCCCTGCTTCTCTGCACCAACGAACATCGAACGGAACTTCCAAATCTTGAATGGTACACCATCTTTACCCAAACGCTCCTGCTTGAAGATAACAGGCCCCTTCGAGTCCAACTTGATCAGGATAGCTACAATCACCAGTGGAATAAACAGAATGATCAAAGCTACCAGAGCAATCATAAAGCCCACAAATCTTTTACAATACTTGTACATACTTATTTCGTTTTTAATCTTGCTTTTACGTTCAGAAATGCCAGACTTATCTGACTTTTGATTCTGTTCTTTATCAACCACTAGAACGACTGTCACAGGCTCTCGTTCTACACAATCCGATATTTCCATCTGTTTGCCACAGTCTTCTTGTCTTTACCCTACCATAGTTCAGCAAATCAGCACGCGACATACCCTTCTTTGGCATATCAATCTGGTCATTAAATTCCGGATACAATATATCTGCCCCAACACGTTCAGTCAGTTTCTTGTTTTGAACTGTAACAGAGAACTTTTCGAATGAATACCCTAGATATTCCACATAAATCGTATTGATTGCATTCAAGAATTTGTGCATATTTGCTTTCTTGGCTGTCCCTGAACAAATGTCCAGTCAATAGTCGAAGCCGCAACAAAAGTTGTCCAATCCAAAACATGCCTCATACTTGTCTTGTATGTTGCAAAGTCATTTGCCATGTAACGAAGCAGATGGATTGAATTGAACTTTACTGATGACAATCAGATCTCCTGTCCGCATACTGTAACAAGTATGCTATCTATCACCATACCTTCTAGCATTTCGTTCAACACACGACTCAACTTGTGAGTATGGATTTCCTGAGTTGTATTGTGATTCTCTACTGAGAAGCTCTCAAGATCAAAACAGAGTGTGGTGCCTCAGTTCCTTATCTTACATCCACAGAAAGCATCAAGTGTACCAGATTGTCAGAAAACTGAGTATAAACTTCCTCACGTCCTTTATCCTTTGTGTACAAATAAATATTTATATCACCACAAGGACGCAAAGCAGGTACAGGATAGTTCAACGAGCGACCATAACCTTTCAATATCATCACTCTCAAGTACTGGGCGTTATACAACTTTGCCAATTTTACTATTGCTGCTGACAGGTATCATAGTCGGTCTTCATATATTTTGTCTATCTCAACCAACCCATCAACATATCCATCTGAGATATATCTATTTTGGGTAGCTTCTCAATCGCCAAGAATACTATTCCAGCCAATCCTTGCGCTTCAGTCAAGTCAAAGATTTCTTTCCGCTCCATTTATGTGGGAGCAGCTGTCAGACCATCTCGACTTTCCATCGCCATCACCGTCAGTTCCTCAAAATAGTTTTTCTGTATTCTTCAGCATATTAACGCAATTGCATGATTTCCAACATAGAGCCGTTCACCTTCTTAACCTCGAACTTCTCCTTGCAATATTTCCAGCTCTCTTCACCCATCTTCTCAATCAGTTCAAGATGTTCAGCCACATAACACATCTTTTCTGCTACGGCTTCTGCATTCTTTACTGGCACCAGATAACCATTCACACCTTCCTTTACTGTCTCACGACAACCAGGTGCATCTGTTGTGATGATGCCCCTACCTATTGCCATTGCCTCCAGTACTGTTCTTGGGGTACCCTCGCGATATGAAGGCAGCACAAACATCGAACATTGTCCTGTGAATACACGTACATCATTTGTTTCTGGGAAATATTCGATACTTCCATCGTCAATATATGACTGTACCATCTCCCAAGCCAATGCGTCAGGCATCTTCTCTACAGCCCCCAAAAACATCAGTCTCACCTCGGGATGCTTTTTGTGCACAATTCGGCAAGCATCAAGATATTCCTTTACACCTTTACTGTAAAGAGCACGTGACAGCATGAAGAATGTAATCTTCTTTGGCAATGGCTGTTTTGCAAAGTGCTCCATGTTCACGCCAGATCCGTTCACAATACAGCTCTTCTCGAACTTCAGCAATCCATTGGCTACAAATTCTTTTTGGTCATCCTGATTCTGGAAAATCAAACGGTCAGCACATGCAATACCCATTCTGTACAGCATCAAGCCAATCATTTTTACAACCTTGGCTTTCGTTGTCTTTGCTGTAAACAGATAACCAGCACCTGTTACCATCGAAGTGATATTTTTCACACCAGCCAACTTTGCAGCTATTGCTCCATAGATTACAGGTTTGATGGTATAACCCAAAGTCGCATCAGGCTTCTCCTTCTTCATCAGTTTGTACAGTCTCCAAGTGTACTTTAAGTCATGCAGAGGGTTCACTCCATTCTTCTCCATTGGTATCCCAACAAATCGAGCGCCCAATGCCTCAATCCTGTCCACATCTATCCAGTTAGGGCCTGTTACCACCACCTCATATCCAGCCTTGATGATGTCCTTTACAAGATCACCACGGAAATTATATACAGTTCTATTCTTAGGAGAAATCAATATAAACTTCTTCATTTCTTTTCTATGAATGCCTTTAAATTGTTATACATTACATCAAACATACGCTTATTGCTTCCGTCAGATGCAAATGAGTTGTGTGGACTCACAGCCACATTCTCCAACTTCCACAATGGACTATCTTCTGCCAATGGCTCCTGTTCAAACACATCCAATACAGCAAACAAATCCGTTCGTTCTGCAAGAACCTCACACATTGCCTGCTCGTCAATCAGTCCTCCACGTGCAATGTTCACAAGTACTGCATCCTTTTTCATTGCCATAAGAACCTCACGACTAATTAGCCCCTTTGTTGAAGGTAACAGAGGAGCAGTCATTACCACCACATCAAATTCACCAACACGTTCCTTCAATGTTTCAGTCAATGCCATGTGGTAAAAGTATGGAGTCTCGTTTTCATGAATATCAAAACCTGTAGTCTCTGCACCAAATACCTTAAAGCGTTTTGCTACTTCCTGACCCACATTTCCTGCACCAACCACAGCCACTTTAGTTCCAGCAACTTCTCGCAAACCTCTATGCTTTGTCCAACGACCAGCCTCCTGTTCCCGCTTAAAGAACCATCCTTTCTTGTAATGCTCCAAGACACGGAACAAAGCCCATTCGGCCATAGGAGTACTATATACACCACGAGCATTATAAATTTCAATCTTTCGTGCCTTGATTTTATCTACCGGTACGCGATCAAAGCCAGCACTTGTCAATTGGATGAATTTAAGTTTAGTAAATCCATCAATATCATGCGAGAGGAAAAGGCCATTGCATACTATAACATCCAATTCAGAAGTATCAATAGGCAAATCATCTTTTTCTTGCTGCATAAAGTACACATTATATCCCAAAGAGCGTAATGCAGCCATCTGTTCCTCAGAGTAATTAAAGCATCCGGTTAAAAGTAAGTTCATTATATTTTAATTCTAGTAATAATTTGCTGAGATAGCCATCTAAGAATAACAGCACTACCCATGATTGTGCCTGTAAGAATCATCCAATTTATTGGAAAAGAGCCTACCTTACAATAATCTAAGATTACATATTGTACAAGGTAAATCTCAAGCGTTCTATCTGAGATAAATTTTGTACAACACCAAAACTTTGTATTTTCAACATTATGTAGTTTTGGCTCAAGTTTCATAAATACGTCAAACAAAATATATAGTAAGCCCCACAACATCAATTGATTTACAATCTGCAATTCTGCCAAGGACCGAACTTTAACGAACACCATCTTTGACGCAAAATAAAGCCCAAGCAAAGTTATACACAGAATAATTTCTAATAGTTTCAGAGGTTTATAACTTCCATCATTTTTATTACTTTTCCACCTGTAGTGAAGTCCTAACAACATTGATTGGAAGAATAGAAATTCAATCATCGGCTCTCTAACTATATCGATATGATAATAGCTCTTATCGTATAGCATAAGATATAAGACTAACTGGATAACAAAAAATCCAGAAGCCAACGACCAATAATTCTTCAAGTTCATCTCTACATATTTAGAAACAAAAAATAATGGAACATAGAGAATTATTATGCTTGCAACAAAATGCCAATGTGTAGGCCATACAAAGAATTCGACAAAGTCTTGCCAACCTGTTAACACATAAACCCCTAAAGCTATGTATATTAAAGTCATAACCCAAGTAGGAATATAGATGCGAAAAAAACGTTTCAGATACCATTTCCCAAAGCTGCCATTTGTGCTTGCCAAACAGAAACCGGAGACGGCAAAAAACAACACATCGCCAAGCAAACCTCCATTAGCTATTAGGTCTGTCGGATATACTCCGGTGTAGTGCGCATTCGTAATGATCATAGCAGCCAATGCACGAATAAGCACAATGAAATGGAACATCTTCTTTGCCATCACTTAACGATTTTTGAAACTGCTTCTTTTACAGCATTATTATTGGAAATAAAATAATTGTAAACATTAATAGCCTCAAATTCTTGTTGGCGAATAGCGGCAATACCTTCATTAAAAATCCTTCGAACTTCATCTTTATCTGTAATAATGTCTGTATTGCAGAAACTTCTACTAACAATAACCATGGAAGAACCTAAGCGAACATGCTCCTTCAAGATCATACTTCCAGGAACGGCACCTCCAGTCAATGTTGCAATACCACCAAAACCAAAAGGAATACCCTTCGCTTTAATCTTAGCGCTTAGACGGTCAACGGTACCATCAGCAAGAAGTTCAAACATAAACTTCATGCCAAGTGCCAGATGAAGATCATTTAATCCAAGATGTATCATATCGATACCTTTAAGTTCAAGTATCTCGTCAATCAATAGAGCTGCCTCAGGTGTCTCCACAAGCAGACAAGTTTTAGCCCTACCATCCACAATCTTCAAGAATCGACCAACTTCCGCAACAGTCTTAAAGAAAGGCAACATAATGATATCTGCACCTGCTTCGATGGTGGCATTAATCTCATCTTCAGAAGAGAAATAATAAGGCAGTGTATCATGTATTGGATTAACCCTTACCAGCACCTTAGCCTTTTTTACAGCAGACTTTATGTTCCTCACATCCTCCACTGTATGATGGTTTTGAACGGTATCCAGTCCTCCCTGACGGCAGTCCTTACCTATAAATTCCATATCCACAAAGATCCAGTCCACACCAGCCTCTTCGGCTATCCGTGCTATTTCTGGACGCTTTGTTATATACATCAAATTCAACATATATAAAACATTTATAGTTTATCTAAAAAACTCGTTGGTTGAATAAATCTACTAAAGATTTATAAATGAAAAGGTTGCACATATTTCTGACTTTTAGTAATTTAGAGGTGACCTAACTAATATTTCCCTGCTTATACGCAACTCCATATTAAATTTCATCAGAATCCGCAAGGATTTCGCAGGAAATCGATCGTATCAACGATCTGGAAAATGTTCCAAGATGTGGTGTTGTATCTAAATTCTCTGACCTTGAAGTTGTGATCCTCGGCATCACAGCCGAGGCATTTGGTTTCGACAGTGAGAATCTTCTGTTTCATCGACTGCACAAAGAGTGTAAAGACGACTTGTCAAACCTTATCAGCTGTCGGCAGTTCAATGCCAGACGCAAACAGACAGCATGTCTTGCAAAAAGATCCGAAAGGACATGGCTGCGAGGATGTGTTCTATATCGACTCCAAGCTGATCAAGGTCTACCAAAACGCAAGGGCAAGACGTTGTACCACGGGACGTGATAACAGCAACGTCATTCTAGACTAGGGCTATTGCGCCTCGCAAGGGTTGCATTACTATGGATATAGGCTGCACGCTGTCTGCAGAATAAATTGTGTCGTCCATTCCTTTGACATGATGACGGCAAGTGTCCATGACATCCACCACCTCAACGATGCCCGATGGGAATATCAATTGCATGATGCTCGGAGATAAAGGTTATCTCAGCGCCGAGATACAGCAGAATCTCTTCGAGGCTACCCATGTCACCTTGGAAGTCCCATACCGGTCGAATCAAAAAACTAGCGACCACCTTCGTGGACATACGGGCATTTCAGAAAGCGCATCGAAAAAATCTTTTCCCAACTCAACGACAATCTCATGATGATACGTAACTATGCAAAGCAATCCTGCGGACTTTTCCCCCGCATAGCGGGTAAAATCGCAGCCATGACATTCATGCAATATATCAACTTTATTAATCATCGTCCAATCGGACAGATAAAATATTCTATTATAATAGAAAACAAACAACCTCCAAATAAGACTGTCCAAAATCTATATCTGCTAGAAGTTTTATCCTGATTGTTTTAGTTCTACACGGAATGTGAGCAGGACAAAGCAACATCATAAGTCATTCAATTAGCCTACAAATACAATAAAACTTTTTTTCTATAAACCACTATACAGCAATCAATAATTGAATTAACATAAACGAGATGATTTTTATCAATATTTTACTTATTCTTAATATAATAACCAAAAAAATATGATGACAGATATGTGCCAAGCAGTTTAAAAACCAAACCTGATTTTTTTGTCTTTGGACTTATACTGTATTTTGAGATCCATTTATATTTGTTACAAGCTTTAATAAAACTGTATTTAGCTCTTCCTTTCATCCCAACGAACACGCATAACCCTAACACTATATAATACTGATATGACAAATAACAAAGAAGAGCGACCTTCTTACAATCAGAAAGATTGCTATTTTTTATGCATTCTGCATGGGTATCAATAGTATAGAAAAGGTCCCGAACATTCTTTTCTTTGAGTGATGCAGTTATGGAACCTACACGCTTGCGATACATATAATCAGGTTTGTTAATTATGGCAATATTATTGACACATGGCGCATATCGACTGAACCATTCAATATCTTCACAATAAATACCTTTCTTAAAGAAAAGATTATTTTTCAACAGTATAGAACGTTTTGTAGCCTTCATACATGCACTAGCATCTAAACGATCATGGCTTGCCAAAGCATAAAACATTTCATCGCCTGATAGAGACATCCAGTTAACATCATATAGAGGTAGATTTCTATAACTCTTTTCAACTCCGTCATAAAACACTGTTCGTTGGAAAAATACCGCATCTTTGGAACCATTCGCTGTTGCAGACATTACCGATTCCAAGAAATCATTATGCTGATAGAAATCGTCAGAATCCAGGAAAATAACATAATCACCCGAAGCATTTCTTAATCCGTAATTTCTTGCATCTGATAAACCTCCATTTGGTTTATGCAATGCTCTTATAAAATCATATTTCGAAGCATATTCATCACAGATTTGTGGGCATGAATCTGGAGATCCGTCATTAACGAGCAGAATCTCATAGTCTTTGAAAGTTTGCGAGAGTACACTATCAATACACTCTCTTAGATAGTCTTCGACCTTATATATAGGTATTATAATTGATAATTGCACGATAGGATTATTTTACATATTCACGGAACGTTTTTGATACGCAAAATTTATTCAATTCAGTAAACATCTCACGCATCAAATCATATAAAGCATTCAGTTCTTCGTCTGTATTGCAGTGTGGACAAGTTCCTTTATAAACCTCAGATGTATGGATCATAAATTCAACATGCTCAATATCCTGCATCATACTAAGCTTCTTAATCATAGACATAAGGAATGACTTATTGCGGAGATTAGGTCTCAGCATTACAGTCTGACGGCTGTTAACTCCATTATATACCCTTGACGATTTTGGAAAAAAAAGTAAGCCAAAGTTTACAAGTGGATTGTTATAAAGTGGATTATTCATGGTAGTCATAGGTATTTCTAATATTTTTCCAGACTTGCCCACTATCTCATATGGTTTGGACGGACAATTAGAGTAATCCGCACCTCCATTTTGTTTTGGGTCACCTATAGAACAACTCCAATCATACAATGGTGTCACACTGCAATCCACTTTATATCCATTTTCTACAAGTATATTAAGATAATCTTTATTTACAACCCAACGACCGGCACGATGGCTTACAGGATCTAAATCAAAATTATCCTTTAGAAGTTGTGTCATTGCTTTTACCTTCTTCTTGATTATTTCATGAGGGAACTCTGTTATAAAAGGAAGATTCTTCAGGTCATCACCTGTCAAATTGTAGAGGGGGGGGGTTGACCAACTATGCATGTGCATAGCCACCTCACATTTCCCGTCTAAGTTTTTCTGCTTTAGAGCACTTACAAAGACGGGATCTGAAGCCATCTCATACGATGTCAGATATATAGGTTTTACATTATACCCTTCACACAGGGATTGAAATCGATCAACCCCTTTTGCATTTTCGGTTGTAATATTTCGGGGTCTTCCCCAGCCATTATCGCCCTCTGCATCAAGGGTAACAAAAAGAGGTATCTTTTTCATATTTTCTATTTATTACGTTTAACGAATAGGGATCCATTAGCAAGCCTATGAAGTCCACTGATAATTTTCTTATATCTTCGATAAATATGGTTTTCGAATGGCATATGCCTTTTCAGCATCTGTTCATTTGTCTTGGAAAGCATAGAATGAGGTCGCCTTACAGCTATCTCTAAAGGCTGATCAAATATATAAAATAGAAATTCTCTTAAATCGCCCATCTCTACATTTGGATTGATGATAGGTTCATTAACTATCCGGAGGTAGAGTTCGTCATTATTATCTATCTCCATTACACGCTCGATGGCAGCTTCCATGGAAGCAAAATCATGAACATTTACAAATGCATTCGGATTAAAATCCTTAGCTACTTCAGGATCTCCATAATAGATGGGGATTGTTCTTGCTGCAAAAGCCTCCATTATTTTCTCTGTGCAATAGCCTCTATAAGTACAATTCTCAAATGCCATAGAGAACTTATAGTTCTGCTGGAATTTGAATTTATCAGCTACAGCTCCTCCGATATTATTTCTGTAACGACCGCCGGAATCCACTTTCTTATACCTACTGAGTTTATCAAAGAAGATAGAGCGTACGTCAGATGCAAAACAGTTAGATACAACGAAGTTACAAAATCCTGTTTTACTTCTCAACTCCTCTTTTGTAAAAGCGGGACGATTCTGCAACGTCAAATATGCCTTCTTATAATGAATGAAATTGTATAATGGCAATCGGATATACCTGTCTCCAAACTGTAACCGATCAAATGCTATGGCATAGTCACACTCATTAAAGTTAGGTGTCCAACACTCACCAGTATAAAAAATTCGAATGCAGTCATATTTCAAATACCCATACTCTGAATCTGAATAGAACAAATAGTCTGGATCATCTGATATAACTACATCATACCGCTCTTGTAGGATAGCCATCATATCCCCTCTGTCACGTTTGTCAAAGCGATCTGAAAATTTAATTTTAATCGTTTTCTTCATCTTTGCTATTTATATATTCAGTAGCCTCTCGTATATGGAAACATTTGCCTTAATATTTGTCTCTTTATCAAAATTAGCTGCTGCAAATTTTACACATTTTTTTGAATACTTCTCTTTACCGTTTTTCTTTATCTCCTGTATGTAATCTGCATATTGCTGAACGTCATTGTTATCAACTACGTACCCACACCCATCACCTACAAGCTCTGGATTTGCTGTTGCTCGATTAACGATAATTGGGGTTCCACAGCAAAGCGCCTCAGCTGACACTTTTCCGAATGTTTCCTGAACAGATGGATTTAATAGTACATCTGCATGAGAATAGTATTCACAAAGTTCTTCATTATTGCGTGTTGTTCCAACTGAAATGATGTTATTTGTAAAGCCCATTTCCTCGACAACACTTCCAATTAGGAGGAATGTATAATCAGGGAACCTTCTTGCAAGTTCTACAAAAACATGAAGCCCTTTGGCTCTACACCACCCTTCGCACACTCCCAAAACAACAAATTTTCTATCCCTAATTTTTAGCTTTCCCCAATAGTCGAATGTTTTTATAGGATAGAATGTCTCTCTATCTATCCAATTATAAACATAATCAATTATAGGCGAGTTTTGCAGATAAGATTGTTGCGCCTGTTCGAATGTCCACTTTGAGTTTCCAAGAACAGCCATTCTTTTAACGTTCCCGAAAAGACGTTTCTTATTTCTGAAGCATTTCCTTGAAGTATCGAAGAACCAACTGTTGTTGTCGTATTTCATCATTGGACAATTATGACACTCTACTATCCATTTGTCACAACCAGCCTTCACATAGTAACAACAATGCCCCGTCAACAACCAACAGTCATGGAGGGTTATTACACATCCAATGTTATTTTCTGCAATATACTTCAGCAACATCGGAAGGTTGATATAGTTGGCGTGTAGATTTCTAAGATGGATGATGTTTGGCTTTATCTCTTTCAGTTTCCTGAGCATTTTTTGGGTTGCTAAAAAAGAGAAATAACCTTGTAATCCAAACAACCGAGAACATAAGCTATGAACCTTGTGATCAAAGTCATTGCCTACAGGAAAGACATTAGTGTCGATTACTCCCTTTTGAGTGGTGAAGACATACGACTCTTCACCATGTTCCATTAGCCAATTGTGCAGTTCGGATGTCGTTCGCCCTATACTACTGCTATTATAATTTGCATTTATCTGTACTATTTTCATTTTCCCATTACTTTTTTTATCGATTTTAAGATTAGTTGCCGCTCTTCTTCATTCATAGAAACCAAGAACAATATAAAGCAATAAATACACACGAATATTATACCCTTAACAATCAGAAGTGACCAGCTATTAGAAGGTAGAAAAATGGTTGATACAATGCCAATTAACAAAATTAAAGTCATAGGAACAGACAAAGCACCAAACGTTTTTTTGAAGAATTGCTTAATATCGATATGCAAATCTTTGTGAAAAATAACATCCATGCCGATAGTTCTAACTATATATGCAAAGCAAACAGATACACTTATGCCAATGGCACCAAAAGGTTTAGCTAATATAGCTGCTCCTATAAGATTAATTACAGCCATAATTGTATAAACTACAGCAAGTTTCTTTACTTTATTCATTGCAAATATTGTCTCGTTTCCGATCATTTGAGGAAGATGGAACAAGGATGGCACAATAATTAGTATTGCACACAAATAACTTTCATTAAAATCAGGCCCTACCCATAGTCTGATGAAGTCTGCACCTAAACAAACAACGCCAAAAACCACCAAGCCAACTATATAAAGTTGAAGACGCCCTATTTTTATCATAAGTGGCAAAACATTTCCATTCTCTTGGGCAACTATTCTTAAAACTTTGGGAAGAAACATTCCATTAATAGCATTTGCAAATGTATATGTATAGCCCTCAAGGGTGATAGCAATTCCTAATATAGCAATAGCTGTCGATCCAGATAGAACGCCTAATATACTGGGAGCCAAATTAAATATACAACGTTGTGCGAGGGCTATTACCGTAACCCAGCCAGAATAACCAGCAACTTCCTTCAATTCGCGACTATTATAAGATCTCCAATTTATTTTCTGATTTGTATACTTCTTTATACAATATATTTTTAATATGATTGTAAGAATACCTGACAATGTATTAACGAGGACTAAGGCATATAGCCCATATCCCAATAACAGACAGGTCGTCATAGTAATTACAATAAACAACTTGTGAAATACGTCACACACCTTAAGTTGCACAAATTTCTCATGTGCCGATAGGACGCCATTCACAGGAATGAACGGAAATGAGATTACCGAATAGAGAGCAGCCATAACATATATGACTTTGAATTTCTCAATCTCATCTGGAGTCAATTCCTGATAGATTTGTGGGATAAAGAAATAAACTCCAACAAGTATTACAAAAAGGATGATATCTATCGCGAAATACAACCTGCAAACGAGGCCTATACAGTTATTGGCTTTTTCTTGATTATTTTCGGCTAGATACTTTGCAATAAATCTTTCCACTGCGAAACTTAATCCAAAGTCAAACACAAATAGAGAAATAACGGAAAGCGCTAACGTATATAGTCCAAAATTATCTCTTCCAATGGAATGAATCATCCATGGTGTATAGAGCAATCCGGAAACTATATTTATGGCAATAGCCACATATGACATTAATGCTCCGAGTTTAATCTGTCGAGAAGAAGATTGCATATTATTTAAATCCCAATAATTTGAAGAGTTTTTTCTCTTTTTTAATTGTAAGTACAGCCTTCATAGAATAAGCAATTACACACATCACGATAAAAGCGACAGGAACCTTAGCATACTCCAGAGAACCATTCATTCTTGTATTAATAAACCCAGCACATTGTATATGAGATAAATATATCACAAAACTAAGTTTGCCAATCTCAACGAGCCACGGTGTGTTTATTTTTTTTACCAACACATTGAGAAGATACAAAGAAACTAGGCTAAATGGCACATAGCATATATTAAAATAAGAAGGTGTTTGCATCCTCCAAATGCATAAATAAAACACCACTAGAACGATAGATAACAACATTAAAAATTTATTTTCTTTGAGAACATAACTGCTTTTCCGATACAATCTGCCAAGAGAAAAATATAAAATAAAATTAAAAGGATTCAAGTATGCAGTGAACACATCGCCATAAGGGATTTTTAGTCCTAATCCTATAGAAAGCAGACTCATAGCAATCAGAATGTACTCATTTACATATACCACAAACAACATGCATGCTAACAATACAGGAACAAAATAATAAATTGAACCGCTACCTATAACCCACTTTATCCATTTGAAAATTAGATCGGGGAATGAATTTGAGAAACCATGGCTTAAAGCAACACTAATAATGAATGTAATAGTCCCCCAGAATAGAAGAGGTATCATCATTCTTTGCGCTTTCGTAACAAAATTTGAACAACTTCCAACATCTAAGAAACCTGACAGAAAAAAGAAAGAAGGTACACCTACTATTCCTAAAAGATTAAAAAGATAGCATATAGGCCCATCAATACTCAATGGCATATGTGCAAAGAAAACACTTATTAGAGCGCAAGATTTCAAACTCCATATTCTTTGTGATTCCTCACTTCCAATGTGCTTCATTATATGTCATTTTTGATAAAGCCAGTAGCTCTAAAAAAACCTATACAGACGGACTTAATGTTACCTTGTGCTAATCTGCGAAGAATAGATTCTATCTTATCAGCCAAATAGTGTTCTTTTGATATCCTGTTATAGTAACCAACATCACTTACTACATACTTAGGATGCTTGATGGGACCATCTATCTCGTATGACGACATGCTAAGAAGATACTTGGCATGTGAAGATAATTCTTTGATGTTACCCGATGAGTGTGTTGAATTCTCCGAAATACCAACATTCGTAACAAGGCTATGTTTAGGAACTATCACAAGCTGATGACCGAGAAGGCGTGAATATGTGTTAATACTTTCCCAAAATGGACGGCCAAGCCCAATATGGCGTGATAGCTTTTTGAACACCTGTTTATAATCACGATCAATAACCTGTTGCAAGAGGTCCATCTCATACCTGTTATTGACAAAACTATAGTCTTCCTCCCATGTGTCTGCTACTCTTTTCCAAGTTGCCCACCCCCATACAGAACCTCCTTGAGTGAAGAAATAGTCATACGGACAGTATTTCGTAATTTCTTCATTGTTGAAACCACATATCCTGTTGATTCTTGTATCATTCTCATATTTGTCGAGCAACTCTTTACAGAATGGATAGAAACTTTGAGAAGGAACACAATCATCCTCAAGAATGATACACTTATCTACGATAGTGAAAGCCCATTTGTGCGAGTAGAAAGTTGATGGGTCACATCCCCAATTTCTTGTTTGATAATTTTTATATACTTCACAATCCCAATCAATATTTTCGACTATTTGGCGACAACGCTCAATACTTTCAATATCGTCCTGGCAACCTTCGCGAGCGCCATCCTGCCAAAGCAGAAGTCTACGAGGGCGTGCTTGCTTGACAGATTCAAAAGTTTTTGCTAAAACATCATCTCTAACAAAAAAGATAATAAGTACATTTGTATCTATTAACCAATCTTTCATAATTAACAATATTGCTTATATAATTTGTTCCATTCTGCTAATTGATAAGTCCAGGTATAGCACCTTAGCGCATCAGTAATATCAATTGGTCGACAGGAATCAGTTAACGCCTGTGATATAACGGAGGTCAAATTATTGAAATTTGCAAGGTAATATGGGAGGCCATCCATCTCCAATTCCTTATATCTTAGCCAATCTGCATTAATTACTTTTGATTTGGAGAGTAGTGCTTCTTGTAAACTTGAAGAATACGCATCAGTCTTTTGCATATGAATAAAAAGATCTGTGCCCTTTCGTAAATCTAACACTTCCTCATCTGATAAATATTTATCAAAAATTCTATACTCAACTCCTAACTCATCTAATGCGAATCTAACCTCATCCATATAACTTTCAACTTTTGAATAGGTCATTGGCAATAACAGAATTGTGTTAGATGGCAGAATATTTTTGATATTGGATATTGCCTCAATAACCTGAAGATGGTTTTGAGCGGAAGAAGCATTATACCCAATAGTAATTGTAAATTTGTCCGCAGATCCTAATAGTTGCTTTTTACAATCTGCCCTCGACTTGCTATCTTTAAATATGGCATCTAATATGTCAGAACCAAAACATAGCGGAAGGCAAATACTTTCAGCCAACTGATATTCTCGCTTCACATCATCTCCGAATTTAGAAGACGGCATTAATGTCACAAAGTCAGCCTCTGCAAGTAACTTTCTTGTAAAATTCCGTTGGAAGGCCCCTATTCTATAAATATCACTTCCCCAAGGCGTTACAATAAGCTTTGCGCCATTTTTTTTTAAAGATGAATACAAGAAACCTGCTTGAATAGTTATAAACTGTACGCTTATTAAGGAGTAGTCTTTTACAATATTTTTGAACGCAAGGACTGTATCGCGATATTTACAAAGCTTATTTAAGAAAGGGATTTTATAAATAAAATCTGGATGTGTTCGCTTAGATATACAAACACGATCATATAACGAGTTGCTCTCACATAAATCCTGACGCATAGATACATCTAAAATATCAATAGCATAATCAACATTCAAACTTCGAAGCCCTTTGATAAAGCGAGACAAATGCTTGTCGTGACTGTTGCCTATTATGAGAACTCTTTTCATAACACCTTAATCATTTTTAAATACTCAGGCCATTCGCCCATATCTTTCCATGCATCCTCACTAACAGGAAAGCAGCCGACACGTCCACCACGAGCTTTAACCTTCTCCATCAGGTGAGTGATATGGAAGAACTCGCCTTCTGGGATCTCGTCAATCAGTTCAGGATTAAGAATATATACACCAGTATTTACCATATAGGTATGCTCGGGTTTTTCCTTCAGACTAACCATCAAACCATCCTCTCCGGTTTCGATAACACCATAAGGAATTGTAAAGTTCTTGACCATGGTGACAATAGTCATATCGTTGTGGTTGTTGATATGATAGTCATACACGTCACGATAATCCTGCTCGTTGATGCTATCACAATTGCTCACAAAGAATGGAGTGGTAATCTTTCCTTTTAGGAGCAAAACACTACCGATAGTTCCGAGAGGCTTGTCTTCCATAAAGAATTCAATGTCATACTTATGATCAAGTTGAGAGAGGTAATATTCCATCATATCGGCCTTGTAGTTGACAGACATGTAGAACTTCTTGCATCCAATACCCTCGAACTGATCCATGATGACCTCAAGTATGGTCTTATCACCAACTGGAACAAGAGGTTTTGGAATGACATTGGTAATAGGTTTGAGACGAGTCCCCTTTCCACCAGCCATAATGACTACAGGCAGGTCAATTTTTGCACGGTTATCAGCAACTGCTTCAGTAAATACATCATGCCAGAACAATACATCTACAATCTCACCAGCATCATTCAAGACGGGCATGCAGTCGATGAGTTCCTTGAACATAACATCCTTGATATGTTCTATTGAGTCCTTATCGGATACATAAATCTTATCTCTGTCGAGAATGGTGGAAATTGGATCTGATAGATTTGCCTGACGAATGATAGCACGCTGGATATCACCAATAGTAAGAATGCACTCAAACTTGTCTCCATCAAAGACGAAGACAAGTTTAGTACGATGACCATCCATCTGCTTTAGGGCAGACACAATGGTATCGTTTATGCTGATGATTTTATTTTCGATTTTAGATATATTGTTCATATACTACACGAAGTATAATATTTATAGATCTTCAACACGTACACTTGAAGGAATATTTACTACACGATCAGCAAACCAAATGGTGTTTTTGAGGCCATCATTCTCGCAGTTCTCGAACATTGGCAGACGGTTCATGAGCTCCCAGATAGGACGGGTCATGACACCATTGTCGTTGGCCTGCTGGAGGAAGTCGAGCTGAGCATCCTTGTCCTTCATGACAATGGCTGAGAGCCAATAGTTGGAGAAGGTGTTCTCTGGCTCAACGAAGAAGTCGATATCATCCACATTCTTGAAGTAGTCAATGTACTCCTGAGCTACCTTGCGCTTGCTGGCAATATACTTGTCTAGGTTCTCGAGCTGAGCGCAGCCAAGGGCTGCATTGATATTTGGCATACGGTAGTTGTAGCCAATATGGTCGTGACGGAATTCCCAACGATGAGGAACCTTTGCCTGAGTGGTGATATGCTTTGCGAACTTACCCAACTCCTCATCCTGGAACAGCATCATACCGCCACCACCAGTTGTGATGGTCTTGTTACCATTGAACGAGATAGCACCAACCTTACCGAAAGTACCTGTGTGCTTGCCCTTGTAGAGAGAACCGATCGATTCTGCAGCATCCTCAACAAGTTCGATATGCCACTCCTCACAAAGTGCTGCCATCTCTTCAATGCGTACAGGATGACCAAAGGTATGCATAGGAACACATGCTTTTACACGACGAGCGGAATTCTTGTTCCAGCACTCGCCATTGCGGATTTCCGCATTCTTGATAAGCCACCCCTTCATTGCATCAGGCGAGAGCCCCATTGTGGTCTTATCCACATCAAGGAATACAGGATGTGCACCAATATACGAGAGGGCGTTACAGGTTGCGATGAAGGTGAGTGCCTGAGTGAGTACCTCATCATCACGCTCAACACCAACGAGCATGAGTGACATATGGAGAGCATTGGTACCTGATACGCACACAACCGCCTTCTTGGTACCTGTGTACTTTGCCATATCCTCCTCGAAACGATCTACGAACTTGCCAACGGATGAAACAAAGGTGGTATCGATACACTCATTAAGATATGCTTTTTCGTTACCCTGAAAAACGGGGACTGCAAGAGGAGTAAACTCCTTACTTCCATATACAGACTTAATGAAGTCTATTGTATTTTTATAATCTGCCATATTTTTTATTGTTTAAAAGTCAAACAATCAAAATGTCTAAAAGTATTCAGTCTAACAGTCAAATAGTCTAAGAGTTCTTTTGGAATAGAGAGTCTGAAAGTTTGACGATACCAAAAGTAATCTTTCTAACTTGTGTTTGTAGAACTTCTCTTTCGTCTAACGTACAGAAGTCTAAATCTTCACATAAGTACAACATGGCTCCTCCTTCTCAACAACTTCCTCTGGCAATATTGAGAAAGTTTACAAACTTGGTATCTGCCCCAGATTCACAACCCTCAGTAATGTTATTCCTAATGATAACAGCAGCTCTCTGGATTTGATCTTTAAACCCATAATCCCTACAACTACCCATTATTTTATATATGGTGTTTACAAGAGATCTTAATCCTTTCCAGGATGTATAGGTTTTCAAAACTTCTTTCCATTCTTTTTAACTTTTCGACTCTCAAAGCTTACATTTTTTGGTCGAGATTACGGCCTTTTTCTTCATGTTCAAAATTAGGGATGAAGCGTTTGATGAATTCTACTACTTCTGCCTTAGTGAACTCTGGTGAGGCGAAGATGCCTTCGAGCTCTGTGAAGAAATTGTTAACTTCATTCATATCTCTGCGAGTGGTTTCCTCTACAACACCAAGTGCCATAAAGCGATCCATGTTGACCTTTTCGCCAGGAACATAGAACTCTTCGTATGCTTTCTCGCCTGTTGTATCAGACTTAAAGTAAACTACAGGATACTCTTCTGAGTCATAACTGATGGCATTAGCTTTGGCCTTTGCCTCGACATCGTTAGCACACTCGACTTTCTTGAGACCTTCTGCCTTTACGAAATCATCACAAATGGCAGAGAAAGTGAGCATCTGGTCTTCGCCCAACTTAGGGAAGAATACTTCGCCACCGTTGCCAAGGATACAAGCAAGCATACAGATCTGACCAGACTCCTCGGGAGAGACGAAGTAGCGCTTTACATCCGAAGGAGCTACAAGAGGTTGTTTCTTTTGGAGACGATGAATCCACCCGTCAGGAAGGGAACCGTTGGAGAAGGCTACATTGGCGAAACGTGCAGTAGTTACCTTGAAGTGGCTGTTGTATGCCATGACAAGATCCTCCATGATGCGCTTGCTAGCACCCATGATGTTGACAGGATTAGCAGCCTTGTCGGTTGACACGCAGAAAAAATGCTTTGGAGGATAGACGATCAAGAGATCCATGAGCTTCTTGGCCTTGATATCGTTGTTCTCGATGAGTGCCTGAACGGAATACTTGTCCTTCTCGGAACGCACGTGCTTGTGGGCAGAGAAGTTGGCAAAGATGTCGAAACCTTTCTCCTCGCGGAAGATGCGCTCGAAGATTGGGTCAGCAAAGTTGAGAGTGTAGCAACGGAACTCCTCAGGGACATAGAGCCCCTCAGTTGAGCGTACGTCACGAACAAGTTCTGCAAGTCCGTTCTCGTTAAGGTCAACGACAACGACTGACTTAGGCTCGAAACGGAGAACTGCCTTGATGAAGCTAGAACCGATAGAACCGGCACCACCAACCACACACACTTTCTTACCCTTGATTTCAGCGGTAAGCTTCTCGCTGTTTGCCTGGATGTCCGCCTCGAACATTGAGACAGAACGACCGGTGACATAGTCACCTATGAATTTACTTAGATTGAACATTGTATATAATGCTTTTATTTTTTTACTGGATATGTACTGAATAATAGAGGAGTTATTAAGAATACCGCCCAACTAATTTCATAAAAATCTGAGGGATTGAAAAATGACAAAAGCGCATAATATAAGATTATCGGCAGATAAATTTGTTTATAAAGGTCTTTATCTACATCGGCTATGTTTAACTTAAAAGCTTTTAGACAGCATAAAAAATATGATATAACACCGATGAGTCCAGTTTGAATGATTGTAGACCAAAATGTTGAATGGGAATTATTAGATAGATAGCGATAGTAACCAGAGCTTACGTTGTGACCCCATATAGGACTTTCAATAAAAGCAGATATACTTTGAACCGAATATTGATCCCTTTCTGAAGCTATGTTGTTTGCGCCATAAAACTTATTATGAAGTTCCTTAAAGTGATCACCCACAGGTGTATCCGCTGTCAAATCCGATAGTAGGTTCAGTAGCATTGGAAGCAAGAATACGAGTCCAAGGAACAGAAAAATCATTAACGTTTTTTTTAAAGCCGTATTACTATTAATGTAAAAGAAGAATAATATAGTAAACGTAGTAATAATTATCAATGTGGTAAACATTGAATTGTAGGCTAGATATATTGAAACTACCAATAATAAAACAGTTATAGCCGCTTCAATTTTTGTAATCCTAAATTTCTTGAAAAGGATTAATGAAATAAGTAAATAAATACCAGCACAATACGAAAGGCCAAAACCACCAACTCCGAGCAGCATCATTTCGGCTTTGTAGTCTTCGTCAGTATCACCACTTGTCATCATACGAGCAATCATATTATTATCTGCAAATTGGCCAATCGTTTGATAACCCACAAAAAGAAAAAGAATGATTGTGGTAAGGATAATCAATTTATTTAATATTGCATCATCTTTCCTAATAACAAACGAGCATAATATTGCCGGGAATATAATATTCCACATTAATAAGAATGGATGAAATAAACCATATTTAAAGTCTAACGAGTAGCCAACCAAAAACATCGTCAATATATATGGAATACTATACTTCAAAACTATAAAGCTTTTGATATCCTCTCGTACAATAAATATTATAGCGTACACAAAGGTTATTACTGCTAGTTGCTGAATACGGATAAAGTATTGTAGCTGAGGCAACATATAACATGCGGCAATAAGACTTATGATTACCCAATGTAATACTCTTTGGGATTGACTTAACTCCTTCATTATTAATATTTATTATAGAATTGATGAATCTTTGACTCATTTCTTCTAATTTATTTCGATTTGTCAGAAGTCACTTATTCCATGTAATTGTACCTACTATAGTAGACACTTTTTTTGAAGTGCGTGATGGTATCGAACCATAGTTCGACAAATTCACTACAAGTTATGTCGCACCCACCTGTGCACGCACTAACCTTACAATATATTACAATCTTGCATCAATGATGTTACGATCAAGTGTGCACTTAACATCGAAGATGATGTGCTTCTCTTTAAGGAGTATAGGTACATCCATACCCTCGAACTTCTTGTGAGCAACGGCTGCAATAGCAGCATCGAACTTGCCTTCTGGAAGCTCGTTCAAAACATCGATACCATATTCGTGCTTTGCGATGGCAGGATTAGCCCATGGATCGTAAACAGTTACATTAACATTGTATTCCTTGAGGGCACGATAGATGTCAATAACCTTGGTGTTACGAACGTCAGGACAGTTCTCTTTGAAGGTGAAGCCGAGGATAATAATCTCGGAGTTGAGCACCTGAATACCTTTCTTGAGCATATGCTTGACGGTCTCGGTAGCCACGTACTCGCCCATGCCATCGTTCATGCGACGACCAGCAAGGATGATCTCAGGATTGTGACCATGACGTTGAGCACACTGAGCCAGATAGTAAGGATCAACCCCAATACAGTGACCACCTACGAGACCTGGACGGAATGGAAGAAAATTCCACTTGGTACCTGCAGCCTCGAGTACATCAAGCGTATCGATACCCATTTTATTGAAGATATGAGAAAGCTCATTGACGAAGGCAATGTTGATATCGCGCTGACTGTTCTCAATAACCTTAGCAGCTTCAGCTACCTTTATAGTTGGAGCGAGGTGAGTACCAGCAATAATAACTGAAGAATAAATTGCATTAACATACTGACCAATCTCAGGAGTAGAACCTGAAGTTACCTTTTTGATATGCTCTACAGTATGCTTCTTGTCACCTGGGTTGATACGTTCAGGAGAGTAACCAGCGAAAAAGTCCTCGTTAAACTTCATACCTGATATTTTCTCTACTACAGGGATACACTCGTCCTCGGTTACACCAGGATATACAGTTGACTCATAAACCACAACGTCTCCCTTTGAGATAACCTTACCAACAGTGGTAGAAGCACCATAGAGAGGAGTAAGGTCAGGATTGTTATTCTCGTCAACTGGAGTAGGAACAGCTACTACATAGAAGTTACAGTCACGAATCTGTTCTATGTCTGCTGTACATACGAGACTATGATTATTGATGGCTTCCTGGAGAAGTTCGTCAGATACCTCGAGGGTAGCATCATGACCGGCCATGAGGGCTTCGCAACGCCTCATGTTCATATCGAATCCCACAGTCTTGTACTTAGTAGAAAACAAGCGAGCAAGTGGAAGGCCTACATAACCAAGGCCAATCACACAAATTTTTGTCTCTTTCATTATCATGTTGTTTTTATTTTTCACAAATTATTCTTGTACCATTCAATAGCAGCTCCGATACCTCTTTCGAATGACCAATCTGGATCATATCCGAGGAGTTCCTTCGCCTTGGAGATATCGGCATTGGAATGTTTGATATCACCTGCACGATCAGGACCGAACTCTGGTTCCATATTTATACCAAGAGCCTTGGTGAGACCGTAGTATATATCGATGAGGTATTCGCGACCACCGTACGCGATGTTGAATGCCTGACCAGCAGCAGAAGAAGACGCAAGACATGCTTTGAGATTGGCCTCTATAACGTTCTCAATGTAAGTGAAGTCACGAGACTGTTTACCATCGCCATTGATATGGCACTTCTGACCATTAATGAGAAGTTTGAGGAACTTAGGAATAACTGCTGCATAAGCTCCATCCGGATCCTGACGACGACCAAAGACATTGAAGTAGCGCATGCCGTAGGTGTCAAGGTCGTAATGCTTGGTATACTGCTTAGCCCACTCTTCGTCACAACGCTTGCTGACTGCATACGGACTGAGAAGATTACCTTCAATACCTTCTTTTTTAGGAAGGTTAGGTTCATCACCATATACAGAAGAAGAAGATGCATAAACAAATTTTTTTACGCCATTCTGGCGAGCTGCTTCAAGCATATTGAGAGTACCCTGAATATTGTTGAGAGAGTAAAACAGTGGCATCTCGATGGAACGAGGAACTGACCCCCATGCTGCCTGATTGAGAACGTAATCTACGGCTTCACAAGCTTTCATACAGGTATCAAGGTCTTTAATATCTCCTTTGATAAACTCATAACGAGGATTTTCAAGGAACATATCGATATTCTTCTGCTTACCGGTAGAGAGATCATCGAGTGCACGTACACGATACCCCATTTCGAGAATTGCTTCACAAAGATTGCTGCCAATAAAACCTGCAGCTCCAGTGACGAGGAACAATGAGTCCTTAGGAAATTGTAAATATCTGTAAGCCATAATTATTAATTATGATATTATTGTTATAAATTACGCACGTTTAAGCTTATAAATTCAAGCACTAATTTTAGCTTTTGTCTGTTTAATCTTTTCCAAAAACATCTCGTGTATAAACCTTGTTTTTTACATTATCAAGACAAGCGTCATAGCGATTAGCAATGATTACATGGCTACTTGTCTTAAATTCCTCTAAGTTATTCACAACTTTACTACCAAAGAACAATGTACCATTTTCAAGCGTAGGTTCATAAATGATGATTTCTGCACCCTTAGCCTTTATACGCTTCATGATTCCCTGAATAGCGGACTGGCGAAAATTGTCTGAATTTGATTTCATTGTCAAACGGTACACACCAACAACTGGCGGTTGGTTAGAGATATCAGAATGGCTATATTCGTTATTCTCAGAATAACCATACCACCTAGTCATACGAAGTACTGCATCAGCAATATAATCCTTGCGAGTCTTATTTGATTCTACGATTGCAGATATCATATTCTGAGGTACATCCTGATAATTAGCCAAGAGTTGTTTCGTGTCTTTAGGCAAACAATAACCACCATAACCAAAGGATGGATTATTATAGTGTGTGCCAATACGAGGGTCCAAGCCAACACCTTGTATTATTGACTGCGGATCAAGCCCCTTCATCTCCGCATAAGTATCCAATTCATTAAAATAACTGACACGCAAAGCGAGATAGGTATTCGCAAACAGTTTAACAGCTTCCGCCTCCTTCAAACCCATAAAAAGGGTAGGAATATCTTCCTTAATTGCTCCTTCCTGAAGCAAAGCGGCAAAAGTACGTGCAGCCTTCTCTAGAGCAGGAATATCCGCAACAGCCTTGATTGCTTCATTTTCCTCTTTAAATTGTTCGCTCTCTATAAATTTTGGATAACCAACAATAATACGACTTGGATATAAATTATCATAAAGAGCCATACTCTCACGAAGAAATTCCGGAGAAAAAAGCAAATTAAACTTCTTTACTCCTTTACGGGCATATTTCAAATAAAGTCCCCGACAATATCCTACAGGAATAGTAGACTTGATTACCATCACAGCATCAGGATTGACACTTAAAACAAGATCTATGACATCTTCTATATGATGAGTATCAAAATAATTCTTCACCGGATCATAATTAGTAGGAGCTGCTATGACTACAAAATCCGCATCACTGTATGCTTTAGCACCGTCAAGCGTAGCAGTTAGATTCAATGCCTTTTCGGACAAATATTTCTCTATATACTCATCCTGAATAGGTGATTGTTTACGATTAAGCATATCTACTTTCTCGGGAATCACATCGACTGCCGTCACCTGGTGATGCTGCGACAAAAGTGTTGCTATACTAAGACCAACATATCCGGTACCTGCAACAGCAATCTTTAAATCTTTCATATCCATTGTTGATTTATGTTAGTGTTATAGATTATTCTGATTATTTATCCAGAACCTCAAACCGCGGTGAATTCTTGGATTTAAATTCCGGTACTACTTTCTTCATCAACTTCACCGTATCCATGATTTTTACTGTACGCGACAACTTCTCAAACTCCGCATAAGTGTCAAGAATATCAGCATATTCATAATGACGTACCTTAGCTATCATAATTTTCTTATTTTCAGTAGGAATCGTATTCTCCTTATCACTCAGGACTTCCTCATAAAGTTTCTCACCCGGACGTAATCCCGTAAACTTTATTTCAATATCTTCACCCGGACGATAACCGGCAAGTTCGATCATACGAGTAGCCAAGTCAACAATCTTCACAGCCTTGCCCATCTCAAAGACAAAAATCTCATTGCCCTCACCCATAGTAGCGGCCTCCATTACCAGGCGACAAGCTTCGGGAATAGTCATAAAGAAACGGATGATATCGGGATGAGTCACTGTGACAGGACCACCATTCTCGATTTGTTCCTTAAAACGGGGAATTACAGAGCCGTTACTACCCAAGACATTTCCAAAGCGGGTAGTGATAAATTTGGTATGACCTTTCACTTTTCCCTCACGAATAGCACATCCCAGACTCTGTACATAGATTTCTGCCAGACGTTTCGAGCATCCCATTACATTGGTCGGATTCACCGCCTTATCGGTAGAAACCATGATCATTTTCTCAGCTCCGTATTCTACAGCCATATCAGCAACCTGACGCGAACCGACCACATTGACCAGCACAGCTTCACAGGGATTTTCCTCCATTAACGGAACATGCTTATAAGCAGCAGCATGGAAGATTACCTGAGGGTGATAGATATCGAACACCATACGAAGACGCTCTTTCACACGGACATCTCCAATGACAGGAACAAAATCAAGACCGGGATAATTCTTCTCAAATTCCAAACGGACATTATGCAAAGGAGACTCAGCGGAGTCAAACATAATCAGTTTCTTAATATTCATCTGAGCCAGTTGCCGGCAAAGCTCGCTACCAATACTACCGGCAGCTCCTGTCACCAGCACAACCTTGCCACAAAACTCAGTCATCACCTCCTCCATATTAATATGAATTTCTGAGCGGCCCAGCAAATCCTCAATCTTGATAGGACGCACCCATTGGTGGAAACTTCCGTTTTCGTCAGCCTCACTGATACTCGGAGCTATCAATGTTTTCAACCCGTTTCTTTTACAATACTGAAGCAAACGTCCTTCCTCTTCACGGGTATTCTCATAGCGGGCAAACAAGATACCTCCGATACATTTCTTATGAATCAGTTTATTGAAGCACTCTTCATCTTTAAAAGAATAAACAGGAAGATCAGCCACACGCCGAATAGAGTTACCTGCCCCATAAATACAAAAGCCTACAACTTTATAATGAGAACTGTTCAGTAATCGGACTTTCAATGCCACACTCTTATCATCAATGCCATAAATCAGAATACGCATATTCTTTTTATTCAGTACATTCAGCAAGAATTCATAAACAATAATCAACTGTATACGAAACCCAACCATAACAATAAAAGTAAGCATAGCATCAAACAGTACAAAAATTATTTTCTGACTGTTATGTAATCCCGTCTGTGGCAGGAGAAACCAAATGACAATGGCTATGCAGACAGCCTTTATAAGCACACTTCCCGCCAACCTCCATAATTCCTTCAACTGAGAAAAACGAATCGTATTACGATAAGTATGAAATAGAGTAGCCCCCAAAACACTCGATATAACTGAAACCGCCAAGATATGGAAAAGTGAAACTATTTCTTTGGAAGTTTCCGTAATATAATGAATGCCAATAAATGACACCCAAGTACACAGTAAAGCTATGAATGTATCGATTCCCAATACAACCCAATAGCTAAAGTAGTTTTTCTGTAAATAATGAATAAAACGGTCAAATGCGTGTTTCATAATTTAAATCCCCCAATTAATTATCATATATTCTTACAACGCTGATTATAAACAACTAGAATAATAGTATATAATCGTACATAATTATATTATTTCTATCAAATCAGGATTTACTTCTACACCCACCGAAAAGAAATTAGGCAGTTCGACAAGAAGACGTTTGACTTTAGAGCCACGGGTAGTAAGCAGACGGCCTTCATAACCTTCAAAAGGACCTCCAATAATACGGATCATACGACCATACATTGTATCGCTTATCTCTTCAGGTAAATAATATTTAGGATTTTCCGAACCTCGGACAGCACGTATAAAACGCTCCATATCCAAATCGGCAACCATCATAGGCTGACAATAACCGCCACCTTTCTGGTAACGATATTGAAGGGTCGGTATTTTACGAACAAACAGATCTAGAACTTCTCTTGTATCGTGGATAAAAAGCAGGTCCTGCATAAACGGTACTTCTTCACGGATTCGTTTGCCATTTTTCAACTTTAACCGCCATTGCATAGGAGTAAATACTTCTAGATGTTCATCACTGAGCTGCTTATAAGCAGGCAATTTAGCATTGGGACGTTTGAGGTCACGCATTACATACCAATGCATCCGTTGTTCATCTTTCAGGAGCGCCATAAAACCTCAAGCCAATAGTTCTAATCCTACCTGATTACATACAACGTTATATATCAAGTAGTTATCATCGTATTTCACAAAAGTTAGAGATCTCTCCCCACTATTATTAAACTTTTTCATCTTCACCATACAAGATGCATTCAAGGTCTATTTACAACCTTACTTTTTATTTCTCTCCATAAGATAAATAAAAAGATGTAATATTTAATTCAATAGTTTAAATATCAGACAGTTATAATCATTATATAATTGATAATGATTAAACATCTGTTAAGTAAATCCTTCTCTAGAAGAAGCAATTACCCAAGATTATATATGTTTTATGCTATTATTTCCAATAAATTACGTACCTTTGTGCCCGTTGGTATTTCTCTTATGGAGAGAACCATATTTTGCTAAACATATTTAGCTTATATCAATATTATCCCTTCTTGTAGTTTCTCTTTAATAGCCAGTGCGATATCATTATAGAATTAAGAATGATATATAATGACTATTAAACCGTTCCGAATTCCCGTTTTACTTTGTTATACCCTTGCTTTAGGAAAGTTTTAATATGCAAAAGAAATAACAGTAAACCATACATATCCTTTGATACATATTGCCGATTTACAGTTTCATGGCTATATTGTAGATTATCTCATCTCTACAATGACTTAAGAATAAGACTGTTCGCCTTGTCTACCAAAGAAGCATCCAATGAGGCTAGATAAATGCGAGTAGTGTTCTCCGAGTCATGTCCCATAGCTTCACTGATAACAGACAAGGAGATATTTTTACTTTTGGCAATACTAGCCCAGGCGTGGCGGGCAACATATGTAGTTAAAGGTATGGATAATCCTAACTGCATCCCAAGTCTCTTCAGTTTTAGATTCACCAAATGGGCAGTTTTTTTATACTGTTTCCTTCCGTCCACTTCCATATCTCGTATAATAGGTAGTAGGTAAGGGCTCCCCTGAGTATCATACTTGTTAATTATTTCTTGCATTGGCTTCTCCCATTTGATGAACAACTGTTGCCCTGTCTTCTGTCGGCGATAAGACAAAATACCATTCTGCAAGTCTTTCTTTCTCAAAAAAGCCATATCAATGAATGACATACCACGCGTGTAAAAAGAAAACATAAATATATCCCTTGCATAAGCCAGAGAAGGACTCTTTGTTAAATCAAGCTCCCTCAAACGGCGAATCTCCTCTAACGGAATAGCACGTTTAACCGTCTTGTCTATCCCTGTATATACATATTTAAAAGGACTTCGCTGAACCGTCAAGTCCTTCTCCACAGCACGATTATAAATAGCCCGAAGATTCCGCATATAATAAGAGGTGGTATTCGGACAAATACCAGTAGATTTTAAAAAGCTCTCATATTTCATCATCAAACTGGAATCAACTTCTTCCAACAGGACATCTTTCCCTTTACGGAAACGTATGAAGCTGTTTAATGTAGTCATATAAGTTTCAGCAGTACGGTGTTTCCCGACTTGATTTAACTCTTTGATAAGATTTAGAGTAAAGGATACAAAACCATTATTCTCTGTGGATGCACAATAAAGCTCCACCAGACTATCCGAAGTATAAGCAATGCCTGAACGTTCAAGACGAGTAATAATATTCTTCAGTCTTATACTATCCTCCATCAGAGAATTCTTCAAAGAAAGCAAGTAATCTCTTCGACTTTCACTGGTTGCTGAAGGTAGAATAACCTCCGAATGTATCGCATCCCATTCTGCAGGAAACAACTTGTATCCGGTATGTATTTGTCTTACTATACGTTTATGAATCACTTGATAGAAAAGTGTACCTTCTTTCGTAGCAACGGAAGATGCACGGAATTTTACTTTTACTGTTGCCATACAAAATTATTTCTCTAAATAAGTTATAATCAAACGTAAACTTATAGATATTGAATGATCTGAATAAAACGTTTTATCTGAATTTAACAATAATCACTCTCCATAATTCACATTTCATTATTTCTTCACTACAGAACATACAATAATCGAAATAACTTGTTGCTTTACCTTATTTTAATAACTAATTCTTGTTTTTTATACTCCCAAAGCTTTCCATACAACAGATTTCCGATTCACTGAACTTTCCTAAGATTTCTTTTTTCAGTATAAAAAATCCGTCACATATCTATCTCATCCAACACAAAGCATTCGCCTTAACCTCAATTTGGCAGATTTCTCCAATTTTGCTTTCAACATCCTTAGCTCATTTGCTATCAGCTCGGGGAGAGCAATGTCGTATCGTGAGTTACGACCAATATTCTCCTGCTGGGGTGAACACATTCTGACGGGACATTAGCTGCCCATTCATCCGTACTGCTGTCTACAAAGATAAAGTTGCCTTCACCCAGATTCACTTTCAGTTCCTTCAGCTCCAGACGCAAGGGAGGCAGGAGAAGTTTGCGTCTCATAAAACAATACGCACAGGAGTGTTCACATTCGCCTTTCATCGGGTTATATGTATGTGAAACGAAAGCATACATATTCCCTGTACTTTTATTCAGTGCCATACTGGTTATTTTTTAAAAGTTCGTCGTTAATAATTTATTTAATACTTGATACACAGTTCCAGTCCTACGACCGACTAATCTTGTCATATCAGCTAATAGCCAGTTTATAATTCCCGACAGTCCAACAGAATCATATTTTTCACGGCTCTCCGGAAAATAGTTGTCTTCTCATCCATAAGACATGTTTTTTATAACTGGCATTAATGTAGAGGTTTCATTAAGGGATTGGGATGATTCGGATTCTCCTGAATGGTCAACCGGTCCATATCTTCCTTTTTCTGCCACATATAAGCCTGATACTCCGGACTGTCCTCTTCCGCCCATTCAAGATTGAAGGAGTTGTAATTCAGGTAATCCTGATCCTTATGCAGTACCCGCGGCCTGCTCATCAGAGAGTTATCACCGGCTACAAATTCCGCTTCCGCCATAAGAGCATCAACACGCGCACGTCTCTCGTCAATAGAACCATAACGGTTCTTACGATAATAGCATACGTAAGGATCCACAGAAACCAGCCGATCCGTATCGCTGTCACCGATTACCGTGACTACAAACAGTTTTTTCCTTTTATCAAGTATGGTACCATCCGACCGTACCACCAGTCCGTTATCCAGCTTTCTTTCCTTGTCGATCGGAGAATACTTCGGGACCTGTTTCCATGTAAGATTCAAGGCATGACAATTGCCCGGATTATTATCCTTATGAACCGGTACATATTTCCTGCCATCCCGGGGCATAGGACTGAAACAGATGGCTACAGCTTCATCAAGAGGTATTTCTCCATGGCTTTTCGTATCCAGATATTTACTTCCGTCCGGGCGGGTATGGATTTGCAAGGCATGGTTCCAGGCTGGGTCTTTATATTCCCTATAGGCATATGTACCTTCACGGTTTACCCAGATATTATATATTCCACAATATCTCATTTTTCTGCCGTCGATCTCTTTTTCGAACGGCTGTTTTTTATTGTTTTTATTCATAATTTTCTTTTAATTTTATATAATTATTCATACTAGTATTCGGACGATTAAAAAGATATCTCCCGAATTGGTTTTCTGTTGTTTCTACAAATATTTCATATTGCGCATTCCCCTCCTGTATAGCGTCCACCGGTATCTGTTTCAATAACCTGTCCGGATTTCCATACTTTTCGTAAATAAGCCATAGGTGGGCTGGACAGATCAGTTCTTAACAACCATTCAATGCAGAGCCCGGTTGCTCATAATACAAAAGGGAGTTGATGAAAATGGAACCTCAGTGAGTATCGGGAGAAATTAGTTTCGATAGTTATCTTAGGTGTTTTCAAAGTGCCATTGATAATATACTAAAAATCGGTTAGTACACCTTAATATACACCTGAGCAAGGACCTTTAGTGCTGTTTCGAAACAAGTAAAGATATATAAGTTTATTATTGAACTACACTAGTGTGGAAATCAGATTAAGAAGACTTTACTCGACAAAAGACAAACTCTATTTTGACTACTAGATTAAGAGCGTATGAGTTATTGTCATCATGTCCATTATCATATTTAGGGTGTAGCGTTTTACACCCTATAAGGATAGATAGTCTTTTCATTTATAAGTAATTGATGTACAATGCAATTCGTTATAATATGCTGAATTAATAAAATACTCATACATTCAGCATTTACACCCCTATGAAACGGCATTTACACCCCTAAAAAAGAAAAAAGGAGAACACCATTCGGTTATGTCCTCCTTATCCGTATTAACTTAATCCGATTTCTCTCTCATACTTTCTAAAAGCATTTCTCACATCATTCTTACTCACTCCAATCAGTTTGGCTATCCTTCCATAACCCAGCTGATTACCATTTTCATCGAGAGTTTTCCACAAAGGATACCAGCAGTCAATTTCCTCGTCTGTTAATCTTCGTCCCGGCCGTGATTCGGTTGGCATACCCATCTTCGGGTACACTCCCTTGTAATACTGGCAGAGAAAACGTTCCATGCAGTGGTTGGCAAGATATTCGGTCAACTTACAAATCGCCCTACATGTCTTCGGAACGTCTTTCCCGGGTTCACCGGCGAGCATATGCAGCACTATGGCACCATGGAAGGCGACAGTGGCCATGCGAAGGGAAACTTCTTTTCTTGTCTCGTCACCCATCTCCTTCTGTTTCTCGATCCAATGCTTCAGAGTACCGAATACATAAGAGAGATCTGTCCGGTGTTCGTTGGCAGGAATATCAATACCCTCTTTTGTTCTTCTGAAGCAATACTGTTCACGCCACTTGTCAATCCGGTCACGCATTTTCTCCAGTTCTTCACCCTCCGGTAAGTCAAACTCCGGAATTGAATGACCCAGTTCGGGAATTGCACAAAAACAAACACGTGAGGCGGTTCCATCTTCATACTCCTCCTCTTTAAAGAAACGTCTGACAGCCTTGGGAGTCCCGGTGAAGGTGTAATTGAAATACACGAGAAATGTACCGCGACATTCATTACGGGTATGCTTGTTGTCCAAAGAAATACTCTCGTTGGAGAATGCTTTACGTAACAAGTCACTGGAAAGTCCGCCACCTTTGGTGAAAGATTGACGTACGGTATCGATCTCCGTCTCCATCGAATAGAAGTATACATCATGATTACCAGCTACAAGCTCCAATAATCTTGCTTTTGAGATCTCGCTGCCTATCGTTTGGATAATCTGGTCAGGCTTGTTACTCCTGGCCTTCTCTCGGTCCTCCATAACCACTCGATGAAAGAGATCCTGTTCATACACATTTTTAAAGATACTCTTTCCCGAACCCTGCGCTCCTACAATCACAACCTGCAAACTGGGAGAATGAGACCGTCCGTCCATATATTGCGCACGCACATTCGAGAAACAGAGTGCACCATAAGTTCCAAGCAGATGTAGAAGCATGGCAGGCCTGAAGCCACTAGGACAACCGTTCAGAATAGTGCTGATGTGAGGAATAGCGGAGTAACCCGGCATGGGGAACTGAGTATCGAACCATTGTAACCACTCACCAAGAGCAGGTTCTTTATCTATCGTTTGTTCGCCAACCGTTTTTTTTCCCATAAGACCAAAATCCTGACGAATCGTAATAACCCTAGATATCTCATCAGTCTTTACCTGACTGATCTCCTTCGCTTTTTTGATATCCAGATCACACTGATGATCTTTTTCTTCCATTTTAAGTCTGCTCGCTTCCCTTGCCTTGTCATTTTCAAGTTCGTTTTTCTTTTTCTCTTCGTCAATCTTAACCTGTCCAAGCTTTTTCTTAATTTCGGGTAAAGCGTATATTCCAATTACACCTATACCAATAACAAGACAACCACCAATTTTCCAAAGAGTTGAAGCAGCACCTTTGTAGCGTCCACTAACTCCCCCTAGTCCAACTTTACCTCCTACATCGATTATAGAGTGGGACATTGCCTTTACTTTATTACTCATAACTCATGTTTATTAATTAATAATCTGTTATTTTTAACTTCACTGTTAATCATCTGGACTGTGGAATAGGCCTTATCGGTTTTGGCGGTCTTCTTTCTACCTGACCTGGCCAAATACCTGTCTACACTAACCAATGATACACCATACTCGGCGGCAATCTGTTTATGGGACGTTCCCTTTTTAGCCATCATATTCCATTTTCTGATCATACCGGACGTAATCCTAGTTCTCGTACGTTTTTGAGAAATAGCCGTTTGTAACAGTATAGCTGTTTCCATATCATTCACCACATCATCAAATACGATAGACATCTTTTTTGTCTGCTTACGTCTCTTGACAAATCGGTCACAGACCCATACACTAATAAAACCTGCGGCTGTTATGCCAAGTACTGATGCGATTGTTGTTGTATAGTTCATAACTGATTCCTTTTAAAAGTAGTTCTAATCTTATTAATTCGGCTCACAACCCGGACCTTCTTCGGTAAGTGGAAACCTCCGGTCGTTAGTTGAAAGATTCTCCAAGAATATCTTAAATCTGTTACTACCTCTAGGCTTCCCCTATTCCGTTTTATACAGTTATCGCTCTTTATATTCTGCCAGTTTGTACCTGTTGACATCCGCTTACGCTCTTCCTGCATACGATGAATGTGAAATTGTTCGTTCTCCTGCATTTTACATAAAGAAGCAATTTCAATCTCCCTCTGCTTGTTTGCGAATACATCATTCTGCTCCTTTATCCTACCGTGGGATTTAATCGCCGTTATAAGATAACAAACAGAACCTAAAGCAACCAATGCGAAACCTGTCCCTATAAAAAGGTATTCGGTTGTCTTCTTAACTCCCGGTATCTCGATGATTCGAGCAATGTTGTTTGAATCAGGTATTAATCTCATTTTTGTAATTTACTTTTATTTATTAGACTATTTATATGAACATTATTAAGTTTCAACTTGATTTGAAGTGCCGCATTGTTCGCGTAAACCTCCTCATCTAGTTCAATTTGCTTCTTGTACCTATGATGAAGGCAACAAAGGCCAAAGCCAGCAACACTTAGAATTAAGTATGTACTACCCAATTTTAGGATACTAGGGAACGAGGGTAAACCTTTGCATTTGCCTCCAGTATCATAGAGTTTCTTGATGTCTATATTATTCAACATATAATTTAATTTTATGGAGTGCTCATGTACTACCAGCAATCACTCCGGGTTAATTATAAGATTCTTTTTGTTCAGCCTCCTTATCAGCTTTTGGAAACTCTACTAAGGCGTTCTTATCATTTTGAAGTGCTGCGCCATTTACAGATTCCAATTTCTGTCCATCTTCTAAGATTTTAGTGGTTGCTTTCTAAATTTTCGAGAGCAAATATAAACAATAAGACAAAGGGGTAATCCTTTTGAAATCAAGCTATTATACAAAGATACACCTGATAGTAGGTTATCTTATACATCCATAGATTTGTACCTATTAAACTACGTATGAACTTCATTGAAGGTCAATTGACTTTTCATAGATTCTTTCTTGATTTATGAACAGACAGCTCCACTGTTGAAAACAGCCGGCGTATTTTCCAGCGAAACTGTCTATTCCGGTTAATTACCTGAGACTACTTGCGCCCCCATTTTTTATTTGACACTCTCAATATGTCCAAAGCCCGCTCAACATCAATTACAACGACCTTACCGTTTTGGGAAATAGCTGCATCAATGACACCGCTACTCTTTATGCGTTGAGCTGTCGAAACCGAACACCCCAGAACGAAGACAAGTCCGAACGTGCCGTATACCAATCCTTTATTACTTAAAGAAGTCGCTACCGGCCTGACTTCTCCGCTACCACTCTTCTGCATCCTGAATTTAAGACCTTCCAAAAAATCAGAGAGTGTAGTCTGGAATAAAGACATACCAAGGATATCTAAAATACTTTTTTCCATTCTCATATTTATTATATTTAATAATGTAATCAAGCTTGAAAACGGGGCAAATATAGACATTGTCTTTGATGTAGCAAGCTAATATTCAGATATATAAAAGCTAAAACAGAGCTATACAGAATAGCTGAAATATAGCAAGAAAATAGCTGGAATAATTTACAAGGAAACAAAAACTCCCCTTGTCCGGGAAGGAACAAGAGGAGTGGATAAAGCAATACAGAATGATGGTTTCAGAAGAGTTCATAAAGAAACACAAGAAGGAATTTCAAGTCCTTATCTTTCTCTCTTACAAAATAGTTATTCTTTTTTAGTGCAGGAGAAACCCTGTTATCATCCACTAAACCCAGTTCGATCATTCTAGAGAAATCACATGAGGGATTCTTATTTATACGCCCGGTAAAGAGAGATTTGCCCATTTTCCATTTGTTGTGATATGGAGCACATACAATGCCAATGAACAGTGAGAAACTCCTGGGAGAGGCAATCCATTCAATGGATATGGTACCCTCAGACTTCTCACCCCTGCCAGTCAACACATAAGTCAACAATTCTAGAGATGTCTTTTCATGAAAATACTTACCCCGCATTCCATTAAACAATTTACCAATAATCTCATTGCTCAGAGGAAGGCAAAAAGTGGAATTAGAAAAGACAGGATAAGAAATAACAACTTCACTGGTTCGCTGTCCATCAGCCGCATTTTCTTTAGGAAGGGGAGACATTGTTTCAAGATGCTGGGTGCAAGAAAACAAGTCATGCTCTTTAGGCACTTCTCCGGCAAATAAATCAGAAGCACCAACGGTCTGCTCTGCCGAAGACTTATGCAACGGCTCAATATTGTTACCTTTTGAAAAGCGTCCGTTATCCTCAGGAACAGATAGCCTGATATGAACTGTAGTACAATTGTTTATTTTATATATATTCCCTGCATGCTTCCAACTTTTATGAGAAAGATTATCCAAAATGAATGTCTTGGAAATCTTAGGATCAACTACCATAAGGGTAAGCAATTTTTCTCTTATCTCCTTACCTTTGATAACACAATAAGTGACACCCGCTCCCGCAACTGCACCAGCAACAAAACAACTAACTTTCCCCCATATGGCAGAAGAAAGATGTCTACCTGTGGAGGATAACATGGAGGTATATGCATTTCCTACGATACATCCAATTGCGTTTTCCATATAATTATTTTTTAAATTAATAAAAATGGTACCCTATTTTCCGAGAACCGCCCCAAATATAAGAAAAAAATATAATTACACCATATTATCTACGTACTGAAAAAAAGCACTTATTTAGTAAACTATTCTTTATCATTAACGTCATCTTTATATTTACTCCTAATAAGCTACGTATAAACTTCATTGGAGATATCAATTTCATTATAGAATTTTGCCCTCACATTCACCAGTGAAACTGTTGTCTTTGAAGTTGCATCACTCTTTCCAATCTGCTTAACCGAATCATTAAAAGTAGGCATTTCCCAATATTCTTCTCCTTTTTATTATATTTATGAATAGAGACTGCTTCACTGCCAATATTAGCTAACACTATTTCCAGCGCAACAATCTAGTCCAATTCATTATTTGGATTACTTACGCTCTCTATTTCTATTTGGCCCCCAATAGATCAGAGCTTACATTTCATCAACCTAATACTTCTTGCATTATTTTTTTGCAATCAAAGTCTTTTATTACAACTATTATTTAAATGTATCATTGAAAATAGCTATATTTGCGACTAGTTTATTAGGACAGATATGAACCAACTTTAAGAACAGTACGCATAAGTCTCTGATAATCAGATATACATACAAATTTACATGATTATTTCCAATTCTTAAAATATTCATGTACTTTTGCACAAAACTTTAAGTTTATGATACAGTCGATGACAGGATACGGCAAAGCTACGGCCGAACTTCCAGATAAAAAGATAAACGTAGAAATCAAGTCGCTCAACAGCAAAGCAATGGATCTTTCCATTCGCATCGCTCCGGCTTATCGTGAAAAAGAGATAGAAATCCGCAACGAGATCTCCAAAGTACTGGAGCGCGGAAAGGTGGATTTCAGCCTCTGGATCGAAAAAAAAGAGAGTGCGGAGAGCGCAACTCCGATCAACCAGGTGTTGGTGGAAGGCTATTACAAGCAAATTCAGGCTATCTCGGAAAACCTCGGTATCCCCGTACCGACCGACTGGTTTCAGACGCTGCTCCGCATGCCGGATGTCATGTCTAAAACTGAAATTCAGGAGCTTTCGGAAGAAGAATGGCAAATGGTACGCGCCACCGTTCTCGAAGCAATCGGACATCTGGTGGACTTCCGCAAACAGGAAGGCGCTGCACTGGAAAAGAAATTCCGTGAGAAAATCGCCAACATCTCCCAACTGCTCGAAAAGATAACTCCTTACGAAAAAGAACGGGTGGAGAAAGTCAAAGAACGTATCACGGATGCGCTCGAAAAGACTTTGAACATGGATTACGATAAAAACAGGCTGGAACAGGAACTGATCTACTACATCGAAAAGCTGGATGTCAACGAGGAAAAACAACGTCTTACCAATCACCTGAAATACTTTATCAGCACATTGGAAAGCGGTAACGGACAGGGCAAAAAGCTCGGATTCATCGCTCAGGAAATGGGACGTGAAATCAATACGCTTGGCAGCAAGTCCAACCACGCCGAAATGCAAAAAATCGTCGTGCAGATGAAAGATGAGCTGGAACAGATCAAGGAACAAGTGCTGAACGTGATGTAAAAAAAATCTTCATTCTTCATTCAACATGACTGGTAAGTTAATTATTTTTTCTGCCCCTTCTGGTTCGGGCAAATCTACCATTATCAACTATCTGTTGACGCAGGATTTAAATCTCGTATTCTCTATTTCTGCAACCAGCCGTCCTCCACGCGGAACGGAAAAACACGGAGTTGAATATTTCTTCCTCACTCCCGAAGAGTTTCGTTGCCGTATTGAGAACAACGAGTTTCTGGAATACGAAGAAGTGTACAAGGACCGTTATTACGGAACACTGAAAGAGCAAGTGGAAAAGCAACTGGAGAAGGGCCAGAATGTGGTATTCGACTTGGATGTAGTGGGCGGATGTAACATCAAAAAGTATTACGGCGAACGTGCCTTGTCTATTTTTGTACAACCGCCTTCCATAGAAGAACTTCGCTGCCGGCTGACAGGCCGGGGCACGGATGATCCCGAAGTAATCGAATGCCGTATCGCAAAAGCGGAATATGAAATGACTTTTGCTCCCCAGTTTGACCGGGTGATTGTCAATGATGATCTGGAGACAGCAAAGGCTGAAACGCTGAAAGTGATCCGGGAATTTCTGGAGAAGGAATGAAAGAGCCTCTGAAAAAGCGAATAGAAAGCATAGAAAAGCAAGAAGGTGCGACTGAAAAGTTTATGTATCTGTGCGGTATTATCGGCATTGTCGATATAGTATTCGGTATTCTTTCGCTTTATCTGCATTTTTGGATAGCCGCCGGCATCTTTTTCTTAATTGCTGTCAGACAAGCAATCGTTTTCCCAAAATGGAGAAAGAAGCTAAAGATGGAAAAGGAAGCCAAAAGATTGAAGCAAGAAGTCAAGGCTGAATAACCTGAAGCAAAGAAGGAAGAGTAAAAAGGAGATAAAACGAGCATCAGAAAGAAGGAAAGGCAAGAATGGCAGAAAGCAGCAAACTAAAAACCGGAATATTCAGCGGATCGTTCAATCCGATTCATATCGGACATCTGGCTCTGGCCAACTACCTCTGTGAGTATGAAGGTCTGGATGAAATCTGGTTTATGACCAGCCCGCAAAATCCACTGAAAGCAGGAACGGAGCTATGGCCGGATGAGCTGCGTCTCCGGTTGGTGGAGCTTGCAACAGAAGGATACCCCCATTTCCATGCCTCGGACTTTGAGTTTCATCTGCCACGCCCTTCATACAGCGTACATACGTTGGAAAAGCTACACGAAGCCTATCCGGAACGAGAATTTTATTTAATTATCGGCTCGGATAATTGGACACGTTTCGACCGCTGGTATCAATCAGAACGCATTGTCAAAGAAAACCGGATTCTTGTCTATCCCCGCTCCGGATTTCCGGTAAATGAAAACGGACTGCCTGAGACAGTCCGCTTAGTTCATTCGCCTACCTTTGAGATAAGTTCTACCTTTATTCGTCAGGCACTCGACGAGAAGAAAGATATAAGATATTTTTTACATCCGAAAGTTTGGGAGTACATCACAGAATATATCCGGCAAAAAGGAATAAACGAAAGTTCATCTACTCCTTCAGGCGATGAAGGGTAATCATTATTATTTCTGCCGGAGCACCGATACGGACAGGCATTTGAGAAGTACCGATTCCGTTTGTGACAATCAATGGCATTTTTGTTGAATTATACGCCAGCCCGGTCAGAAAGCGAGTGCCGTAATGAGAGTTTTGTATCGGGGCGTAACCGAATACACGGACTTGTCCGCCATGAGTATGCCCTGCCAGAGCAATGTCCGTGTTAGCTACTGAAACATCTTCCACATAGTCCGGAGTATGAACCAATAAGATGACAAAATCGTTGGGTGAAAGCGCCAGCGTAGGCGACACGCCATTTTGTTTCAGATCGAAAGGGTTGCATACACCGGCAACAATAATCTGCTGGCCGTCTTTGCGCAACGTATCGACCTCGTGCTCCAACGGGCGCATTCCGTAATGCTTCATCGTACGGATGATTTCATCATGACAGCGTTCATAATCGTTATTTCCCATCACTCCGAAAGTCCCCATCGGTGTTTTCACACGGGCCAATGCGGCAAACAACGGTTCCACATATTCACAGCCTTCCTGATAATCCCCTCCCATCAGCAAAACATCCGGCTTCTGATCGTTCAAAAGACGGACAAGGTTATTTAAGCCTTTCTCTTTCAGCAGGCTTTTGTAATGCAAGTCGGAAATAAAAGCGATACGGAAACCTTCGAAGGCTTCGGGAACATCACGGTGCGTGAAATCATATTCTACCACACGGTCGATGCCGCTATAAGCGGAAGAAACACTCACGGTGGAGGACGTGATCTTCGTTCCGCGAAGAACTAAGTTACGTTCTTCCTGTTCGGAGACGGTTTCTTTCTTTACTGTTTTCTTCTGCTGTTTCGTCGAAACTTTCAGATCAGCAAGCTGCGAATGATCCGGAGTAAACAGACCGTCAATAATGGCAGAGCTGTCAGGACGGATAGAATCGACATTGAGAACAGGACGAGGCAAAGTCGATACGACATTCTTCTTCGATTTACAAGAAACGAACAGGAACAATACGAATACTATGAACAGGATATTTGTTTTCTTCATTTTCTTTTATTTTTCACTTCTTCTTTCGTTAGTTTATTGGCTGCATTCCGAATGCCAGACCGGCTCATACATTATAAACTGATATTACAAACTGATAGCGAACGAATACCAATAACACATTCCCCCACTATTTGAGGCGCAAAGATAGGAAAAATCATGTATCTTTGTCCGCCAAAACTTATTATTATATATTAAATCATGGAAGAAGCAAAACGTAACTCACTGTATGCGTGGATATTAGCAGCACGTCCTAAAACTCTGACAGGAGCTATCACGCCAGTCATGATCGGTAGTGCACTTGCCTATATGGATGGACATTTTCAATGGTTGCCGGCTCTGATCTGTTGCCTGTTCGCCAGCCTGATGCAAATAGCCGCCAATTTTATCAACGACCTCTTCGACTACCTCAAAGGAACCGACCGCGAAGACCGGCTGGGACCGGAACGAGCTTGTGCACAAGGCTGGATTTCACCGAAAGCCATGCGAAACGGAATCATCATCACCGTACTATTTGCCTGTCTGATCGGCTCTTCGCTGTTGTTCTATGCCGGATGGGAGCTAATCATAGTAGGACTTCTCTGCGTGCTATTCGCTTTCCTTTATACCACAGGGCCTTATCCATTGTCCTACAACGGTTGGGGAGATATTCTGGTCATCGTCTTTTTCGGATTCGTCCCCGTAGGCGGAACGTACTACGTACAAGCCTTGACATGGACGACAGACACCACAATCGCTTCTTTAATATGTGGGCTGCTGATTGATACCTTACTGGTAGTCAACAATTACCGTGACCGGGAAGCGGACGCGCGAAGCGGAAAGCGAACGGTCATCGTCCGTTTTGGCGAGAAGTTCGGAAGTTATCTTTATTTGATGCTGGGGATGACAGCAAGCCTTCTGTGCTTTTGGTTTCTCTTCGAAGGACACTTATACGCCGCCCTCCTTCCATTACTCTATCTGATTCCTCACTTCCTCACATGGAAACGAATGGTCCGGATACACAGTGGCAAAAAACTAAACAGCATATTAGGCGAAACTTCACGTAATATGCTGTTAATGGGTATTTTGCTATCGATAGGATTCTTTTTAAATTAAGAATGAGGAATGAACTAAATGAAGAATGAAGAATTGGCTGCGCTATTATACTGCATAATAATTCTTAATTCTTCATTCTTAATTCTTCATTTAAATCATTTTCCGTACATCTTTTCGTAATATCCTTGGTAGTCTCCGCTGGTCACTTCTTCTACCCAGTCTTGATTTTCCAGATACCACACGATTGTTTTCACGATGCCATCTTCAAATTTTGTTTCGGGGTACCAGCCCAAAGCGTTGGTGATCTTTGTAGGATCAATCGCATAGCGTTGGTCGTGTCCCAGACGGTCTTTGACAAAAGTAATCAGGTCGTTGTTGATCCAGTCGATAGATATTTCTCCGTCTTCGCCTTTCACTTTCTTCTTGAGGATCTGACGATATTCCGGTTTCTCGGTCATTAGTTTACGGATGGTGGCAATGGTCAGTTTCACAATCTCAAGATTGGTTTCTTCGTTGTGGCCGCCTACGTTGTACACTTCGCCTTCTTTGCCTTCACGCACTACCAGGTCGATAGCTTTGCAGTGGTCTTCTACATAAAGCCAGTCGCGTACATTGCTTCCATCACCGTAGACAGGCAGATGTTTGCCTTCGAGTATATTCTTGATAATCAACGGAATCAGTTTTTCCGGAAAATGATAGGGACCGTAGTTATTGGAACAACGGGTGATCGTTACCGGCATTTTGTAGGTGTCGTGATAAGCCATGACAACCATGTCCGCACTTGTCTTGGAAGCACTGTACGGGCTGTGCGGACAAAGCGGAGTTTCTTCCGTAAAGTAGCCCTCGGCTCCGAGTGAGCCGTACACTTCGTCGGTAGATACCTGATGGTAGCGAACTCCTTTTCTCCAAGTAGGATATCCTTGTTCGTCCTTGCCCATTACCCAGGCACGACGGGCACAATCCAACAAGTTCTGCGTTCCAAGAATGTTTGTAATCAGAAACAGTTGCGGGTTCTCGATGCTGCGGTCTACATGGCTTTCGGCAGCGAAATTCACCACATAGTCGAAACGGTATTCGGCAAAGAGGCTGTCTACCACATCGCGGCTGCAAATGTCTCCTTTGATAAAGAAACAACGTTCGTTATCAATATCTTTGGCAATAGTTCCCAGATTACCTGCATACGTCAGGGCGTCAAGAACTACCACTTTTACGTCGCTGTGCTTGGCCAAGATATACTTAATATAATTGGCGCCAATAAATCCTGCGGCACCGGTCACCAGATAAGTTTTCATATATGATTATTTATGTTTATTTCAAGGGTTGTTTTGAGAGTTCTATCAGGTATTTACCGTATTCGGTCTTTTCGAGTTTCTGTCCGAGCAGCAGCAATTGTCCGGACGAAATCCATCCTTGCCGCCAGGCTATTTCTTCGATACAGCTGACGTAGAAGCCTTGCCGGTTCTGAATGGTGGCCACGAAGTTGGAAGCCTCGAGCAGACTGTCGCAATTGCCGGTATCCAGCCAAGCGAATCCGCGTCCGAACAGTTCCACGTTCAGCGTGCCTTCTTCGAGATACAGGCGGTTCAAGTCCGTTATTTCATATTCTCCACGAGCCGAAGGCTGGAGAGAAGCGGCTTTTTCCGTTACGGTAGCGTCGTAGAAGTAAAGTCCGGGAACGGCATAATTACTCTTTGGCACCAATGGCTTTTCTTCCAGAGAAACGACTTTTCCCTGCCCGTTAAATTCTACTACGCCGTAAGCCCGCGGGTCTTTCACGTAATAGCCGAAAATGCAGGCCCCCTTTTCCACGCTGGCAGCGCGCTGGAGCATGGCGGAAAACCCCTGTCCATAAAACATATTGTCCCCAAGAATCAGACAACCTGCCTCACCATTCAGGAAATCAGCTCCCAGCACGAAGGCTTGCGCCAGTCCGTTAGGTTGTTCCTGTATTTTGTAAGAGAAAGACATTCCGAGCTCCTCACCTGAGCCCAATAAGTCCTGAAACATCGGCAAATCACGCGGAGTAGAGATGACCAGCACCTCCCGTATTCCTGCCAGCATAAGCGTTGACAGCGGATAATAAATCATCGGCTTGTCGTATACGGGCATGATTTGTTTGGAAATCGCTTTGGAAAGCGGATAAAGACGAGTGGCGCTTCCACCGGCTAGAATAATTCCTTTCATTGTCGTCTGAGTTATTCATTTACTGCGTGCAAAGGTCGGAAAGAAATCTGACGTGACAAAATGAATTGTAAGAAATCTACCCTGCCAGTTCAATTACTTCCAAGTCCTTAAACGTTCCGTTGTCGATGACAAAGCGCACCATTGTCCGCACTTTATGGAATCCGGACATGCCGGCGGCACCGGGATTGATGTGCAACATGTCCAACGTTTTATCGTATTTCACCTTTAATATATGAGAGTGTCCGCTGATAAAAAGTTTCGGCGGACGAGCCATGAGGCTGCCGATGACGGAAGGATCGTACTTGCCCGGATAACCGCCGATATGCTTGATCAAGACCTCGGCTCCATCTACCGTGAAACGGTTTACCTGCGGAAACATCTTCCGTATTTCCTGCCCGTCTATGTTTCCGTAAACCGCCCGGAGCGGACGGAAAGCCGCCAACTTCTCGGCCACTTCTACCGAACCGATATCTCCGGCATGCCAGATTTCGTCGCATGACTCAAAATATTCGAGATACTTTTCGTCCCAATAAGCGTGGGTATCGGACAATAATCCAATTCTTGTCATAATTTTCTTTGTTTAGTCCTGCAAAGATACTATATTTGGGAAAATCTTAAAGCACATGGAAAGCAAATATAATTATTTTAAACGTGATATCAGCTGGCTCTCATTCAATTATCGGGTGTTGCTCGAAGCATTGGACGAGCGTCTGCCGCTATACGAGCGCATCAACTTCATCTCCATCTATTCTTCCAACCTGGAAGAGTTTTACAAAATTCGGGTGGCAGACCACAAGGCCGTTGCATCCGGTGCCACCGAAAGCGATGAAGAAACCGTACAATCGGCCCGTGAACTCGTAGAGGAAATCAATCAGGAAGTAAACCGCCAGCTGGACGACCGTGTACGCATTTATGAAGAAAAGATACTACCCGCCCTGCGCAAAAACCATATCATTTTCTACCAGGACAGACATGTAGAACCTTTCCATCAGCAGTTTATCAAGGACTTTTTCCGGGAAGAAATCTTCCCTTACCTGCAACCCGTGCCCGTATCGAAGGACAAAATTGTCTCTTTCCTCCGGGATAACCGGCTCTACCTCGCTATCCGTCTTTATCTGAAAGATGAAAAGAACGCCACCAACCGGAAGCCATCTTATTTCGTCATGAAACAGCCGTACGCCAAAGTGCCCCGTTTCATCGAACTTCCGTCCCATGACAACCACTTTTATATCATGTTCACCGAAGACATCATCAAAGCGAACCTCAACCTCATTTTTCCCGGCTACGACGTCGACTCCAGCTACTGCATCAAAATCTCCCGCGATGCCGATATCCTGATAGACGACACCGCCAGCAGCGCCGACCTCGTGGCACAACTGAAAAAGAAAGTAAAAAAGCGCAAAATAGGCGACGTCTGCCGCTTCGTCTACGACCGAGCCATGCCGGAGGACTTCCTCGACTTTCTGATCGACGCCTTCCGCATCCACCGTGACGAACTTGTCCCCGGTGACAAACATCTAAATCTGGAGGACCTGCGTCATCTGCCCAACCCGAACAAGTCTCTCCACCGCATCGAAAAGCCGCAACCGATGAAGCTGACCATCCTCGACGAAAAGGAATCCATCTTCAACTACGTCGCGAAAAAAGACCTGCTGTTATATTATCCGTACCACTCCTTCGAGCACTTCACGCACTTCCTCTACGAAGCAGTGCACAACCCGGAAACACGTGAAATAATGGTCACCCAATACCGGGTAGCCGAAAACTCCGCTGTTATCAACACCTTGATAGCCGCTGCCCAAAACGGCAAGAAGGTCACTGTATTTGTCGAACTCAAAGCCCGTTTCGACGAAGAGAACAACCTCGCCACTGCCGAAATGATGCAAGCTGCCGGCATCAAAATCATTTATAGCATCCCCGGCCTGAAAGTACACGCCAAAGTAGCCCTCGTTCGTCGTCGTGGGCTGAACGGCGAGAAAATCCCCAGCTACGCCTACATCAGCACGGGCAACTTCAACGAGAAGACCGCCACCCTCTATGCCGACTGCGGACTTTTCACCTGCCGCAAGGAAATAGTGAACGACCTCTACAACCTCTTCCGCACCCTGCAAGGCAAGGAAGATCCGAAATTCACCACCCTCCTTGTCGCCCGCTTCAACCTCATACCGGAACTGAACCGCCTCATCGACCGGGAAATTTCCCTTGCCGACCAAGACAAAGGCGGACGTATCATCCTCAAGATGAACGCCCTCCAAGACCCAACAATGATCAACCGACTCTACGAGGCTTCCGAGCACGGCGTACAAATCGACCTCATCGTCCGCGGTATCTGCTGCCTCATCCCGGGACAGTCATACAGCCGTAACATCCGTGTTACCCGCATTGTCGACAGTTTTCTGGAACACGCCCGCATCTGGTACTTCGGCAACGAAGGCCGCCCCAAAGTGTATATGGGCTCACCCGACTGGATGCGCCGCAACCTCTACCGCCGCATCGAAGCCGTCACTCCCATCCTCGATCCCGACCTGCGCACCAGCCTGATCGAAATGCTGAATATCCAGCTCGCCGACAATCAAAAAGCCTGCCTGGTAGACGAAAACCTGCAAAACGTATTCAAGAAAAAAACACCCGGCACACCCAACGTCCGTGCCCAATACGATTTCTACAAATGGCTGTTTGGAAATGAAGAATGAAGAATTGCTTTGCAGCGTGATAGCACAGCCAATTCTTCATTCAAAACGAATCGGAAAAGAATATATTTAGGCACGGATTAC
>ULQN01029816.1_pt1 | contig 66175 bp, 58 predicted proteins | sample 1954491 | NCBI WGS metagenome assembly ULQN01 (sample SAMEA4835656, study PRJEB28245) | human gut metagenome | biome: gut microbiome; material: fecal sample | place: Denmark | collected 2008
TATATGTAAGCGGTTGGCTGAACTATTACTGCATAGCAAGTATGAAACGTAAAATGCAGGAATGGGACGAATGGCTAAGAAGGCGATTCCGTCAATACATATGGAAGCAGTGGAAGAAACCTACAACAAGGAGTAGAAACTTAAAGAAGCTAGGAATGCCAGAGGAGTACGCACGTATGTGGGGAAATACGAGAATAGGTTATTGGCGAGTAGCAGGAAGTGCAATACTCAATAGGTCAATAACGAAAGAAAAGCTCGTAAAAGCAGGCTACTATGAACTAGCGAGCAATTACGAGCTTAAAAGACTCAAGCATTATGGTATTTGAACCGCCGTGTACCGAACGGTACGCACGGTGGTGTGAGAGGTCGCCTGCTCAAATAATGAGCAGGCTCCTACTCGATTGTATTAAAATCAGCGCTTACCTGTAAACAGCAGCTTTGCCGTACTGCATTTTTCAAATGCTTTTGTCAGCAGGATGCTGAGGGCCAGCGAGCCGAGCACCAGCAGCACGTAGGAAAGGGCTACCTTTTTGACGGTCATGATGATGCCGAAATGGTTATAGGCGCTGCTGAGCCAGTCCAAGAGCAACGGATGCACAAAGTAGATGAGCATGGAGTAGGCGGAAAGAATGCTGATGGCTTTATAGAGGAGGTTGGCGAGGGAACCCCTCTCAGTCACCTTGCGGTGACAGCTCCCCCCAAGGGGAGCCTCTGTATGTGATGCTGCTTGAGGGATAGATTGCAGTGCATTGGGAGCCTCTGTATGCGATGCTGCTTGAGGGATAGATTGCAGTGCATTGGGAGCCTCTGTATACGATGCTGCTTGAGGGATAGATTGCAGTGCATTGGGAGTCTCTGTATGTGCTTTTGCCTGCGCCTTGCGCTCCAGCCAATCCAGTACCAGGCAGAAGAAGAGCAGCGAGCCGACGGTGTAGCAGAGTCCCTGCGGGCTGAGCTGGTGATAGGTGTTGGCCAGATCAATCAGCGTGTAGCCTTTGACCGTAACTGCTTCGTAACAGCTTTGCACGTCCCAGGCCACGCTTGCAGCAAAAATTATGCATACAATGGCGCTGTATCTGCGCAGGAGGGCGATGAATTTTTCCCAATAGCAGGCTGCCAGGCCGCCGCTTATAAAAATAAGCAAATAATGCAAGGGAAGATAGTTGAGGCGATAATCAAAGAAATTTTTAGCCAAGACGCTCCAACCCGCTGTGTTCAAGCCAGGATGCGTTGTCCACCAGTTGAAAGCAAGTTGGAAAATGAATAAAAGCACTAGCATAAACGGTATGTTTTGATGTATAATTATACGCAGAAGCCGGCGCCAGAGCGGATAGCTTGCATAAAACCACAGCAGAATGACCATAAAATACAAATGGTAGCAGCCAAGGCCGAAGAATAAAACATAGGCCACATGCAGCGGATTCCAGCTGACGAAGCCCGGTGGCAGAATCAGCCAGAAGTAGAGCATGTAAAAAAGCGACCAGCTGACGTAAGGCAGGCCTGCTCCCCGCAGACGCTTCTTCATAAAGTCGATATAGTTCAGCCGGCTGCCGCTTAACAGGCCTTTATCCGTACAGGCCAGACCGTAGCCGGAGATAAAGAAAAAGGAGGGGACACTGTAACGGCTTAAAATCTCCAGTAATAAGTAAAGAGTAAAGTTGTTGGGGGCAAGTGCCAGGCTGCCGATATGAATACCGATGACGCCAAGCATGCAGATGCCACGCAGATTATCTATAATGGTGTTTCGCATAAGTACCTCGCTAATTTTTAATCTTCTTTATTATACTATAAGTAAAAAATTCCTGCCAAGATTTTACCTCGAAATATTTGACGTATTCTTCATTAAGGTGTAAAATATATACAATCAATTTGCACCTTTAAATTGGTCCTGTGAGACTGCAAGGTATAAGTTATTATGAAACCTAAGGCCTTTTTGCACCATCATGGGATGAGAAGGCCTTTTATTATGCAATTTTATTATAAAAAACAGGAGGTAAAGCTAATGGCTAAATCAAATGTATCTCTGGGTGGCAGAGATATACTGGATCTGGAAAGCCTCAGCGTTGAGGAAATCGAGCTGGTTTTGAAAACAGCTGAGGAAATGAAGAAGATTATGAAGAGGGATATCAAAAAGGTGCCCTCACTGCGCGGTAAATCTATCATAAATCTGTTCTATGAGCCCAGTACACGTACCCGTACATCCTTCGAGCTGGCAGGCAAATATCTGGGTGCCGATGTAGTAAACATCACTACATCCTCTTCCAGTGTTGTCAAAGGTGAATGCCTGCGCGACACCATCCTGACTGTACAATCCATGGCTTGTGATGCGATTGTTATGCGTCACCCCATTGAAGGCGCTGCAGCATATGCTGCTAAGGTTGCAGATCCTGTAATCATCAACGCCGGCGATGGCGCACACGCACATCCTTCTCAAGGCTTCCTGGATATGTTTACTATCCGTGAGCAGGGCAAAAACCTGAAGGGCTTGAAAATGGCAATTATCGGCGATATTCTCTACAGCCGTGTTGCCCGCACTAATATTGCTGCCTGGACCAAAATGGGCGCTGAGGTACACGTCGCAGGTCCTATGACTCTGCTGCCGCACGACATCGCTTCTCTGGGCGTTACCGTACACAAACGCGTTGAAGAAGCAATCGAAGGCGCTGACGTAATAGATATTCTGCGTATTCAGCTGGAACGTCAGCAAAAGGGCCTGTTCCCGTCTCCGCGTGAATATGCACGTATCTTCGGTATTAACGAAAACCGCCTGAAGCTGGCTAAGCCTGACGTAACCGTGCTGCATCCCGGCCCGATGAACCGTGGCCTGGAAATCTCCTGGGAGGTTGGTTACTGCGATAACGCCGCAATCCGTACTGAGGTACAAAACGGCGTAGCTGTACGTATGGCACTCTTATTCTTGACTTTGACAGGAGGTAAACACATTGAAAACATTGATTAAAAACGGCAGGGTAGTAGACCCCAGCCAAAAATTAGATGCTGTAATGGATATCCTCGTTGAGGATGGCAAAATTAAAGCTTTGGGCAAGGATATTGCCGAAGCAGCTGACGAGGTTTTTGATGCAACCGGCCTCGTAGTAACTCCTGGTCTGATTGACGTACACACTCATATGCGTGAGCCCGGCCTGGAAGCTAAGGAAGATATTATCAGCGGTACCAAGGCTGCTGCTGCCGGCGGTGTAACTACCGTTGCCTGCATGCCGAATACCAAGCCTGTTATTGATACCTCCATCGTAGTAAGCGGTATTAAAGAACGCGCTCGCGAGGAAAGCTACGCTAACGTTGAAGTTATCGGCGCAATCAGCAAGGGCGAAAAGGGCGAAGAGCTGGCAGAGATGGGCGACATGGCAGAAAAAGGCGCTATGGGCTTCTCCGATGACGGTCACTATGTAAAGAGCTCCCGCCTGATGGTGCTGGCTGCCAAATATGTAACTGCTTTCGACAAACCTTTGCTGTGCCATGCGATTGATCCTGAGCTGGATTCCGAAGGCTACATGCATGAAGGCGCTGTTTCCGCACGTATCGGCGTACCAGGCGTACCGGCAATCAGTGAGGATATCGCTGTTGCACGTGACTGCATCATCGCTGAATACACCGGCGCACATGTACACATCTGCCACGTTGCCTCCAAGGGTGCAATCGACATCATCCGCCAGGCTAAAAAACGCGGCGTAAATGTTACCAGCGAAGTAACCGTACATCATCTGACTCTGACTGATGAGGCTTGCGCAGATTACAATTCCGCAACTCGCGTTAACCCGCCGCTGCGCAGTGCAGACCACGTACAGGCTATGCGTGAGGCTGTTCTGGACGGCACTGTTGATGCAATCGTTACCGACCACTCTCCGCACGCACCGGAAGAAAAGGATGTTGAATTCCGCTATGCTCCGAACGGCTTCTGCGGTCTGGAAACTTCTTTGGCAGTAATGCTGACTGACTTATATCACACCCATGTATTTGATTTGAATACTATTATCAGCAAAATGAGCTGTGAGCCTGCTAAGCTGTTCAAGCTGGCTGGCGGTACTCTGAAAGAAGGCAGCGTTGCTGATATCACTATTATGGACCTGAATAAAAAATGGACTGTTGACAGCTCCAAATTCTATACCCGCGGCAAATTCACCCCGTACGAAGGTAAGGCTTGCACCGGCAAGGCTGTTGCCACTATGCTGCACGGTAATTTTGTAATGAGGGATGGTGTAGTATGCACGAAAAAGTAAGAAAAGGAAAATTAGTTTTAAAAGACGGCAGCGTTTTTGAAGGCACTCTGTATGGTGGCAAACGCAATGCTGTAGGTGAGGTTGTATTCACCACCGGCATGAGCGGTTACCAGGAGACCTTGACCGACCCGTCCTTCTGCGGCCAGATTGTAGTAATGACCTATCCGCTGGTAGGCAACTATGGCTGCAACCCGCTGTTCACCCAAGGCAAGAAATGCTTCTTCCAGGGCTTTGTAATCGGCGAGCTGTGCGATTGCCCCAGCAACTGGCGCAATGAGCAGAGCCTGGAGGATTTCCTGATTGAACAGGATATCCCGACCTTAGCAGGTGTAGATACACGTGCTATCACCCGTAAAATCCGTAATCACGGCGTACTGCAGGGCGTAATCGTTCCGGCAGAAATGCCTGAAGAGGAAGTACAGAAGCTGCTGGATTTACCGGCAGTACACAACCAGGTTGAGCAGGTTACTACTCCCGAGGTTTACACTATGGGCGAGGGCAAGCTCCATGTAGCTGTTATGGACTTCGGTATTAAACGCAATATCCTGAAATCCATTGAAGCTTTTGGCTGCCGCCTGACAGTATTCCCTGCTTCCGCTACCGCAGAAGAGGTACTGGCATGCGATCCGGACGGTATCTTCCTGTCCAACGGCCCCGGCGACCCGAAGGATTTGCCTGAGGTTATTGAAAACATTAAGAAATTAATCGGCAAGAAACCGATTTTCGGTATCTGCCTCGGTCATCAGCTCATGGCTTTGGCTAACGGTGCTGATACCTATAAAATGAAATTCGGCCATCGCGGTATCAACCAACCGGTAAAATACCTGACAACCGGCCGCATCTACATCAGCGCCCAAAACCACGGTTATGCTGTAGATGAAAAATCTCTGGAAGGCAAGGGCATCAACATCAGCCATATTTCCATGAACGACGGTACTATCGAAGGCCTGGAATACACCAAGCATCCTACCTTTACCGTTCAATATCATCCGGAAGCCTGCCCTGGCCCTGGTGATCATGATTATTTGTTTAAACATTTTGTTGATATGATGGAGGGTCGTTAATTATGCCGAAACTTAAAGATATTAAAAAGGTTCTCGTTATCGGCTCCGGCCCTATTATTATCGGTCAGGCAGCAGAGTTTGACTATGCAGGCACCCAGGCTTGCCGTGCTCTGAAGGAAGAAGGCCTGGAGGTTGTGCTGATTAACAGTAACCCTGCAACCATTATGACTGATGTGCATGTGGCTGACCGTGTATATGTTGAACCTATCAGCGTTGAATTCATTGAAAAAATTATCAAACGTGAGCATCCTGATTCCCTGTTGGCAACACTGGGCGGTCAGGTTGGCCTGAACATGGCTATGAAACTGGAAGAGCAAGGCATTCTGAGCAAATACAACGTTCGTCTGCTGGGCACTCAGATCAGCGCTATCAAACGTGGTGAAGACCGCGAAATGTTCAAGGAAACTATGGAGAAAATCCATCAGCCGATTCCTGAAAGCACTATCGTTGAAACCATTGAAGCTGCTTGCGACTTCGGCAAGGAAATCGGTTATCCGCTGATTGTCCGTCCTGCGTATACCCTCGGCGGTACCGGCGGCGGCATTGCTGAAAACGAGGAAGAGCTGATTGATATCGTGCAAAAGGGCCTGGGCTACAGCCCCATCGGCCAATGCCTGATTGAACGCAGCATCGCCGGCTGGAAGGAAATCGAATACGAAGTAATCCGCGACGCTGCTGATAACTGCATCACCGTCTGCTCCATGGAAAACCTGGACCCCGTTGGCGTACACACCGGCGACTCCATCGTTGTGGCTCCGGCACAGACTCTGAGCGATAAAGAAGTACAGCTGTTGCGTCAGGCTTCTATCGATATCGTGCGTGAGCTGGGCGTAGTTGGCGGCTGTAACGTACAGCTGGCTCTCGACCCGTACTCCGAAAACTACTATGTAATCGAAGTTAACCCGCGTGTAAGCCGTTCTTCCGCACTGGCTTCCAAAGCTACCGGTTATCCGATTGCTAAGGTTACCAGCAAAATTGCTGTCGGCTACAACTTGGACGAAATCGAAAACGCTGTTACCAAAAAGACTAAGGCTTGCTTCGAGCCTACCATTGACTATATCGTACTGAAATTCCCGCGTTGGCCGTTCGATAAATTCGTAACCGCTGACCGCACTCTGGGCACTCAGATGAAGGCTACCGGTGAGGTTATGGCAATTGAGCGCAGCTTTGAAGCTTCTATGCTGAAAGCAGTTCGCTGCCTGGAAATCGGCCTCAATCATCTGGAAATGCCTGAGCTGAAGGCTTTGAGCGATGAAGAAATTCATGACCGCATCAAACGCATTGATGACGAGCGCTGCTTCGTTGTTGCTGAGGCTATCCGCCGCGGTATTACTCTGGAAGAGATTCACGATATCACCAAGATTGACCTGTGGTTCCTCTCCAAAATCCAAAACATCATTAAAATGGAAAAAGCTCTGGAAACTCACGAGCTGACTCCGAGCCTGCTGCGTAAGGCTAAGAGAATGGGCTTTGCCGATGCTGTTATCGGTAAACGCGTAGGCAAGACTGAGTTTGAAATCCGCGATATGCGTAAGGCTAACGGCATTCTGCCGACCTACAAAATGGTTGATACCTGCGCTGCGGAATTTGAAGCTGCAACCCCGTACTACTATTCCTGCTACGAAACCGAGGATGAGGTTGAAGTAAGCGACAGAAAGAGAGTAGTTGTACTCGGCTCCGGTCCTATCCGTATCGGTCAGGGCGTAGAATTCGACTACTGCTCCGTACACTGCGTATGGGCGTTGAAGGAAATGGGTTATGAAACCATTATTATCAACAACAACCCGGAAACCGTTTCCACTGACTTCGATATTTCCGATAAACTGTACTTTGAGCCGCTGACTGTTGAGGATGTACTCAACGTTATCGACAAAGAAAAACCGGAAGGCGTTATTGTTCAATTCGGTGGTCAGACCGCTATCAATCTGGCAGGCCCGCTCTCCCGCGCAGGCGTGAAGATTCTGGGCTCCTCCGTTGACAGCATCGACCGCGCTGAGGACCGTGAACGTTTCGACGAGCTGCTGACAAGCTGCAATATCCCGCGTCCGCAGGGCCACACCGTATTCGATACCGAGGGTGCGCTGGTTGCTGCCCACAATGTTGGCTATCCGACCATGGTTCGTCCTTCCTACGTACTGGGCGGCCGTGCTATGGAAATCGTTTATAATGATGACGAGCTGCGCAACTACATGACATATGCTGTTAAGGCTTCTCACGAGCATCCGGTACTGGTTGACCATTACCTGCAGGGCACTGAGGTAGAGGTTGACGCTATCTGCGACGGCAAGGAAGTATTAATCCCCGGCATCATGGAACACGTTGAACGTGCAGGCGTACACAGCGGTGACTCCATCGCCGTATATCCGCCGCGTAGCCTGAGCGAGAGTGTTATCCGTACCATTATCGAATACACCAATAAAATGGCTCTGGGCCTGGAAGTTAAGGGCATGATCAACATTCAGTACATCGTTCGTGACGAGCATGTATATGTAATCGAGGTTAACCCGCGTTCCTCCAGAACTGTACCGTTCCTGAGCAAGATTACCGGCATCTCCATGGTAGACGTTGCTACCAGATGCGCAATGGGCATGAGCCTCAAAGAGCAGGGCCTGCAAGCAGGTTTACGCTTCTTCCCGGACTACTATGCTGTTAAAGCACCTGTATTCAGCTTCAATAAGATGAGCAACGTAGATATCACCCTTGGACCTGAAATGAAATCCACCGGTGAGGTTATGGCCTGCGACTATCAGTACAGCCGTGCGCTGTATAAGGCTTGCATCGCTTCCGGTATCAATGTACCACACGAGGGTGCAATTCTGATTACCGTTGCTGATATGGATAAGCCTGAGGCAGTTGCTATTGCCCGCGGCTTTGAAGAGCTGGGCTACACCGTTATCGCAACCGACGGGACTGCGGAATACCTGCAGAAGTACGGTGTAACTGTTGAGGTTGCTACCAAAGTAAGCGAAGGTCATCCGAACCTGATTGATGATATCAAGAGCGGCCGCATCGGTATGGTTATCAACACCACCAACCACGGTCGTGACGCTGAACGTGACGGCTTCAAAATCCGCCGTTCTACCGTAGAGCATGCAATTGCCTGCCTGACCTCTATGGATACTGCACGCGAGCTGCTGAACGTTATGAGCGCAATGCGTCGTCGCAGCGTTGTACGCGTTACCGCTCTGCAGGACCTGACCTGGGAGGATTGATTGATTATGTCTAAAACTATTGCTAGTGCCAAGGTAATTGGTCAACGAGTTTTAAATAGTACGACAAAATTAATAAATGTTTATGCACCGGAAATCGCTGCCGAGGCTGTCCCCGGACAGTTCGTCAACGTGAAGGTGTGCAAGAATACTGCTCCGCTGCTGCGCCGTCCCTTCGGCGTAGCAGGAGTTAACAAGGCTGAGGGAACCATCACCATGATCTACCGTATCATCGGTGAAGCAACCCATATTCTGGCTGACGTTTGCAGCGGCGACGAGCTGAGCATCGTCGGTCCGCTGGGACACGGCTTTGATATGAGCGCTAAAAAACCGTTGCTGGTTGGCGGCGGCTTGGGCCTGGCACCGCTGCTGTTTTTGGCAGAGGGCTTTGGTGAGGGCAATACCGATATCCTGATGGGCGGCCGCAGTGCCGAGGAATTGTTTTGGACCAAGCTTTATGAAAGCCTCAGCAAAAATATTTACCTGACCACCGATGACGGCAGTGTCGGCACTAAGGGTACTGTAATGGCCCTGCTGCCGCAGCTGTTGAAAGAGGGTGGCTATGACTGCGTATACGTTTGCGGTCCTGTACCGATGATGCGCGCAGTTGCCAATGCCTGCTTAGAAGCCGGCGTAAAATGTCAGGTATCTCTGGAAAAATATATGGCCTGCGGTCTGGGTGCGTGCCTGTCCTGTGCCTGCGAAGGCATCGGCAAGCGCATCAAGGTCTGCAAGGACGGTCCGGTGTTCTGGGCAGAGGAGGTAGGAGAATGGTAAAAGCATTGTATGATGGCCGTCTGGCAGTTGATATTGCCGGTGTGAAGATGGCTACTCCTGTTACTACCGGCTCCGGCACCTTTGGCTTTGGCTTGGAATTTACCGATTTTCTCGACCTGGAAAAGGTTGGCGCTGTTACTGTAAAGGGTACATCTCTGGAGCCTGCAGCAGGCAATAAGGGCCAACGTGCGGTAGAAACCCCGTCCGGTATGCTGAACTGCATCGGTCTGGAAAACCCCGGCAGCGAGTACTTCTTGGAGCACACTCTGCCTGAGCTGAAAAAATATAACGTACCTGTGATTGTCAACATCTACGGCCATACCCCCGAGGAATACGGCGCTGTTGCCAAAAAGCTGGATGTAGACGGTGTTGATGCAGTAGAAATCAACATCTCCTGCCCGAACGTCAAAGAGGGCGGCATTGTTTTCGGCACTGTGCCGGAAGCAGCTGCTGAGGTTGTACGTGCGGTTAAGGCCAACACCAGCAAAATGGTTATCGCCAAGCTTTCTCCTAATGTAACGGATATCGTGGTAATGGCTAAGGCTGTAGAAGCAGCAGGTGCGGATGCAATTTCCATGATTAACACGCTGCTCGGTACCAAGATTGATATTGAGCGTCAGCGTCCTGTACTCGGCAACGTAACCGGCGGCCTCAGCGGTCCTGCTGTACGTCCGGTAGCAGTGCGCCTGGTTTATCAGGTAGCACAGGCTGTGCATATCCCCATCATTGGCATGGGCGGCATTATGTGTGCCGAGGATGCAATTGAGTTCATGCTGGCAGGCGCAAGTGCGGTAGCAGTTGGCACCGCAAACTTTGTACAGCCTGATATCGCTGAAACTATTGCTCATGGTATGCTGGCATATCTGGACAGACACAACGCGCAGAATATTTCCGAAATTGTCGGCCTTGCATTACCGAATGGCAAGGCAAGCATGCCGTTGTTTAACGAAGCTGAATAACGACGATTTATAACATTATTCTCCGGCGTCCTGAAAAAAATATATTTGATAGGGAGATTTTCTCATGCAACATGATGATAGATTAATAGTCGCACTCGACTTTCCTACCTTGGAACAGGCTAAGGCTTGCGTTGTCGAATTAGGTGACGCAGTAAGCTACTACAAGGTTGGCATGGAGCTTTATTATGCAGTAGGCAGCGAAATTATCCGCTTCTTGAAGGAACAGGGCAAGCATGTTTTCCTGGACCTCAAGCTGCAGGATATTCCTAACACTGTTGCTCATGCACTTACCGTACTCAGCGATTTGGGTGCAGATATGATGAACGTTCATGCTGTCGGCGGCAAAAAGATGATGGCAGAGGCTGTTAAGGCTGTGCATGAGGCTGCTGAGGCTGCTGGTCGTCCGGCACCGAAGCTGATTGCTGTAACCATTCTTACCAGCATGGATGATGAACAGTTTGCTGATTTAAATTATAAAAATACCATTGCCGAGCAGGTTATCAGCCTGGCTAAGCTGGCGCAGGAAGCAGGCATGGACGGCGTTGTTGCTTCTCCTAAGGAAGCTGCGGCTATCCGTGAGGCTTGTGGCCCCGAGTTCCTGATTGTTACCCCGGGCGTACGTCCTGCGGGCAGCTCTCTGGATGACCAGAAGCGCGTAGCAACACCGGCAGGCGCTCTGCAAAACGGCAGCAGTCACATCGTAGTAGGCAGACCTATTACTAAGGCTGAAGCAAGACAAGCAGCAGCATTGGCAATTGTAGAAGAGATTAAAGGAGTGTAAGCAAATGGCAGTTTTAGAAGAAAAAGATGTTATGAAAATGCTCGAGGAAACCGAAGCAGTTCTCCATGGTCACTTTTTGCTGACCAGCGGTCTGCACAGCCCTATGTATGTTGAAAAATTCAACGTACTGCAGCATCCTAAATATACCGAGCGCCTGTGCCAGGAAATTGCACGTCGTTATGAAAACGACAATGTTGAACTGGTAGTTGGCCCGATGACCGGTGGTATCCTGCTGGCTCACGAGGTTGGCAAGGCTCTTGGCACCCGTGCTATCTTCACCGAGCGTGAAAACGGCAAAATGACTCTGCGTCGTGGCTTCCAAATTCCGGCAGGCACCCGCGTACTGGTTGTTGAAGACATCGTAACCACAGGCGGCAGTGTTAAAGAGGTTATGGAAGTAGTTAAAGAGCATGGCGGCGAGCTCGTAGGCGTTGGCCTGCTGGTTGACCGCAGCGGCGGCAAGGTAGACTTCGGCGTTCGCACCGAAGCTCTGCTGCACCTTAACGTAGAAACCTTTGATCCGGCAACCTGCCCGCTGTGCGCTAAAGGCGTACCGTTCACCAAACGTGGCAGAACTGGTAAATGAGACACAGTTTGTCGCAAGCGTAGCGCCGCGAGAAACTGAATGTCGAATTATCTTCGAAGAGGACAAGTAAGACCCGGGTTTTTATGAGCTTCGCGAATAAAAAACTCGTTGGTCGCGCTGTCCTCGCTTGCGACCGAACAGGGAGCAAGAAAGAGGATAAATAAGACTCGATTTGTCGCGAGTGTAACGAAGCGAGAAATCGAAATGGCCGCGCTATCCTCGAAGAGGACAAGTAAGCTAATCTAACCTAAATTTCAAAGCACCTGTTTATCAGCAAAATGATAGGCAGGTGCTTTTCACTTACATCCCAAAGCTTTCCCTTAAAATTACCCTATTTTTAAGGGAAAAACTTATAACTTCTTTTCTCTTGACAAAATCTGAAAAATCAGATAATATATATTCGTAAGATTTTTGCACGCCTGCCTGTAGTATGGTCGTCGCAGCGTCATTGAGAACGCCTTATGTATTATTGAGTAGTACATAGGGCGTTTTTTGTTAAGAAGGGAGCTAAAGTAATGCAAACAACCGAAGTAGGTCAAAACAGCGAAATCAAGCAGGTCATCGGCAGCCTTTGCATGATGAACAACAGGTTTATGAATTTTATGCTAGATGACAACAAAAAAGCAGCGCAGGTTTTCTTGCGCGTTATCTTGGGAGATGATAAAATTAAGGTGAGAAATGTCAGGATACAGAGCTTTATCCAAAACATCTACGGACATTCTTCTCAACTGGATATTTTAGCGCAGGATAGCAAAGGACGTTATTTTAACGTAGAGGTGCAGAGAAGCGATGAAGGCGCACCTGCAAGACGCGCCAGATTTTACAGCAGTATCCTTGATACACACTTCCTGCAGCCTGGTAAGCTCTACGAAGAACTGCCGGATACCTACGTAATTTTTATCACAGAAAACGATGTCTTGCACGATAATTTGCCATTGTATAATATCAGGCGCAGAATCGATGAAAATGCGAAATGCTTTGAAGATGGTTCGCGCATTATTTATGTCAACAGCCAGCGTCGAGATGATACAGCGCTTGGTAAACTGATGCAGGATTTATATTGTACAGAGCCAAAGAATCTGCATTATCATGAATTTGCCGAGCGCATGGAGTTTTTGAAATACAGCAAGGAGGGCGAAGAAAAAATGACTGATGTAATTGAAGAATATGCTGCAAGAAAGGCCGAGGCATTAGCGAAAGAAGCAGTGAAAGAAGCAGCGAAAAAAGCTGAAGAGAAAGAGCAGGCAAACAGAATAGAGCTTGCCCAAGGCTTACTGGCTGACGGTATGAGTATCGAGTTCACCGTCCGTCACTCTAAGCTTACAGAAGCAGAAGTACGCGAATTGGCTTCCAAGCTGTCTGCGTAAGCTAAAAGGGTATTACCGCAAAAACAAAAATACAGTAAGTACAGGCACCTGTTTATCAGCAAAATGATAGGCAGGTGTTTTTTTGCGCATTTTTTGCTATTTAACATGCTCTTAACATCAGCATAATACTTCCTTAACAATGATATATTATACTAGCATCATAAACCACGAACCTTACTGATGAGGCGCAGACCTTATCGGAAATAAATTTTTTGACGATGGTTGAAGGAGGAAATATATTATGAAATTGAAAAAAGTCGCATGTTTAGGTCTGGCAGCTATGGTAGCACTCGGTGCTCTGGGCTGCGGCAGTGATAACAAGGCTGCAGATAACAAAGCAGGCAGCAAGGTTACCGGCAGTGTAACCGGCAGCGGTTCTTCCGCACTTCTGCCGCTGGCAAAGGATGCAGCAAGCAAATTCAAAGCTATTAACCCGGATGTTTCCATCACCCTTAACGGCGGCGGCAGCGGCACCGGTCTGAAACAGGTTGCAGACGGCAGCGTTAACATCGGTAACTCTGACGTACCGGCAGAAAGCAAGCTGAAACCCGAAGTTGCTAAAGGACTTGTAGACCACAAGGTTTGTGTAGTTACCATGGCTCCGGTTATCAACAAAGACCTGGCAGCTAAAGTAAAAAGCCTGACCAAGGCTCAGCTGACCGACATCTTCACCGCAAAGGTAACCAACTGGAAACAGGTTGGCGGTCCTGATGAACCTATCGTTCTGATTACCCGTCCTGCTACCAGCGGTACCCGCGCTCTCTTCCAGGAGTTCGCTCTGGGCGGTGCTAAAGAAGCAACCAACAAATCTCTGGAAACTGATGACTCCGGCACTCTGCTGCAAAGCGTAAAGGATAACAAAGGCGCTATCGGTTATGTTGCTCTGTCCTACCTCGTAAATAACAAAGACGTTGCAACTGTAGCAATCGATGGTGTAGAGCCTACTCTGGACAACACCTACAACGGCAAATATCCTGTATGGGGTTATGAGCATATGTATACTAAAGGCGAAGCTACCGGCGCTGTAAAAGCATTCCTGGACTTCATTCTCTCTGCTGATTATGGCAAGGAAATTGAAAAACAGGGGTATGGTGTTACTGCCAAAATGCAAGTTAAACGTTAAGCCGGACTTCGGATAAGGCGCATTAGCGTCAATCCCAAAACAATTATTACGCTTCCATCTAAACGAGAAACAGGAAGACAGCATACGCCAAGAGATGCGTCTTACCGGTCTTCTCATCCCCTTTAGAATAAATATCAAGGCTGTGCCGGGCAGGAGCTGGTAAGTTATCAGCTGCGAGCCTCTGCATAGCCTTTAGCTTTGAAAAGACAAATATATTCACGAGTTACATCAGAGGAGAATAGTTTATGCAACAGGTTACAACAAATGCTTATAGGCAGGATGCGTTGTGGCGCTACATTATTACCGGCTGCGGCCTGGCGCTCATTGTTTTGACGCTGTCTATCGGCGCTTTCCTGTGCTACAAGGGCGTAGGCACATTTACTACCTACAACCACAGTATTGCAGAGTTTCTTTTTTCAGCAGATTGGGCGCCAAGCGACAGCGCTGAGGGCGGCGGCAAGGTTGGCGCAGCCATCTTCATCTTCGGTTCTGTTATTACCTGCGCGTTGGCGTTGGCGATTGCTACACCGTTCAGCTTGGCAACCGCAATTTTTATGACGGACATTTCGCCGGAGCTGGGCAAGCGCTTTGTCCAACCGGCTGTGGAAATTTTTGTCGGCATTCCTTCCGTAGTTTACGGCTGGATCGGCCTGACAATTTTGGTACCGCTGATTAAAAACATTTTTAACCTGCGCTTCGGCTTTTCCGTATTGGCTGCAGGTATTGTGCTGGCGGTCATGATTTTCCCGACCATCACCAGTCTGGCGGCAGATGCGTTGCGCAGCATCCCTAAAAGCTACCGCGCTGCTTCCTATGGTCTTGGCGCAACGCGTTGGCAGACTATTGCCAAGGTGGTAGTGCCTGCGGCAGTTAGCGGTCTGATGACGGCTGTTATCCTGGGCTTGGCGCGTGCCTTCGGCGAAGCGCTGGCTGTAGCGATGGTTATCGGCAAGATGCGTGCCTTTCCGAGCTCGCTGCTTGCTCCGACCAACAATCTGACGGCGGCGATTGCGGCGGATATGGGTGGTGCAATGGAGGGCAGCGAATACAACATTGCTTTGTGGACAATGGCGCTGCTGCTGTTTATCATCTCCCTTGCCTGCATCTTTGCGATTCACTTTTTAACTGCTAAAGGAGGGAAGCAGGCATGAATGACAGTATAGCGCGTGCAAAGTTTGTTGATAAGCTGATGACAGCTGTGTTTTATTGCGTAGCAGGCTTCTTTGTCCTGCTGCTCGTGGCCTTTGCCCTGTACGTTATCATTAACGGCTTCAAGGATTTCAGCTGGAGCCTGATATCCTTTGAGGGCAGCGGCATCGGTAATTTGTTCTTCAATACTATTTATCTGGTTTTCCTGTCGCTGCTGGTGAGCGTTCCTCTGGGTGTCGCTGCCGGTATCTATATGGCGGAATATGCTAAACAGGGCAAGTTCACCAGGTTTCTGCGTATGTGTATCGAAACGATGTCCTCGCTGCCGTCCATTGTTGTCGGTCTGTTCGGTTACCTGGTATTTATCGTAATGACCGGCTCGCAGTGGAACCTGTTCAGCGGTGCGCTGGCAGTTTCTATCCTCAGCATTCCGCTGATTATGACGGTCACGGAGGATGCCTTCAAATCACTGCCGCAGGGCTATAAGCGCGGCAGCCTGGCCATGGGCGCAACTTTGTGGCAGACAATTTACAAGGTGCTGCTGCCGGCGTGCCTGCCGCGTATTATGACAGGCGTTATTCTGGCTGCAGGCCGTGGCTTCGGTGAAGCGGCAGCATTGCTGTATACCGCAGGTATGAGCACCGATATCAACTGGAACAGCTGGAACCTGCTGTCGCCGACCTGCCCGCTGAACCCCTTCCGTCCGGGTGAAACGCTGGCGCTGCATATCTGGGCATCGCGTACAGAGGCGCTGGCAGCGAATGCGGCGCAGATGGCCAACCTTTCTTCAGCAATCTTAATGCTGCTGGTGCTGTCCTTTAGCCTGGGCGCACGTTACCTGAGCACTTATTTAGATACAAAAACCGGAGGTAGCAGAAAATGACAAATGATAACGCTGCAACTAAATTTTTAGTGCAGGACCTGGATTTGTATTACGGCAAATTCCAGGCGTTGAAAAAAATAAATCTTGATATCAAGGAAAAGGAGATTACCGCGCTTATCGGTCCTTCCGGCTGTGGCAAATCCACTTTTTTGAAAACACTTAACAGAATGAACGACCTGGAAGAGGGCGTGCGCATTGAAGGCAGCATTGCACTGGATGGCAAGGATATTTTTGCGGAGATTGACCCCATCAGCCTGCGTCATCGCGTAGGCATGGTCTTTCAGCAGCCTAACCCCTTTCCGAAAAGCATTTATGACAATGTTGCCTATGGTCCGCGTATCCATGGCGTGACGAAAAAGAGCGAGCTGGACGAGATTGTGGAGCGCAGTCTGCGTCAGGTTGCCATCTGGGACGAACTGAAGGACAGACTGAATAAAAGTGCGCTGGGCCTGAGCGGCGGCCAGCAGCAGCGCCTGTGCATTGCACGTACCCTGGCTGTGCAGCCGGAGGTTATCCTCATGGACGAGCCTACCAGTGCGCTGGACCCGATTTCTACGATGAAGATTGAGGATTTGGCGTTGGAGCTGAAAAAGGATTACACCATCGTTATTGTTACGCATAATATGCAGCAGGCTGCACGTATTTCCGATAAAACTGCCTTCTTCCTTTTGGGCGAGCTGATTGAGTTCAACGAAACAAAGCAGCTGTTTGCTAATCCGTCTAATCCTAAGACAGAAGAGTATATTACCGGCAGATTCGGTTGATGTAAGGAGAGGCGCGTAAATGCGACACGGAAAGGCTCTCCTAGGGGATAAAGTAAGGTATACTGTCGAAATGCTAATAAGTGCAGTCCCCTCTCAGTCGCCCTGTGGGCGCCAGCTCCCCCCAAGGGGAGCCTCTCATGTATCGCTGCTTACTTTTAATTTAAATTTGTTGAGAAAGGAACAATACAATGACACGTAACAAATTCAACGAGGAGCTGAAGCAGCTGCTCAACAGTGTGCGCGTGATGGGCGTAAATTTGGAAGATACCCTGGACAAGGTTATCGTCAACCTGGAGCAGAAGGATGCAGCTTTAGCGCAGCAGATTATCAGCGATGATGATAATTTTGACAACAGCGAAGTAAATATCGAAAAGCAATGCCTGGAGCTGGTGCTGACACAAACTCCGGTAGCAACCGACTGGCGCGAGATTGCCAGCTGCCTGAAGCTGGTGGGCGATATGGAGCGTATTGCGGACCATTGCAGCGACATCAGCCAATACACCTTGAAGCTGATTGAAAAGGAGCATGTGCCGCTGCCGGATAATTTTATGGCTATGCTGCAGGTTATGCGCCAGATGGTGTACGACAGCATCAGCGCCATCAGCGAAAATGATTTGGAGCTGGCCAATAAGGTTATTGCTACCGATGATGAGGTTGACAATTACTTTGCCGAAATGCGTCAGCATCTGACCACTGTAATGCAGCAAAAGCCGCAATATGTACCGCAATATGTGGATTATCTGATGATTGCCAAATATGTTGAGCGCATTGCCGACCATTCCACAAATATCGCCCAATGGGTAATGTTTGTGGTAAAGAACGAACTGAAAAACTGAGCTTTGAATGTCAATCACGGCCTCCGCAGCAATGCGGGGGTTTTTGCTTTGTTTCAGCAGTTGTCATAGCATTGGCAGCAGGCATCACTTTGCAGACTTGTTTTCTATATTCGTTGATTTGTGTTATAATAAAGTGTTAGAGTATTTACGTTCCGGACAGCTTCGGAAAATATTACAGGCTGTGGCTGTCACGATTCAGAAACTAAGATTTTAGAGCAAATTCAGGAGGGACGCAATGCATATTGATAGACGATTAGAAACTATTGCCAATCTGGTGCCGCAGGGCTGCGTGCTGGCAGACATCGGTACGGACCATGCGTATTTACCCGTGTGGCTGTTGGAAAAGCAAAGAATTGCGCGGGCGATTGCCGGCGATATCGCCGCGGGTCCTTGCCAGGCGGCACGCACTACCGTGGCGCAGTATGGGCAGCATGAACATGTGGAGGTGCGTCAGGGCAGCGGCCTGAAGGTATTAAGCCCCGGCGAAGCAGACTGCATTGCTATTGCAGGCATGGGTGCTTCTACCATTATCAGCATTTTGGAGGATGATATGGAGGTAGCGCAGAGCGCAAAGCTTTTGGTGCTGCAGCCGATGGCCGGTGCCGCATCTCTGCGTGCGTGGCTGTGCAGCCACGGCTGGCAGCTGGCTGCCGAAGAGCTGGTGGATGATGCCCCGCATTTTTATGAGATTATTGCCGCTAAGCGTGGCTTAGCGCCTGTTTACAGTGCGGCAGAGTGCGCTGTAGGCCCGCTGCTGCTCGCACAGAAGCATCCGCTGCTGGGTAAACAGCTGGAACGCCAGCTTGCTACCTGCAGACAGCTGTTGGAGAATATGGGACGCAGCGAGCGCGCACGCGCAAGCGAAAAGTATAAGGAAATCGAAGCGTTGAAGGCAGAACTGGAGGTGCTGCAAAATGGCAAGCGTAGTGACAGTAAATAATATCATCAACCTGCTGGACGAAATGGCACCGCCGGAGCTGGCAGAGTCCTGGGACAACGTAGGTCTGATGCTTGGCAGGCGCAATAAGCCTGTACGCAGGCTGCTTTTGGCGCTGGATATGACACAGGAAACTGTGACGCAGGCCTTAGCGAAAAAGGCTGATATGCTGATTACGCATCATCCGGCAATTTTTCATAAGCTGGGCAATGTAACGGACGCCGACTGGCAGCAGGAGCTTTTGCTGCAGCTGGCAGAAAACGGCGTTGCTGTTTACAGCGCGCACACTAATCTGGATTGCGTGGCGAATGGTGTGAACAGCGTGCTGGCGAAAAGACTGCGCCTGCAGGACGCAGATGTGCTGGATACTGTCAGCGGGCTCGGACGTATCGGCGAGGTGGCGCAGCCGAGCAAGCTGCATGATTTTGCAGTTTTCGTCAAAAAGGCTCTGCAGGCCGATTATCTTACCATAGGCGATGCAGGACGCAAGGTTAAGCGTGTGGCCGTCTGTGGCGGTGCCGGTGCCGATTTGATTGGGCTGGCCTTGGCGCAGGGTGCCGATACGCTGGTAACAGGAGATGTGAAGTACCATGAGGCACAGCAGGCTGTTTTCAGCGGTCTGAACATTATTGATGCAGGCCATCAGCCGACAGAGTTGCCGGTGCTTGATGACCTGGCCGACAGATTATCGCTGCGCTTTACGGAAAAGCATTGGGATGTGGCAATTCAGGTAGCACGCGAAACACTGCTGCTGAAGCATATATAGAAAACAGGTGATGAAAAAATGATTAAGGATTTTAAGGCCGGCACTAAGGTGTGCCAGGCAGTTTTGGTAAGGGTACAGAAGGTGGGTAATTCCTCTAACGGCGGTGTTTTTGCCCGCGGTATGCTGGAGGATAACAGCGGACGCATTGCTTTTATCTGCTTTGATGCAATGCTTGTAGACAAGCTGCGCGAGCTGGAGGGCCCTACTGCCTTTATGATGGGCGGTAACGTTGACATCAACAAATTCAACAATGATATGACGCTGCAGGTTATAATCCAGCGTCTGGAAAACCTGCTGCCGCAGGATGATATCAGCAATCTGCTGCCGCATGGTGATTTTGATGTAGAGGCTTATAAAACTAAGCTGGCCAATTATATCAAGGCAGTGCGCACTCCCGGACTGCGTATGCTGCTGGAAACTATTTTCAGCGGTGCAACCTATGAGCGCTTTGTGACTAATCCTGCAGGCATGCGCATGCATCATGCTTATCTGGGCGGTCTGCTGCAGCATTCTGTTGATGTTACCGGTCTGGCAGTGGCCTTGGCCGAGCAGATTGAAGGCGTGGATAAGGATCTTGTTATTGCCGGTGCTCTGCTGCACGATATCGGCAAAATCCGCGAAATTTCTGCGGAAATCGGCTTCCCCTATACCAGTGAGGGACGTTTGCTCGGACACATTACCATGAGCTGCATGATGGTGCAGGAGGCAGCTGCCAAGCTGCGTTTGCCGTCCTCTCGTCTGGAGCAGCTGCAGCACATTCTGCTGTCGCACCATGGCGATAACGAAAAGGGTTCTCCGGTAGCCTGCTCTACACGTGAGGCCTTTGTTGTGCATTACGCCGACGAAATTAACGCCGTAATGAACCAGTTTGACGTGCATGACGGCAAGAGTGCCTGGGAGTACAACCGTATGCTGGGACGTAATATTCTGGTAGACAAGCTGTGAGCACCAGAATAATCCGCCGGACTGTACTGAATCTGCACGGCCTGACAATAAATCTTCAGTTTAAACTGGTTAAAAATATTACGCTGCGCATAAAAGAAACCGGCGACATTTTTCTTACTGCTCCCGTAGGAATGAGCATAAGCGAGGTGCAGCAGTTCTTAGAGAGCAGGGAGCAATGGCTGCGACAACAGCTGCAGCGGATGCTGCAGGCACAGTCGCAGCAAAAGCAGGAGCAGAAGTACAGCATGGGCGAGCTTCCCTTTGATGGTCAGCATGTGTGGCTGTGGGGCAAGCGTTTACCGGCGCACTTTTTGCTCAGCGGCAAAAAGCACGGTACCTATGAGGTGCTGGCTGATGCTGTTAACTTTTATTATCGCAGTGAGCTGAGTGAGAAAGCCAGATGCGCCTTTGTAGAATTCTTCTATAAGCAGGAGGTATCCGGCAGAGGAGAGCAGCTGCTGCAGGCATGGGAAAAGAAAATGGGCGTGCGTCATACCGGCCTCAAAGTACATCGCATGAAAACGCGCTGGGGCTCCTGCAACGTGCGCACAGGCGGCATTAACCTGAATACGCTGCTAGCCTGCTGGCCGCAGGAGTGTTTGGAATATATCGTGGTGCACGAGCTGGCACATCTGCACGAGGCTAATCATTCACCGCGCTTCCACGCGATTGTCGAACGCTATCTGCCCGAGTGGCGTGAGCGCAAAAAATTGCTGGCAGCCTTCAAGCCGCTTTAATAGCTGTCTTAAAACAAAAATTATAAGCATTTTCTGTGACAAATAATGCATTCGCGTTTACGTTTATGATAAAAGCAGTATATATATGTAAATCTTTTGTGAAAGCATACTAAGAAAGCAAGTATTTGTGCTATAATTATAGTAACATCTTGTAGGACTCTGCCGTTTGCTCTGATAAATAAACGGTACGAGTCAGCTTAAAGGCAGGAGTGATGATTATGGCAAAACAGAAAATATTAATTGCTGATGATGAAGCGCAGATTCGCGAAATATTGCGCATATATTTTGAGAAGGAAGGCTTTGAGGTTATTGAAGCCGAAGACGGTGCTGCCGCAATTTTGAAGGTGCAGTCCGAAAAACCGGATATTCTGCTGCTGGATATTATGATGCCAGTTCTGGACGGTATTGAGGTTTGCAAGCAGGTACGCAAGATGTCGGACCTGCCCATTATCATGGTTACGGCCAAGGATGATGATGACGACCGTATTGCCGGTCTGGAAATCGGCGCTGATGACTATATCACCAAGCCGTTCAATTCGCGTGAGGTAGTAGCCCGCGTGAAGGCTGTGCTGCGCCGTGCAGGCACGCAGGAGAAGAAGGGCGAGGTTTCGCGCATCACCTATCCCGGTCTGATTATTGATATGGACCAGTATCAGGTAACAGCATTCGGCAACAAAATGACCTTTACGACTAAGGAAATGGAGCTGCTGTGGTGCCTGGCATCGAATCCGGGCAAGGCTTTCAGCCGCAACCAACTGCTGGAAACCATCTGGGGCTACTCCTATTACGGTGATACCCGTACTGTTGATACGCACATCAAACGCATCAGACAGAAATTGAACATTCCGCCTGATTCCAAATGGGATATTACAACTATCTGGGGTGTAGGCTATAAATTCGAGCTAAAGGACGAATAACCTATGAAAAAATCCCTAAGCACACGCCTGATGTATAGTTTTATGACTATCATAATTATCGTCGTTGTGGGGATTACAGCAGGCATATCCTACCTGATTGCCGACTACTTTTTCCAGATTAAGGAGCAGGAGCTGGCCGAAAAGGGAAATGAGATGGGGGAAACTGTTGAAGCCTTCATCCGCTTGCAGGACAGGGATATGCTTTATCGTTATATTTTAGCTGTAGATAAGCTGGTTGGCGCACGCATCTGGCTGTTTGATGATAATTACGAGCTTTTGGCGGCCTCTAATTACGAAAATGTACAAGAGACCGGAGAAAATGCTTCAATGAAGGATTTTCTTAAGTATGGTGCTCCTTCGCAACAGGTATTGCAGGAAAGCGTCAGAAAACTGGATCAGGATATGAAGAGCAGTAATTTATCGTATCGCATTAAAGTGATACTGAATGATGTTTATGCCGGGAAGTCCTTCAAATCGCAGATTTATCATCCGTATTACAAGGAGCAGGTAATTCTGGTCGGCGTTCCTTATACCTTCGGTAAAGGACACACAGGCGCTATTTTGCTGATAGAACCCTTGAGCGGTTTCGAAAAATTCTTGCGAAATGTTTATATTTATATTATGATTGTAGGTATCATTGCCATTATTTTCAGTCTGTTTCTGGTCAAACGTCTGTCAGGTATGATTATCCGGCCGGTGCTGGATATGAAGGACAATGCGCAGGCGATGGCGGCGGGAGATTATTCCCACAGGCTGCAGGTGCATGGCGATGATGAAATTGCCGAGTTGGGAAATGCACTTAATTCTTTAGGCAAGGATTTGGGTGATTACATTGCCAAGATGGAGCGGACGGAAAAAATCCGCCGCGATTTTGTGGCCAATGTATCGCATGAGCTGCGTACGCCGATTACGATTATCCGTGGCTACAATGAGGCAATCTGTGACGGTATGGTAACGGATACTGATCTGATTCAGCGTTACCGTGGCCTGATAAATGAAGAAACAGTCCGTTTGGAGCGTATGGTACGCGAGCTGCTGGATATCAGCAGACTGGAGTCCAGCGACCCGCTGACTGTAAGCAACATGGATGAGCTGCCGCTGGCCGGTATCATCCGTAATGTCGCCGAAAAATTATCGGTGCGCTGCGTGAAGAATAATGTTACTATTAATGTTCATGCCGACGATAATATCAAAATTTTGGGCGACGGAGACCAAATGGTACAGTTAATTATGATTTTGTGCGATAATGCCTTGAAATATTCGCCGGAAAATGGTACTGTATCAGTAGGTGCGAATAAGCTCGATGATGGCAGCGTGCTTGTAACGGTTTCTGACCAGGGCAAGGGTATTCCCGAAGAGGATATCCCCTTTATCTGGGAGCGCTTTTACAAGGTTGAAAAATCGCATTGCCGCAGTGTTCCGGGAACCGGTCTGGGGCTTGCTATTGCCAAAGAAATTATTCGTGTCCACGGCGCCAGTGCCGAGGTAATCAGCAAATGTGGTTCTGGTACCACATTTGAAATAAAATTTCCAAAGGATAAGGTAGTATGATTTTAAAGTATGTTTGCCCCGATTACAGAGTAAAAAGTTTATTTGACATTTCCGCAAAATGGCTGAAGCGCAATGGCTACACCAAAATTGTTGTTGATATTGACAATACCCTGCTGCCGCGCGACAAGAACCTGGTAGGCCCTCGTGCTATGACATGGATTCGTCAGCTGCATCAGATGGGTATCAATGTTGCATTGATTTCCAATAACGGCGGTGACCGCATTAAAGGTATCACCCGTCAGACCGGTCTTGGTACCATTATGCGTGCCGCTAAGCCTTTGCCGATGGCTTATAAGCAGATTACTAAAGCTATGGGCGGCGGTAAAATTCTTTTTGTCGGCGATCAACTGTTGACTGACGTTTTAGGCGCTAAGGTTGCCGGTCATCCTGTAGTTTTTGTTGAGTCCTTAGGCGGTAAGGAACATTTCATTACCCGCTGCACCCGCAAGCTGGAGAAATTTTTCCTTGGTCGCCTGCATAGCAATAATATGATGCCTAAGGAGCGCGTATTATGAAAATAGCTTTGCTGCAGCTGGAAGTTCTGGAAAAGAATAAGGCGGCTAATGTAGCCCATGGTCTGCAGCTGGCAGCGGAGGCTGCCCAAAAGCATGATTTGCTGGTGCTGCCCGAGGTGTGGACAACAGGCTACAGCCTGGGACACCTGGAGCAGGAGGCCGAAACGCCGGCTTCGCCTGTACTGGCGCAGCTTGCCGAGATTGCACGCAATGAGCAGTGCGCTATTCTTGCTGGTTCTGTACCTATGCGTCATGCCGATGGCAAGATTTACAATACCTCTGCGGCTATCAATAAAAACGGTGAAATCGTTAATCTTTATGATAAGGTGCATCTTTTCGGCCTTTTTCATGAAGAGGATTTCTTTGCTCCCGGCAATAATTTTCAAGCCTTTACATTAGATGGTCTGTGCTGCGGCTCGACTATCTGTTACGATTTGCGTTTCCCTGAGCTTTTCCGTCATTTGGCCTTGCAGGGAGCACAGCTCATTTTCTGCCCGGCTGAATGGCCTGAAGCAAGGGGAGATATCTGGCGCTTGCTGGCGCAGGCCCGCGCTGCCGAAAACCACACCTTTGTGGTTGCGGTAAATTGTGCGGGCAGCTTTAAGGGTGCGCCGTTTTACGGTCATTCGATGGTTGTTGCGCCCAGCGGCAAGATTCTTGCCGAAGCAGGTATGCAGGAGGAAGTGGTTTCCTGCGAAATCGATTTGGCAGATGTTGCGAGAGTACGCAGCAGGCTTAATGCTTTAGCTGATGTACGCAAGGAGCTGATTCAATAGTGAATTACCGAAATTTGCTGGCCGGCCTGGCGGCCGGTCTGCTTTTCTATGCCCAGACAGGAGCGGAGCTTGCTCTGGCTGCCGTGCCCAAGGATGCGCCGAAGGATATCAAGTATATTCTTGGCTTTTACTATGGTAACGGCGAAAATATTCTTATCCGTGAGAATAACGGCCGTCTGGAGCTGTTGTACCGCACTGCATTGGAGGATAAGTCCTTTGCGGCGGCAAATCTTTATCCGCTCAGCAAGGTGCATTTTGATTCCTACACTTTGCAGGAATCCGGGCCGATGAGCAATACCGAAGCCGGTGTACGTTTTGAGCGTGATCCTGATGGCTACGGTATTTCCTGCCGCGTCGGCGGTAATACCTACAGCCGTTATTTTTTAGGTACGACTACCGGCGAGAGGGCGAAGCCCTTCCGTCTGGAGGAGCGCAGTGCCGAGGATTGGGCCAAGCTGCGTGCGGAGGCTGCTAAAGCAACCGTTCCTGCTGCTTTGGCAGCAGGTGAGCAGGCACAGCTGGTGGACGCTGCAACTGTTGCCGGTGTTAAGGTTAATTCTGTCTACGCAGGCAGTGACAACCTTTTCGGTGCGCCACTTTATACTACGCCCAAGCTCTTTGTTTCTAAAGAGGCAGCTGCTGCCTTAGGCAAGGTGCAGCAGCGTCTGGCACCTTACGGCTATGGCCTGGTGTTGTGGGATGCCTATCGTCCCTGGTCGGTGAGCAAGCTGGCTAATCTGGCTTTGCCTGCCGATAATAAGGATATGCTGGAGGACCCGGAAACTAAGGGCAGCACGCATAACACAGGTAATGCTGTGGATGTGGGCCTGTACAGTCTGGAGAGCGGTGAGGAGCTGGATATGGGCTGCGGCTTTGATGAGCCGTCACTGCGCCAGTACGCCGGCTATGCCGGCGGTACGTCGCGCGAGCGCTATCTGCGCAGTTTGCTGCGTGAGGAGATGGAGCTGCAGGGGTTCAAGGGGATTGAGATGGAGTGGTGGCATTTTGAGTTTGGCGACTGCTCTAAGTTTGCCCATTTGAATGTAGGTATGTGAGTGAATGAGTAATAGCGAATAGCGTCGCAAGCGATATACCGTTCCGCTCAGAGAAATTTTCCGTCAATCGCTTGCTGGGTTAAGTTTTCCTGAGAGGTTTGCGGAAGCGAGTTGACGGACGCAAATTTCGTGTGGAAGCAAGACGAAATACCGCAAAACTCGCGCTAAGCTAACATATTCTTCTGTATGAGTTAAGCGTAGCGCTCAAACAGTTGCGGCATTTCTGTGCTTCCAGACACTCATTTGCTAAAATTTATATTCGCTGCACGGCATACCACTTGCTTGCATTGGCGTGATATCTAACAGTATAACCCGCATATGTGGTTGGTTCTTTTTTCTATCTTTGTTTTTCTTACGTTAGTGTAAACTTATATTATTAGTGAGGTGTTTAATTATGAACGTATATGATAATGCAAACGAATTGGCTAAGGCTATGCGCGAGAGCCACGAGTACAAAAAGCTGAAGGAAGCAGCTGTTGTTCTGGAGAAGGATCCGGATGCTAAAAAAATGGTTAACGAGTATCTGATGGTTGCTCAGGAAGTAGAGTTTGCTAAGCATCAGGGCAAAACTCCCGACCAGGCTTCTGTTGATAAAATGCAGAAGCTGCAGGGTATTTTGAATCTGAATGCAGATGCAGTTCAATATTTGAACGCTCTGATTCGTTTCCAGATGATGCTGATGGACGTTACTAATACTATTCAGGACGTTGTCAAAGAGGCAATGGGAGAGAAATAATGACGTTGCAGGAGATTTTCGCAGGCTGTACTGCCAAGCCTTTGCTGGCAGAGGAGCCGATGGCGAAGCATACATCTTTCCGCATCGGAGGTCCTGCAGATCTGATGGCTATGCCGCAGAGCGAGCAGGAGTTGCAGCAGTTGCTGCAGCGTGCCGGTGAGGCGAAAGTGCCGGTTACGCTGATTGGTAACGGTTCTAATCTGCTGGTGCGCGATAAGGGCATCCGTGGCCTAGTTATCAAGCTTGGCAATATGCTGAATGACGTTACTGTTGACGGCTGCACGTTGACCTTTGGCAGTGGTGTTTCCTTGGCTGCTGCTTCACGCAAGGCTGCAGAGCTGGGCCTGAGTGGCATGGAGTTTGCTGTGGGCATTCCCGGCAGCATCGGTGGTGCTGTTTATATGAATGCCGGTGCCTATGACGGTGAAATGGCTAAGGTTGTTACCGGTGTGCGTGTGATGGAGCTTGGCGGCACAATCAGCGAGCTGCCGGCTGCAGCTCTTGATTTTGGTTATCGTCACACGGCGCTGCAGGGCAGCGGTAAAATTGTTACTGCGGTAACTGTGCGCCTGACTGCAGGTGATAAGCAGGCTATTGCTGATAAAATGGCAGATTTCAGTAACCGCCGTATCACTAAGCAGCCTTTGGAGCTGCCGAGCGCAGGCAGTATGTTCAAGCGTCCTCCCGGATATTTTGCCGGTACGCTTATCGACCAGACCGGTCTTAAAGGCTACACTGTCGGCGGTGCGCAGGTTTCTGAAAAGCACGCCGGTTTTGTAGTGAACATTGGCGGAGCAACGGCGGCAGATGTGCTGCAGCTTATCTGTGATGTGCAGGATAAGGTTTTTGCGGCACATGGTGTGCATCTTGAACCGGAGGTTTTGGTTCTCGGCGAAGAATAAAATACTGGAGAGCGCCAATAAGGCGCCACCATCTACATTGTCAGGGCTCCTAGGAGTATAAGATTATACGCCGTCGTCGCCCTTTCTCGTATCTGGCATCTTCTTGGCGCTCTCTAAAGAAAGCGTTGTAAGACGTCATCTGCGTCGTCAGGGCTCCTAGGAGTATAAAGGAATACGCCGTCGTCGCCCTTCCTTGCATCCGGTATCTTCTTAACAATCTCTGCTTGTGAGAAGGGTTGAGCACACTAATAGTTTATAGGAGAAGAGAATTTTGGAGCAGCAGCTTTTAACAGAGCAGGAAATTCACGAGCTTGGCTTACAGGCTCTCGTTCCCTGGCTGGAAGGACATAATTTTAAAATTGATTATATGCAGACTGATATGAATACTGTGCCGCATATTTTTGCCCTAAGCGGTAAAATTCTGACGGTTATCATCGCAGCAACGGCAATGTACCCGCATAAGGGCGTTGTTGGTGAAGCGGATAAGGCTTATGCTATGCGTGTAGCAACACAGCTTGGTGCTCTTTGTGCTACCGCTTCTATCGGTCTGGTAAATGTAGATGGTCTGCCAGATGACAAAAAGCTTATGGGTACGCCTATGCGCAACGGTCATTATAAGGCAGATTTTAGTGGACTGGAATACATTCACTATACCGATAATGCACTGTGAGGTGACGTTATGGACTTGTTAACAGTTAATCAGGATAAATGCCTGCGTTGCGGCATTTGCGTAGAATGCTGTCCTTCCTGCATTCTTTCGATGGGTGAAAACGGACCGGAGTGCAATTTTGACCGTGGCTGCATGAGCTGCGGCCAGTGCGTTGCTATCTGTCCGGTTGGAGCGTTGGATAATAAATATACGCCGCTGGCAGAGCAGCGTCCTGTGACAATGCCGTTGCCGACGCCTGAGGTTGCTTATGAATTTTTGCGCATGCGCCGCAGTGTGCGCAACTTTAAACCGCAGGCACCGACGGATGAGGAAATTACCCGCATGCTGGATGTGGCACGCTATGCGCCGACTGCCGGCAATTCACAGGGCATGTACTATATCGTTATACGCGATAAGGAGCAAATCCGTGCGATTGCTGACGCTGTTGCCGACTGGATGGAGGCTGAGGTTGCGGCAGGCACTGAAAATAAACGCTATTTTCAGGTTGTGCTGCGCGCTTACCGTGAGCGTGGACAGGATATTATCGCGCGTAATGCGCCCTGTTTGATTTTTGCGTTGGCACGCCGTCTGAATATTACCGGTGTGAGCAATGCAGAGCAGAGCTGGGCTTACGCTGAGCTGTTTGCCCCGACCATCGGTCTGGGCACAACGATTGCCGGCTTTATCCAATCCTGCGGTATTGCAGGCTATCAGCCGCTGCTGGATTTGATTGCGGTGCCGCCGAAGCACAAAATTGTAGGCACACTGATGGTTGGCTATCCTAAATACAAATATCAGCGGATGCCTGAAAGACAGCATCTGAAGGTTGATTTTCGCTAAGGATTATTTAAGCATGAACTATTGCCGTGGTTCATGCTTTTTGTTTTGAATTTTATCTGAGAAAGAATTCTTGATTACACAGAGTGCGGTCTGCGATTTATTGTAGCGGATGCCTCTATGTGGTATAATATATAAGATTGAGTAAAGTATAGTATACCTAAATTTATTTGAATTTTATGATGAAGTATGAGCATGAGGTGTATGTATGTCAGAAGCAGTATTGAGGGTTAATCATTTATCTATAGGCTATGGCAGCCGCTGCGTTATCAGCGACGCCAGCTTTACTATCGGCAAGGGTGAGCTTGTTGGTATTATCGGCTGTAATGGTGCCGGCAAGAGTACTCTCTTGAAAACAATCCGCGGTATGCTGCCGAAGCAGAGCGGTGAGGTTTTGTTTTTTGATAAGCCGATGGAGGAATATACCGACAGAGATCTGGCGCGTGAGGTTGCCTATCTGCAGCAGCAGGTAGAGGTCGGCTTCGGCTATACAGGGCAGGACATTGTTATGGCGGGGCGTTATCCTTACCTGAAATGGTGGGAGCGCGAAAGCGAGGATGATAAGCGTCTGGCGTTGGACTGTATGGAATATACCGGTACGCGTGAGCTGGCGGAAAAGCCGGTGACAGAGGTTTCCGGCGGTCAGAAGCAGCGTATTCTGCTGGCGAAGGTTTTGGCGCAGCAGACTCCGGTGCTGTTCCTCGATGAGCCTACTACCGGTCTGGACATGGTTTATCAGGAGGAGATTTTCCGTTTTGCGCGTGAGTTGGCGCTGATGGGCAAGACGGTACTGATGGTCGTACATGAGCTGAATCTGGCAGCCAAATACTGCAGCCGTATCCTGCTTTTAGGCGAGGGAAAGCTGTTGGCAGACGATACTCCGGAGCGCGTATTTACAGAAGCTTTGCTCAGCAGAGCATATGCGGCTGATATTGCCGTAAGCCGCAATCCGCTGAATAATAATCTGGAGATTACAACGCGTGTAGATGAGGCAAGTAAAGAAAAGGATGCAGCTTTACTGAAAAAGATTTGCTGCGAATAGGTGAAGTATGAGAATCTTATATATTCTGCTGGTGCTGCTGTGCCTCGCACAGCAGGCCTTTGCGGGTGTGAAGCTGGAGGCAGTGTATCCCTACAATCTGGATAAGAGTGCCGCACATGTAGTGCACGGCGGCAGCACAATGCCTTTGTTTATCAATATTACTGGCTTTGATGTACCGCATGAGCAGCCGGCGCATTTGCGTGTCATTTTACCGGAAGGCTTTAAGGCACTTGCCAATGGCAAATGGCACCTGGGAAGTGCTGACGGCCGCCAAACGGCGGAGGCAGATTGGGTGCTGCCGGCAGATTTCGGACAGAGCTTTGATTTGCTGTACATTCAGCCGCAGACTGACCTTGATCGCGGGCCGAAGCAGCTGTTAGTTGAGGTCAGCGGTGAAGGCTGGAACGATCGCAAGGAGCTGAGCTTTGACTATGAGCCGGCGGCGGCAGCAGCGGTAGCTGCGGAACCGACGCAGGGGAAGAAGCTGGACCGCAGCAAGTTCAATTGGTATATCCAGAGTGTGACGCTGCCGGTAGATAATTTGGGCAACAAGGACGACCGCGCGGCAGAAGGCGTGGTTTTTATCCGCGATACTACGCTCGAAGGCTTCCGTAACCGCATGACGGGCGACGGTGCGACGAACTGGTCGGCAGTGTTTAACCATCCTGCGACTTTTCTGGTGCTGGATATGCGCAATCCGCAGCGCGATGTGCGCCTGCTGAAATTTAAGGCGGAGCTGATTGATAAAAAGACAGGTAAGGTTATGCCCGGTCTTTGTACCGCCGGCAAAAACAATGAGGATTCCGAGCATGGCTGGGCCGGTAATACAGGCAGCGTCAACGAAACTACGGCGCTGATTTCGCTGGACGGCAAGAAAACTCAGGCCTTTATCATTCCGTTATACGTAGATTATTTTACAGTGTTGGAGGGTGATTACAGCCTGCGTGTGACCGTAAGCGGCAACGGGCAGGAGAAGGTGCAGGAGGTACCGCTGACAATCGCTAAGAAGCATAATCTGGGACTTTTGGCAGTAGGCTTTTCCTTTATCTGCCTGCTGGCTGTGCTGGCCTTTAGCTACAAGCTGAAGGGCTGCATTTACCGCATCGGTGCGCGTGGTGCTATTACGGTGGCACTCTTTGCGGCGCTGGCCTTTGGCGGTATCACGCTGCCGACAACGCTTATCGGTGATTTGCTGCATGTATTCTTAGGTCCTTTCTCCGGCTTGGTGACGGGTATTTTAAGCGGCATGCTGCTGTATTTGCTGGTAGTGGCGCTACTGGTGCTCTTCCGTGCGCCGGGCGTACTGACGCTGATGTATTTTGTCAAATATATGCTTGCCGGTCTGATGTTCGGACATTTTACGCCGTTAGGACTTTTGAGCATGTGTGTAAACGTAGCGATTTTGGAAACGCTGCTGTATCTTTCCGGCTTCTACCGCAGGCAGGAGCTGGGCAAGGGCTATATGCTGTTTATCTGCCTGCTGATGGGCGTGGGCGATGCGCTTGTCACCTTCGTCAACATGGAGCAGATGATGTTCTTCTACCGTCTGTATTACGCAGACTGGTATCTGGCGCTGTATATGCTGGTCAACGGCCTTGTGTACAGCAGCATCGGCGCCTGGCTAGGTGCTAAGACGGGCAGCAAGCTGCAGCAGGTTATGGGGGAATAGAGATGCTGAAAATAGACAATTTATCTTATCGCTATCCCTCTAGGAAGCAGTTTACTTTAAAGAATATCAACCTGACGCTGGCGGACGGTGAAATGCTGCTTTTGGCAGGTCGCAGCGGCTGTGGCAAGTCGACGCTAATTAAAGCAATCAGCGGCCTTTTGGGCAGCGAGGAGCGCGGCGAGCTGCAGGGAGCAATTTACCTGCAGGGTGAGGATATCAGCAAATGGCCGCCGGAAAAAACAGGTCAGCTTGTAGGCACTGTGTACCAGTCGCCTGATGACCAGCTATTTGCGATGACGGTGGCGGATGAAGTGGGCTTTGCATTGGAAAATCAGGGCGAGGAGCCGGAGATTATTGCGCGCAAGGTGAGCGAAACGCTGGAGCTGGTAGGCTTGGGCGGCTTTGAGGATTACAGCATCCACAAGCTGAGCGGTGGCCAGAGGCAGCGCTTGGCGTTGGCTTCGATTCTTGTTACTAGGCCGGGACTTTTGATTTTAGACGAGCCTGTCAGCCAGATGAATCCGCAGGGCGTACAGAGCTTTATGCAGCTTTTGGTGCGCCTCAACCGCGAGGCAGGCATTGCTATTTTGATGATTGAGCATCGTGTAAACGAGCTTTGCAAATATTTTTCGCGTCTGGCAGTAATGCAGGACGGACGTATTGTTTATGACGGTCTGGTTAAAGATGCCTGGAAGGCGATGACAGGACGCACTGATTTGGGCTTGCGTGAACCGCAGACAGTAAAGCTGTGCCGCGCATTGCAGCTGTCGGAGCTGACGACAGACCAGGAAAAAATAGTGCAGATGCTGCATAGCGAATGCGAGCCTGCAGCAGCTGCTGCGCAGGCACAGCCTGCAGGGCAGCAGCAGCCTCTTCTCGAAGCGCGCGATTTGTATTACACCTATCCCGGCAGTAAGGAGCCAACGCTGAAGAAGCTGCAGTTCACGCTTTATCAGGGGCAGATTACAGCTATTATGGGCTTCAATGGTGCAGGCAAAAGCACGCTGATGAACCTTTTGGGCGGACTGACGCAGACGCAGCAGGGAAGCATGCTACTGGAAGGAAAACCGGTCGACAAGCAGTTGGGCAAAATCGGCTATCTGCGGCAGGAGCCTGACCTGATGCTGCTGGCGGATACGGTGCGCGAGGAGCTGTGCTGGAAGAACAACACGATTACGCAGCAGGAGCTACAGCTGCTTCTGAAGCATATGAATCTGGAGGAATATGCCGATGATTTTCCGTTGGCATTGAGCAAGGGACAGCGCCTGCGCGTTGTTTTGGGCGCTATGCTGGCGAAGAAGCCGGCACTGTTGCTTTTGGACGAGCCTACGACAGGACAGGATGAACAGAGTCTGGCGGAAATCCGCCGTCTGCTTTTGGCTTATAAGGAGCAGGGGGGCAGTATTTTCATCTGTACGCATGATATGGAGCTGGCGGCACAGGTGGCCGACCGTGTAATTGTTTTGTGTGCGGGGCAGATTATTGCCGACGGCACGACAGAAGAGGTTTTGAGCAATAAGGAGCTGGTGGAGGCCGGCGGTCTTACACCGTCAGCGCTGCTGCCGGTGTGCGAGCAGGCGGGTCTTCCTTCCTGCATCACGGTAGAGGGGGTGAAGCGCTATGTCCGTAAGACAGCTGTGGGAAGGCACTGATGCAGCAGGATGGGCACAGAAGCTCAACGGGCGTACTAAGCTGCTGTTCCTCTTCCTCTTTGCAATATTGATGATTACCGTGGATAATCCGCGGACGCTCTTTATTTTATTTACGTTTACCTTAATACTGCATCTGGCAGCGAAAACCTCTATCTACAAATGGAAGGTGATGGCGATTCTGCTGCTCCTGGGCTTGTGGGGTTCAATGTTCAGCCAAGCGCTGTTTTTTGCGCAGACGCCGCGTACACCGCTTTTCGTGCTGATTGCTCCGGAGGCAGGCTTCATCGGCCAGCTTACGGGCGGACTTTTCATCTATCGCGAGGGCATTCTGTACGGTGCGGTTCAGGGCTTGCGCAGTGCAAGCATGCTGGCACTGGGACTTTTGGTCTGCTGGACGAGTGATCCGCGACAGCTGCTGCAGGCATTGCTGGCCTGGAGACTGCCGCCGCAGATGGCGTTCATGCTGGTGACGGCAATTCGCTTTTTGCCGGTGTTGGCGGCCGAAACAGGCGAGGTTATCACAGCGCTGCAGCTGCGCAGCGACAGCCAGAGCGGACGCACTGCCGTTCTGCGTCATTTGCCGTATATCGCCAAGCCACTTTTGGCGCGCTGCCTGAGGCGTGCGCAGACGCTTGCGCTTTCGGTTGTGAGCCGCGGCTTTTTCGCAGGCGGCGCTGCAAAGCGACGCCAACAGTGGGATGCACGCGAAAAGGCAAGCTGCCTGCTGCTGTTTGCAGTAGTGGTAGCAGTTGTTGGCAGTAAAATTATTTACCTGCTGTCGGAGCAGGGCTTCTACTTTGGCGTATTCCGCCAAATCTATGATTGGACGGTGCTGTATCTATGAATAAGCTTAAAGGCTGGCTGGCACTTGTGCTGCTGCTGCTTTCCTGGTGCGCACTGTACTGGATTACCGGCAGCAGAACGCCATGGAACCAGTTTCATGTTAATAACGACGGCTCTGGTGTGAGTGTCTATCTGGGTGATATCCCGACGCAAAATTATGATCGTATGGGCTTTACGAAGGCGGTGGTGCGCTACGCCGCTGAAGAAGAAGGCTGGATTGTCGGAACGGAACGCGGTGAGCTCTTCCTCTTCGACAACGAGGGACGCCAGAAATGGAAGCGCTCCCTGGGCGTCGGCAAGCTGATTGCACTGTGCCTGACGCCTAACGGCAAGCTGGCGATAGTAGGCGAGCAGAGCGCGGAGGGCAGGCTTTACGCCGTTGATGTGCACACAGGCGATATCCGCTGGCAGTACAAGAGTGCTGATTTCGTCGGCTCCGATGCTTCGCAGCGTTCCTATCCTTCAGTGGTGCATATTGCAGTCGATAAGGAAAACAACGTCTATGCCAACGCTTACCGCTTTTTGATGCGCAAGGACGGCAGCAGAGGCTATAATGCCAAAATGCTGGCGGTTAACGAGGAGGGCAGGCTGCTGTGGCAGTTTCCCAAGAATGAGGTTATCGACAGCTGGATAAACTGGTGCGATGTCAATGATAACAACGGCAGAGCTGTATTTTCTACTTCGGCCTACGATTTCCGCGAGGACATGAAGTATAAGGATACAATGTATTTCCTCGATAAAAGGACAGGCGAGCTGCTCAATTCGACGCATGTACCGCCGATTCCGCCCTTTGATAACACAGTTATGCGCGGCAGCCCCAACTACAGTGCGGACGGCAAATATCTGGCAGCAGGAGCCAGTGACGGACGCGGCATCTTGTTTGATGAGGCAGGCAAAATCCTGTGGACACGTTTCATTTCCAAGCCGCAGCAGGTTGACGGCGCTTATGTCAATGCCAGCGGCCGTGACGGCTTTGTAACACCCTACGGCGTACTCTTTACCACGATTAACACCTTTAACCGTGAAAATTGGCAGTTGCCGACGCCTGTAGAGCATCCGAGCAATAACAGTATTTTTGTATTCAACACAGATGGTACCTTCCGCTATCAGTATATGGCAGATGGTACGATGGAGGAAATAGCCTTCGCCGGCAGGCTGGCGGCCTGCGCAGTGGGGCGCAACGTGCGCACACATAATTACAAGGCGCACGGAGCACTGGTGCTGGACCTGAAAACAGGCAAAAGGTACAGCTATTTCCCGACCGAAGGACCTTGCCAGGCAATTGGCATATCGCCGGATGGCAAGTGGTTAGCAGGCGTGGAAGCGCCGGCACTGACTCCCGATGGAAAGATTATCGGTGCTTACCGTTTACATATCTGGAAAAATAACGCAGGAGGAGCAAAGTAAATGTTGCAAAAAATAATTCATTATTATAAGCCCTATAAGCTGATTTTGCTTTTGGTGCTGATAGGCTCGTGCTTCTCGGCCTTGCTGGAGCTGGTCTTTCCTTATATTGTAAGGCAGATGCTCAACGTTGAAATTCCACAGAAGAATCTTGACGAGCTGCTTTACTGGGCTGGGATACTTTTAGCCTTATATGTTGTAAACTTCGGTCTGCTTTTTTCTATCAACTATTATGGTCATGTGATGAGCTCCGGCATTGAGAACGATATGCGTCGCGATTTGTTCGGACATATGGAAAAAATGTCCTTCCGCTTTTTTGATAATGCCCGTACAGGACAGCTGCTGTCGCGCATTACAAGCGATATCGTGGAAATCAGCGAGCTGACATTTAAAGGACCTAATGACCTTCTTGTCTGCACTATCAGTATGCTGGGTACTATTTTCATGATGCTGTATCTGAATCCGTATCTTGGCTCTATTATCGGTGCTATGCTGATTATTAAGGCGGTGCATTCTGTTTTCGTCAACAGAAAGATGAAGCGTGCCTTCCGCCGCAGTCGTGAAAAATCCGGTGAGGTTTCCGCGCAGGCAGAGGAGGCTCTGAGCGGTATCCGCCTGGTAAAGGCCTTTGCTAATGAACAGCTGGAGCTGGAGCGCTTTATGCGCAAGAGTAATGAGCTTTTGCGTGTGCGTACCGAATCATTTGCGATACTTTCATATTTTTCGGGAACTATTACCTTTTTTACCAACGCAACCAATCTGGTAGTTTTGGTTTGCGGTGGTATGATGGTTGCCAATGACCAACTGGCGCTCAGCGATTTTGTTGCCTTCTTCCTTTATGTTAATATCTTTATGAAGCCTGTTTTCCGTCTGCTGATGTTTACGGAAATGTACCAGCGTGGTATGGCCGGTTACAACCGCTTCAATGAGATGATGCAGCATGAGGTGGAGATTGACGATGTGCCTGATGCGATTGCTACAGGTGAGATTAAGGGCCGCATTACCTTTGAGAATGTAACCTTTGGTTATCTGCAGGATAAGCCGGTACTGAAGCATTTTGATCTGGACATCGCTCCCGGTGAAAAGGTTGCGTTTGTGGGTGCTACGGGTGCAGGCAAAACGACGCTGGCAAGCCTGCTGCTGCGCTTTTACGAGCCGACGCAAGGCAGAGTGCTGCTTGACGGCGTGGACATCAGAAAATATAAGCAAAGCTATTTGCGTAACCATGTCGGTCTGGTGCAGCAGGATGTTTTCCTCTTCAGCGATTCTGTAAACTTTAATATTGCGTATGGCAAGATTAAGGCGAGCGAGCAGGAGATTAAGCAGGCTGCTAAGCTGGCGGCTGCTGATGACTTTATCAGCACGCTGCCTGAGGGTTACGAAACCAAGGTGGGCGAGCGAGGCGTGAAGCTGAGCGGCGGTCAGAAGCAGCGTATTGCGATTGCCCGTGCCTTCCTGAAGAATCCGCCGGTAATGGTGTTTGACGAGGCGACCAGTGCGCTGGATACCAAGACTGAAAAGCAGATTCAGAAGTCACTGGACAAGCTGGCTGAAAGCCGCACTACGCTGATTATCGCACACCGTCTGTCGACGATTATCAACGCTGACAGAATTGTGGTGCTGCATAACGGTGAAATTGCGGAAATCGGCACACACAAGGAGCTTATGGCTTTGGATGGCATTTATAAGCGCTTGTATGAGCTGGATGAGCAGGATTAAGCTTAAAAATTAAATTTAAGCAGACGGAGCAGTTAAATTGCCTTTCGGGCAGATAATTGCTCCGTTTTTTATGCTATGTATACACTTGCGGAGCTTTGCGCTTATTGACATTCACAGGCAAAAATTATATAATTTTTTTATATGCAATCTTTGTTTACTGCGGTAATTTCCGCAGTAATGCAGTATTATTTTTCGAAGGAGCGAATGAACTACTATGAAATACATGACTGGTAACGAAATCCGCGAAAAGTTTTTGAAATTTTTCCAAGATAGAGGCCACCTTATGCTTCCGAGTGCTTCCCTGATTCCTCAGGATGACCCGACTCTGCTGATTATTGGTGCTGGCATGGCACCCTTTAAGCCGTTTTTCACCGGCAAAATGAAACCGCCTGCTACCCGTATCACCACCTGCCAAAAATGTGTGCGTACCGGTGATATTGAAAACGTTGGCCGCACTGCGCGCCACCATACCTATTTTGAAATGCTGGGCAACTTCTCCTTTGGCGATTACTTCAAAAAAGAGGTTATTCCCTGGAGCTGGGAGTTCCTGACCGAGGAGCTTGGCCTGCCTGCTGATAAGCTGTACATCACCATCCACACTGAGGATGATGAAGCTTTTGATATCTGGCACAATGTTGTAGGTGTTCCTGAAGACCACATTGTACGCCTGGCAGATAACTGGTGGGAGATTGGCAGCGGTCCGTGCGGTCCTGACTCCGAAATCCACATCGACCTCGGCCCTGAACGCGGCTGCGGCAAACCGACCTGCGGCCCCGGCTGTGACTGCGACCGTTTCCTGGAAATCTGGAACTTGGTATTCACCCAGTTCAACCAGATGCCTGATGGCACCTATCCGCCGCTGAAGAACAAGAACATTGATACCGGCGCAGGTCTGGAGCGTCTGGCAAGTGTTGTTCAAGGCAAGCCGTCCAACTTTGAAACTGACCTGATTTTCCCGATTATTGAATATGCAGCTAAAATTGCTAATGTTGAATATGGCAAGGACAAGGCTACCGACGTTTCCCTGAAGGTTATCGCTGACCATGTACGCAGCATGACCTTTATGATCGGTGATGGCATTCTGCCGTCCAACGAAGGCCGTGGCTATGTGTTGCGCCGCATCCTGCGTCGTGCTATCCGTCACGCTCGTCTGCTGGGCATCAACGAGATGTTCCTGACCGGTGCTGTTGACGTTGTTATCGGCATGTTCGGTCACGCTTACCCCAACCTGGTGGAGAAGGCTGACTTCATCAAAAAGGTTGTGGAAATGGAAGAAACCAGCTTCCTGCGCACTCTGAAACAGGGCTGCGAGCTGCTGAATGATGAGATTGAAAAGCTGAAGGCTGAAAACAAAACCGTTCTCGACGGTGCAACTGCCTTCAAGCTGAACGATACCTTTGGTTTCCCCTGGGAACTGACTGAAGAAATCCTGGAAGAAGCAGGCATGACTATGGATAAAGAAGGCTTTGACGCTGCGCTGGAGGTTCAGCGTAAAATGGCGCGTGAAGCACGTAACGATAAAGAAGGCCGTCCGGTTGTTTATAACACCAGCGGCATCAATGTTGCTGAGCTGAAGGTTGACGAGGCTGCAACCGAAGCTAAGATTGTGAAGATGTATCCTGCGCATGATGCACAGCCGATTGAAAACGCTGCTGACGGCACTGATGTTGCTGTTATCTGCGACGTTACCGCTTTCCATGCTGAGGGCGGCGGCCAGCTGGGCGATATCGGTACTATTACCGCTCCTACCGGCGTGATTGCTGTAAATGTTACCAAAAAGCTGCCTGACGGCGCTGTTATTATGATCGGTTCCGTAACCGAAGGCACTGTTGCTGTAGGTGACGCTGTTACCTTTGCTGTAGACAAGGCACGCAAGATGGATATCGCGCGTAACCATACCGCAACCCATCTGCTGCATGCTGCTCTGAAACAGGTTCTGGGTGCTCATGTTAACCAGGCCGGCAGCTATGTCGGTCCGGACCGTCTGCGCTTTGACTTCTCCCACTTCTCTCAGGTTACTGCTGAGGAGCTGAAGGAAGTAGAGGCTATTGTCAACGAGCAGGTTCTGGCTGGCAAATCTGTTAATATTGAAGAGCTGCCGATTGAGGAAGCTAAGAAGAAGGGTGCTACTGCTCTCTTCGGTGAAAAATACGGCAATATTGTTCGCGTTGTTACCGTTCCGGACTTCTCCATGGAATTCTGCGGCGGCAGCCATGTAAGCAATACCGCACAAATCGGTATGTTCAAAATCGTTAGCGAAGGCTCCAGCGGTGCAGGCGTGCGCCGTATTGAGGCTGTTACCGGTCATGGTGCTGTGGCTCATGTAAATGCTACCGAGGAAATGGTGAACGGTCTGGCTGCTGAGCTGAAATGCCGCTCCTGCGACGTTCCGACTCGTCTGGAGGCTCTGCAATGCGAGCTGAAGGCAGCACAGAAGAAGGCTGAAGAGCTGGCTGCAGAAATCGCTAAGGCTCAGGTAAGCAATGTTGCTGACCAGATTAAGGATGCTAACGGCGTTCCTGTTCTGGTGCAGAAAGTTAATGCTGACAGCGTTGACGCTCTGCGTAATCTGGGCGACCAGATGCGCGATAAGGTTGGCGGCGTTGTTGTGTTGGCTGCTGTTATGGGCGAGAAGGTAAGCATTCTGACCATGGCTACTAAAGATGCTGTTGCTAAGGGCGTTCATGCGGGCAACATTGTTAAGGCTGTTGCTAAGCTGTGCGGCGGTGGCGGCGGCGGTCGTCCTGATATGGCACAGGCTGGTGCTAAGGACGTTGCTAAGGTTGATGAGGCTCTGGCTGCTGCATTTGATATCGTTGCTGCTATGGTGAAATAATTACTTCGTTTAGCAGACGTTGAATTAAATATTACCTAAAAATAAAACTGACGAGGCAAATTTTGCTTCGTCAGTTTTTGTATCTCTGTAATAGTGCTTTCAGCCGGTTTGATTGAAGTTGTAAAGATCGCTTGCCGAGGAGCATTTTTTTTGTTAAGCGTTATTGAAACACTGCTGAATTTTTCACTATGTATTTTTTGACAAAGAGTCCGAATCGTGATAAATTCATATTAGCAGGAGTTTTTATTTTGAGCGGAGGCTATGTCTCCCTATGTGTATATGTTATGAAGGAGGTTTTTCTTATGGCAGAAGATTTTGTTGGTGTAAGCGGTTCTCTTAATGAAAGTTTTGTCGGGGCAGCCAATGATAAGCTGTTCGAGGTTCCTTTTGAAGCGCTGGAAGTGCGCATGGCTAAGGAAAAGCCGCAGGTTATGCCGGGGCTGACGGCTTTGAAGAAGGCGATGTCTGAGCCTGCGTTTGCGCGTCTTATTAGCCCGCTGCTGAATATTAACCTGGGCGAGGATGCGTTGCTGCTGGTTGCCGGTGACGAAAGAGTACGCACGGAGCTGATCGGTAAGTATCTGCCGGTGCTGAAGGCGGCGTTTAATGTCAGCAATGTGCGTGTTGTCGGTGGCGCGCGTAATGGGCTGGATGCTTATTGAGGGTGTTGGGGTGGATGCCCGTGCCTTTGTAGTGTGAATTAATAAAGAACGTCGTGAGGCTATGGGCTTGATGTGTGCCCCCGATACCAGATGCATGGTATTGGGGGTATTTTTTGTTATGCAGCCAGCAGTATAAAAAAGGCGTGTAGAATTATATCGACAGAGGAAATGGTCGCAGGCGCTAAAAGATGTTATAATATAGGAAGAAGCAAAGAAAGGGGAATTCTTATGCAACAGACAAGACTGCCGCTTCCTGTCGGCACTACTGACTTCAAAAGAATCTGCCAGGAAAATTATTATGTCGACAAGACGTTGCTTATAAAGGACCTGCTTGATGAAAAGGTGAGCAACATTCTTTTTACGCGTCCGAGGCGTTTTGGCAAGACCTTGAACATGGATATGCTCCGTACTTTCTTTGAGAAAACAGACGCAGATACCAGCAGATATTTCAAGGATAAAGCAATCTGGCAGCAGGGCGAAAGCTATAGGCAGCAGCAAGGGCAATATCCTGTTATCTTTTTGTCGCTGAAGGATATAAAGGCGCAGGATTGGGAAACAGCATATGAACTGTTGAAAATGATTATCAGCTCCGAGTATTCAAGACACATGGAATTGCAGCCTGGTAATGAGATATCTCAACAAGACAAGGATTTTTACGAAAAAATAGTCAATAAAAATGCTAATAAAGCAGATTATATGCTCAGCCTGCAGATTCTCAGCAGAATGCTTTATCAGTATTACAAAAAGGCTCCTGTGATAATCATTGACGAGTACGATACTCCTATCCAGGAAGGCTTCGTCAATAATTACTATAATGAAGCTATTAGGTTTATCAGAAATTTCTTTTCGGCTGCCTTGAAGGATAATCCATATATAACTATGAGCCTTATGACGGGTATCCTGCGTGTCGCTAAAGAAAGTATCTTCAGCGGGTTGAATAATATCCGCGTTGATTCTGTACTTGATGATACTTTTAGTGGTTATTTTGGATTCACTGAGGGTGAGGTCAAGACTATAACGCAGTATTATAATGTAACTGAAAAGCTGGCAGAAATCAAAAGCTGGTATGATGGCTATAGGTTCGGCAGCACTGAAATCTATAATCCGTGGTCGGTGATTAATTATATAACGAGCAGCTGCAAGGCTATCCCGTATTGGAGCCAGACTTCGGAGAATACTATTATTCATGAAATACTGAAGAAGTACAATGAAGCAACTTACAGGAATCTTCATGAATTGCTTAAAGAAAATGGGCAGGTAAGCTCTGTAATTAAAACGAATATAATTTATCCTGAACTTAAGGGGCCTCAGACAGATATTCTTGGTTTTCTTCTGATGACAGGTTACCTGAAGGCAACGGAAATGACTCTTAACGAAGACGGTGAGCATTTATGTCGACTTAATATTCCCAATAAGGAGATACGCACGATCTATCGTAAGGAAATTATTAGTTTGCTGATAGCGGAAGTCGGTGATATGACGGTAACGGATTTAAGAGACGCTTTATTAAATAAGGATAGTGCTGTCATCAAAGAGACGCTTGGAAGATTTATGATGCAGACAATCAGCTATTATGACGGGCTTAGGGAAAGCTATTATCATGGTCTGATGCTGGGACTTATAACTATCTTTGAATATACTCACTTTATCCGCTCCAATAGAGAAAGTGGAACTGGCAGATATGATATTCAGCTTATTCCTAAAAACGCAGGTATGCCAGGGATTATTATTGAAATAAAAGCTGGTGAGGCAAAGGACGATGATTGTGCTTTAAGCAAGCTGGCGCAGGTTGCGTTCGAGCAGATTGAAGAAAAGAAGTATGATACTGAGTTGCGTTCATTGGGCGTAAGTGTTATACACAAATACGGTATTGCATTTGCTAATAAGAGGGTTGAGTTGAAGACGAATTAGATATTTTTTTACAGCAAAAAGCCGCCTGCAAAGGCGGCTTTTGGTGTATAGGCTTGCCTGCCCCTTGGGGAAGGTGTCGAGCGAAGCGAGGCGGAAGGGGGAAGCGTGTGGCGTCGTAATTGATATATCGCGTTGCAACCCTTCCGTCTGCTCGCAAAGCTCGCAGCCACCTTCCCTTTCAGGGAAGATATGTAGGCAGGTTTTAGAACCATAATTTATTTATTTTCATAGAATCCATTAGAGCTTAAGGTTCTCCATGTAGCGTACATTGTTTCATAGTTATCTTTTATGAATTTTTGGATAGAAGTGATTTCTCTATCCTTTAATCTGCCTCGTACTGTTAATTTGGAACTACCATCGCTACGAACAAAGAATTTTGCAGAACCTGGTTCTGTAAGTTCTTCGTTGCTGGCATGTACATGCATACATTCTACTACGCAGTGAGCAGTAAAGTATAAGTAATAACCACAAATTTTAAATGGAAAGTATTTAGGCATTCAGACTCTCCTTTAATAAATCTTTGTTGCGATTATAATACTTCATGACAATATTATCTTCTTCATCGCTCATTACAGATTCCACGAGTTCATCGTTTTGAATAACAGCTGTTTTGGTTATATTGCTTAAGTCGGTGATTTCTATATAATTATCTTGAACCTTATAGGCATATCCAGCAACAATCATATCTGCCTGGTCAGCAATTTCCTGAACCTTCATAACACCTTAACCTCCTTAATGTTATCAAATATATCTTTTGGCAGTCTTAAGCGTTTGGCAATATAACGCAAATCAATGTATTCTTCTATAGGAGTATCTAACGTAGAATATTTTGCCATGCATTCGATATAGCCGTTGTTCCATTTCGTAATAGAAGTATATTTTTGCAAAAACGGGGAGGTTTTAAATTTTATTTGCAAATCGCCAATTTTAAAAATGCTGAATTTATCTGTGTTTGTTAAAATTCCAATCATATAAGATTCCTCCTTTCGTTTTTTACTTGATTAAAACATAAAAATGAATTAGGTTACTTTGAAGAAAATCTCTTCTTTCAAGTGCATTATACTTCACTGGCATAGTAAAAGCAAGTGAATTTATATAGAAGTAAAAGTAGTTGGAATATATATTATCTTAGTATTAAATGCAGTACTTAATATACACTAAAACGTGAAAACACCGACGTCTGCCGTACCAGGGGTACGGCGGATGCCAGTGTTTTTTGTTGGGCGGAAGGTGGAAGCGTGTGGCGTCGCAATTGATATATCGCGTTGCAACGAAAAATTTTCCCGCGAATCGCTTACTGAGTTATATGTTTGATGCTAAATATGAAGAAGCGATTTGCGGACGGTAATTTCGTGTGGAACCAGGACGAAGTGCCGCAAAACTCGCGCTATGCTAAGAGATTTTGCTATAGTAGTAAGCTTATCGCTCAAACAGTTGCGACACTTCTATGGTTCCAGACACTCATTCCCTAAAATTTTTATGTTTTCACTGCGATATAATAATTGCTCGGCACCTCTCCCCAAGGAGAGGCTCTTGGTGTAGGGCTCATGCGAGAGGTTATCTACTGCAGCAAGCATTATTAGAGGCTCTCCTTGGGGAGAGCTGGCGCCCGAAGGGCGACTGAGAGGGGACTGCAGTCTGTAGGCATATGAAATAAGTTGTATTGATGGTAAGCTGAGCTATAAAGAAGCATGCAATATGTAGAAATGCAAATAGCGAAAGGTTAGCGAAACCCCTCTCCGCCTCGACAAGCTCGGCACCCGCCCCAGGGCGCTTTCTCTTGCCCTATGGGCAATTCACCTTGTCTCCCCGAGGAGAGGCTCTTAGTGTAGGGCTCATGCAATCAGCATTGCGCCGTGAGGCGGAAGAGGGAAGCGAGGGCATCCCATGCGCCTCAGCGAACCGACGATGGATTTCAGCATTATCTTACAAAAATCTAACCTGTATTTTAGAACATTTTTGATTTAATCCGCTATATTATATATGTATACTGCTGGTACTGAATGCATTAAATAAAAAATATATCATATGAAGTTTACTTTAAGAAATACAAGGCGCAATAGTGCGTTGTGTGATGTATACAGTAAAAAATCTTATTTGGACTGATTGACTGTAAATCTTAAAAGTAGTTCAATATTCTTGAATATAACTGAGTTTGATTCTTCTTATTTTTGTACATTAGTATTACGAAAAATAAAATCAGGCTCTAGTATAAACAAAGGTAAGATTTCTCTTGATTGATATTCACTCTCATATCATTTCCGGAATAGATGACGGCAGCAAGGACGAGGCAATGAGCCTGAAAATGTTGCAGAAGGCTGTGGCTTCCGGTACGACTTCCATTTTTGCAACGTCGCATTTGCTACAGGCTGCACAAAATCCTGCATGGCAGGATTTTTTAGTTGGTGCAGAAAGGCTGCGCCAGCTGGCGGGTGAGCACAATTTACCGCTGGCGATTTATTCCGGCTGTGAAGTGTTTATGGATTGGGATTTGCTGGATGTTGTCGCTGAGAATGGCAGTTTTTGCCTGAACGGTGAAAATCTTGCTGCAGCGCAGACCAGTTATATCCTGGTGGAGTTACCTATGTATTTCATACCGAATTATGCTGATGATTTTTGGTATGAGCTGCGGTTGAAGGGGGTTGTGCCGATTTTAGCACATCCGGAGCGTTATACTGAGTTAATGGCGAAGCCGGACCTGCTGTTGCGTTGGCGACGTGAGGGCTTGCTGCTGCAATGCAATATTGGCAGCTTTGCAGGGAGCTTTGGCGCGCAGGCCGAGCAGGCAGCGAAGCTGCTTTTGGCGAACGGCTTGGTTGATTTTGTGGGCAGTGATGCGCACAGGGACAGTGGGCGCGATACGGATATGCGCGCCGGTGCTGCTGTAATTAGGGAGCTGGCCGGTGAGGCTGTGCTGCAGCAGCTGACACAGATTAATCCGCAGAGGATTATTGATGGCACTTCTTTGAAGGTTAAGGCACCGCAGCAGTTAATTGCAAAGGAAAAGAAATCTAAGTGGTGGAGCAGGTTATTTAAATAATAAATATACCGTTTTTTTTGTTTAAAAATTTTTATTAAGGAGTATAAAATGAAAAAGTCATTAGTAGTATTGGCATTGGCGCTGGCTTTAGGGACAGGCAGCGCTGCACAGGCGCAGGTGCAGGATTATGTGATGTGCCCGGGCGATGTGCTGCAGGTTGTGGTATATGGTCATGAGGATTTGAGTACACTGGCGGGTAATACGCAGAATTCGCCGTATGTGGTGCGCCCCGACGGCAAGGTGTCCTTCCCGCTGATTGGCGATGTGGATGTTACGGGCAAGACAGTGACGCAGTTCCGTGAGGAGCTGGTGAGCCGCTTCGGTTATTACCTGGTGAAGCCGCAGATCAGTGTGAATGTGGTGAAGCTGGGTACTACGCGTGTGTACGTGCTGGGCGAGGTTAAGCGCCCAGGCCTGTTTGAGCTGGAAAAGAGCCACCGCGTGCTAGATGCATTGGCTAAGGCGGAGGGCTTTACCGAAAAATCTGCCAAGAGGAATGTCTTTTTGGTGCGTGCCGGTTCTACCGAGGTGCAGCAGCTGAACATCAACAATTATCTGAGGAAGGCTGACCAAAGCGCGAACCTGGAGTTGCATGAGGGCGACTGCCTGTATCTGACCAGCAACCATAAGGTTATCTTCAGCAAGGATATTATGCCGTTCCTGACCGGTGCATATTACATCAACGAAATTAGAAACGATGATTGAGGAGAATAGATGTGAGTAAGGATTTACATAACGACGAAGAGATTACTATAGACCTGCTGGAAATAGCCAATATTTTGAAGCGCAATGCAGGCAATATCGCCCGCGTTACCGGTATTTTTGTGGTGGCAGCAGGCGTATACCTGGCTACAGCAACGCCGGTATACGAATCGCAGGCTTTGCTGCGTGTTAAGCAGCCTAAGGGCATTGGCACCAGCCTTTTGGAATCCATGCCGATGGGCAATGCAATGGCCAACACCCAGCTGATGAACACCTATGCGGAGATTTTGAAGAGCCGCAGTGTTGTGGTGCCCGTAATCCAAAAGACGGAGCAGCCTAATAAAGAAGGCAAGTATCCTGCTTATGATGCTTATGTGAAGGGACGTATTACTACCGCGCCCTTTAAGGATACCGAAATCATGCAGCTGACGGTGCGTGCAAATACGCCGGAAAAGGCCCAGGAGGCTAATAAGCTGATTGTTGACGGCTTTTTGAAGCGTTTGACGGATCTTTCGCGTGACCAGCAGAAGGCTACCCGCGGCTTTTTGGAGGAGCGTGCTGTAGCTGCCAAAAATGAGCTGCAGACTGCGGAAGATAAGCTGACAGATTATAAGAAGAAAAATAATATTATTGCTCCCGATGATGCTGTGAAGCTGGCGAGCGAAAAGATGAGCATGGTGGATAAGCTGAGCGCGGAAAACAAGGTGGCGCTGGCTACTGCCAATGCGCGCCTGGCAGCGGCTAACGGCCAGCTGCAGGGCGAGGCTGTTTCCATTGCGGATAACAAAACGATTCAATCCTATAATGCGAAGCTGGCAGAGCTGGAAGGCGAGCGCATCAGCTATATGGATAAATATACTGAAAACCACCCGAAGGTGCAGCAGGTGAACCAGGAGATTGCCGGCCTGAAGGCTAAAATCCAGAACGAGATTAACAAGGTTGCCGCTTTGCAGGCTCCCAGTGATAACCCGGTACACCAGCAGCTGCTGGCCAGCAAGTTCAGCAGCGAGGCTGAAGCGAGCGTGGCACAAAGCAACCTGGCCAAGCTGGCGCAGATTGACGGCGAAAACAAGAACGGCTTAAAGGAGCTTTCTGATAAGGAGCAGCAGTTTGTCGGCCTGCTGCGTGATGTGACGGTGGCTAACGAGATTTACGTTATGCTGGCCAAACGCCTGGAGGAGGCCAAGGTTGCGGAAGCAAGCGTTGCTACCGAGGTGCAGGTGGTGGACAGCGGCACGCTGCCGGAAGCCCCTGTGAAGCCGCGTAAGGCGATGACACTGCTTTTGGCAGCACTGCTGGGCATTTTGGCAAGCAGTGGCTTTGTAGTGGTGCGCGAGCTGCTCAACAGAACAATCAAGACTGCCGATGATGTGGCACAATACCTGGATTTGCCGCTTTTGGGCAGTGTTCCTGATTTGGAGGATTTGCAGAAGAATATGCAGGAGAAGGCTAAAAAACCTGGCCTGGCTGTGAGAATGTGGAGGAAAATATGGAAGGCTTAAACCTGATTGCACATAATGATTTGAAGAACCCGGCGACGGAGGCATACCGTGTTATCCGCACCAGCATCCAGTTTGCGCAGGCCGGTAAGGAGCTGAAGACGCTGGCTGTTACCAGCTGCATGCCTAACGAGGGCAAGAGCATGACTGCTGCCAATTTGGCGGTGGTGCTGACGCAGGCAGGCAAGAGCGTGCTGCTTTTGGATTGCGATATGCGTAACCCGACTGTGCACAAGAATTTTGGCCTTTCCAATAAGCTGGGGCTTTCCAGCTGCATCAGCATGGGCACACCGCTGAGCGCTGCAGTGCAGGCTACGAAGGTGGATAACCTGTATGCGGTGACAAGCGGCGTGATTCCGCCGAACCCGAGCGAGCTGCTGGGCAGCGAGCGTATGCGGGAGCTGCTGCAGGAGGCCAGAGAGATTTATGATTATGTGCTGATTGACCTGCCGCCGGTGCTGCCGGTTGCGGATGCACTGGTTTTGGGTGCTGTGGTTGACGGCGTGGTGCTGGTTATTGACAGCGGCGAGGTGAAGGTTGACATGGCGCGCGATGTGAAGAAGCAGCTGCAGAATGCCGGTGCCAATATCCTGGGCGTTGTGCTGAACAAGGTGCGCAGTGAGCACCATGGCTATGGTTATGGCTATGGCTATTACTATTACTACGGAAGCAAGGAAGCTTCCAACGGGGAGGGAAAGTAAGCTAAACAGCTGAGCTGACTGATTTAAGTTGTTATGTTAATTGATGTGTTTTAAAGAAAGTGTTCGTGATGGATTCGTATGAGTATTAATGAAGTTAGCAAAAAATTAAATATAAGATGGCTGCTGATGGCTTACGACATCGCGATTTTCCTGCTGGTTGTGTTTTTTTATGGTCAGCGCTTACGGAATTCATCCAGAAGATATAACGGAGTTTCTGGAAACTGTTATTGCCACGCTTGCTTGTCTGCTGTTTTGCCGCATTATGGGTAATGTTTACCATATGGTAATCCGTTATGGCGGCGTAGGCGTATATATGCGCCTTTTTGCGACAGATTTGACAGCGCTGCTGTTTTACTTCCCGCTGAAGTATGTTTTGGGCCTGCGCAATGTTGAAAGCAAGACCTGGCTGATTGTTATTATGCTTAACCTGCTGGGTGCTGTGGGCATCCGCCTGATGTACCGCTATTGCTACCGTTATGGTGTGCGCAAGGACAAGAAGGGAGAATTCCTGCGCTGGCTGCTGGTGCTGTTTGCTGGTGAAACTGTTATCAAGGAGCGCCGCAATAAAAATAAGCGTATCCGTGTGGCGGTGCTGGGTGCAGGGCGTTTGGGCGCTGTGTTGGCGGATGAGCTGTTGAGCAATGACAGTGCTGCCTATGTGCCGGTTTGCTTTATCGACCAGGATGAGGAAAAGGTAGGACGCGAGATTATGGGCCTGCCAATTTACGCGGAAGGCGAAGATACCCTGGATGACCTTAAGGACATGGGCGTGCAGGAGATTGTTTTTGCTATTACCAATATTGTGAATACGAATAAGGAGATGCTGTTCAACTTCTATCGTAAGGCAGGCTACAAGGTTAAGGTTTATGACTTTTCCGTGGCTGATATTGCCAAGAGCGGCAAGCGTATGCTGCGTGAGTTTGATATTGATGAATTGCTGTTCCGCCAGCCTATTGTAGTAAACAATGAGTTTGTTGCTGATTATTATAAGGGCAAGGTTATTCTTGTTACCGGCGGCGGTGGCAGTATCGGCAGCGAGCTGTGCCGTCAGCTGGCGAAGATGCAGCCTAAGCAGATTGTGGCGCTGGATATTTATGAGAACGGCGTTTATGACCTGCAGCAGGAGCTGCGTTTGCGTTATGGCGATGAACTGGATTTTAAGGCAGAAATTGCCAATATCTGCTGCGAGCGTTCCATGCGCAGGATTATGGAGGAATACCATCCGCAGATTGTGGTGCATGCTGCAGCACATAAGCATGTGCCTTTGATGGAAAAGAACTGCATTGAGGCGGTGGAAAACAATGTTTTTGGTACGCTGAATGTGATTAAGCTGTGCGAGGAGTATGGTGCGCAGCGCTTTATGATGGTTTCTACAGATAAGGCGGTCAACCCCACGAACATTATGGGCGCGACAAAGCGTATGTGTGAGATTATCGCAAGGGCGCACAGTGCATCCGGCAGCAGTGTTGTGTTCAGTGATACGCGCTTTGGCAATGTGCTGGGCAGCGCAGGCAGTGTTATTCCGCTGTTCAAACGCCAGATAGCCAATGGCGGACCGATTACGCTGACTGACAAGCGCATTATCCGCTATTTTATGACGATTCCAGAGGCCAGCCAGCTGGTGCTGCACAGTGGTGCCATCGCCAAGAACGGCGAGCTGTTTGTGCTGGATATGGGCCAGCCGATTAAGATTTATGATCTGGCGGTGAATATGATTAAGCTTAGCGGGCTGGAGCCTTTCCGCGATATTGATATTATCGAGACAGGCCTGCGCCCCGGTGAAAAGCTTTATGAGGAGCTGCTGGTGAAGAGCGAAACGCTGCGCAAGACGGATAATGATTTAATCTTTATCGAGAAGGACGAGCCAATCAGCATGGAGGATTTGCAGGAGCGCTTAGATATTTTGCGTGAGGCTATCCGCTCCAACGATGATGAAACGGTGCGTGCTGCGATGCGCAGGGTTGTGCCGACGTACAAAACGCCGGAAGAGGTTAACTGCAAGGCTGCGCAGGCAGCGGAGATGCAGAATGCGAAGGTTGTAGAATAGAAAGAGGGGCATTTAAATGTTTGTAAGAAAAGCAGATTTTAAACCGTTTGACAAGAAGGTATGGCTGGCTACACCGACCATGCATGGTGAGGAGCTGAAGTATATTACCGAGGCTTATGAAACTAACTGGATGTCTACTGTAGGCGAAAATATCAACGAGGTTGAACGCATTGCAGCGCAAAAGGCTGGCGTAAAATACGCTGTAGCACTTGCTGCTTGCACTCCGGGCTTGCACCTGTGCGTTAAGCTGGCAGGTGAAAAGCTGTATGGCAAGCCTGCAATTAGCCACGGTGCGCTGGAGGGTAAGCGTGTTTTCTGCAGCGATATGACATTTGATGCTACATTGAATCCTGTTGTTTACGAAGGTGGTATTCCTGTTTTTATTGATACTGAACGTAAATCCTGGAATATGGATCCTGTGGCTTTGGAAAAGGCTTTTGAGATGTATCCCGAGGTTAAGCTGGTTATCAGTGCAGAGCTGTATGGCTTCAGCGGGGATATCAAGCGCATCAAGGAGATTTGCGAAGCGCATGGCGCACTGCTGATTGAGGATGCAGCGGAAGCTATGGGCGCAACCTGGGACGGTCAGCCCTGCGGTTCCTTTGGTGATTATTCCGCTATTTCTTATAATGGTAACAAGATTATTACCGGTTCTGCTGGTGGTTGCCTGCTGACTAATTCTTTAGAGGATGCAAATAAGGCACGCAAGTGGTCTACCCAGTCCCGTGAAAATGCTCCTTGGTATCAGCATGAGGAGGTTGGCTACAACTACCGCATGAGTAACGTTATTGCAGGCGTTGTACGTGGCCAGTATCCGCATCTGGAAGAGCATATTGCGCAGAAGAAGGCTGTTTATGAGCGCTATAAGGAAGGCCTGAAGGATTTGCCGGTGGAGATGAATCCGTTTGACGCTGAACGCTGCGAGCCTAACTACTGGCTGAGCGCACTGATTATTAAGCCGAAGGCTATGTGCAAGCAGGTACGTGGCGAGCAGGATGTGTGCTACGTTGCTGAGCATGGCAAGAGCTGCCCGACAGAGATTTTGGAGGCTATTGCAGGTATTAATGCAGAAGGCAGACCTATCTGGAAGCCTATGCATATGCAGCCCATGTATCGTATGCATGAGTTTATTACGGTTGATGGCAGCGGTAGATGCAGAACTAATGCATATATTGCCGGTGGTGTAGAGGATGTTGGCGCTGATATTTTCCAACGTGGCCTGTGCCTGCCGAGTGATAATAAGATGACGCCTGAGGAGCAGGAGAGAATTATTGAAGTGATTAAGGCTTGCTTTGAGTAAGGAGATTTTATGGAAGTACATGAAGTAAAGTTAGTCCTTGAAAAAGATGGCTGGCATATTTATCAAGACGGTATGCAAGTCTTAGGAGGATTCTTCGTACCTAAAGATAAAGTAATAGCGAAATTGGAAGCTAGACAAACAGCTAAGAAGTTATCGCCTTGCGAATTAATAGTTATTGATTACAGTGGCATGGAAGAGTCAAAAGAGCATTTTTGATTTCTAGATAAAGGAAAAGTATGTACAAAATATTTTTTAAACGTTGCTTTGATATAGTATCTTCTGGGATGGCACTTATCGTGCTGTCCCCAATTCTCTTATATACCGGTTATCTTGTAAAAACCAGACTTGGTTCACCGGTTCTGTTTACCCAGATTCGCCCAGGCAAGGATGGCAAGCTGTTTAGAATGTACAAGTTTCGTTCTATGACGGATGAGCGTGATGCTGAAGGCAATTTGCTGCCTGATGATGTGAGATTGACGGAATTTGGCAAAAAGCTGCGTGCAACTTCAGCTGATGAGCTGCCAGAGCTGATTAATATTTTTAAGGGGGATATGAGTGTAGTAGGCCCCAGACCGCAGCTTGTGCGCGACATGGTTTTCTTTACGAAAGAAGAGATGAAGCGCCAGAGTGTTTATCCTGGCCTTACAGGTTTAGCGCAGATTTGTGGAAGAAACAATATTACATGGAAAGAAAAATTTGCTTTTGACCTGCAATATATCAAGGATATCAGCTTTCTTGAGGATATGCGGATTATCTTCCGCACTGTATTCAAGGTTTCAGCGCAGGAGGATATCGCTACTGACGGTATGGAAACCGCCGAGGATTATGGCGATTGGCTGCTGAGAACTAGGCAGATTGAGAAAGAAGAATATGATAAGAAGCAGGCGGAAGCGAAGAAAATGTTGGATGAGTTTAAAGGGTAGATTATGAGTGACTTAGTTAGTATTATTAGTCCTAGTTACAACTGTGAAAAGTTTATCGGCAAAACAATTGATAGCGTTTTAGCTCAGACCTATGAGAATTGGGAGCTTATTATTGTTGACGATTGTTCTACAGATAACACTGATGCGGTTGTAGCAAAATACAATGATAAGCGTATCAAGTATTTAAAGAATGAAAAAAACAGCGGTGCTGCGGTTTCTCGCAATAGAGCTTTGCGTGAGGCTAAAGGTCGTTGGGTAGCTTTTTTAGATAGTGATGATTTATGGCTTCCGGAAAAGTTAGAAAAGCAAATACATTTTATGGAAAGTAATGGCTATCATTTTTCATATACCAATTATGAAGAAATTGATGAAGATGGTAACAAGCTGGATGTGAAAGTGACAGGTCCTAAAGTGATTTCTAAAACAGGCATGTTTAATTACTGTTGGCCAGGTTGCCTGACTGTGATGTATGATGCTAAAGCTTTTGGCTTGCTGCAAATAGCAGATATTAAGAAAAACAATGACTATGCTATGTGGCTTAAGATTTGCAGAAAGATGAACTGCTATTTGCTTGATGATTACTTGGCTGAATATCGCAGAGGTCGCAAGGGTTCAATAAGCACACATAGCTATTGGAAGCTTATAGAATGGCATTATAAGCTTTGGCATAATGCAGAAGGTATGGGGTGTATTAATAGTTGGATTAATACTTGTAGAAATTTAGTTTTTGGGTTATATAAAAAGAAAAGGTATGTAAAAAGATAGGAGAAGATGCTCAATGGAAAGAGATTCATTCTTGTATAAGGCTAGACGTAAAGGATAGGTGTTAGCTAATAAGTTATTCCCTGATGCTTTTATGTAGAAATTATAGTTTAAAATTGTTTTGAAGAACGATTTGTGATGAGCAATGTGCGCCAGTTGCGTTTTGGTATGCTTGTTGTAATATGTTGTATGGTTTGCTGAAGAAGAAAAATTACGAGAAGAGGGTATAGTGATGGATAGAAATTCTATTTTTTACAAAATCAGGAGAAAATTGCAAGTTTTAGCTCTTGATTTAACATCTAATGAATTTATGTCAAAGATATATTTTAAAATAGTCCTTGGATACGAATTGGATTTAGATAATCCGAAAAGTTTTAATCAGAAATTACAGTGGCTCAAATTAAAAAAATGGCCATACGATAAAAGAGCTATTCAATGCGCTGATAAATATTTAGTCAGAAACTACATAAAATCAATTGGCAAAAGTGAGATCTTGAATGAACTATATTATGCTTGGGACAGTGTCAAGGAAATTGATTGGGATGCATTACCAGAAAAATTTGTGTTAAAATGTAATCATGGTTGTGGATATAATATTCTCTGTAAAGATAAAAAGAAGCTTTCGAAAGAAGTAACGCTCAAACAATTGGATGAATGGATGAAGGAGGATTTCTCGAAGTTTAATGCTGAGCCTCACTATTCTAAAATTCCAAGAAAGATAATTTGTGAAAAATACTTAGAAGGTGAAGTCATTAATTACAATATATATGTGTTTAATGGTAAAGCAGTATTCTTCTCTGTTGCAGGTGGCTTAGGAGAGGGTATTGATGAACATTTAACTTATTATAATGTGGATGGCTCTCAAGCGGATTTTAAAAATAAAGCTTACCCAGCGAAAGCTGAAAAATTGTCTTCATTGTTACCAAATATGATATCTATGGCGGAATTTATTGCAAAGGGATTTCCAATGGTGAGGGTTGATTTATTTGATATAAAAGGCAAAATTGTTTTTTCCGAAATGACTTTTACTCCTGGAGGAGGATTAATACCATTTGATCCTTTAACAAGTGATTATGAATTAGGTGAAAAGTTAGATATAAAAGGAAAGTAGGGACTTAAAGATGCAAGTAAAACACAAGGATTTAAGCGTTTTTGTTGTTTGTGGTGGGACATCATCAGAGCGTGATATATCTATTAATAGTGGTAAATCAGTTTATTATGCTTTGATTGATTATGGATATAGTAATGTTTCTATCTTTTATCTTGAAAAAGATAATTTACATAAATTAATAGATCAAAAACCAGATGTAGTGTATTTAGCTTTACATGGAAAAGGTGGAGAAGATGGAAGTATTCAGGGAGCTTTGGAGTTAGCTGGTATTAAATATACTGGGCCTGGAATTGCAGCAAGTGCTATTTGCATTGATAAAGTTTTAACAAAAGCTATTCTTAAGGCAAACAATATCCCTACTCCTAATTTTGATGTATTTTTTTGTGACGAAATTTGCGAATCTGAGGATAAGGTTTTAAAAATTACTAAAAAATATGGCTTTCCTGTAGTGATAAAAGCACCTGACCAAGGATCTAGTATTGGAGTATACATAGTAAAAAATCAAGAAGAATTGCGAGATGCTTTGAATGAAGTAAAAAGGTATAGTAAAAAAGTATTAGTAGAAGAGTTTATTTCAGGTAAGGAGGTAACTCTTCCTATATTAGGTAATGATAAGATATGCATATTACCAGAGATTGAGATTGTATCAACTAACGAATTCTATAATTTTGAATCAAAGTATACCAAAGGACTTTCTCAACATATCATACCTGCTAGAATTTCTAGTGAAGATAGAGAGAAATTGAAGTCCATTGGTGAAAAAACCTATCAAGTATTGGGATGTAAGGGTATTTCTAGAATTGATTTTCTTATTCATCCTGAAAAAGGGCCAATGGTGTTAGAAGTTAATACTGCTCCAGGAATGACGGGAACGAGTTTGTTTCCTGATTCAGCATCAAGATATGGAATGAGTTTTAGCGAATTGGTTAATAAAATCATTGAATTGGCACTCCAGTAAATAAATAAAGTTATACGCTATTGTTTAACACAAAAATAGCGTTGCTTGTTATTTGATGTAATCGATTGAAATTTTGAGAAGCTATTGATAACAATATAATTGTTTATTGATAGTGTTATTTGATTTACATAAATATGAGTTGTAGTGGGGCAAAATATTAAATATTAGGGAATTGAGGAAGCATGATGAGCCAGATAAATGGAATAGCTATTATAGGGCATTTTGGTGGCAATGAAGAGATTTTAGATGGTCAAACAGTAAAAACGAAGATTCTGTATAATGAATTACAAAATGCAACTGATTGGAAAATAAAGAAGGTTGATACCTATTATAAGAGTAAGAAGCCTTTAAAGCTTTTATGGGATACTATTAAATGCGTTCTTACTACTAAGCATATAATTATTCTTTTGTCCAGAAATGGTATGCGCTTTTACTTTCCATTACTGTCGTTGTGTTCTAAGTTATTTGGCACTAGAGTATATCATGATTTGATTGGTGGCAGTTTGGATAAGCTAGTGTTGCAATATCCTGATTTTAGAAAATACCTTAATAACTTCAAAGTAAATTGGGTAGAATCTGCTGGCTTGAAGCTGAGATTGCAAAAAGTTGGCGTAACAAATTGTGAGGTAATGCCTAATTTTAAGCGTTTAAATGTTTTAACACATTATTGTGAAGAATATGCAGAGCCATTCAGATTTTGCATTTTTTCCAGAGTTATGAAGGAAAAAGGTGTAGAAACAGCTATTGAAGCTGTTGAAGCAATAAATAAATCATCTGGCAGAGAGGTATGCAAGCTGGATATTTATGGAAGGATAGACGACGGGTATAAAAATCGTTTTGAAGAGCTTCTGCAAACTGTTAGCAGTGCAGTGAATTACAAGGGCATGGTTCCTTATGACAAGAGTGTTGAAGCGATAAAGGATTATTATGCTTTGCTGTTCCCAACATATTGGGATGGCGAAGGCTTCCCCGGAACTATTGTAGATGCGTTTTCAGCTGGTTTGCCTGTAATAGCGACCGATTGGAATTGCAATGCTGAAATTGTAGATGATATGGTTAATGGCATTATCTATCCTAATGAAGATATTAAGGATCTTAGAAGTGCAATTGAATGGTGTATTTCTCATAAAAAAGAAGTCATTAGTTGGAAAAAAAGCTGTTTAGAAAAGGCTATGGAATATCAGCCTGATAATTATATTAAGCAAATTATAAGAACTATAGAAAAGTAAAAGGGATCATCACATATGAAGCGTTTATTATGTATTTTAAGCTCGCTGGATGCTGGCGGGGCAGAAACTTTTATGATGAAAATTTTTCGTAGCTTGCCAGAAGATTACAAGATAGATTTTATCGTGTCTGCCAAATCTGGCTTTTACGAAAAGGAAGTAATTGAGCTTGGAGGTCGTATATTTAGAGTGCCTTTAAGAACAAAGCAGCCCATAAAAACGTTTAAAGCAATATATGATGTGGTAAAGGATAACCGTTATACACATGTTTTAAAGTTATGTGATACACCAATAGGTGTATATGATTTATTAGCTGCTAAAATTGGCGGCGCAAAGGTTTTGTGTGTGCGTTCTTGTAATGCTGGTTCATCCAATAGTAAATTGGGGACATTAGTTAATGATTTCCTTAGACCATTCTTAAATATTATGACTGATGTAAAGATTGCTCCGTCACGCTTAGCTGCTGAGTTTACCTTTGGTAAAGCAGAGGTAGAGGCAGGCAAAGTTAAGTTTATTCATAATGGCGTAGATTTAAATGTTTATAAATTTGATAAAGACAACAGAGAAAAAATTAGAAGAGAGTTTATCATAGCTGATGAGCAGCTTGTTATTGGACATATTGGGAGATTTAACCAACAAAAAAATCATAAGTTCTTAATTGAGGTTTTTGCTGAAGTATTAAAACAGAAACCGGATGCGTTGCTAATGCTTGTTGGTGATGGCGAAAAGAAGAATGAGATTAAAGAGCAAATCAAGGCTTTAGGTATTGAAGAATCTGTAATTTTTACCGGTATTCGGTCCGATGTTCCAGCACTGCTTTCGGCAATGGATGTTTTCGTATTTCCGTCCTTTTATGAGGGTATGCCTAATACAGTAATCGAAGCACAGGCTACTGGTTTGCCATGTGTAATTGCAGATACAATTACGGAAGAAGTTGGTTTTACAGGGTTAGTAGAATATTTATCATTGCGTGTTTCTTCGCATGAATGGGCAAATAATGTGATGGCTTTGTGCAAAAAAGGTAGAATTGATACTCATAATGAATTTATAAAATATGCTTATGATATAGATAGTGTGAAAAACAACTTCAATGAGATTGTTTTTCTAAAAAGGAGTAACGAATCGTGATTATCAATGACAAAATAGAGAAGCTGATGTGGATATTAACTGTGGCTTTACTCTCTTCAATTACAATTTTTTCAAATGATACTTGGGGAAGATATGTGCTGATGTTTGCAACAACTACCTTTTTTTGTTTAGATTTATTTTTGCAAAGGGGTAAATATAGGGTATGTTTTCATGTATTTCATGTTTTCATGTTAACTTTAATTTCATATACAGCTTTAAGTATTTTGTGGGCAATTGATATTGATGATCCTATTACTAAGTCATTGACTTTTACTCAAATATTTATTTGTATGTGGGTGTTGTATAACTATTATGTAAGGAAAAATAGTATTGATGAGTTGTTATCTGCTGTAAAGTGGACAGGTTATATCATTTCAGTTTATTCATTATATTATTACGGATTTTCTGATGTTTTGAGTATGATGAATTCTGGAATAAGACTTGATAATGAGTATGCAAATGTGAATACTATAGGTATGTCTGCTGCTTATAGCATTATTATCCAAATAGATGAGTTTTTAAGAAGCAAAAAAATTTCTTGGGAAAGCTTGTTTTGTATACCGGCATTTATAATGGTTATAGCTACTCAAAGTAGAAAGGCTTTGTTGATTCTTTTAGTAAGCATTGCAATGTTGCTAATTCTAAGAAATTACAATCCGAGAAAAATTTTTATAAATATTATAAAAATTGTAATCGCCTTATTTGCTTTTGGTATTATGCTAAGATATTTGAGTGATTTTGAGATATTTGCCGGAATCAACCATAGAATGGAATATCTAGTTCTAGTGTTTACTGGAGAAGGTCAGTTAGGTGCATCTACCATGATGAGACAAAAAATGATAGAACTTGGCTTAGAGCAGTTTTGGCAGGCTCCTATTTTTGGAATTGGCATAGGGTGTCCTCATGTAATAGCAAATCAGTATTTGCGCTTTGATGCTTACTTACATAATGGTTTTGTTGAGATGCTTGCTGCTGGTGGTATAATTGGATTTTTTATTTATTACGGAGCTTTTGCATATTTATTTTTAAAAATGTATAAGATGAAAACTATAGAAGATAATAATAAGATTTTATGCTTTGTACTTTTAATAACTTTGTTTTTTAGAGAATATGCAATGGTATCTTTATATAGTAAATCAACCTATTTTTATTTTATGATTTTTTTCCTTTTTATAATTTTTTGCAAAAAAAGAAAACATCATAACTAGTTTGTGATAGGAGGATAATATGAATATTGAAAAATATATTAAGGCAATATATAGGGTTGTGACAAATTCAGATTATCGCTTCTTGGTATTAACTGACCAAGGCTTCTACGATAATATGGACGATGAAGCATACTTAAAATGTAAGTACAAAGCATGCATGGGCAAGGAGTTAAACTTAGATTCTCCCAAGACATTAAATGAAAAACTTCAGTGGCTAAAGTTATATGACCGCAAGCCCGAATATACAATGATGGTTGATAAGTACGCTGTGCGAAAGTATATTGCTGATACCATTGGCGAAGAATACCTTATTCCTCTGTTAGGCGTTTGGGATAATCCGGATGATATTGATTTTGATGCTTTACCGAATCAATTTGTCCTTAAGTGCAACCATAATTCTGGCCTAGGTATGTGTATATGTAAAGATAAAAGTAAGCTTGATATAGCAAAGGTTAAGGCAGAGTTAAGAAAGGGCTTGCAGCAGGATTATTATCTTACAGGACGTGAGTGGCCGTATAAAAATGTTAAACGTAGAATTATTGCTGAAAAATATATGACTACCTTAGGTATGGATGATTTGCCTGATTATAAAATACATTGTTTTAATGGTGAACCTAAATTTATTCTATATTGTTCAGAGCGTTTTTCTAAAACAGGGACAAAGGAAGACTTTTTAGATACTAATTGGAGTAAGTTGCCGTTTAAACGACCTGACTTAAAGTGTTCTGACAAAATTTTAAAAAAACCATCCGGGTTGAATGAAATGCTTGAGCTTGCTAAAATATTGTCGACAAATATTCCATTCCTTCGATGTGACTTTTATGAAATAAAAGGAAATGTTTATTTTGGAGAATTAACTTTTTTTCCCGCATCTGGCTTAGAAGCGTTTGAACCTGAGGAATGGGATTATAAATTAGGTAGTTGGTTGAAACTACCGATAAAATAATTTCAGAGGTTTATAGTGAAAAGTAAAGTTTTGTTTTATAATTCAATATCGCCTTTAATATATCAAGCAACTACTATTATTTGTGGGTTCATTCTTCCGCGATTAATATTAGGTCATTTTGGTACGGAAGTTAATGGCTTGGTAAATTCTATAACACAGTTCTTGGGAATAATTGCATTTTTGGAGCTTGGTGTGGGTACTGTAGTACAGTCATCTTTGTATAAGCCTTTAGCGGATAATGATAATGTAACTGTAAGTAAGGTTATTACGTCTGCGGATAAGTTTTTTAGACACCTTGGCTATATACTTGCAATTTATGTTATTGTAATGCTTTTCTATTATCCTTATCTTGTGAAACAGAATTTTAGCTTTACGTTTACAGCAACGCTGATTATTGCAATATCAGTCCGTTCTTTTGCGCAATACTTTTTTGGTATTGTGAACAGGTTGTTATTACTGGCTGATCAAAAAGCATATATTCAATACATTGCGCAGACATTAGCTGTTATTACTAATACCTTAGGTTGCTATATATTAATAGCTTTTGATTGCTCTGTACAGGTTGTTTACGGTATGACATCTGTTATATTTTTTCTGCAGCCTTTGGCTACTCATATATATATAAAAAAACATTATGCATTAAATAGAAAGATTCATTATGATGTAGAACCGATAAAACAGAAATGGAATGGTATAGCTCAGCATATTGCGGCTGTAATTTTGACGGGTTCGGATACAGTTATTTTAACGGTTTTCTCAAGCTTAGTTAATGTGTCGATTTATGCTGTATATTATTTACCCATGTCTGGTTCGCGCTTAATAATTATGTCTATGATTAGTGGCATAATGGCGTTGATTGGTAATTTGTGGGCTAAACAAAATTTAAAGGAGCTTCGTAAAGTTTTTGCTTGGACAGAATGGCTTATTCATACCGGGACAACGTTAATTTTTACATTAACAGCGATATTAATAGTACCATTTGTACAGGCTTATACGCATGGTGTAAGCGATGCTAATTATATACAGCCGTTGTTTGGTGTATTATTAGTGGCTGCTAATTCAGGACACTGCTTACGTTTACCATATAACATCATGATTTTGGCAGCAGGTCATTATAAGCAGACACAGCATAATTATATAATTGCTGCTGTGATGAATATAGTTATTTCCATTATAGGTGTTAAACAGTTTGGCTTAATTGGTGTAGCTTTAGGTACAATGGCAGCAATGGTATATCAGACTGTGTGGATGGCTTGGTATAATTCTAAGAATTTTATCCAGTGGCCGATGCGTAATTTTTTCAAGCAAATGGCTGTAAACGGTGTTAGCGCAGTATCGATATTTACAGTAACCAGCTATTTTAATATGACCGGAGTTAGCTATTTAGAATGGGTTGTTTTAGCAATAAAGGTTACTGCTTGTGAAATTTTTATTGCATTATTAGTGAATTATATATTCTATAAAGAATTCATTCTGAAGATTACAAATAAGATTATGAAGAGATTTTGCTGATTTAATGTATGTTTGGGTTATCTTAACGATATGAAAACTTATATTAACGAAAGGAATTGACAATGTTACATGAAAACAAATATGCTTTTGACAGACAGACAGACAGACAGACAGACAGACAGACAGAGGTAGATAACTGCTCCTTTGTAAAATGCTGCTTGATGTTTTTAGTTGTTTTCTACCATAGCATTTTATTTTATAGTGGAATTGATTGGTTTGTTGGAAAGCCATTATATGTTGTTGATTCACTAAAATGGTTTTCAGGATGGTTAAATAGCTTTCATATATATGCTTTTACCCTAGTGTCAGGATACTTGTACTATTACTTGCGATATGAAAAAGGCAAATACAAAGAACCGAAGGGTTTCTTAGCAAACAAAATTAAAAGACTGATAGTTCCGTATGCTTTTATATGTGTTTGTTGGCTAATACCCGTGTCATGTTACTTCTTTAGTTATACTGTAGGTGATGTCTTTAAGAAATATATAATAGCGACAGCACCTAGCCAGCTGTGGTTTTTATGGATGCTTTTTGACGTTTTTATGATAGTATATTGCTTATCCGACTGGATATATAAAAGCAATGTGATTAGCGTGTTTGTATCCTTGGCTGGTATAGTGATAGGCGTAATTGGTGGTAAGCTGCTTCCTAACGTGTTTTGTATCTGGACGGGCTTCAGTTACATTGCATATTTCGTTCTAGGCTGCAAAATCAGGCAATATGGCAGTGATAAATTAAATCGAATAGGTGTTGTTGCATGGGTTGCGATTCATACAGTGCTGTATGTAATAGTTATCCATTTGAAGTCTATTAATGGCTTGCTTTTCAAGATAAGCAGCTTCGGTCTAACTGTTATTATGCAGTTAATAGGTGCGGTGATGGCTTTTCTTGTTTTACAAAAGCTGGCAGGTTGTGTTGATTGGAAGCAGAATAAATTAATAAAAGGATTTTCGCAAATATCAATGCCAGTATTCCTTTTGCATCAGCAGCTTATCTATTTTTCAATTTCTTTGTTTAATGGTCATGTTAATCCATATGTGAATGCAATTATCAATGTGGCGTTTGCAATTGTTGGTTCTGCTGTTATCACAAAGCTGCTTTATAAGGTTAAAGTGCTTAGAGTGTTGATGGGTGAAAAGCAGTGAGGAGTTGTAATAGGATAAATTATTTAAGGGGGAGGAAACAAATGGCTAAAAATATATTAGAACAAGACTATATGCGTTATCCTAAGGCTTCGGATATGCCGGCTTTTCAAAAGTACTTTAGAAAGGTTCAGAGCACCAGCTTTTTTCCATTACAGTTTCTTTACAAAGTGATTTATAGATTGCTTAAAGAAATTCGTCATATTGAAATACCAAGAACAACGCAAATTGGTGAAGGACTATATATAGGTCATGCTTATAACATCACCATTAATCCTAATGCCATTTTAGGTAAGAACATTAATATTCATCGAGGTGTGCTTATTGGACAAACAAATCGGGGGGGGAGACAAGGAACTCCTGTCATCGGTAATGAAGTTTGGATTGGTATAAACGCTGCTATCGTTGGCAAGGTAACTATTGGGGATGATGTGTTGATTGCGCCGAATAGTTATGTTAACTGCGATGTGCCAAGTCATTCAATTGTGTTTGGTAATCCTTGTATTATCAAGCATAGGGAGGATGCGACAGAAGGGTATATTAATAGAAAAGTGTAAAATGACATAACATGTTGTTCTGGCTGCTACTGATATAATCAATTTAAAATACATGGTATGTTTATTATACTTTATTATGTGGAGGAATATTTAATGATACAAAAGTTTGCTTACAAACAATATTTTAGGGTTCTTTCAGTATTATTCGTTGTTGCTCTAATGGTTTTTATTATACCGACAATAACATGGTATATTATGAACGGTTCTACGCAGGCGTTTAAAAGATATATCGAAGGAATTATACCTATCATATTTATGCTGCTACCATGTACTGTTGAGAATCTTGGCATTATAAGATATATATACATTTATATATGTATAGTCATCAATTTACTTGTTTCAATTGCAGAAACAGTACATTTATACTTGTATAGTTGCACAATATCCATGGCTGCAATAGAATCTGTTTTTGCAACCAACTTAAGTGAAACACAAAGCTTTTTTGAGTCATATTGTGATATCAATGTGGCTTTGCTTATTCTTGCAAATATATTTGTTTTTTTATTAATCTTAAAAATACTTTTAAAAATTGTGCCAATAAAGTGCAATATATTTCTCCTTGGCGTAATTATGCTATCAATAGGGAGTTTGCTTGCTTATGGACCGCGATACTTAATGAACAGAAAAGATGTCAATGCATTTGAGTTCTTACCGGCCTATAGAAATTATAGACAAGTAAGAGATTATTTTGTAAATGTTGAAAAAATCAAAGCTTTATCAAATATAAATATAAGTAAAAATATTTCCTATACTGTTAATTCAGAGGAAGATTTTACGTTGATCTGTGTCATTGGTGAATCTGCTAACAGAAAACATCAAGGTGTTTATGGCTATAAAAGAAATACTACACCTTTTATTTCTAATGAAAAAAACAAGTTAGTTTTTAGTAAAGCATACAGTCCTGCTTCTTATACGTCACTGTCACACAAAAAAATGTTAACGCTGGATACAAAAAATCAAGTTCCTCTTATAGGATTATTAAAAGAAATTGGCTGTGAAACATGGTGGATTTCAGGACAAAGCTTATATAACAACAGCACGCCATTATTGTTTTTGGCTGACCACGTGATGTCTCTTAATGATAAACATGGGGAAGACAAATACTATGACCAGGAGCTTGTTCCTTATGTAATCGAAGCAGTAAAAAATCCAAAAGAAAAAAAAGCTATTTTCGTCAATTTACGTGGTTCTCATTTTAGATATTCTGCCTTATATCCTGCAGATAGAAAGGTATTCAATGATAGCAAGGGAATTGATTCTGTATACGCTACTAAAAAGCAAGTAATAGATATCATAAATGATTATGATAATACTATTATTTATACAGACTCTGTATTATCGAGTATTGCAAGACAGCTTCCTAAAGATAAACCTGTTGTCATGATTTATTTAAGCGATCATGGGCAAGATGCCTACGATGTAGATAATAGGGCAGCTCATTCAGCAACTAGAAATATAGGTTATGAAATTCCTTTTTGGATTTGGTATAATGATAAATTTTTGGAATGGAGAATGAGTAACATAGAAAAATGGAAAACTTATGGTAATAGAAGATTTTGTTCCGATGCATTAGGCTTTATTGTATGTGATTTATTAGATATAAGTGTCAGAGATGGGAACGTATACAGAAGTCCTTTAAATGATGCGTATAAGGAATATCCGATAAATTTACCTGAAAAGTAATGTTTGAATGAGATATGAAACCATTTCAGAAACTTAAAGAATAAAATTTTAAAATACATACTTTATTGTTATTAATTTATACTACAATTAACTGGTGTAAAGGGTGATAGATAATGGCGGAAGCGAAAGCAAGCATAACATTAAAAGAACAACGTTTATTACATACTAAAAGTGGCAATCGATGTGCAATGTGCAAAACAGTTTTGATTGATGCTAAAACAGAGTAAATTTGTATATGATACACTAAAAGTACCTCAAAAAAGCGTCAAAATTCCCTAATATCAGCAATGGGATTTCCTTAAAAAAGTTGGACACTGTATATTACGGACGAATTGCCACGTTTACACGGTAAAACTGCCACACTACCTATATATGAGAAGTGGGAGATATAATTATGCCAAAAAAATTAAAATTAACCGAATCTCAAACAAAGCTCAAATCTGAACTTGAATTCCTCCATAACCAAATTTGGCAATATATAGAAAGCGACCAAAAGTTACTTTCTGACGAAGATGCTAGTAGACTTTATGACGAAATGGCTAAAAAAGCTCATGAATTACATATGTCTTTGAAAGACAGCGGTCATGAGCCTAAGCATCATAAGTATATGATTGAAAACCGAGGGTGTACACCAGAGGATGAGCGATTTTATGAGCATGTGCATCCAGTACAGGATTTGTTGGCATTTATAGAAAACGTTCATGCTAATGACGATCCAAAAGATAGAACTATAGGAAAGACATTTACGATGAAGGTATTTACAAAGCGTTGGGGACATTATGATCAATATGAAATCACTAGAACGGATAAAGGATGGGACATTAAAGGATTAGTTGCAGCTAGTTGTTCATGTGACAAGATGATGAAACCAGGTCTAAATGAAATATTAGAGCATGATAGTGTTTGCTATCCTAAACAGATAAATATTTTTTT
>ULQN01015585.1_pt1 | contig 58086 bp, 43 predicted proteins | sample 1954491 | NCBI WGS metagenome assembly ULQN01 (sample SAMEA4835656, study PRJEB28245) | human gut metagenome | biome: gut microbiome; material: fecal sample | place: Denmark | collected 2008
CTGAAAACAGCAGGATTTATTCTGTTTTTTCTCAAAAAAATTGTCCTCTCCCCTGCCGCAATTCAGAATTTTGCGGGAAGATGAGGCAATAAAAATGTCCAAGAGTCTGAAAACCGCTGGACATCTTTATAAAAAGCAACTCGAAAATTAGCTGTCGAAACCGCCAACTTTCAACGATACAGCAAAGAAAAAAGCCTGTGACATCTTTTTTGTCACAGGCTTTTGGTGGGAGCTGGTGGATTCGAACCACCGAAGCATTAAGCAGCAGATTTACAGTCTGTCCCCATTGGCCACTCGGGAAAGCTCCCATATTTTGTTTTGCGTCTGCCGTGTCACCCGGCGACGTATGTTATTATAGCAAAGGTGTTTCCAAATTGCAAGCCTTTTTTTGAATTTTTTTGAGATTTTTTCAAAAAAGTTTATTCTGCTCGCAGCATCGTGCAAAAACTATACTTGACATCCTTTTACGGTTAGCGTACATTTATATATAGTAGAATATATAAGCAACGGGAGGTTTTTACAATGGCGATTCGTGTTGGTATTCTGACTTCCGGCGGCGACTGCCCCGGCCTGAACGCTACCCTGCGCGGCGTAGCCAAGGCGTTGTACCACCGCATGGGCGATAAGGTCGAGATCGTCGGCATCATGAACGGCTACGACGGCCTGATCAACGGCAACTTCCGGGAGATGTCCCCGGACGAGTTCTCCGGCATTCTGACCGTGGGCGGCACCATTCTGGGCACCAAGCGCACCCCGTTCAAAAAAATGCGCGTGGTCGAGGAGGACAAGGTGGACAAGGTTGCCGCGATGAAGAAAAACTACCGCGCCGCCAAGCTGGACTGCCTGCTCTGCCTGGGCGGCAACGGCACCCACAAGACCGCGAATCTGCTCAGCCAGGAGGGCCTGAACATCATCGGTCTGCCCAAGACCATCGACAACGACATCTACGGCACCGACGTGACGTTCGGCTTCCACACTGCTGTGGACATCGCCACCGAGGTCATTGACCGCATCCACACCACCGCGGGCAGCCACAGCCGCGTCATGTGCATTGAGATCATGGGCAACAAAGCCGGCTGGCTGACGCTGTACTCCGGCATTGCGGGCGGCGCGGACATCATCCTGCTGCCGGAACTTCCCTACGACATCAAGAAGGTCGCCGCTGCTGTCGAGAACCGCGCCAAGGCGGGCAAGAACTTCTCGATTTTGGCCGTGGCCGAGGGTGCCTTCTCCACCGAGGAGGCCAAGATGAAGCGCAAGGAGTGGACCGCCAAGCGCGCCGAGGCCGGTTACACCACCGCCACAGCCCGCATTGCGAAGCAGATCGAGGAGATGACCGGTGCCGAGACCCGCATCTGCGTGCCCGGCCACATGCAGCGCGGCGGCAGCCCCAGCGCCTATGACCGCGTGCTGGCCACCCAGTTCGGCTCCTACGCTGCCGGTCTCGTGGCGGACGAGCACTACGGCGTGACCGTCGCCATGGTCAACCGCCATGTGACCGCCAACCCGCTTGCCGACATTGCCGGCAAGACCCGCGGCGTGCCCGGCGACTGCGATATGCTGAACGTCGCCCGCGCCATGGGCATCAGCCTGGGCTGATTTTCCCTGTAAATCACAACCGCTCCCCTGCCATTTTCCGGCAAGGGAGCGGTTGTTTTTATTCCAGTTATTCCAGATAAAAATCCCGCAGTGCCTTCAGCCTTGCGGCATCAAGGCCGAATTCATCGGCAAAGTAGGCCTCATAGCTCGGGTAGCGCCGCAAAATTTCGTCGATGGCTCCTGCGCCCATCGGCTCACTGACGCCCTCGACAGGCAGCAGCAGATCGCGCTCGGCGGCGGGCTTATCCGCCAGGAAGCGCTCAATGATTTCGCGGCGGTAGACATTGGTCAGCATATAATCGGCCAGCGCGTCCGCGCGGGAGACGCCCAGCGCCAGCAGGATCAGCATAGCCCCGATACCTGTGCGGTCCTTGCCGCAGGAGCAGTGGAACAGCACCGGCACGCGACGGCCCTCCAACAGGGCAAACAGCGCGTGGTAGGCCGGATTGCGGAACGGCATCTCCCGGTACAGAGCGCTGAACCACTCAAAATCGTGCACCGGGCGGCCCACACTGCGCTCAAAGGCTTCCTTTTCCTGCCGCAGGCGCTCGATGCCCTGGCCGGAAAAGTCCATCTCGGTGCCATCGACGTTGCGCATACCGCAGACGCGCTGGTAGTGCGCCCCCGGGACCGCCGGATCGGGGTGCGCAGCGCTCTCCCCTGCACTGCGCAAGTCCAATATTTCCCGCAGGCCCAGCGACGCCAGCCGTGCGTGGTCGGCCTCGCTTTTCAGCAGATCAAGGTTGCCGCCGCGGTAGAGCAGACCGTATTTTACCTGCCGCCCATCCGCCGCGCGGTAGCCGCCCAGCTCACGAAAGTTATTTGCGCCCTCAAATTTTATCTCAGCACCCGGGGAAAACACGACCTGCATGAAACGTCTCCTTTTGTGTTTTTTGTCATTATACCATGGTTCCAAACAGACGGCAAGGCCACCCCCATCGCACGGGAGCGGCCTTGTACCGTTTTCTTATTTATTCCTCGACGTACTCCTTCTTGAGCAGGCTCAGGATCACAGCGCCGACGACGCTGCCGACGATCAGGGCAACTACGTAGAGCAGTGCGTGGTCAACCACCGGGAATACGAAGATACCGCCGTGGGGTGCGCGCAGGGCGCAGCCGAACACCATGGAGAGCGAACCGGCCAGCGCGGAGCCGATGATGCAGCTGGGCAGGACGCGCAGCGGGTCAGCGGCAGCATACGGGATCGCGCCCTCGGTGACGAAGCAGAGGCCCATAACGTAGTTCACGATGCCGTTGCGGCGCTCGTCGGGGCTCCACTTTTTGGGGCAAAAGGTCGTAGACAGGGCAATCGCAATCGGGGGCACCATGCCGCCGACCATGACCGCGGCCATAACCCCGTAGTTGCCGGAGGCCAGCGCCGCCGTGCCAAAGACGTAGGCCGCCTTGTTGAAGGGGCCGCCCATATCAATGCTCATCATGCCGGCAACGATTGCGCCCAGCAGGACCTTGGACGTGCCGCCCATGGCGTTCAGCCAGTCAGTCATTGCCGTGTTGATGATGCCCATAACCGGGTTGATGCCGCACATGACCGCACCCATAATGAGGATGCCGCCCAGCGGATAAATCAGCATCGGGCGGATGCCGTTGAGGCTGGCAGGCAGCTTCTCGGTGATCTTCTTGAGGAACTGCACGATGTAGCCCGCGGCAAAGCCCGCCAGCAGCGCCGCCAGGAAGCCGCCGGAGATGCCGGTGGTCTCACCGTGGGCAAGGCCGGCAAAGTTCGTACCGTTCATGGCCAGCACGCCGCCCGCAAAGCCGACGGCCAAACCCGGACGGTCCGCAATAGACATGGCGATAAAGCCTGCGAGGATCGGCAGCATATAACCGAACGCCGCACTGCCGACGGTCTTGAAGAACGCCGCCACCGGCGTGTTCATGCCGAAGTTGGACGGGTCAATCGTGTAATCGTCCAGCAGGAAGGCCAGCGCGATCATGATGCCGCCGCCCACGACGAAGGGCAGCATGTGCGATACACCGTTCATCAGGTGCTTGTACAGGCTGTGGCCAAAGCTGTCGTTTGCGCCGCCCGCTGCCTGCCGGGTCTTGGCCCCGGCCTCGGCGTGGTAGATGGGAGTTTCACCGTGGGCAATTTTCTTGATCAGCTCCTCCGGCTTGTGGATGCCATCGTCCACGCGGGCAAACAGCACCGGCTTGCCGTCGAAGCGGGCGGTCTCGACGTTCTTGTCCGCCGCAATGATGATGCCGTCACAGGCGGCGATCTCCTCGGGGGTCAGCACATTCTTGGCTCCGTCGGAGCCGTTCGTCTCGACCTTGGTTGGCAGACCGAGCTTGTCGCCCATCTTGGTCAGGGCCTCAGCGGCCATGTAGGTGTGGGCAATGCCGTTGGGGCAGGCCGTGACGGCCAGCACACGGTAGCCGTTCCGGGGGATCTCCTGTTGGGTGAAGCTCTCCTCGCCAAATTGGGCATCCTCCTGGGCGTCGATGGCGTCGAGAAATTCGGTGGGCGTCTTGGCGGCGCGCAGCTTTTCGACGAAGTCGTCGTTCATCAGCATCTGCATCATACGGGCCAGCATGTCAATGTGCAGGCTGCCATTCTCCGGCGCGGCAATCGCAAACAGCAGGTCGGTTTTGCCGTCGTCATCGGCGTTGTACTGGACCGGGGTGCTTAACCGCAGCGCCGCCAGGCTGGGGCGGGTCACGCAGGCTGTGCGGGCGTGGGGCACCGTGATGCCGTTGTCCACGTAGGTGGATGCCTCGGCCTCGCGGGCGTAGAGGGCCTTTTTGTAGGCGTCCTTATCGGTGATATTGCCGTGGGTCGCCTGCAGATCAACGAGCTTGTCAAGGATGGCGGCCTGATCCGGGGCAGCGACATCCAGCGCGATGGACTGCGCAGTGAACAGTTCCGTGATACGCATAGGACAGTTCTCCTTCTTCATTTAAGTACTATCTTTGCAGGGGCCGGGCATGCCCGGCCCGCTGCCTTACGGTAAATGGGTGCTGCCGGGAAGGTTGAGGGCCGGACATGTCCGGCCCCTACGGGGCAGCCGCCGCTTTTGCAGGGGTCGATGCTTGCATCGACCCGCGGGCGGATGCAGGCATCCTCCGTTACAGCGCCGCGTCACATCGTTGCCAGCAGTGCGTCAATATCCGCCTTCGTCGCCAGACCCAGGCTGAACGCGGTGGCGCTGCCGCAGGCGGTGCCCAGACGGAGGGCGGCCTCATAATCGCCGCCGCTCTGCTGGTAACCGGCCACAAAACCGGCCACCATGCTGTCGCCCGCGCCGACACTGTTGACGACCTTGCCCCTGGGGCAGCCGATGCGGTAGACCGTGCCGTGCTCATCCAGCAGCAGCGCACCGTCGCCCGCCATGCTGACCAGCACATTACGCGCACCCTTGTCCTGCATCATGTGGGCAGCAGCGGCAATTTCCTTATCATTCGTCAGCCTGACGCCCGTGATCTCGCTCAGCTCGTGGTTGTTCGGCTTGATGAGGAACGGTTTGTAGGGCAGCACGTTCACGAGCAAATCGCGCGTGGCATCGACCACGGCGCGGATGCCGCGGCCCTCCAGCCGGGCCAGCAGCCGCTCATAGGTCGTCTGGGCCAGGCTGGCCGGAATGCTGCCCGCCAGCACCAGAATGTCATCCTTTTGCAGGGCGTCTAGCTTTTGCTCCAGCGCCTGCATGGCGGCTTCCGGGATGTCAGGGCCCGCGCCGTTGAGCTCGGTCTCCTGCCCGGCCTTGATCTTGACGTTGATGCGGGTCATACCGTGGTCGAGGTGGACGAAATCGGTTTTCAGGCCCTGCGCAGCCAGGCCGCGCTCCAGCCAGGCGCCGGTCTCGCCCGCCACAAAGCCGAGGGCGACGCTCTCGCACCCGAGCTGGGCCAGCACGCCGGACACATTGATGCCCTTGCCGCCCAGCACGCAGTCCTCGCCCCTGGCGCGGTTGACGTCGCCCACCTGCAGCTCACGGTCCAGCCGCACAACGTAATCAATGGCCGGGTTGAATGTCACTGTGTAGATCATTGCTCTGTCTCCTTTACCAGTGTCAGCTGTCTGTATTTTGGGTCAGGGCAGCGGTTTGTCAGGATCGCGCCGCTGTAAATCTCCCCGATGACGGCCGGATAGACCCGGCCGAATTTGCTGTCATCCACCAGATACCAGGTCTCCCGCGCGCGGCGGACGGCAACGGCCTTGACGGCGGCCTCCTCCGGGTCGGGCGTTGTGAATCCGACGTTCAGCGCCACGCCGTTGGCCCCGATGAACGCCTTGGTGAAATTGAACTGCTGCAGCGCCGTGATGGCCGCCGCACCGATGATGGCCTCTGTCCGGGGGCGCAGCAGACCGCCCGGCACGCAGACGTGGCAGCTTTTTTGTGCCAGCAGCCGCGCGTGGGCGATGCCGTTGGTGACGTAGTGGGCCTCCAGCGCGGGGCCGCTCAGCGCCCGGACCATGGCCAGCGTGGTCGTACCGGCGTCGATGTAGATGAAATCCTCCGCCCGGATCAGGTCTGCCGCGGCCTGCGCGATGCTGCGCTTCTGCCCGACGGCAAGCGCCTCCTTGGCGGCCATCGTCGGCTCATCGGCCAAAAACTGGCCGTCCGGCAGGGTCGCACCGCCGTGGACCTTATTCAAACGGCCCTGCCGCGCCAGCTCGGTCAGGTCGCGGCGGATCGTGGATTCACTGGCGTTAAGTGCCTCGCACAGCTCCTGTACGGTGGCGGTGCGTTTTTCCGCCAGCAGGTTCAGGATCAGGGCAAAGCGTTCCTCGGCTAACATAGGGGTTTGCTCCTTTCCCGGTCTTTGTTTGACCGATTTTGGTGTTTCGTGGATGTTTCTGATTGACTGTAGCTTTATTATAGCAGATTATCCGTCAAAATCAATCAATTTCAGTCATTTTCACTCGCCAAAAATGAAGGGTAGTTTTTGTGCAGGATGTACAAAACAAAAAAGGCTTCCCCCTCGGGGAAGCTGTCACCGAAGGTGACTGATGAGGGGCGAGTTTGCGCAGCAACCCTTTTACGGGCAATCACGGCAAGCTCGCCCCTCATCCGGCCTACGGCCACCTTCCCCCAGGGGGGAAGGCATGATACGTTTCAGATAAATTTCCCCGTCCTGCTCTCCGGGTTCCGCTTCACCTCGGCGGGGGTTCCGCAGGCGACGACACGTCCGCCCTCCTCACCGCCGCCGGGTCCCATGTCGATGAGATAGTCCGCGCTGCGGATGACGTCGAGGTCATGCTCAATGACGATGACCGTCGCGCCGTTTTCGATCAGGGTTCGGAATACGCCCAGCAGCGTGCGCACGTCCAGCGGGTGCAGGCCGATGGTCGGCTCGTCAAAGACAAACACTGTGTCATGCTGGGCCCTGCCCATCTCGCTGGCCAGCTTCAGCCGCTGTGCCTCGCCGCCGGACAGGCTCGGCGTTTCCTCGCCCAGCGTCAGGTAGCCAAGGCCCAGATCCTGCAGCACTTTTAAGCGCTGTGTCACCAATTTCAAGTCTGTACAGACGGTCAGCGCCGTGTTGATGTCCATGTCCATGAGCTGCGGCAGCGTGCAGGTCCCGCCGTGCCTGTTCTCGTGCCGCACAGCGTCGGCGTCGCGGCTGTAGCGGGAGCCATGGCACCCGGTACAGGGAATTTCCACATCGGGCAAAAACTGCACGTCCAGGCTGATGACGCCGGTGCCGTCACAGACCGGGCAGCGCAGCTTGCCTGTGTTGTAGGAGAAGTCGCCCGCCTTGTAGCCCAGCCGTTTGGCATCGGGCGTGCGGGCAAAGACCTTGCGCAGCTCGTCGTGTACATTGGCGTAGGTCGCCACGGTGGAGCGCACGTTGATGCCAATCGGCGTTGCATCGATGAGCTTTACCTGCGCGATGCCGTCAGCCTTGACGGCCCTTACGTGGGGCGGCAGCGGCTTGCCCGCCGTCTGCGCCGCCAGCGCCGGGACAAGGCTTTCCAGAATCAGCGTCGTCTTGCCGGAGCCGGACACACCCGTGACAACGGTCAGCCGCCCCTTGGGAATGTCCACCTCCAGCGGCTTGACCGTATGGATGGCGTCCGTCGAAAGATGGATGCGCCCCTCGGCAAACAGCTCCGCCGCCGGGCGGTTCCGGGGCGCAGCACTCCCCTGCCCGCCCAGAAACGGGCCGATTTGGGACGCCGGGTTCCCGGCCAGGTCGGCCACCGTGCCCTCGGCAATGACGTGCCCGCCGCCCGCACCGGCCTCGGGGCCCATCTCGATGAGCCAGTCCGACTCCGCCAACACCTGTGTGTCGTGATCAACGATCACCACCGAGTTGCCGTCGGCGATCAGGTCGTGCATGACGCCGTTCAGGCCGACGATGTTGGAGGGGTGCAGCCCGATGGACGGCTCGTCCAGCACGTACAAAACGCCCGTGGTGCGGTTGCGCACGGCGCGGGCCAGCTGCATCCGCTGGCGCTCACCGGTGGAAAGCGTTGACGACGCGCGGTCCAGCGTCAGGTAGCCGAGCCCCAGATCCAGCAGCCGACGCGCGGTCTCGCGGAACGAGGCGCAGATGCTCTCGGCCATGGGGCGCATCTCGGGCGGCAGGCTGGCGGGTACGCCGTCCACCCAGCCGCAGAGTGCTGTCAGCGTCATCCTGCACGCCTCATCCAGCCCGATGCCCCGCAGCCGCGGCGCACGGGCGGCCTCTGACAGGCGCGAGCCGCGGCAGTCCGGGCAGGTATCCACGCGCAGGAATTTTTCCACCCGCTTCATGCCCTTCTCGTCCTTGACCTTGGCCAGGGCGTTCTCCACCGTGTAGACCGCATTGTAATAGGTAAAGTCCAGTTCCCCGGCCTCGGGCGTGCTTTTGGCTTTGTAGAAGATACGTTTTTTCTCCGCCGGGCCGTTGAAAACGATGTTTCTTTCCCTGTCGGTCAGTTCACGGAACGGCACATTGGTGCGCACGCCCATGGCGCGGCAGACGTCGGTCATGAGCGACCACATCAGGCTGTTCCACGGCGCGACGGCCCCGTCGTCAATGCTGATGCTCTCGTCAGGCACAAGCGTGGCACGGTCCACGGTGCGGACCAGGCCCGTGCCGTCGCAGGTGCGGCAGGCGCCCTGGCTGTTGAAGGCCAGCTCCTCCGCCGACGGCGCACGCACAAGTGCGCCGCATTCCGGGCAATAAATCGGCTGCTCGGCGGCGACGTTCAGCGTTGGCGGCACGTAATGGCCGTTGGGGCAGCGGTGGCTGGCCAGGCGGGAGAACATGAGCCGCAGACTGTTCAGCAGCTCGGTACCCGTGCCGAAGGTGCTGCGGATGCCCGGCACACCGGGCCGCTGGTGCAGCGCCAGCGCGGCGGGGACGTAAAGCACCTCATCCACCTGTGCCTTGGCGGCCTGGGTCATGCGGCGGCGGGTGTAGGTGGACAGCGCGTCAAGGTAGCGGCGCGAGCCCTCGGCATACAGCACGCCGAGTGCCAGCGACGATTTGCCCGACCCGGACACGCCCGCAATGCCGACGATTTTGTTTAAGGGGACATCGACGTCGATGTTTTTCAGGTTGTGTACCCGCGCACCGCGGATTTTTATTGCGTCTATCATAGTACCTCACACAAACAGCTCAATCACAAACACCAGCACACAGCAAATGACCGGAACAGGGAAAAGCCCTGCCCTTGCGGCAGAGCTGTGTTGTTTTCCCTGTCCCGATAGTTTCCCTGTACTTCATTATAGCGCAGGCACAGGGCAAAAGAAAGAGCGGGCCGCAAAAATGTTGCCGTGCCGCTGCAATCTTGACGCCCGCTCCCTCGTACTTTACAATGAATGCGAAAGGGGTTTTTACCATGTCCCGTGATTCCATCAAGATGGTTGCCATGCTCACCATGCTTATCAACCACATTGCGAACGTCTTTCTGCCCGCCGGGCAGCCGCTGACAAATCTGTGCCTCTGCATCGGCTACTTTACCGCCGTGACGATGTGCTTTTTTCTCGTCGAAGGCTACAGCTGCACCCGCTCCAAACGCCGCTACGCCGGGCGGCTGCTGGGGTTTGCCGTGCTGGCGCAGCTGCCGTATCAGCTGGCCTTTCCGGAAAACGGCATCGCCGGGTTTGTGCAGTTCAACATGCTGTTCACGCTGCTGCTCTGCTTTCTGGTGCTGCTGGTGCAGGAAAAGATTCAGGACCGCGTGCTGCGCGGCGTCTGCATCGTGCTGCTGCTCTGCGCATCGCTGTTCTGTGACTGGGCGCTGCTGGCCCCGGTGTTCACGCTGCTGTTTGCCTGGGCCGGGGGGAACCGAACGCGGCAGAAAGCCGCGTTCGGCGCGGCGGCGCTGCTCTACGGCGGCATGGCCGGGCTGGGCAGCGGGCAGGTGTGGGAGGCCGTCGGCTGCGCTGTGCCGATCCTTGTCTCCGCGTTTGTGATTCTGTACCTGTACAATGGCCGGCGCGCCGCCCGCGGGCGCACGTTTTACAAGTGGTTCTTCTATGCCTTCTACCCCGCGCACCTGCTGGTGCTGGGGCTGCTCCGCCTGGCTGTATGATTTTTGCCGCGCCGGGACTTGACGCCCGCACCGCTTGTGTATTATAATGGATAAGTTATAAGAACGAGGTGTTGCGCAGTTGGTAGCGCGCGTGGTTTGGGACCACGAGGCCGCAGGTTCGAGTCCTGTCACCTCGACCATCGGAATGCGCCGCAGATTCATTGAAATCTGCGGCGTTTCTGTTATTCGGTACACAAATAGGAATGTTCTTCGGTTTCCTCTGCCAAAAGGCGCTGCCGCGGTTCATTTTTCTGTTGTCTTTTCCCCACAAAAAGGCTATAATAATCTCAAATTTTGCATAGCATAGGAGGGGTCGTCTTGGAGCGGATCAAACGGTATCTGCGCAGCGCGGCGGGGTATCAGGCGGTGTGCGCCAAGTGGCTGGTGCTGGCGGCGCTGGTGGGCTGCGTGGTGGGCCCGTTGGGCGGCGCATTCGGGTTGGCGCTCAACTGGGCCAACGCCACCCGCAGCGCGCACCCGTGGTTGCTTTACCTGCTGCCCGTTGCCGGTCTTGTTATCGTATTTTTGTATCACCGCTTTGACCCGGATGGCGGCGGCTCTACGAACCAAATCTTCGTATCCGTGCGGGAGCACAAGCCGCTGACACTGCGCACCGCGCCGCTCATCTTTGTTTCCACCGTCGCCACGCATCTGTTCGGCGGGTCCAGCGGACGCGAGGGCGCGGCTCTGCTGCTGGGCGGCAGCGTATCCGGGCAGCTCGGCAGGGCGCTGCGCTTAGAAAACCGTGACTGCCGCTTAATGACGATGTGCGGCATGGCGGGCGCGTTCTCGGCCATCTTCGGCACGCCGCTGGCCGCAACGATCTTCACGCTGGAGGTCGTCGATGTCGGCTCCATGCAGTACGCGGCACTGCTCCCCTGTCTGGTGTCGGCGCTGCTGGGCGTTTTCATCAGCGGCAAAATGGGGCTGGCGCCCGAGGCGTTCGTCTTACAGGCCGAGGCTGCCCCCACGCCGGACAATCTCGTCCGCGTTATCATCCTGGGTGCGCTGCTGGCCGCGCTGAGCATCTTCTTCTGTGAGCTGCTCCACGTCACGCCGAAGCTGTACCGGAAATTCTTCCCGAACATCTACCTGCGCGTCGCCGCGGGCGGCGTGCTCATTATCGCCTTGACAAAGCTGCTGGGCACCACCGACTACAACGGCGCGGGCGCGACGGTCATCGAGGCCGCCATCGACGGCGAGGCCGTTCCCTACGCCTTCCTTTTAAAGATGCTGTTCACCGCACTGACCCTGGGCGCAGGCTTCAAGGGCGGCGAGATCGTGCCGATCTTCTTCACCGGCGCGACGTTCGGCTGTGTGGCCGCGCCGCTGCTGGGTCTGCCGCCGCAGCTGGGCGCGGCGCTGGGCATGGTTGCGCTGTTCTGCGGCTGCACCAACAGCCCGCTGGCGTCCATCTGCCTTGCCATCGAGGTATTCGGCGGGCAGTGCGTCTCGCTGTTTGCGCTGGCATGCGCGGTTTCCTACATGTTGTCGAGCTATTTCAGCCTTTACCGCGAGCAGCACTTCCTGCATTCCAAGCTGCGTATCGTCGGCGTGCAGCGGGTACACGGCCACTGGTCCGAGACGGACGCCGCACACCTGACCACAAACGACGACGGCGAAAATTAGAAAACCAGAAAATTGGTTGCAGGAACGCTGTTTTCATGCTATAATAAACTGTTACGGAGGAAATGGCGCACTATGAATACACTTACCTTGGAAAAGCACTGCTGGGCCGAGATCGATTTGACGGCCCTGCGTGAAAATTATGAATATATCCGCCGCACCGTAGGCGGGCCGGTCTGCGCCGTCGTCAAGGCGGACGCCTACGGCCACGGCGATAACGTCATCGCCCGCGTTCTGCAGGAAGCCGGTGCTGCGGGCTTCGCGGTCAGTTCCCTTGGCGAGGGGCGGCACCTGCGCCGCGGCGGCATCACAACACCCATCCTGATTCTGGGCTACGCCGACCCCACCTATGCGGCTGTGCTGGCTGCCAACGGCCTGATCACCACCTGCTATTCGACCGAATACGCACAGGCGCTCTCCGCTGCCGCCGTCAAGGCGGGCGTCAAGGTTAAGGTCCACCTGAAGATCGACACCGGCATGGGCCGCATCGGCTTTGCGGTGCGTTCCGGCTTTGCGGAGACCATCCGCGAGCTGGAGGCTCTCTACGCCCTGCCCGGGCTGGACATCTGCGGCGTCTTTCAGCACTTTGCGGTGGCGGACAGCGTCGAGCCCGACGACGAGCGCTACACCGACGAGCAGCACGCGCTGTTCGCGCAGGTCGTGGAGCGGCTGCGTGCGGACGGCTGTCCCGTCGGCACGGTACACTGCGCCAACTCTGCCGCACAGCTGCGCCACCCCGAGTGGCGGCACGACATGACCCGCGCGGGCATCATCCTGTACGGGCTTGACCCCAGCAATGAGGTACACTTCCCCGCCCTGCAGCCCGTCATGTCGCTGAAATCCGTCGTGACCTTTGTCAAGGAGCTGCAGCCCGGCCAGAGCGTCAGCTACGGGCGCACCTTTACCGCCGATAAGCCGATGCGCGTCGCCACAGTCTGTGTGGGCTACGCTGACGGCTACCCGCGGATGCTGTCCGGCGGGCCGGACCGGGGCGTCATGGCCATCCGCGGCCAGCGTGCCCCCGTGGTCGGGCGCGTCTGCATGGACCAGACAATGGTCGATGTGACGGACATTCCCTGCGTGAAGATGGGCGACGAGGTCACAGTCTTTGGCCCGGGCGGCGGCGACACCGCCGACACCATTGCAGCCAAGACCCAGACCATCAACTACGAAATTGTCTGCGGGCTGGCGCGCCGCGTGCCCCGCGTATACAAAGAGAACGGCAAGATCTGCGAGATCTGGAACGATTTGGAGGAAACCTGATGGCCCGCAAGAACATCCGCAACTTTTGCATTATTGCCCACATCGACCACGGCAAGTCCACTCTGTCGGACCGTATGCTGGAGCTGACCGACAGCGTCGACAAGCGCACCATGACCGACCAGGTGCTGGACGACATGGACATCGAGAAGGAGCGCGGCATCACCATCAAGGCCCGCGCCGTCACGATGCGCTACAAGGCCGACGACGGCGAGACCTATGAGTTCAACCTCATCGACACCCCGGGCCATGTGGACTTCCAGTACGAGGTCAGCCGCAGTCTGGCCGCCTGCGAGGGCGCAGTCCTCGTCGTCGACGCCAGCCAGGGCGTTGAGGCGCAGACGCTGGCGAACTGCTATCTGGCGCTGGACCACAATCTGGAGGTCGTGCCGATTTTGAACAAGATCGACCTGCCCAGTGCCGACCCCGACGCCGTGGCGAAGGAGGTCGAGGACGTCATCGGCCTGCCCTGCATGGAGGCACCGCGCGTCTCGGCCAAGCTGGGCATCGGCGTCAAAGAGGTGCTGGAAAGCGTTGCGCGGGATATCCCAGCCCCCACCGGCGACCCCGACGCACCGCTGAAAGCGCTGATCTTCGACTCCATCTACGACAGCTACAAGGGCGTCATCGTCTACGTCCGCATCTTTGAGGGCACGGTCAAGCCCGGCGACACCATCCGCCTGATGAGCACCGGCGCGGAGTTCCAGCTGGTGGAGGTCGGCCACATGGGCGCGACGAGCCTGACCCCCTGTGACAAGCTCGAGGCCGGTGAGGTCGGCTATCTGACGGCCAGCATCAAGACCGTGCGCGACACCCGCGTCGGCGATACCGTCACGCTGGCCGCCAACCCCACACCGGAGCCGATGCCCGGCTTCCGCACGGTCACGCCGATGGTGTTCTGCGGCATCTACCCCGCCGACGGCGCGGACTATCCCGACCTGAAGGACGCGCTGGAGAAATTGCAGCTCAACGACGCGAGCCTGACCTTTGAGCCGGAGACGAGTGCCGCGCTGGGCTTCGGCTTCCGCTGCGGTTTCCTGGGCCTGCTCCACATGGAGATCATCACCGAGCGTCTTGAGCGCGAGTTTGACCTTGACCTTATCACAACGACGCCGGGCGTCCAGTACCGCCTGACGCTGACCGACGGCACGGTGGAGGTCATTGACAACCCCTCCGCCTACCCCGACCCGACCCGCATCGTCAAGCAGGAGGAGCCGTTCGTCAACGCGCACATCTACACACCGAACGATTACGTCGGCCCGCTGATGGACCTGTGCCAGACGAAGCGCGGCGTGCTGGTCGACATGAAGTATATGGACGAAACGCGCGTTGACCTGCATTACCTGATCCCGCTGGGCGAGATCGTCTACGACTTCTTTGATGCCATCAAGTCCCGCAGCCGCGGCTATGCCAGCTACGACTACGAGTGGGAGGGCTGGCACGAGAGCAAGCTCGTCCGTCTGGACTTTTTGCTCAACGGCGAGGTTGTCGATGCCCTGTCGATGATCGTCTTTGCAGACAACGCCTACGCGAAGGGCCGCCGCATCTGCGAGAAGCTGAAGGAGAACATCCCCCGCGCGCTGTTTGAGATCCCGGTGCAGGCGGCTGTGGGCGGCAAAGTCATTGCCCGCGAGACGGTCAAGGCCATGCGCAAGGACGTGTTGGCCAAGTGCTACGGCGGTGACATCACCCGTAAGAAGAAGCTGCTGGAAAAGCAGAAGGAAGGCAAAAAGAAGATGCGCCAGCTGGGCAGCGTGACCCTGCCGAGCGAGGCGTTTACCGCGGTGCTGAAGCTGGATTCGGATTCTTAACGGGGGTTTTCCGGCCTTTTTACAAAAAGGCCTCGGCGAAAAATTCCAAATATTTGTAGGGGAGGGATTTATCCCTCCCCTACTTATTATCCCGCCGCGCCCTGCAAATTTTGCCACTCTGTAGGGGCCGCACATGTGCGGCCCGCAACCTTACGGCAAAAGCGATTTTACGGGAAGGCCGCGGGCCGGGCATGCCCGGCCCCTACAGTGCAATAACAAAAAGAGGGTACCTGCCATTTCAGCAGATACCCTCTTACATTATGTAATGCTAAATTACATCAGGCCGCGGTACAGCTCCTTGATCTCCTCAACGCTGGTGTCGCGGGGGTTGCCCGGGCAGCAGGCGTCGGCAAAGGCGGACTCGGCCAGGAACTGGACGTCCTCCTCCTTCAGGATGCCCTTCAGGTCGGCGGGGATGCCCACGTCGGCGCTCAGCTTCTTGACGGCGGCAATCGTGGCATCGGCGGCCTCGACGTCGTTCATCTCATCAATGCCGGTCACGCCCATCGCCTTGCCGACGGCGCGGTAACGCTCGCCAGCCGCGGTCTTGTTGTACTCCAGACCGGTGGGCAGGATGATGGCACAGGCAACGCCGTGGGGGGTGTCATACAGGGCGGACAGGCCGTGGGCCATGCTGTGGACGATGCCCAGGCCGACGTTGGAGAAGCCCATACCGGCAATGTACTGGCCCAGAGCCATGCCCTCGCGGCCCTCCGGGGTGTTCTGCACGGCGCCGCGCAGGTTCTCGGAAATCAGCTTGATGGCCTCGAGATGGAACATATCGGAGATGGTGCAGTGGCCCTTGGTGATGTAGCCCTCGATGGCGTGGGTCAGGGCGTCCATGCCGGTAGCGGCGGTCAGGCCCTTGGGCATGCTGGACATCATATCGGGATCGACAACGGCGATCTCGGGGATGTCGTTGGTGTCCACGCAGACGAACTTGCGCTTCTTCTCGACATCGGTGATGACGTAGTTGATCGTGACCTCGGCAGCGGTGCCGGCGGTGGTGGGCACCGCAATGGTGAACACGGCGTGCTTCTTGGTGGGGGCAACGCCCTCCAGGCTGCGGACGTCCGCGAACTCGGGGTTGTTGATGATGATGCCGATGGCCTTGGCGGTATCCATGGAGGAGCCGCCGCCGATGGTGACGATGCAGTCAGCCTCGGCAGCCTTAAAGGCGGCAACGCCGTCCTGAACGTTCTGGATGGTGGGGTTGGGCTTGATCTCGCTGTAAACGCTGTAGGCAAAGCCGGCGGCGTCCAGCAGGTCGGTGACCTTCTTGGTGACGCCGAACTTGATCAGATCGGGGTCAGAGCAGACGAAAGCCTTCTTGTAGCCGCGGGCGGTCAGCTCGGGAACGATGTTCTCGATTGCGCCGTGGCCGTGGTAGGAAATAGTGTTCAGTACAATACGACTTGCCATAGAAATTCTCTCCTTTTATTGTATCGGCTGTTTGCCGATGATTCCCATGTTCTGCCTTTATTATACCGTTATTTTTTTGACAGCGCCATTTAGAAAAGTGGCGGGGTGTTTGGGAAAATTCCACAACATACATGTAGGGGCGAACATTGTTCGCCCGCGGAGTTTGGCGGCAGCCGACACATTGCACAGGCGGATATGGAATCCGCCCCTACGCGAAGTGGCTGTTGCCAAGTTCCTGCGGGCGAGCAATGCTCGCCCCTACAGCGCAGCCGCAAAGGTCACGCTTCTTCCTTCTCTTTTTGTGCCTTGATGACCTTCAGACGGCTGAATTCCTCGCGCTCACGCTCGCTCAGGACCTCGTCGATGGACTTGATGGTCTTTTGCATCTGGGGGATCTGCACGTTGCCCAGGGCGTTGGCGCGCTTCTGGGTCTTTTGGATGGCCTCGGCCAGACGGATGACGCTGGTCTCGACCTCGGCCAGCTCGACGGTCAGCGTCTTGACCTCATTGAACTTGAGGTAGGCCACATCCAGCGTGCCGTTGGTGGATTCCAGGTCATAGTACAGCCCCATGGGCGAGGTGGTGTTCAGGCGCAGCGTGGGCAGCTCAACGCCCATGACGCTGCGGGTGGACATCTGCACGCCGCGCTCCACCGGCACACCGGCAGCATAGCCGCCGACAGAACCCAGCATGATGTTGGCCTTTTTCAGCGCCTCATACGCCTCGGCGTAGGCCGCGCTGATGCGGTCCTGAATGCCTGCGGCGCGGTCAATCAGCTGCATCATCTCACGCACAAGGATGTTGCGCTTGCGGTCCATCAGGTCATAGCCCTGGGTCGCCAGCGCCAGACTGCGCTTTGTCGCCATCAGGTTTGATTTTGTGGGAAAAACCTGCTGTGCCATTGGGTACTCCTTTTATACTGCTTTGGCTTCCCCTGCGGGGGAAGCTGTCACCGAAGGTGACTGATGAGGCCCAAGTATGCCATCGCCTCCATTCACAGGCAATCGCGGCGCACTCTCCCCTCATCCGCCCCTGCGGGGGCACCTTCTCCCCCAAGGGGAGAAGGCTTTGGGATTATTTTTTACTGATTCTCGCCTTCGCCGGTTCGTAATACTTATCCAGCGTCGCGGCGTCGCAGCGGTCCAGAGCGTTGCGGGGCAGGGTCGCCAGCAGCTCCCAGCCGAGGTCGAGGGTCTGCTCCATCGTGCGGTCGGTGTTGCCCTGGCCGATGAACTCCTGCTCAAACGCGCGGCCAAAGGCCATCAGCTGCTTATCGCTCTGGGACAGCTCCTCCTCGCCGATGACGCTGGCCAGCGCCTTGGCGTCCTGCACCTTGGCGTAGCAGGCGAACAGCTGGTTGGACAGTGTGACGTGATCCTCACGGGTGTAGCCCGCGCCGATGCCGTCCTTCATCAGACGGGACAAGCTGGGCAGCACGGACACAGGCGGATACAGGCCGGTGGCATCCATGCCGCGGTCCAGCACGATCTGCCCCTCGGTGATGTAGCCCGTCAGGTCGGGGATGGGGTGGGTAATATCGTCGCCGGGCATGGTCAGGATCGGGATCTGGGTCACAGAGCCCTTGCTGCCCTTGATGATACCGGCGCGCTCGTACAGGCTGGCCAGATCGGAATACAGGTAGCCGGGGAAGCCCTTGCGGCCCGGGATCTCGCCCTTGGAGGACGAGAATTCGCGCAGGGCCTCGCAGTAGCTCGTCATATCGGTCAGGATGACCAGCACGTTCTTGTTCAGGTCAAAGGCCAGATACTCGGCCACGGTCAGCGCGGCACGCGGGGTGATGATACGCTCGATGATGGGGTCGTTGGCGAGGTTCAGCAGCATGACGACGCGCTCCATCGCGCCGCAGCTCTCGAAGCTCTCGCGGAAGTACGACGCAACGTCGTTCTTGACGCCCATGGCGGCGAACACGATGGCGAAGTCCGACCCGTCGGCCACGCTGGCCTGACGGACGATCTGGACGGCCAGCTCGTTGTGCTTCATGCCGGAGCCGGAGAAGATCGGCAGCTTCTGGCCGCGGATCAGCGTGGCCAGGCAGTCAATCGAAGAAATGCCGGTGTGGATGTAGTTGCGGGGGTAGACACGGCTGACGGGGTTGATGGGCGCGCCGTTGACATCGCGGCGGGCGACGGGGTAAATGTCACCGAGGCCGTCGATGGGGCGGCCCAGACCGTCCAGCACGCGGCCCAGCAGCTCGGGGCTTAAATCCATCATCATCGGGTGGCCGGTCAGCACCGTGCGGTTGTTGACAAGGCTCAGCCCGCGGGTGCCCTCAAACACCTGAATGACGCAGCGGTCACCATCGACACGGACAACACGGCCCACGCGGGTCGAGCCGTCGTCGAGGTGCAGCTCTGCCATTTCGTCATACTGGACGCCCTTGACGCCGTCCAGCACGACCAGACTGCCGTTGATTTGGGAAAGTCCGATATGTTCCAGAATCATGTTGTTCCCTCCTCATCAGCCCTGGGCCACGGCGGCCAGCTTGGTGTCGATTGCTTTTTGCAGCTCGTCCAGCTTGCTCAAATCGTCGTTGGGCACGGTATACTTCATCTGGACCAGCTCGTCAAACAGGCCGGTGGCCAGCAGACGGCTGACAGGCACCTGCTTGGCGACGAGTGCGGCGCACTTGTCGTACAGGTACAGAATGGTTTCCATCATTTTCAGCTGCTTTTCCAGCGGGACGTAGGTGTCAACCGCGTGGAAGGCGTTCTGCTGCAAAAATCCGACGCGGATGACGCGGGCGATCTCAATCGTCAGCTTCTGGTCGTCGGGCAGCACGTCAGAGCCGATCAGCTTGACGATCTGCATCAGATTGTTCTCCTGCAGCAGCAGGTTGGCGATGCGCTCACGGCAGGACATGAAGTCGTGGCCGACGTTGTCGTAGTACCAGCCTCCGAGGTCGCCCAGATACTCGCTGTAGGAGTCGTTCCAGTTGATGGCGGGATAGTGGCGGGCGTAGGCCAGCGACTTATCCAGCGCCCAGAAGCAGCGGGTGAAGCGCTTCGTGTTCTGGGTGACAGGCTCGGAGAAGTCGTTGCCCTGCGGGCTGACAGCGCCGATGACGGAGACAGAGCCTTCCGCGCCGTTCAGCGTCTTGACGTAACCGGCGCGCTCGTAGAACTCGGCCAGACGGCTGGGCAGGTACGCGGGGTAGCCCTCGTCGGCGGGCATCTCCTCCAGACGTCCGCTGATCTCACGCAGAGCCTCGGCCCAGCGGGAGGTGGAGTCGGCCATCATGGCGGCGTGGTAGCCCATGTCGCGGTAATACTCGGCCAGCGTGATGCCGGTGTAGATAGAAGCCTCACGGGCAGCGACAGGCATGTTGGAGGTGTTCGCGATCAGGACGGTACGGTCCATCAGGCTCTTGCCCGTGCGGGGGTCGACCAGCTCGCTGAACTCCTGCAAAGCCTGCGTCATCTCGTTGCCGCGTTCGCCGCAGCCGACGTAGATGATGATGTCGGCGTCGCACCATTTTGCGATCTGGTGCTGGGTCATCGTCTTGCCGGTACCGAAGCCGCCGGGGATGGCCGCAGCGCCGCCCTTGGCCAGCGGGAACATCGTATCGATGACACGCTGACCCGTGATCAGCGGGCGGGGCGAGGTCATGCGCTCGGCAGACGGGCGCGGGGTGCGGATAGGCCACTTCTGGCAGAGGGTCAGCGTGTGCTCCTTACCCTTGGCATCGGTCAGCTTGACGATAGGCTCGTTGACGGTGTAGCTGCCGTTGTCAGCCACCCAGGTGACCGTACCGGAGACCGTCGGCGGCACCATGCAGCGGTGCTCGATGGCCGGGGTCTCGGGGCAGGTGGCGTAGATCTGGCCCGCGGTCAGGGTGTCCCCCTGCCGTACGGTCACGGTCACGTCCCACTTGGCGGCCTCGTCCAGAGACGGCTCATGCGCACCGCGCTCAATGAAGCTGCCCATGTGCTGCTCGATGGCGGGCAGCGGACGCTGGATGCCGTCATAGATATTGCGCAGGATACCGGGGCCGAGGGTCACGGACAGCGGGCCGCCCGTGCTCTCGACAGGCTCGCCTGCCTTCAGGCCGCCGGTCTCCTCATAGACCTGGATGGTGGTTTCCTTGTCGTTCATGCGGATGACCTCGCCGACAAGGCGTGCCTTGCCGACATAGACCATCTCCATCATTTCCAGATCAGTTTTGCCCTTGATGGTGACAACGGGGCCGTTGATGCTGTAAATTGTGTTTTCCATAGCTTTGCCCCTCAAATGTTAATTTCCAGACCGGCGTTTTCCAGGAACCAGTCGTGCTGGGCCTCCAGACGGGCCTCCAGCGTATCGTCGGCAGCCACGCCCTTCGCGGGGTTTGCGCCCTTCAGGCCGCCCAGCGTGATGCTGTCGTCGGCCTCCAGAACGGTGCCTGCGGGCAGTTCGACGTTTTTCAGCAGCGGCAGGTCGGCGGCGCGGGCCGTGATCTTGGCGTTTTCGCCTAAGGTCTCCGCCAGAGAAGCGGCCTCTTTCTGCAGCCAGGCAGCGTAGTCCTTGCCGGCCACAAAGGCAGCCAACTGCTCACGGGCCTTCGAGAAGGTCTCGTCGGCGATTTTCTGGCGCTGGGCAGCCAGCGTGGCGCGGGCGGCCATGCGGGCCGCGCTCAAATCGCGGTTGGCGCGGGTCTTGGCGCGCTCGGTCTCAAAGCGCAGGGTGCGCTCCACGCGGGTGTTCTCGGTCCTGCGCGTCTCGTCCAGCTGGCTGTTGATCGCGCGCTCCGTCTCCTCACGGATGGCGGCGCAGGCAGCCTCGCCCTCGGCGCGGATGGACTCGAGGAATCGCTCGGCGCGGGTATCTAATTCGTTCATGGTCACACCTCTTAAATCTTGACGCCGATGGCCTCGCGGATATAGCGGGTCAGGCGGTCCTTACCGGCAGCACCGCCGCCGGTGGAGGGCACCGTGATGAGCAGTGGCCCACCGGCGGCGCGGGCGCTGTCCAGCGTGGCCGTGTAGGTCTCGGCGATCTTCTCGGTCACAAGCAGCACGGCGATGTCGGGCTGCTGGGCTGCCATTTCCAGCGCGTTGCGCAGGTCGGCCTCGCTGCGGGCGACGGTGCCCTCAATACCCGCAAGGCGCAGACCGTTCATGGCGTCGGAGTTGTCGCTGATGAGAAAGAACCGCATGGCGTTACACCAGCTTGGACAGGATCATGATGGAGATGACCAAGCCGTACAGAGCGATGGACTCGCCCAGGGCGACGAAGATCAGGCTCTTGCCGAAGGTCTTTTCATTCTCGCTGTTGGCTGCGATAGCGGCAGGCGCAGCGGAAGCGACGGCCATGCCGCCGCCGATACCGGCAAGACCTGTAGCCAGAGCGGCAGCGACCAGACCGATGCTCAAAGAGCTGTTGTGGTCATTGTCGGTGTTGACGGTCTCGGAATCGGTGGTGGCAGCGGTGGTGTCGGCATTGGCATCATCCGCGGCAAAGACGCCCAGTGCGCCGCAGCAGGTCACAGCGGCCACGATCAGGATGGTAACGAACAGTTTGCTGAACTTGGTTTTCATAATGGAACCCTCCGTAATTTTTTGTTTTATTCCGCGCCCCTCTGTCAAGGCGCTTTTGCAGGGGCCGGGCATGCCCGGCCCGCGGCTTCGATTCTATCGTCCGATTGTGGGATGGTTGCGGGCCGGACATGTCCGGCCCCTACGGCGCATCTTACGCTTTTGCTTTCTTCAAATCAAAGGCTACGAACTTGCGGCCGCCGCCCTTGTAGCAGCGGCTGAACATCTCGTAGAACTCCAGACGGATGCCCTGAATGGCGGAGAGCAGTGCCTCGAGGCAGATGACCACGAGGTTGCCCAGGATGACCACAACAATGTTGTTCGGCGTACCGGCCAGCGTAAAGACGACCATCATCATGCTGGCGTGGACGATGACGAACGCACCGACACGCAAAAACGAGATCGTGTTGGACAGGTAGCTCAGCACCGTTTCCAGCAGCTCAAATACGCTCTGCATCAGGTAGTTGCCCATACCGCCCGCAGGCTTCCAGGGCTTGCCCTCGACCATCGGGGCCAGCAGCTCCGCAAAGAGCAGCAGCACCAGACCGACGACCATGCCGACCACCGCCAGCACCTGCGGCATAAACGTGACAGCACCCATATAAGCGGACGCCAGATCAACGCCGCACAGGTAGGTCACCATACCGACAAGGCCGTTGGGCGAGAAGATGAACTCGCCCCACTCGCTGTGGCGGGCGTGGGTGTACATATTCAGCGCCATAGCGGCCAGCACCAGCACAATGCCGATGTAGACAGCCACCATCAGGATGCCGGTGATGGAATCCATAACGGAAACGGGCTTGCCTGCCATGCCAAGCGCATGGTAGAGCGGGTCAAGGGCCTCCTCGTAGCCAAAGAGAGAACCGTAGACCAGGCCGAAGATCGTGCTCGAAATGCCGCAGGGGATCATCAGATGGAACAGGTCATTGTGCTTGACCTTCCACATGAACGTGCTGAACAGTGCCAGCACGATACCCTGCCCGACGTCGCCAAACATCATGCCGAACAGCACGGTGAATGTGATCGCTACAAAGCCGGTGACATCTGTCTCGCCGTAGGCGGGCAGACCGTACATTTCGACGAAAAACTCAAAAGGGCGGCTCCACCAGGGGTTCTTCAGCTTGGTGGGGGGCGTCATCTTACCGGCGGATTCCGGTCCGTCCACCGTGACGCGCAGCCCATGGATGCCGCGGGCCTTGCCCGCGACCTCGTCCACCTCCGACGCCGGGACCCAGCCGACGCAGAAGAAGTGCTCGCCCTTGACCGCGGCCATGCGGCGCAGGTCGTAGACCGCCGCGTAGTAGCAGGCTGTGTTGTACAGCAGCTGGACCTTGTCGGCGTTTTGCTGCCACAGGGCGGCAATGCGGGCGTTGACGTCCTCGACGCTCTTGTTGACAACGTCGAGGTTCTCTTTAAAGTGCTCGATGATCTCGGCGGGCGAGCCAGCCGCGCCGGGCACATGCACCGGCTCAAAGTAGAGCATCGAGAAGATGCCGTCGGTCTCCAGCGCGTGCTCCCGCGGGGTCATGTAGACGCCCCAGTAACCGGCCTTCGTCTGGTTGCAAGGGGTGAACAGGATGTACGGGTCGTCGCCGTAGTTGTTCATCAGCTTGTTGTAGCCCTCCGTCGGCAGGAAGCCGAAGCGGATCTTGACGTGGGCGCAGTCGAGAATGTCGTCCACGTTGACCTTCAGGCCGGTAAAGTGGCTGTACTGCTCGATGCCGTCCTCGCAGAGCTTCTTCTGGTCCAGCAGGACCTTGCGCTCGGCGCAGAGGTCGTCGATCTTTTCCAGCAGGTCGCTCAGATAGCTGCGGCCCTCGGCATCCACCGGGTCGCTGTGCTGCTGCCCCTCGTGCAGCTCCATATTGGCCTCTTTGGCCATCGTCTCGATCTGGTCGCGGATCGCGGTGTGGGGGTTCTCCTCATTCAGAGCGCCGTATCCCAGCGATTCCGACATATATCTGGTTGCGGGCTCAAGGTCAAAGCGTCCGTCCATGCAGCACGAGCCGATAAACTCGTTCAGCTGGGGCATCGTGCCCTGCACCCGCACCAGTTTCATCTTTTCAACCAATCAGTTCACACTCCTTGTTTCAGCTTGCCTCCCTCGGCGAGACAGACTCCCCCGACACGGGGGAGGTGGCGCTTGCGCCAGAGGGGGACGGTGCCCCGCAGGGGCGGAGGGAGCGAACCTTGCCATCACCCGAAATATTTCGGGCTGCCGCGAAGCTCTCTCCCCCACCGCCTGCGGGCGGTGCCCCCTCCCAGAGGGGGCCAAGGGTCACTCAATCCTTCTCATCAAACCCCACCAGCAGCGGCTGGACATCCTCGGGCGGCAGCTTGTAATGCACGCCCTCAATGATGTGATCCAGATCCTGCACCTCACACCGGGCCAGCCAGACGTAGCACAGCATGACCAGCGTCGGGTCAGTGGAGAACCGCAGCCACTTGCGGCACCAGTCGCATCGGTAGTGGAAGAAGCCCTCCTTCAAAACGCTGTACTCATGATGTCCCAGCAGCGGGCCGTACTTCGTCTTGGCGAACCGCGCCTTGAACATGTCCAGATCGCGGGCGGCGAGCAGGTATTCCCACTCGTCGTTCGTCAGGGCCGTGCAGTCGCGGCGGGCGTTGGTGCGCACCACCGAGTCCGGCGCGCCAATGCGGATGAGCCGCGCGGCGTTGGAAACAGCGGAGGTGTCGCATTCCAGCTCGACGAGGTCGCGCAGGTTCGGCGCAGCGCTTGTGCCGCCCTTGGCGGGGGCCAGCGCCACCAGTGCGCGGTGGCGGAAGTCCTGCAGAAGCGGCTCGGCCTGGGCGGTCAGACCGCGGTCCGGCTTGGCGCTCTGCAGCGGTGCCAGGACCTTTTCCCACCGCGTACCGGCCACAGCGGCCAGGATACCGTCCAAACTCGTGGCCTTGGCCAGCGCGTAGAGATCGATGCAGCAGCGCTGCTGCAAGAACTCCGGCAGGCGGAACAGGTAATCGCCCGGGCGGCCTGCATCCAGGCACCGCATGGCGGCAGTCAGCTCATCGACCTCACAGCAGAGGGTGAAATACTCATACACTTTGCTGCCCGCGCTGCGGTCATAGCGGCAAAGGCTGTCGTACCGGGTGTACAGGCTCTGGCGCAGCAGGTTTTCCAGCTGGACGCGGCGGGCGTACTGGGGGTTGACCTCGGCCAGCGCTTCGCTGTACAGCGGGTATTCTTTCAAGGCCGCGGCCAGCTCGGTCATCGTGCGGCAGGCCATCAGGCGGCGGTAATCGTCGGCCCGCAGGCGGCTGCCGTACAGGGCGCGGGCCTTGGCCAGCACGGCGTTGCCGCTTGCCTTGCCCGTGGGCATCATTGTGCGGCCTCCCCGCCCAGGGTGCGCTGTACAAGCGCAGCGCACCATTCGGCCTCATGGGCCTTTGCGGCGGCGGTCATGGCCTCGGCTGCCTGGCTGCGCTGGGTCTCCAGCGCGGCCAGCGCGGCGGCGTTGCCCTCCTCGGCTGCTCTTGCGGCGGCGTCGGACTCGGACTTCTCGCGGGCGTCACACTCCGCGATGATCTTCTGCTTCTGCTCGTCCAGAGCAGCCAGCCGGGCAGAGCGCTCGAGCCGGGCCTTCTCGCTTTCGCGGCGCTGGGCGGCATCCATCTCCAAAATGGCCTGCATCAGGTCGTTGACATCTTTCATGCAATGCACCTCACTCTTTGGGAGCTTTACCTGGGTTGGGTTCCCTGCCTCCCTCTGCGAGGGGGCCAAGGGGCTTTTCTCTATATAAATAGGTACACCCAACTTTCAGGTTCAGCCGTATTATAGCACTATTACCAAATATAGCAAGTGGTTTTTGTGCAGTTTTATTGGTACAAAATCAGGTTTGTGTTTTTTCTGTCGATGTATTAGATGTATTATGAAATCGTTATCACTTCTTTTTCATAGCGGCCAGACCCTTGCCAAACACGAACCGCACCAGTGGGCCCGCGCCGCACAGCTGCCACAAAAATGCCGTGGGATAGTTCATCGCTGTGGTCTGCACCCACATGGCGAAAAAGTTCGCATTGTGGCTGTCCTTGAAGAACAGCGTGGCGAAAAAGCTCATCAACGGGCACATCATCCACGCGGACAGACAGGAGATAGCGGCCACCAGGAACACCTGCTTGTCCTTGCCTGGGGTGAACCAGCTCGTGGCGATGCGCATGGCCGTGGGGCCAACCAGGAACGTGTCCAGCAAAAAGCCAATGACGCCCATGATGGGCAGCTCACTGAGGGCAGCGGCGAAGATGAAATTCTGCATTCCGCCCACATCCAGTGCGATATTGTAGCAGACCATTCCGTAGACCATGACGCAGACCATCATGACGGTGTAGACGATTTCCTGTTTCTTTGTTTGCGGCATTGTAATTACTCCTCATATATACGTTATTTTCTCCAAAACAAAAACAGCCGCAGGGTGTCGCTCAACTCGTTGCGACGCCCTACGGCTGTTGTCTCACTGCGTTGGAAAGTGAAGTCAGTATACCGCAAAAATTGCGCTCATGTAATACTCCTGCACAAATTTCTGCACTTTGTATAAAATCTTTCTCCGTTTTGCAGCGTCACTTTGGTACAAAACGCCGCATGTGTCGCTGCAAACTTTACAGCGGCGGCGCGGCGCGCTATAATGGCGGTGTTTAAACGTAATAGAGAGGTCGGAAAGTCATGTCAAAATTATTCCCGCATCACCGCGGCCAGATGTCGGAGGCATTCCGCACGGTCATGTTCTTATCGGCGTCGGGCGGCCTGCAGGACGCCTACACCTACATTGGGCGCGGCAAGGTGTTTGCCAACGCCCAGACCGGCAACATCGTGCTGATGAGCCAGAGCCTGTTTGATGGCGATTTATCGCGGTTTGCCCACTATTTTATCCCCGTTCTGTCCTTTGCACTGGGTGTGGCCGCGGCGGAGTGCATCCGCCTGCGCTGGCGGCAGGCCCGCCGCATCCACTGGCGTCAGCTCGTCGTGCTGGCCGAGATCGTGCTGCTGTTCGCGGTGGGCTTCTTCCCTGCCGGGTGGGATATTGGCGCAAACGCGCTGGTCTCGTTTTCCTGCGCCATGCAGGTGCAGGCGTTCCGCAAGGTGCATGGCTACCCGTTTGCCAGTACCATGTGCATCGGCAACCTGCGCAGCGGCATGGACGCGCTGGTCGCATTCGGACACACCCACGATAAAAACGCGCTGTGGAAGTCCCTGCACTACTTTGCCATTATCTTTATCTTTGCGCTGGGTGCGGGCATCGGCACACAGTGCGTCGGCATATTCGGCGAGAGGACGATCTGGCTTTCCTGCGCACTGCTGCTGGTGAGCCTGTGCTTTATGTTTATCAAAGAGGATCTGCCGGAGATCGAGGAGGAGCTGAAAAAATAACGCATCTTCTCTGCCGGAATGGCTGTAGGGGCCGGACATATCCGCCCGGGAACACCGTGGCCGCCGCCAGGCCCCGCGGAGGGGTCAAGACCCCTGTCTGCGATTTCCATTTCTCATAATTCCCCTATTACAATTATTTTGATAAAACGACAGCCCCACCCGTTTTTCTGCGGGCGGGGCTGTCGTTTTATACGTGTTTTCGTGCTTTTTTATTTTTCCAATCGTTGACCATGCCGTGCAGCCGCTCGCCCATAAAGACAAGCCCGGCCAGAGTCGGGGCGCTCAGGGCCAGCAGAACGACCAGCACCAGCGTGCCGCCCAGATCCAGCCGCACCAGCGGCAGCCAGCGCGCCAGCAGGAACACCCCGCCGACGCCCGCCACGGTCATACTGCCCCAGATGGCCCAGTGCAGCGGCGTGAACGGGATGCAGACACCCCACAAAATCTGCAAGCCCACGCACAAAATCACCAACGTGCAGATCGTACCGACCATGTCGGACGGGATGTCGAACGCATGGCCGAACCCCTGTGCGCAGAACACAAGCAGGAAATCCGTCAGCCCGCCGGGCAGCGCCTTGCGCAGCACGTTCCGCATGAATTTGCCGTGGACAAGCTCGTGGTTCGGCTCAAGCGCCAGAAAGAACGCCGGTGCGCCGATGGTGGCAAACGTGACGAGCGACAGCTGCAGCGGCTGGAACGGGTAGGCCAGCGGCAAGGCCAGCGCGACGATGCTGAGCAAAAACGAGAAGATGTTCTTGACCAGAAACAGCGACGCCGAGCGCTGGATGTTGTTGATGACCCGCCGCCCCTCGGCCACAACGCCGGGCAGCGCGGCAAAGTCCGAATCCAGCAGCACAAGCTGCGCGACCTGGCTGGCCGCCTGCGCGCCCGATGCCATCGCGATGCCGCAATCGGCATCTTTTAACGCCAGTACGTCATTTACGCCATCTCCGGTCATGGCTACCGTGTGACCCTTTGCCTGCAAAGCATGGACGAGCTGGCGCTTCTGCTCGGGCGTAACGCGGCCAAAGACCGTGCATTTTTCGGCAGCCTCGGCCAGCGCCGCCTCACTTTGCAGCGTGGCGGCATCGACCCAGTGCTCGGCCCCGGCAATGCCCGCGTTGGCGGCCACATGGCTGACAGCCTGCGGGTCGTCGCCCGAGATGACCTTGATCTTCACGCCCTGCTTCGCAAAGAAGCGGAACGTCTTGGGCGCACTCTCGCGGATGCGGTTCTGCAACGGCAGCAGAGCCAAAAATTCCAGCTGTGCGGGGTCGAGCGCCGCGGGCGGATCCGGCAGTGTGCCGTTATATTTTGCCAGCAGCAGCACGCGGCGCCCCTGGGCCAGCAGCGGGGTCAGCCTGTCGGCAAGTTCCCCCGCCCTGCTGCCCGCCAGCACGTCGGGCGCACCGACGACGTAGCACCCCTGCGCACCAAAGTCTTTGGCACTGTACTTGTACGCCGTGTTGAACGGGATGGTGCGCACGGCAGCCCATGCCGTGCCGCCCTGCCCGAAGCGGGCTGTCAGGGCGCGGGCCGTGTCGTTATCTGGCTGCCCTCCCGCGTAGAAAGCCGATAAAATCTCGGTGATGGGTGTATTTTCCGTCAGCGGCAGCGGGTCGTCCGCCTGCATGGTGCTCTCGGTGATCGTGCCGGTCTTGTCCACGCAGAGGGTGTCCACCCGGGCCAGCGTTTCAATGCAGTTCATGTCGCGGGTCAGCACCTTGCGGCGGGCCAGCCGCATCATGCTCACGGCCAGCGCAACGCTCGTCAGCAGGTACAGTCCCTCCGGGATCATACCGATGAGTGCCGCCACCGTGGCGTCGACAGTCTCCTTCATGGAAAGTTCCAGTACCCAATGCTGCTTCCAGATCAGCACCGCGCCGATTGGGATCAGCGCCACACCGATGAATTTTATCAGCCTGTCCAGGCTGCGCATCATCTCGCCGCGCGCGACCCTGTGACCGTTGGCCTGCGCCTCAGCGGTCAGGCGGCTGGCGTAGCTCTCGGCCCCGACACGGGTCAGCCGCGCCACGCAGCGGCCCGCCATCAGAAAGCTGCCGGATTTCAGCTCCGCGCCACACTCCTTGGGAACGGCCCGCGCCTCGCCCGTGATGAGAGATTCGTTCGCCTGGGCGCTGCCGTCCAGCACGACGGCGTCCGCTGCGATCTGGTCACCCGCGCCGAACTCGACAACATCGTCCTGCACAAGGTCGTCGGACAGCACTTCGCACCACCGGCCGTCGCGCAGGCAGCGGAGCTTCTGCGCTGAGACAAGCGTCAGCTTGTCGATGGTACGCTTGGCGCGAAGCTGCTGCACAATGCCGATGAGGGTATTCCAGAACACGATGCCCAGAAATCCCATATTCAGCCAGGAATGCACGAGCGCCAGCATGACGGCCAGCACCAGAAACACAAGGTTGAAGTAGGTACAGACGTTATCCCGCACGATCTCGCCGGTGGTTTTGGTCTGGGATTTGGGCGGCTGGTTCGTCTGCCCCGCCGCGCGGCGCGCTTCGACCTCGGCGGCGGTCAGGCCGGTGATGGATGGCATAGTAAGGGGTGCTCCTTTCGGGGGTGAATCAAATGGCGGCAGGGGCCGGATATATCCGGCCCGGGCGTGTATGGCAAACAAGCGGTTATGGGAAGGCCGCGGGCCGGGCATGCCCGGCCCCTACAGGGCGGCGGAATTGTTTAAAACGGCTTGTAGGGAGCGGTCTTGACCGCTCCGGGAAGGTTGCGGGCGACGGAAACTGCACCAGACGGCATATATGCATTCCGCGCAACTATGCGGCAGCCGCACAGCGCCGCGGAGGGGTCAAGACCCCTTCCTACAGTACAGACGATTTACGGCAGCCTATTATAACGCCCGCCGCTTATATTTTCCTCAGTATACCCACCAAATATGAACAAAACAAGTGCCCGGCTGCGTTTTGGGGCAGCCGGGCAGTTTTGTACATTATTGAATTTCCAGCGGCTCAAACGCCTCCGCCGGGTCGGCATCGACAACCTCAAGATTCCTCGTCAGCTGGTCGAGCACCTTATAAAATGTTGCTAAATCGTCTGGGTCTATTCCCTCGTCGGCGCGGCGCTCTACGTCGGCCACAACAGCCCCCACGCGGGCGGCGCGGTCATGGCCTGCGTTGGTCAGCAGGTAGAGGGCATTGTACTTGCCGCTCTCGGCGCGCTTTTCCACCAGGCCGCTGCGCACCAGTTCTGCCAGCACGCGGGAGATCATGGCCGGGTCCAGACCGCACCGTTCTGTCAGCTCCGAAAAGTGCAGGCCCTCCGACGCGGCGGCCAGCCGGCAGAGCACCAGCGTGTGCCCGGCCTTCAGCTCAATGCGGCTCATGCCGCTCGCCTTGATGCGCTGGATGACCTTTTGCAGCCGGGCCAGCGAGATGGACAGCCGGATAAAACGGTCATTCATATCAATCTTCCTTCAGTTCGCCGCGGGAGGCTGCCTTCAGGTAGGCAAAGATGAAGCCGTCCAGGTCGCCGTCCATGACAGCCTGTACGTTGCTGCTCTCGAAGCCGGTGCGGTTGTCCTTGACCAGCGTGTAGGGCATAAAAACGTAGCTGCGGATCTGGTGGCCCCAAGCGATCTCATTCTGCACGCCCTTGATGTCGTCGATCTTGTCCTTGTGCTGCTGCAAAGCGATCTGGTACAGCTTGGCCTTCATCATCTCCATGGCGTACTCGCGGTTCTGCAGCTGGCTGCGCTGGGTCTGGCAGGTCGTCACGATGCCGGTGGGCTTGTGGATCAGGCGGACGGCGGAGGACGTCTTGTTGATGTGCTGGCCGCCTGCGCCGGAGGAGCGGTAGACCTGCATCTCGATGTCGGCGGGGTTGATTTCAATGTTGATGTTGTTGTCCAGCTCGGGCATGACCTCAAGGCTGGAGAAGCTGGTCTGGCGGCGGGCGTTGGCGTCAAACGGGCTGATGCGCACCAGACGGTGGACGCCGTGCTCGCTCTTGAGCATGCCGTAGGCGTTGGGGCCCTTGACCATCATCGACGCGGACTTGATGCCGGCCTCGTCGCCGTCCAGCACGTCGAGCACCTCGACGCTGTAGCCGTGGGCCTCGGCCCAGCGGGTGTACATGCGGTAGAGCATCTCGGCCCAGTCCTGGGCCTCGGTGCCGCCGGTACCGGCGTGGAAGGTCAGGATGGCGTTGTTGTGGTCGTACTCGCCGTTGAGCATCGTCATGAGCTGCAGCTCGTCGATGGACTTCTCGACGCCGTTGACGGCCTCCTCACCCTCGGCGGCCAGGGACGGGTCGTTCTCCTCCTCGATCATGAGCAGCAGCGTCTCGGCCTCCTCATACTGGGTGGACAGCTTGCCGAAGCGCTCGAGTTTGTTCTTGACCTCGCCCATCTCGCTGATGACCTTCTGGCTGCGGGCCTGGTCATCGTAGAAGCCGGGCATCGTCATCTGGTGCTCCAGCTCGGCCAGGCGCTTTTCGCTGGCCTCGATGGACAATGCGTCGCGCAGGTCATCCACGGCGGTCTTCATGCCGCCGAGCTTTGCTTTCAGTTCGTCAATCGTAATCATATATCGTTTCCCTCGTCACACATAAGTTGGCATAAAATTACATAGTACCATTATAAGCGAATTGGCGGGCGTTGTAAAGAGGGGCAGCGGCAGATTCATAATATTTGTGGGGAGGGATTTATCCCTCCCGGGCCGTGTACAGCGGCGCAAACAGCCCAGGTCGTCGAGGACGCCGACCCCTACGGTGTAGGGGCGGATTCCATATCCGCCCGGGGACGCTGTGGCCGCTACCAGGTCCCGCGGGAGGGACAAATCCCTCCCCTACAGACTTCCCCGCGGGCATCCGCCCACGTAAGGCCGCGGGCCGGGCATGCCCGGCCCCTACAGAGCCGCTGTTAACGGCCAATTTGTATGCAATCTTGTAAAGTTTTTATGTTTTCTTTGCATTTATCCATTTGATGCGGTATAATGGCCTTATGTTACGGAAAGGATACCACACATGACACGTTACACAGGAAACCATTGCCCTGTCTGTGAACAGGCATTTACCGACGAGGATGACATCGTCGTCTGCCCCGACTGCGGCACACCCTACCACCGGGCCTGCTGGCAGAAGGTCGGGGCCTGTATGCACAAGTCGGAGCACGCCGCCGGGTTTGAATGGCAGCCCGAGTTCGGTCCCGAGGCCGAAAAAGCCGCGCAAGAGGCCACCTGCCCGAACTGCGGCACCCACAACCAGCCGGGCGCGGCACAGTGCAGCCACTGCGGCTGTCCCCTGCCGAAGGACAACGGCCCCCGACCCGACCCGAAGGACGAGGACGCGCAGGTGCCGATCTACGCCCGCGACCCGTCCACCGTGCATAAGCCCGACAACAGCCGCACGCCCCCCGGCCCCCGCATCGACACCTACACCGCCGACGACAACGGCGGCATCTGCCGCCGCGAGATCGGCCCCGAGGATACCATCGACGGCATCAAGGCCAAGGACTGGGCCGCCTACGTGGGCCGCAGCCCGATGTATTACCTGATGCAGTTCTTCCGCATGAGCATGACGAAGCAGAAGGTCGCAGTCTGCCTGTCGGCATTCCTGTTCGGGCCTGCCTATCTGCTTTACCGCAAGATGTGGAAGGAGGGTCTGCTGACAGCCCTGCTGTCCCTCGCTTTGAGCGTGCCGTCGCTCATCGCCATTGTGGCGACCTTCAACCCGTCGCTGTTCGGCAGTATGCCGCTGCATTGGGTGCCCGTGGCCGCCGACGTCTGTGCCATTGCGGACTGGATCGTCAGGATTTTGCTGGGGCTTTTCTCGGTCTGGCTGTACCGCAACACCTCAAAGAAAAATATTGATAAAATCTACAGCGAATACCCCGAGGGCGACGCCCGCACCGATGCCCTGCTGCAAAAGGGCGGCACCAGCATCTGGGCGGCGCTGCTCTACTTTGGCATCGTGCTGCTGCTCTCCTCACTGGTCATCAATCTGGCCGGGCCGGGCTTTGTTCAGTACGCCATGGCCATGGCCGGGTATTAAGCAGCTACCACACCCCAACGCAGGGTGTTTAATTTAGGAGGAAACTATGAAAACTGCACTGGTGATTATGGCCGCCGGTATCGGCTCCCGCTTCGGCGGCGGCATCAAACAGCTGGCTGCCGTCGGTCCCAACGGCGAGATCATCATGGACTATTCCATTCATGACGCCATCGAGGCCGGTTTTGACAAGATCGTCTTTATCATCCGCCACGACATTGAGGAGGCGTTTAAAGAGGCCATCGGTGACCGCATTGAGAAGATCTGCGCCGGGCTGGGCGTTGAGATCGACTATGCGTTCCAGGCACTCGAGAACGTGCCGGAGGGCTTCTCCGTGCCCGAGGGCCGCTCCAAGCCCTGGGGCACCGGCCAGGCCGTGCTGGCCTGCAAGGGCATTATTAAGGAGCCGTTCGCCGTCATCAACGCCGACGACTACTACGGCAAGGAGGCGTTCGTCCAGCTGCACGACTTCCTGCAGGGCTACACGCCCGACAAGCCGGGCGACCTTGCCATGGCGGGCTTTGTGCTGAAAAACACCCTGAGCGACAACGGCGCGGTCACCCGCGGCATCTGCCAGATGAACGACGCCCACTACCTGACCGGCGTGCTGGAGACCGGCGGCATTGAAAAGACCGTCGACGGCGCAGCCGCAGGCGGCAAAAGCATCGACATCGACAGCCTTGTTTCGATGAACATGTGGGCGCTGACCCCCGAGTTCGTGGATCTGCTGGAATCCGGCTTTGTGGAATTCTTCGAGAAGGCCGCCCCCGCCAACCCGCTGAAGGCCGAGTACCTGCTGCCCATCTACATTGATGAACTGCTGCACGCCGACAAGGTCAGCGTCAAGGTGCTGCCCACCCACGACAAGTGGTTCGGTGTCACCTACGCTGAGGACAAACAGACCGTCATTGACAGCTTTGCCCGGCTCGTCGCCGACGGCGTGTACAAGAAGGATCTGTTCAGCGACCTGAAGAAGTAAAAAGTATGCACAACGCCCTTGCCATTAGGCAGGGGCGCTGTTTTATACTCCAATTATTAACATAAGTCCTTTTGCGGTAGGGCTTACTCACTCATTTCTTCGCTTAGATGTGATTTAACTATAGATTTAACTATATTTATAGCAGACTTTTTCTCATTGCCATAAAATCTTTCTATCGCAACCACTCTATTTAGCTCGTCTATAATCTTTGCAACAACTTCATTACAAGTATTTTCATTATAGCTAACTAACCAATCATATATCTCTTTTGCAGATTTTTTGCTTTCTGCTTCTTGTACAATCTTTGTCAAGTCAAGTGATTTATTGGTTTTCAGGTTTTCCCTTTTCCTTCCGCAAATAGGACATATTTCTGTACTGTTTGCATTAACTTTCCCGCATACACACGCCCAACTATTTTCATTCTCCAAATACTCTTGAAAATAGTCCTGTCCATAGATATCTTTCTTCATTATAGATAAATCACCGCATACATCATCATAATTTAGATTTTCAAGCAAATGTGCTTTACCGTCTGCAACATATGACTTTATATAAAATTTGACCGCTTTTATAAGTTTGATTTCATTTTTGTTAAGTGACACCTCATATGGCTCTGTCACGAAATTGAATTCCTCAGTATTTTGAACCATAAAGCTTATATTATTAACTGGTATTTTTTCATCAAAAATTGTTACAAACTCTGCATTAACACGAAAAGCCTCCATTTTGACGCCGTCACTGGATTTCCCAGTTATGGTTAGTAAAAATTTATCTGCATTTTGCGGAATCATCATCTTTGCAATTCCAAATCTCACCGGCAAGTCACCACAATAATTTGTCACCAACAAATCTTTTTCTGTATGGCACATAACATTATATTGAATGTGTCTCTCAAAAATAATTATGTCCTCACTCTTTGTTGCATTAACACCTACTCCCATAAATGCAACTGCATTTTTTCCCAATTCATTAGAATAAATCGTATGAACTCTCCATCCATCTTGTGTATACTTCTTGATTACATTAAGTATTTCCTCTTTTTGCGTCTCTCCCGAAAAAGCATTTGAAACGCTTTCAATCGCGTATTCGTACGAATTAAATGTTTTACTATCTGCTATTTGCGTTTGCTCAAAAAAGTTCATTTAATCCTCCCATTTTATTATGTAATTCTTTACTTATTGTACCTATTATACCACTCATCTAAGTATATTGGCACCCAATTCACAAGATTATTTGGCGAGCGCCCCTACATTTTTCTACCCCAATATATGCGCTCCGCAGCGGCGCGAGGCTGGCCACCCCTACAGTTCTCCCGGAGGATATGCACCAACCTGCAGGGCATCGAGGATACCGACCCCTGCAACACGACTATTGACAAGCCTTTTATAAAATGCAACAATAAAAACAAAATTACAATAAGCTCCACTGAGCTTTTGGTTGAAAATTGCAAAAGACTGGCACACAACGCTATGGAAAGCGGAGGCAAAACGCGGTATGGTTACTGTAACAGAAGCAGAATCACACCGCATACACCGTTACAGGAGGGCAATCATGGCAAAGAATGAATTTGACATCACATCCCTGACCCCGGAGCAGCGCGACGCACGCCTGGCACTGGACGTGGAGCGTCTGCTGCGCTTTGGCCGCAAGAACAAGCTCATCAAAGATCTGGACATTCTGGTGGCGCGCAACACCCTGCTGGATCTGCTGGCCCTGGCCGCCCCCAGCGAGGCCAAGCCCCCGAAGGAGGACCCCGAAACCCCCGCTGCCCTGCTGGACGAGATGGTCGAGCTGGCCGCGCAGAAGGAGCTGTTCGACGGCGCGGTCAACCAGTACCGCATCAACTTTGAGACCCGCCTGATGGGCGCCCTGATGCCCCGCGAGAGCGAGGTCTGCAAGAAGTTCCGCAAGCTCTACGTCAAGCAGGGCGCCAAGGCCGCTACCGACTGGTTCTATCAGCTCTGCGTCGACACGAACTACATCCGCACCGCGCAGATCGCCAAGAACATCCAGTGGAACACCGCCACCCCCTACGGCGAGCTGGAGATCACCATCAACCTGACGAAGCCCGAGAAGGACCCCAAGACGATTGCCCTCGAGCGCCTGCAGCCCAAATCCGGCTACCCCGCCTGCATGCTCTGCAAGGAAAACATCGGCTACGCGGGCCGCATCAACTTCCCGGCGCGCCAGACCCACCGCATTGTGCCCATCACGCTGGCGGGTGAGCAGTTCTATCTGCAGTACAGCCCCTACGCCTACTTCCATGAGCACTGCATCATGCTGCACGAGCAGCACAAGCCGATGGAGATGAACAAGCAGACGCTGGCGGAAATTTTCGACTTCGTCGGACAGTTCCCCCACTACACCTGCGGCTCCAACGCCGACCTGCCCATCGTCGGCGGCAGCATCCTGAGCCACAGCCACTTCCAGGGCGGGCGGTATGTTTTCCCGATGCAGAAGGCTGACATCGCCGTGCCGATGACCGACATCCGCTACCCCGGCGTCAAGGCGGGCATCCTGAACTGGCCTGTCTCCGCCGTGCGTCTGGTGGGCCGCAGCAGCCAGCAGATGCAGAATGTTGCCAACAACATCCTGTCCGCCTGGCGCAGCTACACCGACGAGAGCGTCGGCATCCTGGCCGAGACCGACGGCACGCCCCACAACACCGTGACGCCGATCCTGCACTACGACGAGACCGAGGGCTACATCCTTGACCTGGCCCTGCGCAACAACCGCACGAGCGAGGAGTACCCCGACGGCATCTTCCACCCGCACAGGGAATACCACAACATTAAAAAGGAAAATATCGGCCTGATCGAGGTCATGGGTCTGGCTATCCTGCCCGCCCGCCTGAAGGATCAGGGCGCGCAGATCGCGGAAATTCTGGCCGGGCAGCGCCCGAACACCAGCCGCGAGGCGGGCGACACGCTGGCCGTCCATGCCGACTGGATCGACGAGCTGATTGCAAAGTACGGCACCCACATGAAGCCGCAGGACGCCAACAAGGCCGTCAAGGCCGAGATCGGCACCGTGTTCAGCCATGTTTTGGAGAATGCCGGTGTCTTTAAGCAGGACGCCGCCGGTCAGGCCGCCTTTGTCAGGTTCATGCAGAGCGTGGGCTTTAAGAAGGCGTAAAATCGCACAAGAAGAAGCAGGGACACCGACCCGCAAGGGCTGGTGTCCCTGTTTTTGTTGCCTTGTAGGGGCCGGGCATGCCCGGCCCGCAGCCTTCCGGGAGACAGCCGTTTGCCGTACACATCCCGCGGAGCGGTCAAGACCGCTCCCTACAAAGCACCCGTTATCGTCATCCTGTAGGGAGGGGTCTTGACCCCTCCATGCGGCTTTCCCGCAAGCGCCTGTTTGCCTTACGCGCGCGGGCCGGGCATGCCCGGCCCCTACCGCGCTGCGTTCTCCTGATACCCGCACTCCCACAGCACGCCCCAATCCAGCTCCTCATCTATCCCGGCTTCATACCGTGCCAGATTTACATCAATGACCCGCTGCTTCACATTCACGCAGCAGAGCAATGTAAAGCTGACTGCTGCCGCAAAAATGGCGAGCTTCGCCGCCGGGATCGGCTTGAACACCCGCACCAGCGCCAGCACCGCACAGACGGCCAGCACAAACAGGCACCATGCCGCCGTGAACCGCCGGGGCGTCAGGGCGCAGAGCGTCACATAGACAGCCAGCTTGCCCGCTGCCAGCGCAGCAAAAGCCACGCCGAACCCGCAGAACACGGCGGCCAACGCTTTGGGCAGCGGCGCACGGCCAAAGAACTGTATGCCCGCCAGCACCGCAAAATTGAGCAGCAGGATTTTCAGCAGTTCCCAAAAGCCGTTCACCGCAAAAGCGGCGGTGTCCGGTGCGTCCAGCCCCAGCGGCGCAGCGGCGAGCCACTCCCCTGCCTGCACGGCAAAGAACAACGCATAGACGCCGCACAGCGCCATTACAGCCGCCACCGCTGTGGTGCGCGGCACAATGCGGCAGTTTTCCAGCACAGCGGCACACTGCTGCGCCGTGGTGGGCGGGGCTTTGCGGCGCAGGGAGCCGCCCACCAGCCCGTACAGCCACGCCCCCACCGGGAGTGAGAGCAGGATATACATCAGCTGGTCAATGAATCTCACATTGTTCAGCAGCCTGCCCCACCAGTCGGACACCTGCTGCCCCAGCGCGGCAAAGTTGGCATCGGCTGCTGCCAGCAGCCCCCATGCCACACCGCACAGCGCCAGCGTCACCGCTGCGGTAACGATGAGGTGCAGAACTTTTCGTGTCCCCGTGCGGTCCTGCAGATGGGTGCGCAGCGCAGCAAAGACGGTACGCGCCCGCAGGAAGAAATTTCCGAACGGCAGGAGGACAAATCCGGCCAGCGCATCCAGCGGGGCCAGACTGCCGCTCTGCCCCTGCACCAGCATCTCGCACCGTGCCAGCACATACCAGACGGCGAACAGATGCCATGCCGGCCACTGCCAGTCTCCCAGCGGCCCCGGCTGGTAGCCGTACAGCGGATACGCCGCAGCCAGCGCCATCCAGCATACGGCCCAGAGCGGCGTTTCCTTAGCGGCGGTGCGGTGCGCGGCACGGGCGGCACAGTCCACATACACAATGAACAGCGCCGCAAAAACCGGCATTCCCCAATCCGGATATGACTGCGGAAACATCACTCCGCGCAAATAAAAATAGGCCAGCGGGTACATTAAAACAGCATACAGCATACCATCACCTCAACGTAGGGGCCGGACAAGTCCGGCCCGGCAGTGTAAAGGCAATACCGCATAATTCTAAGTGCCGATACGGCGAGCGAGGTGCGGCAACTGCTAAGCCAAAAGCGCAGATAATACTTTGTGTATTATCGAGCATTTTGGCAACGCAGATGCCGTGCCGCAGCCGCCGGAGCGGTGCTTAAGCCGTAAGACGGGAATTATGCGGTGTTGCCTAAAACAAACGTTTGCCTGCGGGAAGGCCGCGGGCCGGGCATGCCCGGCCCCTACCGATTCTCGTCCGGCACAAACTCCAGAATATCCCCCGGCTGGCAGTCCAGCGCCCGGCAGAGAGCCTCCAGCGTCGAAAACCGCACAGCCTTGGCCTTGTTATTTTTCAGGATGGACAGATTTGCCGGCGTGATGCCGATCTCCTCGGCCAACTCGCCCGCGCCTTTGTGGCGGCGCGCCATCATCACATCCAGATTGACCACAATGGGCATCGTGCCGCCTCCTTAAATCGTGTAGTCAAGCTCGTCCTTCATGTGGACGGCCTGCGCAAAGGCGTTTTTCAGCACCCGGACAATGAGCGCCATGAACGCCGCGGCCACGCCCAGAAACGCAAACGGCAGATAGATGTACGCTGCGGCCAGGCAGACCACCGCCGCCCCCGCACAGCACCAGCTGATGCGCCGCAGGGCCGTCACGTTGGCGGGCACAAAGACCGCGCCCGCCTCGATGCGGCGCAGGAATTTGTACAGACTGACCAGCATGACGAACGCCAGCACCGCGCAGACGTACCCCATGCCCAGCAGCACCGGGCCGCTGGCGGGCGGCAGGGCGTTGGCGGATACCATCCAACGGGTCAGCCACGGGCCGCTTGCCGTCATGATGCCGCAGCCCGCTATTGCCCCCGCCACAACGACGCGGGTCAGAATGATGCTTTTCTGGTCGCTCCAGGTAAATTTCATTTGTATACCTCCTGATTGCGTGCCCGAACGGTTTCGGATCGCCGCAAGGCTCTCTCCCATGGTTCGTGACGCTTGCAGTATACCACACTGCATATCGTTTTGCAAGCATTTTTTATCGTTTTTCGATAATTTTGTAAAGTCTGATGGAAACATTTGCACCGCGCCGCAAAATGGTGTATCATAGCAGTGTATAGCATCAAGTTTAAGAGGTGTACCGCATGAAATTACCTGTCCTGCTGGCCGCCACGGCGCTGGCTGTCTGCCTTACCGGGTGCAGCCATGCCCAGACGGACGCCACACCGTCCGCCACTTCCGAGACTGCCGAAGCCGCCGCCACAGCGACGCCCGCGGCCACGCCTGCCACATCGGCAGAGCCTGTCTGTGCCGAGGTCGGCACCATCCTGCCCGAGACCGCCGACGCAGGCCGCAGCTATGTTGATGAGACGCTTTTCATCGGTGATTCAAACACGGCACGCTACCTGCTGTACGCCAACGAGACCGGCACGGCATTCACAAGCCTGAACAACAACATCGGTGTTGTCAGCATGGGCGTGGGGTCGATCACCTCCCTGAAATGCGAAAAGTTCAAGGGCTCATCCGCGATGTACACCGTACCGGACGCTGTAGCCATGCTCAAGCCCAAGCGCATCATCATCTGCTACGGCACCAACAACCTGTCCGGCTCGTCGACGGACGCGACGAACTACATAAAGACCTATCTGCAAGGGTTGCAGGCCATCCAGACCGCGTGGCCCTACTGTGACATCATCGTCAGCGCCATTCCCCCGCTGGACCGGCAGCGCGAGAACACGAACCTGACGATGACCCAGGTCGATGCCTACAACGCCGCGCTCGTGCAGATGTGCGAGGAAAACGGCTTTAAGTTTTTGAACAGCGCCGAGGTCCTGCGCGACGATGCCACAGGCTGGGCCAAAAAGGACTACACGCTGTCCGACGGCGTGCACCTCTCGAAGGAGGCCGTTACCGCGTATTTTACCTACGTGCGCACCCATGCTTATGCCGCCGAGGACCGCCGCCCGCAGCCGCTGGGCACGATCCCGACACCGGACGGTGTGCCCGCGAACCTTATCAACAAGGACCCCATCGCTGTGCGCGGCGCGAAGGTCCCGCTGGAATTTGTTGCTGCAAACGGCGGCAAGCTGTCCGGCACGACGAGCCAGCTCGTCAAAAAGGGCGGCACGGCGGCAGCTGTGACTGCAGTGCCTGACGAGGGCTTTGTCTTTGCGGGCTGGACGGCCAGCTCCGGCGGCAGCTACAGCAGCGCGACGATCAGCTTCACGATGCCCCAGAACGCCGATGCGGGCGGCGTCGTGCTGACAGCCAATTTCAAGGCTGACGCCCATGAACACAACTATGCGGAGATCGAGGATACGCGGGTGAACCCGACCTGCACCAACAACGGCTCGGCCAAGTACAAGTGCACGATCTGCGGCGAAGTCATCGAGAAGGAGCTGCCCGCACTCGGCCATGACTGGGATGGTGGTGTCGTCAGCAACGGCGTCATCACCTTTGCCTGCCGCCGTGAGGGCTGCGGCGAGACCCGCACCGAGGCCGTGCAGGCGACCCCGACGCCGTCGCCCTCGCCGGTGCCGACACCGACAGCCACGCCCGAGCAGCACGTCCACAATTTCCAGCTCGTCAGCGATACCGCGACCTGCGCCGCGGACGGCGTAAAGACCTACCAGTGCAGCTGCGGTGAGCAGATGACCGACCCATCCCCCGCCACCGGCAACCACAGCTGGCAGCTGACCGGCCACACCGACCCGCAGGTCGGCGCGGACGGCAGCAATGTTTACACCTGCTCGGTCTGCGGTCAGACAATGACCGAGACCCTCCCGGCCCTGCCGGCGCCCGACCCGGAGCCGGAGCCTGCACCCGAGCCCACTGTGCCGGAGGAGCCGGCCCCCGCTGCGGAGCCGACCGGCGACCCGGAAATTACAGAATAAGCCACACCTGCTGCGGGCGGATATAGAATCCGCCCCTACGGGGAATGTCGATTTCAACGCAGGGGCGCATTCTATATGCGCCCGCAGACAGGCGTTTTCCGTAAGGCTGCGGGCCGGGCATGCCCGGCCCCTACCGCGATATTTCCCATGCAAAAATCGTCAAAAAGAAAGAGGTTCCCATGTCCGAAGCTGCCACCAACCCGCGCCCCAAAAACAGCACCCTGATCCGCCGTTTTCTGCCGTATATGGCCAAGTACCGCGGCGTACTGGCCTTTGATTTGTTCTGCGCCGCGCTGACGACGCTCTGCGACATCGCCCTGCCCTCCATCATGCGCACACTGACGAACACTGTCTCTGCCGCCGCGCTGACCGTGGACACCGTGCTGCGGCTGGCTGCGCTCTACTTTGTGCTGCGCATCATTGATGGCGCGGCAAGCTACTTTATGTCCGGCATCGGGCACATCATGGGCGTACACATCGAGACCGACATGCGCCGCGACGCCTTTGACCACCTGCTGCGGCTCGACCACACCTACTACAACAACACGAAGGTCGGCCAGATCATGGGCCGCATCACCAACGACCTGTTCGATGTGACCGAGTTTGCCCACCACTGCCCGGAGGAGTTCTTCATTGCAGGAATAAAGATCGCAGCATCGTTTGTTATCCTCTGCCAAGCCAGCGTGCCGCTGACGCTCGTCGTCTTTGCCTGCGTGCCGCTGATGGGCGTGGTCTCGGTCAAGCTCAACCGCAAGCTGCGGGAGCGGTTCCGCCAGCAGCGCTTTCAGATCGGTGAGCTGAACGCTACGATCGAGGACAGCCTGCTGGGGCAGCGCGTCGTCAAGGCGTTTGCCGCCGAGGACATGGAGCGCGAGAAGTTCGCGCAGGGCAACCGGGATTTTGAACAGATCAAGACCTTAAGCTACCACGCCATGGCGGCGTTCAACACGTCCACGCGCCTTTTTGACGGTCTGATGTACTTTGTTGTCATTCTGGCGGGCGGATTGTCCCTTGTGTACGGGGCCATCAGCGCGGGCGACCTTGTCGCGTATGTGCTGTATGTCTCGACGCTGATCGCGACCATCCGCCGTATCGTCGAATTTGCCGAGCAGTTCCAGCGCGGCATGACCGGCATCGAGCGCTTTGCCGAGATCATGGATACGCCCGTCACCATCGCCGATGCCCCCGACGCGAAGCCGCTGGTCGTGAAGGACGGCGGCATCGACTTTAACGACGTCAGCTTTGAGTACCCCGACGACCACAACAAGGTCCTGCGCCACGTTGATCTGCATATCCGCCCGGGCGAGAATGTCGCGCTCGTCGGGCCTTCCGGCGGCGGCAAGACGACGCTGTGCAACCTGATCCCCCGTTTCTATGATGTGACGGGCGGCAAGATCCTGATTGACGGCCAGGACGTGCGCGGCGTGACGCTGCACAGCCTGCGCGGGGCCATCGGCGTCGTGCAGCAGGACGTTTACCTGTTCAGCGGCACGGTGGCGGAGAACATCGCCTATGGCCGCCCCGGCGCGACCCGCGCCGAAATTGAGGAGGCTGCCCGCCTGGCCGGAGCCGATGCCTTTGTCCGCGCTTTGAAGGACGGCTACGACACCTACGTCGGTGAGCGCGGCGTCAAGCTGTCCGGCGGGCAGAAGCAGCGTTTGGCGATTGCCCGCGTCTTTTTGAAGAACCCGCGCATCCTGCTGCTGGACGAGGCCACAAGTGCCCTGGACAACGAGAGCGAGATTTTGGTGGGCCAGAGCCTTGACAAGCTGGCAAAGGGCCGCACGACCCTGACGATTGCCCACCGCCTGACGACGATCAAAAATGCGGACCGCATTCTGGTGCTGGGCCGCGACGGCATCGAGGAGGAGGGCAGCCACGACGAGCTGCTGGCGAAGCAGGGTGTATATTACCGCCTGTGGAACGGACTGGTGAGCGGGGAAACGCTGTAACCCGCGCCAAAGGCTTCTCCCCCGGGGGAGAAGCTGTCCGCGAAGCGGACTGATGAGGGGAGAGTCTGCCGTACCTTCCCGTTCACGGGATACCCCCGCAAGCCTCCCCCTCATCCGACCTCGGACGGGGCCTCGGCCACCTTCCCCCTAGGGGGAAGGCTTTTTTATTTGTACCATCATCCGCCTCATATTCAGCCCGCAGGTCATCAGATTCGACACGGCCATGACCCCCAGGAACCCCATCATGCCGTACTGCGGCACGACAAGCCAAATCGCCGCAATGCGGAACACCGAGTCAAACAGCGAATATCGGAATGTTGCAAGCTGCTCCCCCAGACCCTTTAACACGCCGTCCACCATACTCTCCAGATACATGAACGGCGCGACGAAGCCCAAAAGCTGCACATACCGCCCAACCTTGGCATCCCGGTAGATGAACCCGGCCAGCGGCGCACCGAGCAGCACAAACCCGGCCCCCGCCGCCAGCGAGAACGCGCCGGTCATGCGCAGCATCGTAAAAATCAGGCGGCGCATGGCGGCGGTGTCGCCCTTTGTGTGGGCGCGGGTGATCTCGGGCATCAGCAGGCCGGACAGCGCCCCCAGCACCGAAAACGGGAAAAACAGCAGCGGCAGCGCCATACCCTTTAAGCTGCCGTACTGGGCCACGGCCTCGGCGCGGCTGCCCGTGTAAATCGCCAGTGTGTAGGGAATCAGGCTGCTTTCCGCCGCCTGCAGGGCGCTGGCCAGCAGACGGCTGCCCTCCACGGGCCACAGGATGTCGTACAGCTCTTTGCGGGTGTAGGGGTGCAGCGGCGCACCGGGCCGGGGTGCAAATTCCGGCGTGCGTGCGGCAAAAGCCAGCATAATGCCGCAGGAGACGCTCTCGCTGACCGTGTTGCCCAGCAGCACGGCGGCGCAGCCGTAGCCCGCGCCCCACTGCGCCAGCACCCGTAGCCCCGCCGCGGCGACGGCCATCCGCACCAGCTGTTCGATAAGCTGCGCCGTGATGTTCGGCTGCACCCGCCGCGCGGCCAAAAAGCACCCCCGTACCGCGCCCGACACGGCCATAAACGGCAGACTGGGGGCCAAAATCAGCAGCGCGGTCTCAGCACGGACGTCGTGCAGCAGATACCGCGCGCACGGCCCGGCCAATGCGCTTTGGGCCAGCATGGCCACCGTGCCGAAGCCCAGCGCCGTGATGCACAGCCCGCGCAGGGTCTCGGCCATGCCGCTGCCGCGGGCCAGGCTCTGCGCCGCCAGCCGCGCCGACGCCACATTGACGCCCGCCGTGGCGAACGAGACAAACACCATGTACAGCGCCAGAATCAGCTGGTAAAGACCCATGCCCTCGCTGCCCAGATACGCCGCCAGCACGATTCGGAACCCCATGCCCAGCGCCCGCAGCATCAGCCCCGACCCAGTGAGCAGCGCCGCATTGTGTAGGTACGTTCTGCGTTTGCTCATACGCCGCCCCCTTCCCCTGCTGATGGGTATGCGGGCGGGCGGCGCGGTATGACTTGCGGGAGAGGGATGCACACGGTAAAATAGAGACACCATTGGGGCGCTTTTAAATTGACCTGTGTCTTGCATTCCGGCGCGATTTTTGGTAAACTGAAGAAAGAGCAATTTTTAAAGGAGCAAATATACCATGAGCGAAGCCTGTAACCATGATTGCAGCAGCTGCAAGTCCAACTGCGATCACCGCGCGCCGCAGCATGAGCCGCCGCACGCAAGAAGCCGTATCCAAAAAGTCATCGGCGTCGTTTCCGGCAAGGGCGGCGTCGGCAAAAGCATGACCAGCGCCATGCTGGCTGTCTCGATGCGCCGCCTTGGCTTTAAGGCCGGCGTGCTGGACGCCGACATCACCGGCCCGTCCATCCCCCGTCTGTTCGGCGTGAAGGGCCCGGCCACCGGTGACGGCGAGAGCATCAACCCGGTTTCCAGCCGTACCGGCGTGGAAATCATGAGCATCAACCTGCTGCTCGACGACCCCGAGGCCCCCGTTGTCTGGCGCGGCCCCGTCATTGCGGGCGCGGTCAAGCAGTTCTGGCAGGAGGTCGTGTGGGACGTTGATTTCCTGTTCGTTGACATGCCCCCGGGCACCGGCGACGTGCCGCTGACCGTGTTCCAGACGCTGCCGGTGGACGGCATCGTCATCGTGTCCAGCCCGCAGGAGCTGGTCGGCATGATCGTCGGCAAGGCCGTCCAGATGGCCCAGATGATGCATGTGCCCATCCTCGGCCTGGTCGAGAACATGAGCTACGCCGTCTGTCCCGACTGCGGCAAGCACATCAACGTCTTTGGCGACAGCCATGTGGACGAGATCGCCGACAAATACAAGCTGCCGGTGCTGGCGAAGATGCCCATCGACCCCGAGCTGGCCAAGGAGGCCGATGCGGGCATGATCGAGATGTTCGCGGGCGACTATCTGGACAATGCGGCCCAGACCGTGGCAAAGCTGCTGAAAAAGTAAAACGCTGCATCGACCTTTTAAGCTTTGAGGAGGTTACTTATGAAAAAGTTCTTTGAGGAATTCAAAGCCTTCGCCCTGAAGGGCAACATGATGGACATGGCCATCGGTGTTATCATCGGCGGTGCGTTCTCCACGCTGGTCACCTCCCTGACAGACAACCTCATCAGCCCGATTTTGGGTATTCTGGGCAAGGTCAACTTTGACGCCATGATGTGGGATGTCTTTGGCGATGGCAAGCTGGTCTTTAAGTACGGCGCGTTCATCACCGCCGTCATCAACTTCCTGATCATGGCGTTCGTGCTGTTCTGCATCGTCAAGGCCATGAACAAGCTGATGGAGATGGGCAAGCACGAGGAGCCCGCCGCGGAGGAGCCTGCTGCCCCCGCCGCCCCCACGCAGGAGGAGCTGCTGGCCGAGATTCTGGTCGAGCTGAAAAAGCAGAACGGCGAGAAAACGGCGTAACGTTTTTTAGTATGCAAAATGACCGCGCAGGGCGAGGAGCCTTGCGCGGTTTTTGTTTGGACGGCGGAGGCACACGGCACGGGAGGGATGGATCTCTCCCCTGCGGGTCAGCCGTAAACGGGCGGTTCCGGGGGGCCGCGGGCCGGGCATGCCCGGCCCCTACAGCGCGGCGCACTTTGTAGGGGGCGGCGTCCCCGACGCCCCGTATGGCGGCACACGCTTTCCGGGGATTGTAGGGCGGCCTGCCCACAGGCCGCCGCGGAGGGGTCAAGACCCCTCCCTACAAGGCAAACCGGAAAAGGGGGATGCCGTTAGGCCGCGGGCGGCATATATGCCGCCCCTACGAAGCGGCAGAAAGTCCACGTCGCTTAATTTTATTAAGTTTACGCTTGCTAAACCAAATTTCTAAACGTTTTTCGCTTAATTTCCGTAAAATCTTCTGCTTCAGGATTGTAAAGCGGCGGCATCTATGGTATGATGCAGACAAGAACAAAGACGTTCCCACAAGGGGCCTGTGTGCCCTGTTGGGAGCGTCTTTTTTGTTTATCCCGCCCGCGCGGCAAATGTGCGACGCTGCGCGGTTTAACGGGATTGGGAAAGGAGCAAACGAGGTATGGAAAACTTTACCGAGCGCAAGACCCCCGCCGGGCTGTACAGCCCCCGGTTTGAGCATGACAACTGCGGCATCGGCGCTGTGGTGGACATCAAGGGGCGCAAGAGCCACAAAACCATTGACGACGCGCTGCAGATCGTGGAGCATCTGGAGCACCGCGCGGGCAAGGACGCCGAGGGCAAGACCGGCGACGGCGTCGGCATTCTGACGCAGATCAGCGACAAATTTTTCCAGAAGGCCGCTGCCGAGCAGGGGCTGACCCTGGGCGCAGAGCGGGAATATGGCATTGGCATGTTCTTTTTCCCGCAGGATGAGCTCAAGCGCAACCAGGCCAAGAAGCTGTTTGAGATCGTCTGCAAAAAGGAGGGTCTGCCCTTCTTAGGCTGGCGCGAGGTTCCCACCTGCCCCGAGGTGCTCGGCCACAAGGCCATTGCCTGCATGCCCAGCATCTGGCAGGGCTTTGTGGGCAAGCCGCAGCGCGTCGAGGCCGGCATTGCCTTTGACCGCCGCCTCTATGTGGCGCGCCGCGTGTTTGAGCAGTCCAGCCCCGACACCTACGTTTGCAGCCTGTCCAGCCGCACCATTGTCTATAAAGGTATGTTCCTCGTCAAGGAGCTGCGCCTGTTCTATCCCGATCTGCAGGACGCCGACTATGAATCCGCCATCGGCATGGTGCACAGCCGCTTCTCGACGAACACATCCCCGAGCTGGAACCGCGCCCACCCCAACCGCTTCATCCTGCACAACGGCGAGATCAACACGATCCGCGGCAACGTGGACACGATGCTTGCCCGCGAGGAAACCATCGGTTCCAAGTATTTAAAGGACGATATGACGAAGGTCCTGCCCATCGTCAACCAGGGCGGCTCCGACTCTGCCCAGCTGGATAACACGCTGGAATTCATGGTCATGAACGGCATGGATCTGCCGCTGGCCGTCATGGTCACGATCCCCGAGCCGTGGGACAACAACAAGTCGATGGACCCGAAGAAGCGCGACTTCTACCAGTACTATGCCACGATGCTGGAGCCGTGGGACGGCCCCGCCAGCATCCTGTTCAGCGACGGCGACGTGATGGGCGCAGTGCTGGACCGCAACGGTCTGCGCCCGAGCCGCTACTACATCACGAAGGATGGCCGCCTGATCCTTTCCAGCGAGGTCGGCGTGCTCGACATTCCCGCTGACGAGGTCGTGCGCAAGGACCGTCTGCGCCCCGGCAAGATGCTGCTGGTCGACACCGTCAGGGGCGAGCTGGTCGACGACGAAAAGCTGAAGGCCGACTACGCCAGCCGCCAGCCCTACGGCGAGTGGCTGGACCGCAACCTCGTCCCGCTGTCCAGCCTGAAGGTGCCCAACAAGAAGGTGCCCAGCTACACGAAGGATCAGCTTGTCCAGCTGCAGAAGGCGTTCGGCTACCGGTATGAGGACGTCTCCACGATCATTCTGCCGATGGCCAAGAACGGCGGCGAGCCCGCCGGGGCCATGGGCAACGATACTCCGCTGGCCGTTTTGAGCCACACCCGCCCTAATCTGAGCGAGTATTTCAAGCAGATGTTTGCGCAGGTCACGAACCCGCCCATCGACGCGCTGCGCGAGAAGATCGTCACCTCGACCACCGTCTACGTCGGTGCGCAGGGCAATCTTCTGGAGGAGGACGCCGACAACTGCAAGGTCCTGAAAATCGAGAACCCGATCCTGACCGAGACCGATCTGCTCAAGATCAAGGCCATGGACGTGCCCGGCTTCAAGGTCGTGACGCTGTCCATCTGCTACTACAAGAACACCGACCTGGAAAAGGCCATTGAGCGCCTGTTTGTCGATGTGGACCGCGCCTACCGCGACGGCGCGAACATCCTGATTTTGTCGGACCGTGACATTGACGAGTACCACGTCGCCATTCCCAGCCTGCTGGCTGTGGGCGCGGTCAGCAAGTATCTGGTCCGCACCCGCAAGCGCACCGCCATGGCGCTGATTCTGGAAAGCGGCGAGCCGCGCCTGGTACACGACTTCGCCACGCTGCTGGGCTACGGCGCAGCTGCTATCAACCCGTATCTGGCGCAGGAGACTATCGGTGAGCTGATTTCCGACGGCCTTCTCGACAAGGACTACTACGCCGCTGTCAGCGACTACAACAAGGCCGTGCTGGCGGGCATTGTCAAAATCGCGTCCAAGATGGGCATTTCCACGATCCAGTCCTACGCGGGCAGCCAGATCTTTGAGGCGCTGGGCATCTCGAAAGAGGTCATCGACAAATACTTTACGAACACCGTCTCCCGCGTGGGCGGCATCACGATCCAGGACATCCAGAATGATCTGGAAGCCCGCCATCAGGAAGCATTCGACCCGCTGGGTCTGGACATCAACCGCGAGCTGCCGAGCCTGGGTGCGCACAAATTCCGCGGCGGCCCCGCTGCCGAGCAGCACCTCTACAACCCGCAGACCATCCACCTTTTGCAGCAGGCCTGCTGGACCGGCAATTACGATACCTTCAAACAGTACACCGCCGCCGCTGCCAATGAGAACGGCGACGCGATGCACCTGCGCAGCCTGCTGGACTTCAACTATCCCGAGCAGGGCGTGCCCCTCGACGAGGTCGAGAGCGTTGACTCCATCGTCAAGCGCTTCAAGACAGCGGCCATGAGCTACGGCGCGCTGTCCGAGGAGGCCCACGAGTGCATGGCTATCGCCATGAACCGTCTGGGCGGCAAGTCCAACACCGGCGAGGGCGGCGAGGCCGAGGACCGCTACGGCACCGAGCGCAACTCCGCCATCAAGCAGGTGGCATCCGCCCGCTTCGGCGTGACAAGCAAGTATCTGGTCTCCGCCAGTGAGATCCAGATCAAGATGGCGCAGGGCGCGAAGCCCGGCGAGGGCGGCCAGCTGCCCGGCGGCAAGGTCTACCCGTGGGTCGCCAAGACCCGCAACTCGACCACCGGCGTCGGCCTGATCTCTCCCCCGCCCCACCACGATATTTACTCGATCGAGGACCTGGCGCAGCTGATCTACGATTTGAAGTGCTCCAACCGCAAGGCAGCCATCAACGTCAAGCTCGTCAGCGAGGCCGGTGTCGGCACGATTGCCGCGGGCGTTGCCAAGGCCGGTGCGGAGGTCATCCTGATTTCCGGCTTTGACGGCGGCACGGGCGCAGCCCCCCGCAACTCCATCCACAACGCAGGTCTGCCGTGGGAACTGGGCATTGCCGAGGCACACCAGTGCCTGATCATGAACGGTCTGCGCAGCCGCGTCCGCATCGAGGCGGACAGCAAGCTGATGAGTGGCCGCGACGTTGCCATTGCCGCCCTGCTGGGTGCCGAGGAATTCGGCTTCGGCACCGGCCCGCTGGTGGCCATGGGCTGCGTCATGATGCGCGTCTGCAACCTTGACACCTGCCCCATGGGCATCTGCACCCAGAACCCCGAGCTGCGCAAGCGGTTCAAGGGCAAGCCCGAGTACATCATGAACTTTATGCGCTTCATGGCCGAGGACCTGCGCGAGTACATGGCAAAGCTCGGCGTGCGCACCGTCGATGAGCTGGTGGGCCGCACCGACCTGCTCAAGGTCAAAGCCGCGCCCGCAGGCTCCCGCGCCGGTGAGATGGACCTGACCGCGCTTTTGCAGAACCCGCTGGTCGAGAACTCCAACGTACACTTCAACGCGAAGGATGTTTACAACTTCCAGCTGGAAAAGACCCCCGACATGCGCATCCTGATGAAGAAGTTCAAAAAGAGCTTCGACTCCGCCGAGCCGAAGCCCAGCACCGTCACGCTGGACGTCGGCAACACGGACCGCGCGTTCGGCACGATCATTGGCAGCGAGATCACCGCCAGGTTCGGCAACACGCTGCCCGACGACACGTTCCATGTCGTCTGCCACGGCTACGGCGGCCAGAGCTTCGGCGCGTTCATCCCCAAGGGCCTGACGCTCGAGCTGGTCGGCGACGCGAATGACTACATCGGCAAGGGTCTGTCCGGCGGCAAGCTCGTCGTCTATCCGCCGAAGGACGCCGCCTTTGACCGCAGCGAGAACATCGTCATCGGCAACGTGGCACTGTACGGTGCTACGGGCGGCACGGCGTTCATCAACGGCGTGGCCGGTGAGCGCTTCTGCGTGCGCAACTCCGGCGCAACTGCCGTTGTGGAGGGCGTGGGCGACCATGGCTGCGAGTACATGACCGGCGGCACGGTGGTCGTGCTTGGCAAGACCGGCAAGAACTTTGCAGCCGGCATGAGCGGCGGCATCGCCTACGTGCTGGACGAGGACTGGGACTTCTACCAGCGCGTCAACAAGGACATGGTCAGTCTGGAGCCTGTGGAGCACAAGTACGATGTATCGCTGTTGAAAGACCTGATCCGTGAGCATGTGGAGCTGACCGGGTCGCCGCGCGGCAAGGAAATCCTTGACAACTTCGGCGAGTATCTGCCCAAGTTCAAGAAGGTCCTGCCCCACGACTACGACAAGATGCTGCGCCTGATCGCCCAGATGGAGGAAAAGGGCGAGGACAGCGAGCAGGCCCAGATCGAGGCGTTCTACGCCATGAAAAGCGCAAAGTAAGGGAGGCAGAGTACCATGGGCAAACCGACAGGATTTATGGAAATTACGCGGCAGACCAGTTTAGAGCTGCCGCCCGAGGAGCGCATCCGAAATTTTAACGAGTTTCACGTCCCGCTGCACACCGACGAGCAGCAGGCCCAGGGCGCACGCTGCATGGACTGCGGCGTCCCCTTCTGCCAGAGCGGCGTTCAGCTGGGCGGCATGTTCAGCGGCTGCCCGCTGAACAACCTGATCCCCGAGTGGAACGACCTGGTCTATCAGGGCAAGTGGGATCTGGCCGTGCACCGGCTGATCGCCACGAACCGATACCCGGAGTTCACGAGCCGGGTCTGCCCCGCCCTGTGCGAGGCGGCCTGCACCTGCGGCAACGTCACGGGTGACCCGGTCACGGTCAAGGAGAACGAGCGTGCCATCGTAGAATACGGTTACGAGAGCGGCGCCATTCATGCCGTGCCGCCCCCGGCCCGCACGGGCAAGACCGTGGCGGTCATCGGCGCGGGTCCCGCGGGCCTGTCCGTGGCCGACCTGCTCAACAAGCGCGGCCATCGCGTGACCATCTATGAGCGCGAGGACCGCGCGGGCGGCCTGCTGATGTACGGCATCCCCAACATGAAGCTGGAAAAGTGGGTCATTGACCGCCGCGTGAAAATTTTGCAGGACGAGGGCATTGAGTTTGTTTTTAACGCCGACGTCGGCAATACGGTCAGCGCCGAGGAGCTGAAGGCCCGCTATGACGCCGTGGTGCTGTGCTGCGGCGCAAAGCAGGCCCGCGACATCCAGGCCCCGGGCCGCGACGCGCAGGGTATCTTCTTTGCGGTGGATTACCTGACCAGCGTGACCCGCAGTCTGCTGGATTCCAACTTTGCGGACGGCAAGGCGGTTTCCGCCGCGGGCAAGCGCGTGCTGGTCATCGGCGGCGGCGACACCGGCAACGACTGCGTCGGCACGGCCATCCGCCAGGGCTGCGAGAGCGTCATGCAGCTGGAAATGATGCCCTGCCCGCCCGCGGCCCGCGCCCCCGGCAACGATTGGCCCGAGTGGCCCCGCGTGCTGAAAACCGACTACGGCCAGCAGGAGGCCATCGCCAAATTCGGCTTTGACCCCCGCGTCTACCAGACGACGGTCAAGGAGTTCTACAAGAACGAGGCCGGGCAGGTCTGCGGCGCGCTGATCTCCAAGCTGAAAAGCGAGGTCGCGGACGGACGCCGCCAGATGGTGCCCACCGGCGAGGAGTTCACCGTGGACTGCGACCTTGTGCTGATCGCGGCAGGCTTTACGGGCTGCGAGCCCTATGTGGCCGATGCGTTCGGCGTCGAGCGCACGAAGCGCGGCACCGTGGCCGATGTGAAGTACGCCACTGCTGACCCGAAGGTGTTCGCCTGCGGCGATATGCGCCGCGGCCAGAGCCTTGTCGTCTGGGCGCTGCGCGAGGGCCGCGACACCGCCGCCGTCGTGGATGAAAAGCTGATGGGGTATACGAACCTCTGATAGCGCTGAACATGTAGGGGTCGGGCATGCCCGACCTTCCACCTTCCCGCAAACGCACAACTCCCATAAAGCCACGAGCCGCACATGTGCGGTTCCTGCAAAGCAGCCCCTGCGAGCGAACAACTCGCGGGGGCATTTTTCTTGCAATTTAATCCCGCATCTCCTATACTGGTACTACCGCCACGAATCTTAACATTTTTCCAGCCGTTTCGAAAAATCCCGTTGGTGTTCATTTGCCCCTGCCTCTGCTATACTTGTTAAAAATCGTAGCAAGGGTGGGTTAAATATGAGAAAATACTACCTCGATAACATCCGCTGGGCGACGGTGCTGGCGGTCGTCTTCTACCATGTCCTTTTCATGTACAACCACACCCTCACGGCGGGCGTCGTGGGGGCTGTGACGGATTTCGCCGGGCAGGATGCTCTGCAATATTTGCTCTACCCGTGGTTCATGGTCGTGCTGTTCCTCGTCAGCGGCGCGTGCACGCGGTATGCGCTGGACAAGCGCAGCGCCAAGGCGTTTTTGGCCGAGCGCACGCGGAAGCTGCTCGTCCCCTCGACGCTGGGGCTGCTGGTGCTGGGCTGGGCGCAGGGGTATTTCAACATGGCGTTCAGCGGCGCGTTCACGAATATCCCAGCCGGAGTGCCCGCACCGGTGCTCTATCTCATCATGGTCTTGTCGGGCACGGGTGTGCTGTGGACATGCCATGTGCTGTGGGTCTGCGCCCTCGTCCTGCTGGCCGTGCGCCGCATCGAGGGCGGGCGGCTGCTTGCAAAATGCGCGGCACTCCCCTGCTGGGCGGTCGTGCTGCTGGGCGTGGCCGCATGGGCGGCGGCGCAGGTGCTGAACACGCCGGTCATCGCGGTGTATCGGTTCGGCATCTACCTTTTCAGCTATCTGGCCGGCTACTACGTTTTCTCGCAGCAGGCCGTCGTGGACGCGCTTGCCCGCCGTGCGCCGATCTTGTGCGGTGCGGCCGCCGTGCTGGGGGCGGCGTACCTCTGTCGCAGCTGGGGACTGAACTACGCCGAAGCCCCCAACGTGAACAGCCCGCTGGCCATCGCCTATGCGTGGGCGGCCTGTCTGGCGATTTTCGGCGGTATGAAGCGCTGGGGCGACCGCACCGGGCGGTTCGCGGCATTTATGACACAGCACAGCTTCGGGCTGTACATCTGCCATTATTTAGCGCTGTCGGCTGCCGCCTACGGCCTCGTGTGCTGCCTGCGCTGGCGCGGCGTTGGGGTGTATCTGCTGTCGGCGGCGGCAGCGTTCGGCGGCGGGCTGGCGCTGTACGCGGTGCTGCGCCGCATCCCGGTCGTGCGGTACTGTGTGTTCGGCATCCAAAAGGAGAAAAACCATGTTTTGTGACAACCTTATCTCGCTGCGCAAGCTGAACGGTCTCTCGCAAGAGGAGCTGGCCGAACAACTGAACGTTAGCCGCCAGACCCTCTCGAAGTACGAAACCGGCGAAAGCCTGCCCGACATCGACCGCTGCAAGCAGCTGGCGGAGATTTTCGGCGTCACGCTGGACGACCTTGTCAACTACGACTCTGCCGCCACCGGCCTGAACGTGCCGCCCAAGGGCAAGCACGCCTTTGGGCTTGTCACGGTCGGTGACAAGGGTCAGATCGTGATACCGGCGAAGGCACGCAAAATTTTCAGAATCCAGCCCGGCGACCGGCTCATCGTTTTGGGCGACGAGGCGCAGGGGTTGGCGCTGCTCAGCGAGAAGGATTTTCTTTCGATGGTGCGGTCTTTCCGCACACAAGGGGAATAAGCGTTCCTACCACGCAAACAAAAAGCCACCCGTCCCATAACGGACAGGTGGCTTTGCTATATTTCCAAGCTTATCGCTCACATTTCCAGAAATGACAGCTGTACGGTTCCAGCGTGCTGCCGCCGCCAAAGTCGTGGTCAGCGCCTGTGATGAGGTCCACCGCGCGGCCGCAGCCCGCGTCAAAGTGGGCGTCAAACGGATTGCCGTCCGCGTTGATGGCCACCAGCACCCGCTCACCGTCGGCGTAGCGCTCAAAAATCAGCTGCTTAGGCTGGACCAGCACATTGCGGTAGCTGCCCCGGCACAGCGCCTTGCTGCCCGTGTGGGCGTGGGCCAGCGCCGCGATCCAGGCGGTCAGGTCGTTTTCCTCGGGCTTCTCCACCGCCGGGCGCAGCGTCGGGTCTCCGTTGCGCTTGTCGCCCTCCATGCCCCATTCACTGCCGTAGTAGACCGACGGCACACCGGGCATACCGAACAGCAGACCGTAGATGGGGCGTAGGCAGCCCTTGTCCGTCAAAATCGTCGCAATGCGCGTTACATCGTGGTTATCCACAAAGCTCAGCAGGTGCTTGCCCGTGTACAGGCACCACTGCTCGGAGCCGAACTGGCGGTTCAGGCTGTAGCTGATCTCGTGCATATTGCCCGTGTTGAAGCTCGAATACAGGCCCTTGTAGCACTCGTAGTTCGTTACGCTGTGGCAGGCGTGGTCGTTCATCCAGCGGTTGTAGTCGCCGTGCAGCGTCTCACCCACCAGTGCGAACTCCGGCTTGATGCTGTCGGCCAGCCCGCGCAGCTCGGCCAAAAAGCCAAGGTCGAGGCAGTAGGCAACATCCAAACGCAGGCCGTCGATGTCGTAGTCCCGCACCCAGCCGCGCACAACGTCAAACAGGTAGTTTTTCACCGCCGGGTTCTGCAGATTCAGCTTGACCAGCTCGTTGCAGCCCTCCCACGCTTCATACCAGAAGCCGTCGTTGTAGTTGGTGTTGCCGTCAAAGCTGATGTGGAACCAGTCCTTGTACGGGCTGTCCCAGCGCTTCTCCTGCACGTCCTTGAACGCCCAGAAGCCACGGCCCACATGGTTGAACACGCCGTCAAACAGGATTTTTATGCCCGCCGCGTGCAGCGCCGCGCAGACCTGTCTGAGGTCGTCGTTTGTGCCCAGGCGGCAGTCCACCTTATTGTAGTCGCGGGTGTCATAGCCGTGGGCGTCGCTCTCGAACAGCGGGTTGAACAGCACGCAGGTCGCGCCCAGGCGCTTGATGTGCTCCACCCAGTCCAGCACCCGCAAAATGCGGTGCTCGCCCGCCTGCGCCTGGTCACCGTCGTTTTGCAGCGGTGCGCCGCAAAGCCCCAGCGGGTAGATCTGATAAACTACTGCCTCATCGTACCACATGTTGTTTTCCTCCCCGAATTAAAACTTCTTTTTCAGCTTTGGCTTGAGTATGACGTGGTAATACCGCGTCAGTGCCGCCAGTGCGCGGTCACACAGCCAGAACGACAGGTTGCCCGCGGCCAGCAGTGCTGCCAGCATCCCGACGCCGTCGGCCAGCAGCTCGTCCAGCACAGCGGGCCCGAGCAGCGCAAACAGCAAAAGATACACCAGCACCGTGCCCGCGTTGAACACCGCGAATTTCAGCACCCAGCGCAGGAGCGTGCTTTTTATGCCGTTCAGCTTGACGCGCAGCACGGGGTAATACCCCATGACCAGCACGTAAAACAGCGCCAGTTCGGTCTCCGGCACAAAGAGCACGGCCAGAATTGCCACGCAGACGTAGAGGGTCAGCGCGTAGCGCGTGCCGTATTCCTCCAGCACCGGGATGAGCAGGAACGCCGCCAGCATCGGCGCGGCATAGGTGCCGATCTGCAGTGCACTGCCCAGCAACAAAAGCACCACCGAAAGCGCCCCCAGCATACCGCAGAGGGCTATCTTCTGGCTTTCCGTTTTGCGCATCGTTCCGCCTCCCACCGCTTTTCGATTCTTGTACATTATACCCTATTTTGTTTCACATTGCAAGGCATCCATCTGTGCAACCGTACAAAAATTGTAGCCCTGTTCCCGGAAATAGGCGATCATATCGGGCAGGGCCTTGACGGTCTGACCTGTTGCTTTTGTATCATGCAGCAGGACGACACAGGTGTCCTGACCATCGGCATCGCGGCGAATGTTGCGCAAAATCTGCGCGGCATCCGGGTGGCTGGCGGTGGCATCCTCGGCGCAGACGTTCCAGTCGATCCAGTGGTAGCCCTTGTCCTCGGCCTGGGCTTTCAGGGTTTTCATGATGCCGTTTCCGCCGTAGCGGTGGCTGACCGTGTTGGTGCTGCCGCCGGGGAAACGCAGCCAGTCGATGGCCGCCACATCCACATACGGCTCCAACGCCTGGCGCAGCGTTCTGATGTCCTGCCAGAATGCGTCGGTGCTCGCATAAATTTTGGAGTATTGATGCGTCGCGCTGTGCAGCGCGATCTGATGCCCCGCCGCCGCAATGTCCGCCACAAGGGGCAGATATTTTTCGTTGGCGTCCTGCGCGCAGACAAAGAAGGTAGCCGGGACCTGCTCCTTATCGAGAATTTCCAGAATTGGCCGGGTGTTTTTGCTGGGGCCGTCGTCAAAGGTCAGGCAGACGATTTTGGGTAGCGCCGTCTCCCCCGTCGCCGCCGACACCGCAAAGCAGTCGTTGGGGGTGTCGGTCTCGGCGTACTCCCGGTGGTACAGCAGATGGATGATGCCGGACAGCATCACCAGCATAGCCGCCAGCACCACGCCCGCCAGCAATCTTGCGTTTCGTTCCTCTCTGTCTGCATCCCGCCGCATGGCAAGCCCCTCCCCTGTTGTGGTTTGGTACAGGGTATGCGGGCACGGCGGGAAATAGACACGCAGCGGCGGGGTGTGGTATAATAAGGTAAATCGCAATTTGAAGGAAGTAAAAAACTATGCGAAGGAAAGATAGAGAGATTACCGACATTGATAAAATCGAGGCAATTATTGCGTCAGCAAGATATATGCATTTAGGAATGTTTGA
>ULQN01025797.1_pt1 | contig 55806 bp, 53 predicted proteins | sample 1954491 | NCBI WGS metagenome assembly ULQN01 (sample SAMEA4835656, study PRJEB28245) | human gut metagenome | biome: gut microbiome; material: fecal sample | place: Denmark | collected 2008
AGTGTAATTTTGTCTTGACAAAGGTCACTTCATAACAGGTGATTAACTGAAGAAAATCATCTTTTTCAAACTTTGTTGCCTGATATCGCGATAATGGACCTTTTATATCAGAAGGCTTAATATTAATCATCAATGCAGTAACTTTAGAGTCGAGAGACTTAGCTATCGCACCAGCCTCGAAATTAATCCATGGTGCAGTAGTATTATCAGTTGTCAAACATATGATACCATAATTACATTCAGACAACTCTGTTGAAATAGTTTTATCCCAGTTATCACCTTTTTCGATATCCTCTGGTGAAAAAAACACCTCAACCGATTGGATTATACAAGGAATCCATTTTTTTAAAACTTCTGCAATTTGGCGACTCAATTCTCCAGACCAACTTACAAATATTTTCATATATCTAATGTACCTCTCATTCTTTTGAATAATATGGGCAAATTATACCATATTTTTATAAATTATGACAGATACATTTTGGGGATAATATGCATGATTTTACGCACCGATAATCTTATTGAACAACTGTAACAGCACATCTTTCACACCAGCAGCATTGAATACCAAACCAACTCCGATTAAGGCAATCACCAAGAAACCGATAAGTTTGGAAAACTCACGCTTGAAGCCAAGATACACGCCGATAAACGCATCAGCCATCAATACAAGGCTTTGTGCGTTAGATAAAAACCAGTTGTATAAGTTCTGTCCGAAATTCATTATTTCCTGCTCCTTTCTATCATTTCAATTTCTCTGTCTACGGCTGCTCCTGCCTGCATAAGACACATCATAATTACGCCGAATCCTGCTCCAAGAGAGAACAGGAATAAATCAAATAAGATAAGCTTCATGTTATCATTTCTCCGTTTCTGTAATCATTTCCTCTGTGGAAGTTGTTTGCTGTTCAATCAGCTTTTTGTGACGCTCCGTGAGCTTCTCATGGTCTAAAATGTCTTTGAGATAAGTCGTGCCATTGGTACTGTCAATCTTCTGTAAGACTTTCCAAGCGGGAGCTACCTGTCTGCTTATCCAGTTGAGCGTCCTTGTGAGCGTATAAAGCTCTGGTTTGGTCGTCAGTTTCAAACGCCCACGATTAGAGCCGATAAAATACGCCCATTTTTCATTGGTCTGCCATTCGCTGCGTCTTTTCTCCACCTCCTTGTCAGCGAACCGCATATAACGCTTGATAATGTCAAAAGCGGTACGTTCTGCGTCATGGTAGGTCAGCAGGTCACGCACCGCATAATAGGCTCGCTCATTTTTCAGCCGAATTTCAAAACGGTTCTTGATTTTCGTATCTTCAATCGGAATATCGTATTTCACATACTGCTCATAGTCCTTTTCATAGATACAGAAATAAACCTCCGATTTAAGCGAACCGATATAAGGCGTATTTCCTATTCCGTATCTGTCCTGTTCGTTGCTTCTCACCAGCTCACCGCTGCGGTAGCTCTTGAAGCTGCGGAATACGGAAATACATTCTTCATGGTTGCATTTTTCTGTCAGCTCTGGAATTTCCAAGATTCCTGCCATATCGTTGATGGCAAGGTCAAGACGTTTCATCACACCTCCCTCCACCAGAGCCTCCATGAGAAAGTCATACCTATGCTGTGCCAGCAGATAGCTTTCCATCTGCCAACGGCCTTTGCCTTTCAGCTCCAGCAATGTACCTTTTTCCTTATCGGGTGATATCAGCACGAACACATCACCAAGCACATAATGTTCCGCATAGGAGTAGAACACGTAGTCCTCATGTATTATTACGTCCAGTTTGAGTTGTAGAATATCTTCAACAACGTACCGAGCGTCCTGTGAGGGGAATCGGATTCTGACGTAATTGAAGACCATTTCCAACGGATTCTCTAGATTCATTTTTTTCAGAGCGTCCTTGAATTTCCCCTTGATTTCTTCCGTCAAGGCTACTTTTCCAGATTCAATCCTGCTGACATACTCACGACTGACACCAGCCATGACCGCAAGACGATTCTGGAAACGTCATACTGCGTCCGTTTTTCCTTAAAATCATTTATCCAGTCGGTATCATTCAGTTTCAATCCCTCCAATCGAAAAAGGAATGTGACAGTTACCGATTTTGTCACACTCCCTTGAATGTTTGAAAAGTCCTCTGTTTTCAAGGACTTTTCGGTATGTAATTGACTGTTTCCAGATAATTTGTGCCCCCCTGTTAGATAACGGGGGCAGATGGTTGGGGCGGCTCACGCCACCCCCAACACAGGCTAGTCCGTACCTGCGGCTTTCGCGCTGCACACCGCCTGTCCGTCCTGCCTGTTTTGTGATAATCTCCCTATCTCTTTTAGGAAATCATGTCCTTTGGGTAAAAGGGGAGTGTAAAACTCAGATATGACACTGTTTCCTGTATCAATGTAGCCACGTGCTTTGATCTGTTTCAGAAAAAAGTCCTAGTCTACTTCACCGAACATCATACTGTACCCAAGCTCTGACATACGCCCCAATGCCACACGGAAATTGAACTGGTCACGGATTCCGTCACCAAGATATTTTGCGTCTGGTCGCTAACAGGCGAGAATCACAAAATATCCTGCCTGTCGCCCGAGCATGACTATCTGTCTTTGTTTGTTAAGGACAGCAGCATTTTCCTTTGTGGTGAGCATTTCCATGAACGCCACGTATTCATCAAAGATAATGATGTGAAGCGATAGTCCTAAATAGGCATAGTTTTCCCCCGTCTCGTAATTCTCCATGAGCTTCATAGCTTCACTTCTTGCCATCATAAAATCTATCTACAGGCGGTTATATCTTCTTTTTTGTACCAAACTTCCGGCGTGACAACGGACAAATCCGCAAGGTCGGCATTTTTAGGGTCTAACACATACATGACCGCATTGCTGCGGAGCAGAGCTTCAATGATAGCAAGGATAAAGTAAGTTTTACCGCCGCCAGCAATCAGCATATGGGGGAGCTTGTCATACTCCCACCAGACATTTTTCATTAGACGCAAGCTGCCATGTTCAGCCTGTACCTCATTGATAGTGATTCTGTTCGCAATCGTATCATAGAGCAGCACATATTCCACATAGCTGTCTTTCAGCTCTTTGGAAATCAGCTCACAGTACAAGCCTGTTTTCAGTTTCTTTTCCAAGGGTAAAAGCTGCTCTTGACATTTCCCCAATGTGATTTCTGTACGGATATATAAAAGTCCATGCTCCATACGGTAATACACTTTAGGAAAATAGGTGATTTTCTCTTTTTTGGTAGTGGCTGGCAAATCCTTGAAAAAGCCGCTGTCCTGTGTGGATTCTGATTCATACCAGCCATTTTCCAGCAGCATACGAGCCAGCTTTTGACGGTGAAAGAGCTGCTTCAATCTGTCATACTGGAATCTGCGATAGAAAAGGACTGCCAGCACACAGACCAGAGCCGCCACAACAATAGTCACTATCCTATATAGTGTAACTACTAAATGGACGTTGCCATCTTGTAGAAAGCTGACCGATTTCCAGTCCGTAGTGAGGATTGACTTTAGGTTCAGCAGCATAATCCACCGCAAGTAACAGCAGGAACAGTGAACCAGCCGAGAAACGAAAAACCAATGATTTGTCACTGACTCGAATATGTTTTCCTTTATATTTCAGTAAATTCATAAACATTCCTTTGGAAATAGAAAAAGCAGTAAATTCTGTAGAATCTACTGCTCTATAACTATGCTTCACGATATTTGATAGCATTTTTATTTGCTAATTTGATTGTAAATGGCTTAAATTGAAAATCCAAGTGTCCAATCATTACAATATTATACATTACTTTTTCATTTACTAAATCTCGTATATTACCTCGATATAAACTTGTTCTGAATTTCCATTCGCCTTTTTTATTTTGGGTATATATTTGTAGCAGGTAATATTTATAAGTCTTTTTTGGGTCATCGCTATTTTTTTCTTTTTCTATAACTTTTAATTTTACTTTGCCATAGAATACGCAAAAATCTTCACCATCTGATTCGTCAATCCAGCCATTAAGTCTTTTTCGTTGCAATGCTCTTAAAACAGTTTCGTAATCTTTTCGTTCTGGGATAAGCATAGGATTCTTTCTTTTATTCGTTAAATCCTCATTATCATTACTGGTTGTCTTTTTCGTATTATGTTTTCGGCATAACATATTCATAATTGAATTTAACTTATCTTGTATTTCCTCATAATCTAAAGAATCTACATATTTTTGGACTGTCTTTTTGGAAGCATATTCATAGTTATATGAACAGCCATCTTTATGATTTGAGCTTTTAATTCTTCTTAAATGAGCACGACGTTTAGAAGTTTTATGAACAAAACTCAATTCTGCTTGTTTACATTCTGGACAAAACATATCTTTATCAAATGGTGTAGTATCCCCATCATGGGACTCTGCATAATCAGCTACAATATCAATATCCAAAATATCATCTTTATTTTTAGAATAAAATTCTTCAAAACTTTTTGCTTTTTTACTCATATAATCACCCACTTTCTATAAATGATTATATCATATAATTTTTATCTATACTATTTATTTTTTGGTAGTATATTATTAGTTGCCATTTGATTTTTTTTACCCTTTAACACAATATCATCTGCCTTGATATACCAGTCAACGTCTGCACCTTGAAATGTAGCAGTTGCCACCGTATCAGCCACAGGATTGATGATTTTCACCTCTGCGTTGTAGTCAAATTCCTTTAGCGGACAGAAGCCGGAATACTTACCTGTATCATGCGCCCCTGTTCTTTACATTTCAAATCGTAGGTACGTTCCTTGATTTTTTCAGAAACCGTACCGTCATCATTCTGCATATGTATCTCGCGACGCAACGCCGAGAATTTTAATACTCCGAATGTTTTTTCCTTATCAATAATGATTCCGTTTGCTAATCTCATAATGTTTCTACCTCCTTACGCTTTCACCATATCGTCTGCTGACAGGATATAGTTTGTGAATCCTCTAGTGCCGATTTTGTAACCCCCTGCGGTGATTTTGGGATTGATAAGTTTTACCTTTTCCTCTGATTCAAAGTTCTTCTCACCAGCAGAAGCATGCAGCACCACGATAATATCATCTGCTCTCTGTACGTCCGAATAAAGGTTGAAGCTACGGGAAACTACCTTCATACGTCCGTTGATCCTACGCTGTTCCACCTTATTCTCACCTGCAAATTCCAAATTTCTGAATGTCTTTTCCATATTCGGGATAACGTGTTTTAATTCCATAAATTATTTACCCCTTTTCTTTCTATATTTTTAGTGTTAATTTTGTCATTCTGCTGTCGGGATAATATCTGTCTGCCTGTGAATTATCAAGGGCAAGCGTTGTGCTGAAAGCACCCTTAACAATCCCCATTCAGAAAGATAAATCCTAATCAAGCAGAAGTTAGATATAGTGTCAGCTACAGACTGACGTTTCCATGATAGGCGGTGAACGGGGCATTGCTTTCATAAGCTGTTACCTCCCGTGTCAGTTAAATTTCTTTACTCTGCGGAATCTCTTATATCCGGCAAAGATAAGACCAGCAGCAGAAATTCCCATCATAGCGAATGATGCGACAAATGGCGTATTGTCACCTGTTTTTGGTGAATTGCTTGTTTTTGTTGGTGTACTAGGTTCTTCTGGTGTCGTAGGGGATTCTGGTTTTTCTTTGACCGTCACAGTCTGCCCCTCGTCCTTGATATCTTTATGTTCTGCTACCTTGGTAGGCTCGTCTGGATTGGATAAATCGTACAATTCTTCAAAGGTCACAAGTTCTTTGCTTCTACATCTTCCTTAATAACTTCCGCATTTGTAGTTTCTTGTGCAAATACAGGAGTAATTCCACTAGCCGCCGTAAATCCAACGGCAGCACTAATAATGATTTTGTCTTTGACATTCTTCATCTTTAATTAACCCCCTTCGTAATGACAAAAAGATTCACTACCTCGCGAGAATAATACTCCTACTTCATTTGAATTTCATTAACCAATGTTCCGTTTTTTTCTATAATATTATTTACTTTAATCATAAAAAATAACCAACACTTTTCTCATATGCCTTAAAAAAAGGATATATGATAGATGACTAGATTTTTATAGATAACTCAATAAATAAAAAAAAGAGAACTTCATGTTCCCTTATATAAGAAGTGCTACCATCTTAAACACAAATACTACGACCAACAAAATCCCAATCCACTTAATAAACTTAAATGCGACTTTGATTCCAAAATAAATTAAGGCTATTGAAACCACAAAACCAAGAATGTCTGACATCTTTCAACCTCCAATTTACCAACTATTTTAATTGATTTTTACCTTCCTTTCAATACTTGCCTTTGATATAATTTATGTTACCAATAAAACAAGGAGTGATACAATGCGAACACCAGACTTAAACTGGATCAAAGACCCACGCGTCTTTCAAGTAAATAGACTACAAGCTTATAGCGACCACATATATACAATTGGAAAGGACAAAAAACCAAGCTCATTCTCACTAAATGGAACATGGAAATTCAACCTTTCAAAAAATTATGATTCATGCTTTAAATTCTTCTATAATACAGAATTTAATGACTCCAACTGGAATGACATCCAAGTACCCGGACACATCCAGCTCCAAGGATTCGACAACCCACACTATACAGACGTTACCTACCCTTGGGATGGGCATGACGTGGTAAAACCAGGACAAATTGATATGGACAAAAACAAAGTCTATCAATATCGTAAAACATTTGATTGTCCACAAGACTTTATTGGAAATAAGCTCATCCTATCCTTTGAAGGTGCAGAATCCAATATTTACGTATGGCTAAATGGTAAATTTATCGGATACTCAGAAGATTCCTTTACCCCAAGCCGTTTTGACATCACAAAATACACACAAGAAAAAGATAACGAACTCTGCGTACGCGTCTTTCAAAAATGCACAGGCACATGGCTAGAAGACCAAGACATGTGGCGCTTTACAGGTATATTTAGAGATGTCATGATCTATAAACAACCTAGTCTTCATATACAAGACTTAAAAATCGATACAGACATTGATCTAGACACACAAAAAAGTGTTCTTAGTTGTGTTTGTAAAATGAGTAGTAATGAATCCCATACACTACAAGCCAAACTATATGATCCACAAGGAAACATCGTATGGAATGGCAATATGCAAGATTCATTTGAAATCCCTGTAGAAAACACATGCCTATGGAGCAGTGAATTTCCTAATCTTTATCAATTAGAACTCGTTTTATACGATACAAACAACGAAATCATTGAAACCATTCAAGAACAAGTTGGCTTTCGAAAATTCACGCTAGAATATGGCATTATGAAACTCAACGGAAAACGAATTGTATTCCACGGCATCAACCGCCATGAATGGGATCCAAAAACAGGAAGATGTTTATCTCAAGAACAAATGGAAGAAGACATTCATATCTTAAAATCACTAAACATCAATGCCATAAGAACATCTCACTATCCAAACAACAGCTATTGGTATAAACTATGCGACCAATACGGAATCTACGTCATTGACGAAATGAATCTAGAAACACATGGAGCCCGTGACATCCTTCCACAAAACAAAACCGAATGGACAGATTGTTTATTAGACCGTGCTAGAAGCATGTATGAAAGAGATAAAAACCATGCCTGCATCTTAATGTGGTCACTTGGAAATGAATCAGGAAGTGGATCCAATTTTATAATTCTTCACGACTACTTCAAAGAACAAGACCCATCAAGACTTGTCCACTATGAAGGCATCACACAAGATCGAACATTCGAAAACGCTTCGGACATTGAATCTAGAATGTATACATCTCCAGAAAATGTGAAAGCCTATCTAGAAAGCCATCCAATGAAACCATTTATGCTATGTGAATATATGCACGCCATGGGAAATAGTCTAGGAGGCATGGAAGAATATACCAATCTAGAAGACGAATACGAACAATACCAAGGCGGCTTTGTATGGGACTATGTAGACCAAGCTATTGAAAAAGACGGACAATACTATTATGGACAAGACTTCGACGACTATCCTAACGACTCTAACTTTTGTGGAGACGGCATCCTTTTAGCCAATCGAGAAGAAACTGGCAAAAGCCAAGAATTAAAACAACTCTACCGCTATGTCGATATGGAAATTCATTTCGATTCGGTAACCATTAAAAATAAAAACCTATTCTACGACCTAAGTAAAGATACCTTTATCTTTGAATTGAAACAAAACGGACTCGTTATCCAATCCGGCATCTTTAAAACAAGCGTAGAACCAGGCACTACAAAAACAATGCCCGTACAATTTAAACAAATCAATACACCAGGCTATTACACAAAAACCATCTACTACAAAACACCACTAGGCATTCAATCCTTTGACCAACAAGTCTTTGAAGTCAAACAAGACCAGCCCAAAGAACAAGCCATGCTCGTAGTAGAAGGCAAAGAAACAATCGGCATTCAATTTATCGATACCGAATACTTATTTGATAAACGAAAAGGTTTAGTATCCATTCAAGTAAATGATGAAGAAATACTTCAACAAGCACCAAAACCCATCTTCTACAGAGCCTTAACTGACAATGATTGTGGTGCCAAACAAACCTATGCCAATTGGCTAAATGCCAGCCTATTTCAAAATGTAGTTGACTTTAAAATGATACGAAACTCCAAATGCGCACAAATGATCTATACAATACAACTTGAATCCATTGAAGAAGAATGCAAACTCGTCTATACAGTCTACAACAATCAAAGTATTCAAATCCAGTTGCACCTAGACAAAAACTCACAAAGACAAACACTACCACTCTTTGGAATCGAGTTTGTTCTAAAAGAAGAATTCAAAAACTTCGCCTACTTTGGAAAAGGCGAAAAAGACACATATATAGATCGAGACCATGCCTTAACCGATTTCTACTTTGAAAACGTAGACACAAACTACATTCCATACTTAAAGCCACAAGAACACGGCAACCACACAGACTGCAAATGGTGCAGCCTATCCAATGACACCATTCAAGTAAACATCAAGTCTGAAAAAATGGAATGCATGGCAAGCAAGTATTCCTTTATGCACCTATATAATGCTAACCACACATTTGAACTTCCACAAACCAACACAACCCACTTAAGAATCACAAAACAACAAATGGGCGTAGGCGGAATCAATAGCTGGGGCGCAAAAGTACAACCACAATACTTAATTGACCAATCTAAAAACCTAGACTTTACATGTACACTCTATATTTCAAAGAAGGATTAACCTCCTTCTTTTTGTTTATTCGTTTCACTATAATACGTATTGCATATGCACGTATATTTTGATATAATAATTGTGCAAGGAGGACACATATGCCAATGACGTCAAAGGATATGGAGCGACTTATCCTTGCGGATGGATGGGTATTAAAAAGCCAAGTGGGTTCCCACAGGCAATACAAACACCCAACGAAAAAAGGTAAAGTGACTATACCATTTCACACAAAAGATTTGTCAAAGTCAACTGAACAATCCATCCTAAAACAAGCAGGGCTTAAATAACTCTGCTTGAATATTTTAAAAAGGAGGTAAACAACATGTTGTCAATTTATCCAGCTTGTTTCTTTGAAGAAGAAAATCATTACTCTGTCATTTTTCCAGACTTCAATTACCTTTCCACATGTGGAGATTCACTACAAGACGCAATGGAAATGGCCGTAGATTGTCTAGCCGGTGCATTGTTCAGCGCAAAACTAGACAATGAAGATATTCCAATTCCTTCAAAGTTAGAAGAAATTGATCCAACACAAATCGCATCTGAACTTGAATTCGAATTTAAACAATCTTTTCTCACCCTTGTATCTGTTGATGTTGAAGAATATGCAAAAACTCATTTTAATAAAGCTATCAAAAAAACATTAACCATACCCGAATGGTTAAATAAAGAAGCTATGAGCAAAAAAATCAATTTCTCGCAAGTTCTTCAAGAAGCATTGATTGCCAAATTGCATTCGTTGTAAATTATAAATTAGTAGAATATTATATTATCAACAAGCCCCATACCTTCTATAGATATGGGGTTTTTAACTATTCCTTTTTTCCCGGATTACAAATAATGATACTACCAGCACCCTCAAACTCTTGAAAACCATGCTTCACATAAAAAGCTACATTGCTCTTGTCTTCAGGCATACCCTCAATATACAAATAATCCTTATACTTCTCTTTAACCAGTTCAATAAAATGCCAGCAATACCCAAACCCTGATACTTTGGATTTACAAGTACATAATGCACATACGTAAGCATCTCACTATCATCTAGTACACGAACTAATCCGCAAAGCTTTCCATCCTTCCAAGCTAATGACTGTACTTGTATGCATTAAAGCCTTATACAATCGCTTTGGATATTCACCAGACACCCAATTCACTTACAAGAACAATTCTTGTACTTCATCGGTGTAAACTTCTTCTCTTGAGTATATTCAATCATTTAAAATCACTCTTTCATTTCATAATCAATAGTACCCTGACCATCACAAATCTCAACACGCGCCATGGCACCATTTACTACATACATATGCGGATATGTATGTCCAATATCCACCTTAAATACGACATCTATATCAGGTAATGCCTTTTTAAAAGCCTGGTCATACCCAATTAAATCCGAAACATTCTTAAATAGTACACGACCCACCAATATAGCCTTCGTATATTTAAAATACCCCATATACTTCATCTTCAATAAAGCACGATACACATCACATGAATTCATTGAAAAAATATCAAAGAACCAAATAATCCCATCCAACTTATAGCGTTCATTAAATTCTTTTACAAAATCATAAGGCGTACCCGCCATATCATTTATACTCTCAAAACAACCACCAAGTAATCTACCCGATACACTACAATCACCCACATACTCTGTCTTTGTGTTAAGTATTGGAGCACCATCATTATAAAAATCAACATTCTGATGCATAGAACTTGAATGCAGTTCACTATTCTTTCCCTTTAAAAAATCAAGACACAAACTCGAATATTCATTGATACCATATTCATCAAAACTACCCGCATTAAAACCATACACCGTAGCCAAATCACACTTACAAGTTATGGGAAATAATAAATTTGTCGGATCACTCGCACCCAAGTACCACTTGGGATTCTTTTCAATCCAATCAAAATCAATATACGGCAACGTCTCAAACTGAAAGTCACCCCCAGCTGCCAACCATACGGCTCCAATTTTAGAATCATTCACCAACGAATTCAATTCATCAACACGAGTTTTGGCATCAATACTTGGTTCACTATTATTACGAACACTAGCCGTTTCAACAATATGAAACCCATTAGATTCAACATACTCTATAGACGCATCAAAACTATCTAGCTTATGCCCCACACCACTCGACATAGCGCAAACACCAATTGTATTATACTTCTCATTTAAAAACTTAGGATATTTCATACACAAAAAAACCTCCACACCCATTATAAAGGAAAAACGACAAGACACAAAGTCCTGCCGCATTCCAATAGTTTTAAGATAGAAAGGAAGTTTTATGTATTAGCACTTAATACATTTTTATTATAGTCCCAATATTCCCATTTGTCTTTGTACTTTTTAGTGAATTTGTATTTTTTGTATTAAGCGCAAGTCAAAAGATACAAATTATACACTGTGAAACACTTGATTGCCACACAATATTCTCTGCCTTTCATCAAAGTCAGAAATAAGAACATCTGCCCGGTGATGCTTAACCGGCCACTACGGCGTGTGAGACGCATCTTTTACCCACTTCAAACGTTCCTATATCTATAATACACAAAGTTTAACCAACAAAAAAGAGTAGGCGCGCATTCCTACTCTTAAGGTATCCTCTATTAAGTCGCGATTTAAGAGAATAAATTGACGGATTATTTCTCACAGAAATATTATAGAGAGAAATAGTTCTATGTGCGAAACCGCTTTCACAAAACCAATAGTATTATATATCAATTTTGTTCATTGTGTTTGCACAAATTAGTAATCTGTTTATATTTTTTGTTCAGAATCATAAATAATCAAAGCCATGAAGACTAGATCCTCTTCTTGCTCATTCAAAATACTATGACCCTTGCCACTTGGTGTAAAATAATGTTCCCCTGGCTTTAAATATAAAGTTCGCTCATGATTATCATCCAATGTTGCCACTCCAGAAAGAACGAAATAATCTTCGCCATCTCCATTATGCACATGATAACCAACACTACAACCCTTCTTTAAAGTGACCTTGGCATACACACGATTCATACCATGCATCTCTTGAGCACTCATGATATGTTCAAAATGTGCAATACCAGTACCACCCATAAAATTTTCTTTATCTACAACTACCATTTTCTATACCCCTAGATCAAAGAATTATCTTTGAAATAATTGATTTTCATACTTGACTTCACTTCATCCAAAGTCTTTTCTGCAGTCGCATACGCCTTTTTCGTACCCTCTTCTAGAATCTTAACAACTTCAGGAAGTTTTGCCTGCCATTCCAATCTTCTTTCACGAATTGGAGCCAACTCTTCTTGCATAACACTATTTAAGAAACGCTTCACCTTCACATCCCCTAAACCACCACGCTGATAGTGTGCTTTTAATGCGTCCAAGTTTTCATATTCCGGCAAATACTTTTCGAAATGCTCTGGCTTACAGAATGCATCCAAATATGTAAATACACAGTTTCCCTCAATCTTACCAGGATCACTCACCTTAATATGATCAGGATCTGTATACATACTCATAACTTTCTTCTTGATTGTCTCTTCATCATCCGACAAATAAATACAGTTACCCAAAGACTTAGACATCTTTGCCTTACCATCCGTACCCGGAAGTCTTAAACAAGCACAGTTTTGTGGTAATAAGATTTTAGGTTCTACTAAAGTCTCACCATAAATCGAATTGAATTTATGAACGATCTCCTGTGTCTGTTCAATCATAGGCATCTGATCTTCACCAGCAGGAACCGTAGTCGCCTTAAACGCCGTAATGTCTGCAGCCTGTGAAATTGGATAACACTGGAAGCCAACGGGAATACTCGCATCAAATCCACGCATCTTAATTTCAGCCTTCACAGTTGGATTTCTTTGAAGACGACTTACAGAAACTAAGTTCATATAATAGAATGTCAATTCTGTCAATTGACTGATTTCAGACTGAATAAAAATTGTTGTCTTACTCGGATCAATACCACAAGCCAAATAATCCAAAGCCACCTCTAAAATGTTTTCACGCACCTTATCCGGATTATCAAAATTATCTGTCAATGCCTGTGCATCCGCAATCATAATATAAATTTCATCATATTCTCCAGAATTCTGTAAAAGAACACGATTTCTTAAGGAACCCACATAATGTCCAATATGCAATTTACCCGTCGGACGATCCCCCGTTAAAATAATCTTAGCCATAAATACCTCACTATAATAATTGTTTCTTCGCAAAATTCCATGTGTCTCTACACATATCATCCAAGTTCTTTTCAGCTACCCAGCCTAGCTGTTCCTTAGCACGAGTCGGATCTGCGTAGCAAGTCGCAATATCTCCTGGACGTCTAGGTTTGATCACATATGGAATCTTAATTCCATTCACTCTTTCAAAGGCATGTACAATATCTAATACACTATATCCTTTTCCTGTTCCCAAGTTACAAATATGCACACCTGGTGTATTGTACTTTTCAATTGCTAATACATGACCCTTTGCCAAGTCGACCACATGAATATAGTCACGAACACCCGTTCCATCTGGTGTATCATAATCATCTCCAAATACACCAAGTTCTGGAAGTTCTCCAGTAGCCACCTTCATAATATATGGCATCAAGTTATTGGGGATTCCCTTTGGATTTTCACCAATCAAACCCGATTCGTGTGCTCCAATGGGATTGAAATAACGAAGTAAAGTTACACTCATTTCTGGGTTGGCGAATTGCACATCCGTTAAAATTCTTTCCATCATCGCCTTTGTAGCTCCATATGGATTGGTCGTTTCACCTAGCTTACAGTCTTCCGTTAAAGGAACCACTTCAGGATCTCCATAAACAGTCGCACTCGAACTAAACACAATACTTGGCACATGATACTTTTTCATCATCTTGGCCACCACTAAAGTAGTCATCAAGTTATTTGTATAATATTCAATTGGCTTTTGAACACTTTCACCAACCGCTTTAAATGCGCAACAATGAATCACCGCATCCAATTTATTTTCCTTAAATACAGATTCCGTCTTTTCCTCATCTAACACATTAAATTCATAAAATTTAACACGTTTTCCTGTAATTTTATAAATCGATTCCAACACATCTGGTTTTGAATTTGAGAAATCATCAATCACAACAACATCATGACCACTTTCTAATAATTCAACACAAATATGACTACCAATATATCCAGTACCACCGGCAATTAAAATATTCATACGTAAAACCTCATTTCTACCAAACATTATAACCTATTTTGACAATACTACAAAATAAGAATCTCTTTACATTCCTCTTTGGTTAAAGATACAGCCATATCCTCAAACCAAAGACAACCATTCTTCTTGTCATAATAATCAAATTTGATACTACGACCCAATTTCTTTTCCAACTGCTTCTTTTTAACCAATACAAGTTTAGGATTTAAACACTGATCATAGATCTTAAAAGCCAAAAGAAACTGTGAAACACTATGACAAAGTACAACCCTCTCATCTTCACTCAAATTATCTATATTCTTTTGTTGTGTCAAGACAAGATTAAACTTCTTTTTCGGATCCCGATATAGAAATGGATAGTACAAATAAAACATGGACTTACACTTTTGACATTGATGCATAAAATACGAACCATCATTCAAGCGAATTCTAGCGACACTATCCATTTGTGCAATCACAACCGTATCTCTTTTTATCTCAAAAACATGCCCACAATGTGGACATGTGATTGGTATCATTCTTTCTTTCATTAAATAGATCGACAAGCCGATTTTAACCACTCAGCTTCATCACTTGTTAAATAAGGACTGATCTTTTCCAATACCTCTTTATGATAGTTGTTCAACCAAGTCTTTTCTTCATTTGTCAATAAAGAAACATCCAAACCATCCAAGTCAAAAGGTACAAACGTAATTGGCTCAAAATGCATGAACTGACCATAGTTATTCACATTGCCTTTTACGACAACCATTTCATTTTCATGACGAATACCAAACTTACCTTCACAATAGACACCCGGCTCATTTGAAGTAATCATACCCTCATCTAATACACACATTTCATTACGATGAGGCAACACTCTCCATCTAAAGCCATTTGGTGATTCATGCACATTCAATAAGTGACCTACACCATGTCCTGTACCACATTGATAATCCACATCCTGATCCCATAGTGGTCCACGAGCTAGAATATCTAAGTTGATTCCTGAACATCCAAATAAGAAGTGTGCATCCGATAAACGAATATGTCCTCTTAATGCTTTAGTAAACCAATATCGCTCTTCTTCACTTATATCACCCAACACAAATGTACGCGTAATATCTGTAGTACCCTCTAAATATTGTCCACCACTATCAATTAGAAGCATGCCCGAATTTGTGATTTCAACATTCGTTTCTGGCTTTGAAGAATAGTGCATCATAGCCGCATGTTCTTTATAGGCACAAATCGTATCAAAACTATCCTCTAAATAGTTTTCTTGTTCACTACGAAGAACTTGTAATTTAGACTGAACGCTCATTTCGCTCATCTCTATCTTACCCGCATTCTTCTTTAACCAATACATGAATTTAGTAACAGCCACACCATCTTTAATGTGCGCCCACTTTGTACACTTTAATTCTGTTTCATTCTTTAAAGCCTTCCATAAAATGATTGGACTTTCCTTAAATACTGGCTTAGCCTTTAAATTAGAAACAATCGCATAGTTTACACTCGAAGGATCCACAAGTACAGAACCATTCAATGCCTTTGTAGCTTCATACATATCATTATAGCCACAAACAGTGACATTATTCTTACTAAATTCTTTTTCACTCAATTCATCCAAACGAGAAGCATCCATATAAATAGAAGCCGAATCTAAAGATACGATTGAATATGCAAGCGCAACCGGGAAATTAGGAATGTCATGTGCTCTTAAATTATAAAGCCATGCAATCTGATCCACACTTGTGAGTACAATGGAATCGACTTTATTTTCCTTTAAGAAAGCACGCAAACGAGAAAGCTTACTTTCCATAGATTCACCCGCAAACTTTTCCGAATAATGGAAAGTTGGTGTACTAGGAAGCTCAGGACGATCTGTCCATACGTCATTTACTAAATCTAGATTCACATTCATATTTAAGTGTGCCAAATCAAATACAGATTTATATGCCAAGGCATCCTTTGTATTCATGACACGACCATCAAATCCAACGGTGTCGTTTTCTTTTAGATTTTCAACAATATACGCATCTAGTTCAGGAACTCCAGGCTGACCCATTCTCATTAAATCAATGCCTGTACCTTCCAATTGATTTGCCGCCTGAATAAAATAACGACCATCTGTCCATAGTGCAGCCTTATCCAGTAATACAACTAAGACACCTGCACTTCCAGTGAATCCAGACATATATTTACGACATGCGAAATATTCGCAAACATATTCTGTTTCATGAAAGTCAGACGTAGGAATAATATATGCCTGTACATTATTCTCCATCATCTTCTCACGCAATTTTGAAATTCTTTGAGTAATCATTTTTTAAATCCTTCTTTCCTCTATGCTAATTTCTTAAGTGCATCCACCTGGTATACCATATCCAAGAAATCAAATGCCTCACAAGAAACACATAACACAATCATAATCAAAAATAACATCTTAATAATATATGTCACAAAATAAACCGCTTTGACACTATTCTCCAATCGCATATATTTAAAATGTGACCACATAATAAAGAGTGGAAACATAAACAATGCACCTTGAAACAACCAATACATCCAAGTACGATTTTGTAGAAGGTATAAGATGTTGAATACCTTATGCGCATGAAAATCGATCATGAACTGATTGATCACAGCCACCGATGCATGCCCATTTAAAAAACCAAGTGCACCTAGAAAGCTGACACCCGCAAATAAATTCGTCAAAAAGATAACGGTTTTTGCGATTTGTTTAGGCTTCTTTGTGGTAACACGATTTGCCTGTGCCAAAAGACATAAGTAGCTCACAATAAAAAATATACCGTATAAAAATGAATAGAACGGAATGAAACAATAGAAGATACAGAAAACGATCGATATACCCAACATTAGATTTCCAATGGAATCGGTTGTCGTACGATACTTCTGAATTCTACGAATTCCATTTTTATGCATTGAAAAAGCACGCGTAATCGCATTATAAACTGGTTTTGGAAGTATTGACATCAATACCACGAAAACAAGCACAATACCTATCACCATATAATCGCCCATTTTATCCCTCCCCTTTAAATATTTACCTTTCTATTGTAGAATAAAAATATCATTTCGTCCAATCAGAAAGAGGTCCTTATGAAACTTATATTTTTAGACGCCGATGGCACCCTATTTCATCACGAAGGCTACATTCCGGATAGTGCCATCAAAGCTTGTATTCAAGCCCAAAAAAATGGACACAAAGTCATTCTATGCACAGGAAGACAGCGCATTGAAATCTTTGGCCCGATGCTAGAAATTGACTATGATGCGATTATTGCAGGAAGTGGGGCAACCATTGAATGTGAACACAAAATCATAGAAGAAAATGCACTCACAAAAGAAGAAAGCCAATATCTTTCAAACTACCTTCTTACAAACCACATCCCAGCTAACTTTGAAAGCAGCACAGGCATCTATGCCACTCAATATACAAAAGACACGATGTTAAAAATGGTGGAAGAACAATGTGCTGGCAAAACCAAAGAAGAAAAAGCCAAACATGGCCTTACCATTCTAACGAGCCAAATCACCGTTGTCGACAATATAAAAGACCTTGTCTACAACAAAGTCTCCGTTATTGACAATGGGAAAACACCATACAAAAAGATCCAACAAGATCTATCCGACAAATACGATGTGATTCCGGCAACCTTTGCGCCTCTAGGAAAAGAAAGTGGAGAAATCACTTCCTACCACATCAATAAAGCCACAGGCATGGATGCCGTAATCAAATACTTTCATGCCGACATTAAAGATACGATTGCACTTGGAGATGGCTTTAATGATATTCCTATGTTTGAAAAAGCACATCTAAGCATCGCCATGGGAAATGCTCCACAAGAAATCAAAGATAAAGCTAACATGATTACAACATCACTAGATGATGATGGTATATACCATGCCTTTAAAGAATTGAATCTAATTTAAAGAATATCCTAAAGAAATCATATACGATTTCTTTAGGATATTCTTTGCCTTCAATTACCGCATAGTTTCCAAAACACGTTTGATCAGACACTTCAATCACAGTATATTCATTGATTTCAATTTGATTTATTATTCTCATAAGCAATTCTAAAATAATCCAAATAAGCTTTATATTTATCTTGTGCCGACAAACAAGTATCCATCAGATATCCTCTTTCATAATCCCATTCTTTTAAGCCACGATAATAAAACATTTTCAACTGATCATCGATTATAAATGGGACAATATTATATTTCAAACATTCTTTAAATAAAATCAATCTTCCAACACGACCATTTCCATCTTGAAATGGATGAATACGCTCAAACCTTACATGAAAATCGAGTATATCTTCAAAAGTCTTTTCTTTTTTACCATTATATTCTTTTAACAATTCCTTCATTCTACCTGGAACTTCTTCAGGAAGTGCTGTATTCATTCCTCCAACTTCATTTGGTACCTTTTTATAGTCGCCGACCACAAACCATTCTTTTCTTGAATCACTTGTACCATTCTTCAAAGTCAAGTGTAAATCTTTAATAAAATTCTCGTTCAAAGTAGTCTTGGCATGATCAATAATCATATCAATACATCGAAAGTGATTTGTCGTTTCAAGTACATCATCCACATTCAGCACTTCATTTTCTACACCAATCGTATTTGTTTCAAAAATATATCGAGTTTGATCATGACTCAAGCGACTTCCTTCAATATGATTTGAATTATACGTTAAATCAATCTGTGTTTTATGATAAATCCCACCAGAATACTTGTTTATCTTTTGTTCCTTCAAGATATCCAATAAAGTAACAGGCTGTTCTTTCTTCTTGTTCGTACGAACAGGTTTTTTGGCATTTTCTGGAATTTTCCAAGTTTTACCGGCAATAAATGCACCATCTACACGATTCTGTGCACAATAATTTCGAACACTGCGCTCGGATATATCCCATTTTTTAGCTATTTCAGCCACTGAAAAATATCTCATAAGCAATCCTCCATCTAGTAATAGTATACCATATTATCGGCAATTTTATATCGCAGATGCTTTATTATTCATTTGTTTTTGCCGGTAAAATGCAAAAAAAAACGCCTAGATTTCTCTAAGCGTTTGTATGTTTTACTCTTCTACGATTTCACTCAAACGATCAATACCCACTTGGATACGACGTAATGTTTCATCTTTTCCTAAGATAAACGCAATTTCGATCGCTCCACCCGGAGTGAATTGTTTACCAGAAACAGCTGTACGAATTGGCCATAATACCTGTCCATTCTTCATCTCCAACTCTTTAGGAAGAGCTAATAAACATTCGTGTAATGCATCCATGCTGTCCCATTGATCAAAGGCTTCTAAAGTTTGCTTGCTGGCTTTTAAAGCTTTTAATGCAACTTCTGGAGTTGTCTTCATCTTCTTGTGACGATACATTTCTAAATCGTAATCTACTAATGTATCAAAGAAGTCAACACTTTCTTCGATTTGATTCAAGATATCAATACGAGGTTGAATGATTTTGGCAATCTCTTTTAAGTTGTATGGTCCATGAACCGCTTTTTCTAAGTATGGACGAACTGTTTCATAATATGTTTCTTCATCCATGTTTCTCAAATATACACCGTTCATCCAAGTCAATTTATCAATATCGAAAATAGCTGGTGATTTAGAAATACGGTGAATATTAAATACTTTGATCAACTCATCCAAAGTATAGATTTCCTGTTCTGTTTCAGGAGCCCATCCAAGAAGTGCGATATAGTTCATGATCGCATCTGGCAAATATCCCTTCGCAACAAGATCTTGGAAAGAAGCATCTCCATTACGTTTTGATAATTTGTGGTGTTCATCCTTCATTACAGGCGGTACGTGTACATAGGTTGGTCTTTGCCATCCATACGCATCATAAATCAAGTTGTACTTAGGTGTACTTGATAAATATTCATTTCCACGAACTACGTGAGAAATCTGCATCTGGTGATCATCAATAATGTTCGCAAAGTTGTATGTTGGATATCCATCCGATTTAATCAAGATTTGTTCATCCAATACATCACCATCTACTTCAATACGACCATATACTTCATCATCAAAATATGTTTCACCAACATCTTTGATTGTTTGACGAATAACATAAGGTTCACCCGCATCCAATTTAGCCTGTACTTCCTCAGCACTCAAGTGCTTACAAGGATCATTGAACTTAAAAGAAATACCTAAGCTTTCAGCTTCTTTTCTTTGAGCCTCAATCTCCTCTTCACTACAGAAACAATAGTGAGCTCCACCAAGTTTAATTAAATCTTCGGCATACCCTTTGTACATAGGCAAACGTTCACTTTGAACATATGGACCAAAGTCTCCACCAATATCTGGACCTTCATCCCAGTTCAAACCACACTCTTTTAAAGTTTTATAAATAACATCTACAGCTCCTTCTACCTTACGCTCTTGGTCAGTATCCTCAATACGTAATAAGAAGTCACCACCTTCGTGTTTCGCAATTAAAAATTCAAATAAAGCTGTACGCAAATTTCCAATGTGCATATAGCCAGTTGGACTCGGCGCAAAACGAGTTCTAGTTTTATTCATAGTTATAATCATCCTTTCGCTTTCTATATAATAATACGAAACTACATTTCTTTCAAGATTCCTTCAATCAACTCCGACTTTTCTTTTCGAGACATTTGTTTAATTTTATATTCCAACTTCAAAGCCTTAGACTTCGACTCACAAGTCCTTACATACACAAGCTTACAAGGCCTTCTAGACCGCGTATATTTTGCCCCCTTACCCAAGTTATGTGTTTCTAATCTTTTATCTACATCCGTTGTATATCCCGTATAATATGTAGAATCCCTACACTCTAAAATATATACATATTGACCTTTTTCCATATGCCCATCATACCACAAGAAAAGAAAGTAGGAAAACACCTACTTTCTCAACTTTTTGTTGATCAAATGTAAAATAATCACAAGCGCAATTAAACCTAAAGTCACATACATATTACCATGATATTCAATTCCTGTTGGAACATGAATCTTCTTATTCTCAAACAAGAATTCATTGTTCTCTACCTTTTTACCATCAATAAAGATTTCATCATCCTTGACTTCCACAAATAAGACTTGATCCGATTTTTCATATCCACTAGGAGCCTTTGTCTCCTTTAAATACATCGCATCTTCACGCACTAAAATCGATAGAGTACCATTCCCTTTAAATGTCTTTAAAGATTCTGTACAATCCTTATCCTTAAAACTTGTAAACTCGATAGAATCCAAGATTTCATCCTTAGAATCCTTATCAATCTTTTTAATAATCAACTTCTCAAACGGACGATGCTTAGGATACATCAAAACATCATAATTTAATGTATCCCCATCCCACTCAGGAACACTCACTAACATCGGACTCATTCTTTCATACTCGTTGATATTGACAGGATCAATAAAGTACAATCCTTCTTCTACATCTTCAAGAACAGCTTTCCCTTCTTCATCCGTGACAAGAGTTTGTCCAACAAGGGAATACCCACTTAATTTTGTACAAATTGCTTCCACTTCTTCAGCCAATAACTCCGTATTGAAGTCTACATCTAAATCCTGAAATTCTTCATTCAATACATAAAAGCCATCCACAAGCTTTGCGACTTGCACAACATTAAACTCAACATTCTCCTTTGAGAGTTCATCTACCGAATCCTGCAACTCCACACTAATCGAGTTTGCGTTTATCGGCATAATACATGCGATCATCATTAAAATGATCAAACCAATTTTCTTCACCATTTCACCACCATTACACAAATTATTGGAATTAAAATAAAACACAATTCCCTAAAAGAATATGATTTACGCACTTTTTTCTCTTTCTTTTTAGGAAACACTCTTTTGGCCCTTACAACCAACCTTTTCGTATTGATCCCATACGGCGTACAAGTCACTAGACTCAACAAATCCCTATTCTTTTCAATACCCATATCCAAGATAGCTTTTGGCTCTACCACAATAGAATCCACCACCTCATAGACCAATTCTTTTTTACACACATGAAGATAGATCAAATCCTTCTTCTTTAACTCATCCAAACGCGTAAAAAGCTTGGCACTAGGAAGCCCTCTATGACCAGTTAATATACAATGCGAATTCTTTCCGCCAACAGGAAGACTTGTAAAGTCAAAATGACCAATCCCACGATTTAATACTTCATCACTCGTTCCACGATAAATTGGTAAGTCTACATCGATTACTGGAATCTGGATGGTTGCGATTACGCTTGATGATAAAGTATTCAACATCATTTCATACGCTTCTTTTTCTTTACCCAAATACAAATTTTGATTGTAGTTCAACCCAGCATTAAAACTCGACTCCAATATGCCCTCATCCATTTTTTCTTCTTCTAAATAAAAACTTGAAATGACATTCTCTACACTTTGATGAAAGAAGAAATTTAAGATGAGTGGCAATACACAAATCAAGAAACCCAGAAAGAATAGAATCCTATTCTTCCCTTTTCTTCTTACATACATACACCATAATACCAGCACCCGTTAGTACACAGACAATCGTTCCCATAGATCCAGTGATTGGTAATTTAGAACCCGTTTGATTCACTACTTTTAAAGCTACACTTAAATCAATCGTACTCGCATTTAAATGCGTATTAAAACTTGTTGCCGATAGAGAAACCAATCCCTCTCCATTTGAAGTATAGTTATTTCGATTCGCTACAAATGTAGGCGTAATTTGAATCTCAATAGCTTCCTTTAATAAAGTATATCCGTCCGGTGCCTTGATTTCCTTTAAATAATACGTTCCCTGATCCAAACCTTGAATCACAAATTCGCCCTTTGCGTTGGATACAATCTCTTCATCTACACTATTTGAAACTACATATCCATTTGTGCTTTTCTTTACCTTTACTAAATCACTCAAATTCGAATCACGATACAACTTAAATGTAGCCCCCTCAAGTTTGACATCCTTCTCATTTGTCTTTAAACCCCTCACCTGATATGTATAGCACACAACACTATCCCAAGGCGTTTGTCCTTTCGAATTCGTTTGCGGATCATTTGAGAAATTTAATCGTACCTTATTTTCAAAACCCTTTTTTGAAATCTTTGTGGCTGCCAAATCATTTAAATACGCATCATACGTAAACAATATCGGATCACCTTGACTACCATGTCCTTTAAAATCATTGAATGTAACTTTAAATCCAGTTGAAGTCTTAGTAACACTATATTTATCAGCAGAAATAAGATTATCCTTGACTTTTACTTGAATACTATCTTCTTTTAAAGATAAACTTGGATCCATTTCATCCTCAAACTCTAAAAAATAAGATACATATCCACTCATATCCGGCACTTTCGATTCATACTTATAGGAAATGTCCTACATAATCTCAAAATCACCCGTATCATTCCAACCTATATTGTTGTCATCTTCATAAATCTTCTTTACAATACTCGGATAATCCGACTTAATTTGAATCGTTGCCTTAGGATTTGCCGTATTGACCATCGTCATAGAACTTGCCGCATGACTATTGGATACATTGGTAATTTCATCAATCAAATAGAAACCATATCCCAGCTTATCCAACGTGATATTTCCATTCACATCGCAACTCTCTACATTCACAATACGAGCTTCCATAGAAGATATCGCCTTTTGAATCGATTCAATAAAGGTACGATATTCACTTTGACTTCCTTCATTATCTAAAGACATCATATATTCCACTACATCTTGATCCGATACCGTTTTCGATAACTTACTTGATACAAGCTCCTTGATTTTAGATGCATATACGCTATTTAAAGTATAGTGAATCGAAGTATTGTCCTTTGAATTTGTCGCATCAAATAATTTATATACCTTAAACGACTTCCCCTGCATGGATTGATTTTGATTTGCCTGAATCACAATACTCGCATTCCCCTCATTAAAATTTGCCGTCCCATGCACAACGGAAACACTTGTTTCTTTTGCGCTCACTGGACTTGTGACCATTGCCAACATCAATAGTCCTGTATAAATTAAATTTCTTTTATTCATGATTTCTCCTCAACATTAAATAGGCCCCTATAACCACACACACCAAACTCATGCTGGAACCTGTATGTGGAAGCTTTGTCATTCTTTCATTCACAAACTCCAAGTTCACACTTCCATCCGCATATAAGCCATCTACTTTTTCTTGATCCATATACACATCATATTGTCCTTTAACCGGTATAAAATCCGTTTTTATACAATACACACGATCTATCTTTTGATAGCCACTTGGCGCCTTGATTTCCTTTAAATAATACGTTTCACCATTCTTTAAATCCGCAAAAGATACAACACCATCAACCGTAGTCTTCTCATCAATCTTTTCTTTACACTCACTGTCTTTAAATAATCCAAATACAGCACCATCCAGTAATTGATGCATATTGTTTTTCTTTACAACTCTTAATTCAAAAGGATTCACCTTATTTGAAAATGTGATGACAGGATCCACGCCAGAAATACTTCCATCACGCAACACTTCAAATTCAATAGGCTGAATATCGAGGGCATACCCATCTAGAGTCTTAAACTCGGTTAATGTATGTTTCCCTTTTGTCAGACCCATCCATTCAATTTCACCCTTATCATTCGTCTTTTCTTGTAAAGGAAAAGGTAAGTTTGGCATTGTATGCTTAAACACAACATTCGGCAATGGAATTTGCGTACCCTCCTGTACTTTGACTAGCTTTAAACGGTTTACTGTATCTTTCACACTGAATGTCTTAAATGCACTAATATGTTCAGATGTACTACTTGTACGATCTAACTTTTGTACATATACTGTGCTATCCAATAAATATCCCTGTGGAGGATCGATTTCCTGAACCGTAATCGTACCTAATGGTAAACATATCTTTCCATTCAGATCCGTATAGAAGGCATCACCACTTATTTTATACGAATCTTCCATCAGAATCTTGCCCGTCTTATCTGTCTTTAATATCCAGCTACGTATTGGTAAAACACCTAAACTTGCTGGATCCTTATCGTAAAGACCTCCATAAAACTTAAATTCATACTTCGCATCTTTTAAGCTGGCCATACCCTGCGCTTTATTTCCTGTTTGCGCATCTTGTTTCACCAAAACTAAATCCACAAGATTGGTTTGTGGAACATCACGCACTTCTATTTCTTGAACCGCTTGATCTTCAACCTTAACCGTATAGATTGTTGTATCTTTTTGATAGCCGTGTGGCGCTAGTATTTCATTAATGTAGTAAGTACCAATATCTAAATCTTTAATCTCGTTGGACTTGCCATTTTCATCAATTTTAAATTCACCAATCTTTTCTTTACACCCAGAATCTTTATACAATCCATAAAGAGCCCCAGAAAATGTATAGGATGCATTCGATTGATTGATCTCGTTCTTTGAGCTGACCTTTAAAAGCTTTACTGAACCTGTAGGCACATATACACCATATGCCAACTTTTGAAGCGGCGTTAACACCCCTTGCCAGTTATAGGCAGACCCAGCTACATCTACTAAATAGGTTGAATAATTTTTAACACTTGGCTTTGCGATGATTTCATTCCATAAACCACCCACTACTTTATTCCAGTGATACCCATCATTACTTGCCTTACTAATACAATTTGAACTATACGCATTCGATACAAGTTCACTGGTGAGTACAATTGCTCCACTGACGCCATAACGAGAAGTTAATATATCTCCAGGACCGTTATAGCCATAGTACAAACATTTCTTTAAATTCTCATTTTCAACCAAATATGGATCGGAAGTCACATCCCCTGCTGCAGGTGATGCATTCAATCCTTGCGCACAAAATGCTTCATGCGAATTCGACAATTTCCATATTCCATTCGCAATATAGTAACCAGGCTTTTCTTCATACCGATGATGACTCATACTTACTACACTACTCGCTCTAGATTCCATCACATCTACAGTCGTTTCAAATCCTGCACTATAGCGATCTAAAATCATCAAGCCATTCTTGATCAAATACGCATCCGAATAGTTATCATAAAAGTCTTCACTTAAAAAATAAGTGGAGTCACAATAATCTAATAAGCCATACTCATCCGCCTTAGCTTTTCGCAATTCAATAAATTCATCCGTATTGATATTTCCCTTTTTATACTCCTCCATCATCTCCATTTCTTTTAAACTCATTCCATACGTATCCATCGTGTTGGCACGAACAATACTTAAAGAAAGAATAAATACTATAAGAATACTCATACATATATAAATCTTCTTTTTCATTACTTCACCTCCCATTTATATATTCTTTTCTTCTCACCTATTATTTTGACAACCCAATGTGAAAAAGACATTAATTCCAAGCATTTCTTTACGATACTTCCTATCTTGTCTAAAACGCAAAAAAACAAGCGTTTTACATAAAAAACACTTGTCAAAAAAACACAAATCGTGTATTATAAATAGGCACATTGGGGTATAGCCAAGCGGTAAGGCATCAGACTCTGAATCTGACATTTCCTTGGTTCGAATCCAAGTACCCCAGCCATGCCTATTACAGAGAAGCAATTCTCTGTTTTTTTTATACTTTTTTCTTAGATTACCGACATATTACCGACATTTTGATTGTATTACCGTCATTATTTTGTCGGTAATGAATGATCAATTAAGCTATATGACTTAATTATCACCGAATTAAGTTGTTTGGCTTAATTAGACATAATAAAAGAGAGCCTTTACTAAGCTCTCTATATGTGTCTATTAACGATTGAAGAAGAAGTTAGGAATTTGTTCATCATCACTTGTGTTATTTTCAACACTAGTTACAACACCTGGGTTAACAGGCGCTTGGATTTTTGGTTCTGTGAACAATGTATCATTCGCAACTTGTTTAATTACTGGTTCACTACGTCTTTTACGTTGTTTTTCTTTTGGTTCTTCAAATCCAGTAGCGATAACTGTAACGATGATCGCATCACCTAATTGTTCGTTGATTGCGATACCGAAAATGCAGTCAACATCTCCACCAGCTGCATCTTGAATGACAGCTACAGCGTTTTGTGCATCAAATAAGCTAACTTTGTCACCACCAGTGATGTTTACGATAGCTGATTTAGCACCAGAGATTTGTGCTTCCAATAATGGTGATTGGATAGCTTTTTCAGCAGCAGAGATAGCTTTGTCTTCTCCTTCTGCCATACCAATACCGATCAATGCACGACCTTGGTTTTGCATAACGCTACGAACGTCCGCAAAGTCTAAGTTTACCAATGCTGGAACAGCAATCAAGTCAGAGATTGTTTGAACACCTTGACGTAATACGTTATCTGCAGCTTGGAATGCTTCTTCGATTGGTTTACGACCAATCACATCTAATAAGTTGTCATTTGAAACGATAATTAATGAGTCAACATATTTTTTCAATTCTTCAATACCATCTTTGGCATTGTTTGCACGACGACGACCTTCAAAAGTGAATGGACGAGTTACAACGGCAACAGTTAAAGCACCTTCTTCTTTAGCAATCTTAGCGATTAATGGAGCAGCACCCGTACCAGTTCCACCACCCATACCAGCAGTGATAAATACCATGTCGCTTCCTTTTACAGATTCGCGAATTTCTCCTTCACTTTCTTCAGCAGCTTTACGTCCATATTCTGGATTTCCACCAGCACCTAAACCTTTAGTTGTTTCTTTTCCTAAAACGATTTTGTTATCGCAAGGAGAGTTTTTCATAACTTGTACATCTGTGTTGCAGATATAGAAATCAACACCCTTAACACCATCAGCAACCATGCGGTTAACAGCGTTGGATCCACCACCACCAACACCAAATACTTTAATATTTGCTACTTGATTAAATTCAGTCATATAATATTTTCCTCTCTTTTTTATTCTTCATCTGCTAAAATAGCATTCTTTAACTTCTTCGTAAATCCACCTTCACCAGTATGCGCCTTTTGATTAATAGAATCAATGCTCGCTTCTAATTCATTATTGTTTGCACTAATTCTGTCATCATGGTGAATACGGTTGATGTCTTGCCAAGCATAGGCCATACCTAAACCACACACAAATGCACCATCTCTTGCACCAATGGCTTGTTCTTGATAGATCATTGCGCTCGCATTGAACGATTTATCTAGATCCTTCAATACAGGAATGTTACTTCCTTGTCCTGTGATCACATATCTTGATTTTCCTTGGCGAACAATTGGTAAACATGCATCGTTGACAGCTGCAATCCATTGACGAATACGAGGTAGACAAGCCTTTGCTAATTCATTGGCCGTAATCTCAACACGCATATCTTCTCTTTGTTCAATATAAACAATCACATCACTGTTTTCATCTTCTTGACCCGAGAAAATATTCTGCAACAATCTGTAACATACATCATCACTTAACTTATATTTTCTTTGGATATCCTCAATGAACCATAAATATCCATAATCCAAAGTTGTACAAGTCATTAAACGACCTGTACTAAATAAAGCTAAAGTAGAGTGATTCTGTTCCAAATCAATTTGGATTGTAACTCTTTCTGTGCTCTGTGCCAAAGCCGCAGTTTCTTGACCAATCGCAAATGAATCTACACATAGATCCAAGATTTCAAGATTTGCCTGTTCCACACAACGAGCATACGAATAGATTGTTTCCTTGTCGGCATATAATAAATCTACATCCATAATGAAATCTTCACATTCCTGATTTAATGGAAGTTTCTGACTCACTTGTCCATTGACTTCATAAGACACCTTATTCGCATTGACAAATTCTACATCTTCATTCAATCGTTTTTGAATGGCGTTTTTAAATCCTTGCTGAATATGGAACAAACGAATATTTTTTGTACCATCTTCAATCTGAACACGCACCTTTTGTGAGCTACGCATTACATTTACACTAGGAACAGCCAATAAGACACGCTCAATTCGATATCCTAAAGCTGCCTGTGCATTCGTTATAGCTTGACGAATGGCTGTAACAATAGCACTTTCATCGACAATCTTTTGATTTTTATCTACACCTGAACAAGCAACTCTTTCTGTTCTTAAAACGTTGTAACGAGCTTCAAATATCTCTAAAACGATAAGACGAATCTCTTGATCAGCAATTTCGATAGCCGCATAAACTCTTTTCTTACTCATTCGACGTCTCCTTTTACATACTACTAATCAATAATACCATATTTGAAACAAAAATAGAAGATTCTCTTTTTAAATTCAACAATGAAAAAAGGGCCAGCACAAGCCTACCCTTCTAATTTTTCAAATGCCTTTTCCTTAAATCTTTTCTTACACAAATAATAATCCACCAATAAAATAATCAATGAAAAATCAACTTGCACAGGAAAGAACATTTTAAATAATATACATAAAATTAAAGATAAAACATCCAAATAGACAAAGTCACGAACTAAATCATACCGCCGAAGCGTTCGATACTTTGTACGTACATTGATCAATGAAAATACAAGTGCTGCACATCCGACAATGGCATCCACACTAAAGTTCACAACATAGCTTGAAAACAAGACCGCCTTTAAAAAGAACAAAGTCAATGTCACACTCATCACAAGCATCATGTTACAAATCTTTAGCTTTTCATCATCACGAACCACCATTTTTTCGGCATGTTTTTTAAACGTAGAACTCTTAGAAAACTGACGATACAAACGATCCACTTTCTTATCAAAATTATCTTCTTTTTTTGAATTCACTAGATCAATCATCAATTCCTTTTTCGCATCGATTAAATCCGACTTTTCTATTCTTTGAATGATTACTTCTCTAGACATACAGATTCAGCTTCTTCAATCTGCACATTTGTTTCATAGAATTCCTTCAATGCGGCAATCGCATATTCAGTATCCTTAACACCTGCAGTTTCAAAACAAGAATGCATCGCAAGCTGAGCCAAACCAAAGTCTACCGCATGAACACTTACCTGCGTATTGGATAAGTTACCCAAAGTTGAACCACCCACTACATCACTACGATTCGCAAAGCTTTGTACTGGCACATTCACATTCTGACATACACCTGTAAATAAGGCACGACTAAATGCGTCTGTTGTATATTTCTGGTTTGCACTTTCCTTAATGACAATACCACCATTCATTGTGACAAAGTTTACGGCATCTGTCTTTTCTGCATGATTTGGATGTAGAGCATGCGCATTATCACAACTTACTAAGAAAGTCTTCGCGATAGCCTGATAATATTCATCCTCCGTTTTTCCTAAACCCGTATTGATACGGTGTAATACATCTTTCAAGAATGTAGACATCGCACCCTGTTTTGTGTTTGAACCCACTTCTTCATTATCGAAGCAACAATATACATTGACACTCTTTTCATTTTCAGCCTCAATAAATGCCTTTAATGAAACGAATGCACATTGTAAGTCATCCAATTTAGGACTTGAAACAAATTCATTTTCCAATCCCCAAACTAAACCTTTTTGACGATTCACTAAGAATAAGTCTTTACCTAAGATATCTTCAGCCTTAACACCCAATTCATCCGCAACCATTTTGTCAAAAGCACCCTTCTTAAGGGCTCCACAAGAAAACATAGGGCACAAATCAATCTGACGATTATATTTATAACCATTATTGACCTCACGGTTGAAGTGGATAGCCACATTTGGAATTATTAGGATATCTTTGTCGATATATAATAATTTCGATTCAATCTTAGAACCATTACGAACAAGTACACGACCCGCAACCGTTAATGGACGATCAAACCAAGTGTTGTCGATCATACCACCATAAGCTTCAACGTCTAAACGCAAATATTCATTGGGACCCGCAAGCTCAGGCACATTTTTAACTTTGTATGTCGGTGAATCCGAGTGACTTGCACACATTTGGAAATGATAAGAATCCATATCATTACCAACCTTAAACGCAATTAAACTGGAGTGGTTACGAATTGTATAATATTTTCCACCCGCTTTCACATCCCAAGCTTTAGACTCAGGAAGATACGTGAATCCAGCCTCATCTAAATATGTACGAATCGTTTTGATGGAATGAAACATACTAGGACTTGATTCAATAAATTGAATTAATTCATTTGAAATTTCGATTGTATTCATGATTAAACATCTCCTCGACTATAATTATCCACAAATAAGAAGAAAAGGCAAAATTAATTTTTTGCCTCTTTTTTCTTGATTGCTGGTAAAATCAATCCTAAAGCCGTTAATACAACTGGAGTGATAATATTTAAGACTGTAGTATACATATCCCCTGCTTTATACATACCAAGTAAGCAGCAAGCAGCCGTTAATATAAAGCACCAAGCACCAAATACGATTGCGACTGTGTTGTTGTTCACAAATTTATAGTCACGGTGGAAAATATCTGTTTTCTTACGCAACATCACATAAGCAAAGAATACCCACAAGTAACGCATTGGCATTGTTACTGAGTTTAACTGAGTCAACTGACGAAGTACTGTATCTGCATTTGGAACTAAAGCCTGAGCCAAGATGATTGCACCGGCAAGAATATCAACCATGATGATACCATTTGAATATGCACCTGCATCATTCTTGTGCAATAACTTAGTTGGGATATATTGACGAGCATCTTCGTTATCTAATAACATTCTCAAAGGCGCATCAATACTAATTACTAATGTAGAGAATTGTCCAATACAGTTACAAGCTGCATAAACAATCATCAATACGTTACCCATACCATAGTATTCACCTAATCTTTGGAATGCCCAATAAGAACCATTCGCATTGTATGAATCAAAGTTAGCATCGATTACAGCTGGATCAAACATCATACCCATTGCGATTGTACCAAAGATAGCACAAATGATAACCATGATAGCCGCAAAAATCATACTCTTAGGGAATCCTCTACTAGGATCTTCAACTTTATTTACATAAGGTGAAATCTTTTCACATCCACCAACCGCAAATACTAAGATTGATAATGAACTGAAATATTTCCAGTCAAAAGTTGGAATCAAGTTTTTGAAACTGAAATCCATAGCTAAATATCCACCATTTGGATTGATAGCTGGAGCCGCAAACATCATTACGATATAAAGAATACTCATAACGAACATACTAGACCCAGCAATTGTAGCCATTTTCTTTAAAGGGTTTAAACCACGACTTGCGACATAACTAAATAGTAATAAAACAGCTAAAGTCGCAAACTGTACAGCTTTTGTGTTAAAAGATGCATAAGTTTCTGAGTTTTGGAAAATCATCCAGCTTAATGCTTTCAAACCACCAGAACCCTTAGAAGCAATGTACGTAATGTGACATGCCCAATACGTCCAACCTGCATAGTATGCAGCTTTAGGACCTGTTGTTTCGTGAATCCAAGAACTTACACCTCCACCTGAATTTTTGAATGCAGAACCAAGTTCACCTACCATTAATGCATAAGGAACGAAGTACAACGCAAACATCAAAATCCAAGAAAAGATAACTTGAATTCCGTTGAAGTACATAAATCCGTTTAATACGTTTCCAAAACCCCATAGAGTTGAAAAACACATAAACGCAAGTGTGTACCACTTCATTTTTTGTGAATCATTCATTTTACTCTCTCCTCTTTCATTCATAATTAATTTTACCCAACCCAAATGACATTTGTCAACTTGAAAACCAAATTCACCATTTTTTGTATATCAGAAAAAGAGCTTTCGCTCTTTTACTCTAAATTTACCTCAATTTTTGTATCCGTAGAAATCGTTGTTCCCTCTTCTACATTTTGACTTGTTACCTTACCATAGCCACTCGTCTTAATACTAATGCCCGTAAGCTGCCAGAAAACCGTTAAATCCTTCCTTGTCCAACCCGACATATTTGGCATTGTAATCTTATTTCCATTTGTCAACACAAAGACACGATCATTCGAATTGATAGTTACCGATGCATCCGGATATTGTTCAATCACACTTGAACCATCCCCAATCACTTCTAAATGTACCTTTTTATCTTTCATCTTCTCATGCGCATAATCAATCGTATGATTCACTAAACTAGGCATTTCATAACTTTCCCAAGCCTCATACGATTCTTGTGTATCATTTGTTGGTGTTGTTGAAATACCACATGTCTGTAACGTATCCCGCACAATCTTTTTAAAGGGTTCTGCCGAATACGATGTAATGTTTGGCGAAACCAAGCCATAATACACCATAATCTTTGGATCATTAGCTGGCGCTGCCGCCATAATACTTGAAGTATGATAATCCGAATCATACTTACCCAAATCCGTATTATAGATTTGACCTGTTCCTGTTTTCATCAAAAGATCCACACCATCCACTTTAAAGCGCGCACCACTCGCCCCATCATCCGTAACATGCGACATCAATTCCTGCACTTCTTTAGCCGTTGTACTAGTAATCGGTGTACCCACAGCTTTTTTCTTATACTTCTTCTCCACTTTACCCGTATCACTATCCACAATCGAATCAATCACATACGGACGTACCATTGTACCATCATTAAAAATAGCTGTATAGGCTTGGCACAACTGCAACACCGTAATTGAACTTGCCTGTCCAAATCCAGTCGATAAGTAATCTGTAGGAAGACCAATATTTTTAACACCCAAAGACTGATCCACATAGGGCGTATCTACTTTTTGAAAGAATCCAAACGCATCCAAATACTTACTGTATTGCGAATAATTAATATAATTAGCCAATAACTCACAAATAGCTACGTTACTCGAATACGCTAAACCTTGATCAAACGAAATCGTACCAAAGTTTTCATCCAAGGCATCCGCAATATATGGATATGGTGAATTGGTTCCAATAGGCAAACGCGTGATCTTACCTGTACTTGCATCATAATCATACCAGAATTGATATGACACATACGTCTTATTGTATGGATACACATTGGTATCGATGGCTGTCGCATACGTAAATGGTTTCATAACAGATCCAGGCTCATACGTACTAGTACTAATCGCATCTTGATAGCTTGGAATTTCCTTATGTTCATTTTGATCAAACGTAGGATAACTTGCCCAAGCCAAGACTTTACCCGTATCCACTTCCATCACAATGCACCATGCCGATTTGGCATTCTCATTTTCCATAGTCGAGCGCAATTGCGTTTCTACGGTTGACTGCAATTCCGAATCTAAAGTCAAAACGACATCCTTACCATTCTTCGCTTGTTCAATAACTTTTGTCGTACCCGGAAGCTTCGATCCATCCACTGTCTGTTGATATTGTTCTTTTCCGTTTTTACCCTTTAATAACGCATTTAAAGAAAGCTCTAAACCAAGCTTACCCTCAATCGATTGTTTATCTTCATCATACGCCGCAAACCCAATTAAATTTGAAGAATATGGCGTAGCCGGATAATAACGAGATACCGCATCAATAAAACCAATACCAGGAATCTTTAATTTTTTGATTTCTTTCATCAACGACTTTTTAATACGCTTCGTTCCCGATCCAAGTTCTGTCTGCGACTTACCCGCCTTTTTAGCCGACTTCATGATTTTGACTAACGCCTTCTCATTGACATCCTCACCCAAAACACTCTTCAGTTTTTTAGCTGTTGATGAAATATTCTTGACATAATTTGGATTTCCATTGACATCCACAACACCCTTATCCAAATAGGCAACGATTGTATATGCCTGTGTTTGTTGGGCTATCACCGTATGATTTCGATCATAGATTGTTCCTCGCTTAGCTGTAACTGCTTTTTCCACAATACTTGACGCAATTCTTGGATCCAACGCACTTTTTTGGGACCATATATGCTTATGGCTCACCATAGTGAAAAGAACATTAGCTACTACTAATGTTCCAATTAATGTCATTCGACTAATCATTTTTAACAGTTCTCTATTACTTTTGCGAACTGACATTATACATCACCACTCCATCTAGTCATTCATTACATATATATTATTTTCATGATCAGAGACCTGATTGTCAAGCATACCTAACAGTCTGCCCTTTTCCTGTAATGTATTGACTTCATTCTGGAGCTCTTCAACAGTTTGTTCTTTCTGTGCAATTTCATCACTCAATTGCGACTCTTCTACAGAAAGTGAAATATTCATTGAATTTACATATGTTTTTGATACGAAGTAGAAGACCGCAGACAACACAAATAAAGTTAAGACAAGTACTCTTGTTAATCTAAAACTTCTTTGCATATGCATCATCCTTTCTTCTCTATCCCTCTTAATTTGGCACTGTGTGCACGATTATTATTCTCTAATTCTTCACTACTTGCTAAAACCGGTTTTCGATTCACCAGCTGATATTCTAAATTTTCTGTCCCCACTTGTGGCAACCGCTTATTTACCTTTTTGGCAACGGCCACCTCTTTAAAAATCTCTTTCACAATTCGATCCTCTAAAGAATGAAATGTGATTACCGCCATAATTCCATGTGGCTTCAATAAAGTTAAGCCATCCTGCAATACGGTTTCTAACTGCTCTAATTCATGATTTACTTCAATGCGAATTGCCTGAAACGTCTGCTTTGCCGGATGCCCCTTCTTTCTTAATACCGCAGCTGGAAGGGCTGATTTGATCACATCCACCAATTCAAATGTAGTTTCAATTGGTGCATTTTCTCGAGCACTACAGATTTTATTGGCAATCTTTACCGCAAATGGCTCTTCACCATAACGTTTTAAAATGCGAATCAAATCCTCTTTGTCATACGTATTTACTACTGCATAGGCATCTAATTCTTGTGACTGATCCATACGCATATCTAGACGCGCATTCGAACGATAGCTAAACCCCCTTTGGCCATCATCAAATTGTGGACTCGATACACCTAGATCCATAAAGATTCCATCAACGAAATCAACACCACGCTTGGCAAGTTCACTCTTTAAATTCTCAAATGGAGAATGAATCAAAGTGAAATTATCCCCTATCGCTTGCAAACGAGGTGTACTTTCATCAATCGCATTTTGATCACAATCAAACGCATATAAATGTCCGCTTGTTAAACGTTTCAAGATTTCACTACTATGCCCCCCTCGACCTAGAGTGCAATCTACATAGATCCCATCTTCTTTTATTTGTAGCATGTCAATCGATTCATTCAATAATACACTAATATGTTCCATTCATTACTACCCCATAATTTCTGATAAGTGTTCCGCTGCTTCTTCAAAAGATGCACTTTGCTCTTCTTCCAAAGCTTCCCAACGATCTTTAGACCAAATTTCCAAATGGTTGGCGACACCTATAATCAAACATTCTTTTTCAAGACCAGCCAAGGCGATTAAAGAGGATGGAATTAAAATTCGCCCCTGACTATCCATTTCACATTCTGCTGCTTTAGACAACATCATACGCTGGTACATACGCGCATCTTTATTTGTCGAAGGCAAAGTTGATAGCTTTTGATACACTTGCTGCCACTGCTCTACCGTATATACATACAGGCATCCATCAAGTCCTCGGTTTACGACAACATGTTCACCTAGTTCCTCACGAAACTTAGCTGGCATAATCAATCGCCCCTTACGATCTATGTTATGCGCGTATTCCCCCATGAACATGTGTCTTCACCCCCACTCTATGACACAATATGCTACTTTGTACCACTATAATACATCATTTAACCTAAAAACGCCATAAAATAATCAAATTTGTTTTTGAATTTTTTGATGACCACAAATATAACCCACAATCGTTACTTGCATACGCTTACATGCCTATTTTTAGCGTTTTTGTTTTGACAAACTATCTCACTTTGATATAATCAACACGCATAAGGGAGAGATGATATGAGTTTTCTATATTTTATTTTGGGGCTTTGTCCCATTTTGTGGCTAATATTTGCGCTAACCGTACTTGGATGGCCCACATATAAAGCTGCCTTTGGTTCTTTAATTATTTCTGTACTATTATCCGTTGCGATCTGGCAACAAAGTTTTCTAAATACAATGATGGCTGCTTGTGAAGGCTTCTTAATGGCACTATGGCCTATTATTGTTGTAATTATTGCAGCCGTATTTACTTATAACTTATCTTTACGAACTCGTGGTATGGAAATCATTAAACAAATGATTACTAGCGTTTCAAGCGACAAACGAATTCTTGTCTTACTTGTCGCATGGTGCTTTGGTGGATTTATGGAAGGTATGGCCGGCTTTGGTACTGCCATTGCCATTCCTGCAAGTATGCTTGTAGCTTTAGGCTTTGATCCATTATTCTCTTGTTTAGTGTGTCTAATTGCCAACGGAGTTCCAACTCCATTTGGTTCCATTGGTATTCCAACGGTCACTTTGGCTAATTTAGTTGGTCTTGAAAATGCTCAGCTTGCATTTACACAAACCCTTCAATTAGCTCCATTTATGTTAATGTGTCCATTCTTGATCGTTATGGTCACAGGAAAAGGCTTTAAGGCATTAAAAGGCGTCACAGTACTGACTTTCGTTTCTGGATTAAGCTTCTTGATTCCTCAAATGATCGTTGCGAAATTTGTAGGTTCCGAATTATGTGTTGTGGTAGGAAGCGTTTGTTCATTATTATGTACCATTCTTTTGGGTTCTAAGGTAAAACCAAATCCTGAATACGAAATGAAGTTAGAAGCACATGAAAAGATTACGGTTAAAAAGGCATTAACGGCCTGGTCACCATTTATCTTTATCTTTATCTTCTTATTATCGACTTCAAAATTAGTAGCTCCAATCCATACATTCTTGTCACAATTCGCATCAACCGTCATTATTTATACAGGAGACAATCCTAGCACAATGACATTCACTTGGATCAACACACCAGGTGTATGGATCTTCTTATCAGCTATTTTGGGTGGTTTGATTCAAAAAGCTACATTTAGAGATTTCAAAGTGGTATTTATTGCCACAATCAAACAGATGTCGCAAACCATTATCACCATGCTATGTGTACTTGGATGTGCTAAAATCATGGGATATGCAGGTATGATTGCGAGTATCGCATCTTTCGCCATTGCGGTTACAGGAAGCTTCTATCCATTCTTTGCCCCATGGATTGGATGTCTAGGAACATTTGTGACGGGTTCAGGTACTAGTTCAGGCGTATTATTTGGTGCCGTACAAGAAAGCGCAGCCCAAAGCTTGAATGCTAATCCATATTGGATTGTCGCACTAAACTCTTTAGGTGTGGCAGCCGGTAAAATGTTGTCACCACAATCTATCGCCATCGCATTAAGCAGTGTCGATGGACAAGGTCAAGATTCAAAATTATTATCCATGATCTTGCCTTATGGTGTTGGTTTTATCATCGTCATGAGCTTTGTGGCTTACTTTGGTCAGATGGTATTCTAAAGTTAAAATAGAAAAAGAGAAAAAAGAAAAAAAAATGGCTTAGGAAAATTTCCTAAGCCATTTTAATTGCTTGTACGGCAACGCATCCAGGTCCACCCTGCGTAATAAATGCAGGAGATAAAGGATAAATCACAACTTTTACACCTTCAAATGTTTCTTTGATTTTCTTTTCAAACATCATTGCCAAATCTTCATTAAAGGCATGTGAAATGTAGAATGTATAATTGGAATCAAAACCATTATTTTTAAAATCTTCAACCACCATATTGACAGCTTTTTTATACGTACGACTCACGCCAAACTTATCTAAGCCTATGCCATCAACGCCTTTTTTCAAAATTGGAATCAATTTTAATGCACCACCCAATGTAGCTGCTAACCCTTTGATTCTTCCACCACGAACTAAGAATTGAAAATCAACAGGAACCAAATACGACTCTTCCTGCATACGACTTTGTACGATCATCTTTACGATGTCCTTGGCACTTGCCCCATTATTTGCCATTTCTAAAGCCGTATCCACCATCAAACGATGTGGCCCACACAACGTCTGCGAATCTACGACATGTACTAAGTCGGGATTGTCACAAGAATCCTTTGCCATCATAGCCGTCTGGTACGTTCCACTTAAACCAGAAGCCATCGCAATATCAATCACTTCATCACCATCCTTAGAAAGTTTATTATATAAATCAATCTTTTCTCCAAGACTTGGCTGTGAAGTTTTAGGAACCTTGTGCTCTTCAATCATCGTTAATAATTGTGTACTTGTGATATCCTCAAAATCTCGATATGTTTGTGAATCCACAGAAATATTCAAAGGAACAATCGACAACCCTTTTTTCTTTGCCGATTCAATCGAATACATTGTCGATGAATCAGAAATAATATGAATCATTCTTTTTTTACCTCTCTTTAAATAAACAATAATATAGATATCACAAGAAGTCAATACATCTAGTATTAATTTCTAGATTGTGTAACAATTTATTTTATGTTACAATCAATTTATGAAAAATTATACATTTCCAAAATGGACCGACCTACCCGAAATTGACCTATATATGGACCAAGTGATTACCTACATCAACGAGAAATTAAAAGATACTTATTTCTATGATGAAAAATTCATCACCAAAGCCATGATCAACAACTATGTCAAAACCGGTATTGTCCATCCACCTGTCAAAAAACACTACACAAAAAGTCATCTAGCCTACTTTTTAGTTTTAACCATCCTAAAAAGATGTTATTCCATGCAACAAATCACATCTTTACTTCATATTTATACGAATATGAAAGATTCAACCATCGAACAAGCCTATGACTTATTTATATCTCGATTTGAAGATTCATTAAATGACGTTTTTAAAAACAACCGAAATACAATCCTATTTGAAAACGCCAATCCTGAACAAGAATTGATGGATAACGTCATTCAATGCATCATCTATAAGATGCATACAGAATATACTCTAAAAAAATACGAACAAGAATAGAGAGCAATCTCTATTTTTTTTGCTTTCATTTTCCTTATCGAGTTACTGAAAAAGAATCAACAAAGTCCAAAAATAGAAGACTATGAGTTATAGTGCATTGTCATTTTAATGACAATGGCTGCACTTCAAGCTTCCATTTCTTAAATAAAGAAAATTGCCATCTTGACTCTATATGACAACTGACATGACTCTAGAATCACTATGCAATATATAAATCTTTTATTTCCTTCAAAATCTGATCTTTCGTTCTCCCTACTAGCCCCAACCGCTTAACATCAACACTTTCATTTTGCATCCGTTGTACAAACTCTTGAACATCCACATATACTCTATGAGGAGCTTTAATTGTGAGCGTGGGGTCAATCAATTCAGTCAAGCGGAAAACGTCGTTCTTATGTTTCTTGATGTTTTTGCTGTCAACATGTTCCCCTGAAGTTTTGCGATCTGTCAAATCCAGCCATGCTTTTGCCTTAAACGGAATCAAATAGGCCGCATCCAAGACAGTTACTCCATTAACAATGACTTTCCCCTTTGTCAAAAATTCGTAGTAATCATCATCCAAAAGAATAGCAGACAAACTTGAAATATCTTCGTCTATCGGTAATGGTGTTATCACTGTATCTTCCGGAAGTTGAATGGCATCCAACTTTCGCGTGAATAGTTCGATCATCGCAGGATACTGATTAGAGACTGGATGACTAAAACGATAAAACTGCGGCACACCCGAACTCTTATTACAATGTTCATATCCAGCCTGTCTTACATATTCCCAAAATTTCTTTCCAAAATTCACGTCAAGTGCTTCAATAATCAGAACAAGGTCAATATCCTTTGTTGCTCTAAAATCCAAACCTCCCTCTGTCATCAGAATGTCACACGCCGTTCCTCCGATGATGGCATATTGTTCTTCATACCCTTTGAACCATTCCTTAAAACTATAAATTCCTGTAACCATCTATCTTCCTCCACAGTTCATTTAGCATTTCTTCTACTGCTGCTTCAACCCTTTCATCTACATCTTTCCTCAATGACAACGCCAACGAAAGTTCATCTACAGTATTTCGTGTAGACAATTTTTGAGGATTATATCTCCACATTTCTACGGCCACTTGTACCTGCGAATCCTGTAAGCTATTCGTCATAACATCTTTCCATTGAGAAATTCTTTCGGTTGCGTAGCATTTTATATTCGGTTTATTCAGCATGGAATACTCTGCCAATGCCGAATATCCACTTTCCAACAATTCTGTTTTCACCAATTCTTTTGGAATATATATCGTTCGTTTTACTGGATTTTGCAGTATATCTCCTGCTTTTTTAAACAGCATTTTCGGAGAATCTTCGGACTGCAGAATTCTCTGCACACCGACTTTCTTTATATGCAACATTCCCATTTCTTCAAGCTGTTTCGAGGCCCTCGATATAGAAGTGGGTGTCAATTTTAAGTCTTTTGCAGCCCGACTTGTAGACAGTTCTATTGCTCCGCCATAAATGAAATGTAATAGAAGCATCTGCGCCGATGGGAGTATTTCTTCCCGTGGCTTTCTTTCGGCATTGCACCTTTGCTGCAAATACAATGCCATAAAAGGTAGATATATCTGCCTTCCTTCTACGATAAATGGGATTCTCTCACGAATCAAATATTCTTTCTGCCGGGAAATAATCTCTTTCAACGCTAGCACAACAGGCATATTTTCATTTTTCTGTATTCTTGCAATATGCTTTTTCAGCACTTCAATTGGCTCCAATTCAGTTTTCGGATAAAGGAAAATTACCTTTTTCCCATTCATAGAAGCCATCTGCAAGCGATACCGTGTAACAATAAAGTTAGGCAAATGTTTGAAATCCACATTCTCATAAGTCACTTCGATTCCAAGAACTTTATTGAGATATTCCATAGGTTCACCACCTTTCTTAACTCTTTTACTATATCTTAACTCTTTTTATGTTAAGATGCAATATTAGAGTTAAGATAGACTTCAAACTTACACTATCACAAATAAACTTTCACAATATTCATACATTTCATTTAATTCTTGTACCATTCACTTTACTTTATGAGTATTCCACGCACTGAGAACCACCCATTTCATCGTCTTGAGCCATTTATACACATTCAGTTGTAAGATGTATTTGTAGAATTTAAAACGCATCAATGTATATACAATTCTTAAATAAATCGTACCATTCTTTTACTGGGATTTGAGAAATACTTAATCCAACATATACATACTTTACATTTTAATATTAATAAGTATCAATATCCAAGATACCCTAGCATCTTTAAAAACTAAATACTATGAGTTATAGTGCATTGTCATTGTAATGACAACGACTCCAAAAAAAAGAAGATGTACCATGTACACCTTCATTAAATTAGTCAACTACAACAGTCCATCCATAAGGATCTGCAATTGTACCCCATTGAATACCTGTTAATGTATCATATAACTTTTGTGTTAATTCACCCGTTTTAAAATTAGAAACAGTAACTTTATCACCCTTGTAGTACAACTCTCCAATTGGACTAATTACGGCAGCCGTACCTGTTCCCCAAGCTTCTTGTAGCTTACCATTGTGACCTGCTTCCATTAATTCATCCACAGACAAATGTCTTTCTTCGATTTCATATCCCCAGTCTTTCAAGATATGTAAAATAGAATCACGAGTAACACCAGGAAGTACTGTACCTTCACATGGAGCTGTCACAATCTTATTATCAATTTCAAACATAACGTTCATTGAACCAACTTCTTCAATGTATTTACGGTGAACTCCATCCAACCATAAAACTTGAGAATAACCCAATTCTTCAGCTTTTACTTGAGCTGCTAAACTACCTGCATAGTTTCCACCACATTTTGTAAATCCAGTACCACCTTTTGTAGCACGAACGTATTCGTCTTCTACATAGATCTTAACAGGATTTACACCTTCGGCATAGTAAGCACCTACTGGAGAACAGATGATCATAAATTTATAATGACTTGCCGCATGTACACCAATCGCAGCTTCGGTCGCAAACATAAATGGACGAATATATAAAGATTCACCTTCTCCAGTTGGAATCCAGTCTTCAGAATATTTTACAATTGTTTTTACAGCATCTACAAACATATCTACAGGTAAAGTTGGCATACTTAATCGTTTATTGGAGTTCGCAAAACGCTTCGCATTCATTTCAGGTCTAAACAATTGAACCTTACCATCCTTAGTACGATAGGCCTTCATACCTTCAAATGTTTCCTGTGCATAGTGCAATACCATACTTGCTGGATCAAATTCTAATGGTCCATAAGGTACGACTCTGGCATCATGCCATTCTTGACCAGCATCCCAATCCATCACAAACATATAGTCTGTGTAATATTTACCAAAGCCTAAAGCTCCAGTTGGTTTTTCTTTTAAGTTTTTACTTTCTACAAATTGTACTTCCATAAATTTGTCCTCTTTTCTAAACACGTATGATAATACCACGTTCTGTAAATTATTTCAACACGTTACATTTATTTACATTCATTTTCAAGAAAATGAACAATTGTCTCAATCATAACACCTGTAGCCACTTCATCCTTATCACTCGTTCCTGCAATATCCAAGTGAATCCACTGAGTGCCTTCCTCAATAAATTCTTCTAAGAAAGCCGCTGCTAGGCTTGCATTTCCACCCAAAGTCTTTGAATTGATAATATCCGCTACCTTAGAACACTTTAATTCTGAATGGAAATATTCATCTACAGGTAAACGCCAAATCTGTTCTTTTGTAGCTTTTGAAGCCCCTAAAAAAGGCAAATAGAAACTATCATCATTACTAAAGATTCCTGTATATGTACTACCTAAAGCACGTACACAAGCCCCCGTTAAAGTCGCCATATCAATGACGCGTGTAGCCCCTAATTTTTGAGCCATTGTCAAGGCATCCGCCAAAATTAATCTTCCTTCGGCATCCGTATTTGTGACTTCAATTGTCTTACCACTTAAACTTGTGATCACATCCCCATCGACAAAGCCATGACCATTGATTTTATTTTCAGTAATTGGTAAAACACAAACCACATTCTTTTCCACTTTTAATTCTGCAAGTAACTCCAATGCACAAAGCATATTGGCAGCCCCACACATATCATACTTCATACCATGCATATTGGACTTGATATTGTAGCCACCCGCATCATATGTAAGACCCTTACCAACAAGTGCGGTATAGTCTTCGTCTTCCTTACCACCATCATAACGAATAACCACCATAAAACAAGGTCTATCCGATCCTTGGTTGACAGCTAAAAGAGCACCGGCACCAATTTCTTCTAAATCGTCTTGTGCTAATACTTCAATTTCCATATCATACTTTTCAGCCACCATCTTCGCTTCATCCACCAAATGATCTGGTGTTAAAAAATTTGCGGGCATATCACTCATTTCACGCGCATGATTTACAATACGAGCTACTGTTTTACCTTTTTCAAATTCATCTTTAAAACCATCACTCTCTAAATCATACACCTTCGTCTCTTTATAGCTATAAGCCCCATATACTAAGCCAAAACCAGCCGCATACGCCGTGTTTTCAGTGACATACACCAAATAATCATCCGCCTCTACTTTACTGAAAGCTTCCTTGATGTTCTTTTTACCATCACCCAAACCAACGACAACAACCTTTTCACAATCCAATTGATGTAAAGTATAGATCGTAGTCACCTTACCAAACTCTAAATCAAGCTTTACATCTTTAAAAGCGGCTAAACTTTCCGGTAAAGTCTCTCCTTCAAACAATCCGATACAAATATTTTTCATATCCTATTTTCCCTCCGTCATTTTCTTTGATTTTTCACCACAAATACGCATAGCCGATTCAACACTCGCTCTAAAGCCCATTCTTTCCAGCTCGCAAACCGCATCAATCGTTGTTCCACCAGGTGAACAAACCATATCTTTTAAGGTACCTGGATGCATACCTGTTTCTAAGACCATCTTTGCACTTCCAAGTACGGCTTGTGCCGCAAATGTATACGCCTTATTTCGAGGTAAGCCTTGTGCCACAGCTGCATCTGCCATCGCTTCAATAAACATAAATACATAGGCAGGACTTGAACCACTCACACTGGTTACGGCATCCATCATAGTTTCTTCAACCACTTCACATTTGCCAAAACTATTAAAGATAGACTGAACACAAACTTTATCTTCTTCAGTAACCAAATCATCAAACGAAATGGCACTCATCGCAGATAATACCAATGCAGGCGTATTCGGCATTGCCTTAATCACTTTTATATCTTTGCCAAAGTATGTCTTCACATCTAAAATGGTTACACCTGCCGCAATATCCACAATAATCACATCAGATTTAACACTGTTCTTGATTGTTTCAATCACCTTTGGATAGTGCTTCGGCTTCACGCTCAACACCAATACATCACTATTTTGTGCTACTGTTTTTTCATCTAAACTCGTTTCGACTCCATACTTTTCATGTAGTACATCTAAATTTTCCTGGTGATGATCACACACCCAAACTGTATTAAATACATGGTTCTGACAGATTCCTTCAATCATGGCTTTACCCATGTTTCCAGCTCCAATAAAACCTATTGTTTCTTTCATAATCCCCTCCTTAAATCGAATATGTCTTTCTTCTTGAAAACTCTTTTTGTTTACCCTCATTCCAATCCTCTAAGTTTCGATAATATCCTGAAACACGAGAATAGATCTCGGTTGATTTGGAACATTTCGGACAAATATCTTGATGCCCCAATAGATAGCCATGTTCTTCGCAAACCGAATATGTTGGTGTAATTGTGAATACAGGCACATCGTAGTTTTCATAAATAGTCTTCACAAGTAGGGCAACCATTTTCCAATCCGCTATCCCATGATCAATGAAGACTGGAAATGAAGTGGCTCCACTATATTGATTTTGAAAATCTTGTTGTATATGTAAAGCTTCAAAGACATCATCCGTACTGGCGACATCTAAATGCGTTGAATTCGTATAATATCCATGACTTTGAATTTCTGGATACAATTCCTTATCAATTTGGGCAAAATGCGTACATACACTTTCTGCAGGTGTAGCCTCTAAATTAACTTTTTGACTTTGATTTAAAAGTTTGTGATTTAAAAACTCTAACACTTCCATGGAAAAAGTTTGTGCATCAAAATCCATCAAATCCTTCTTTAACCATTTCGCATTCAAACAAGCCTCATTCATACCCACAATACCTAAAGTACCATAGTAATCATTAAAATCCGATATATAGGCCTTGGTATATGGATATAAGCCGGCCTCCAACAATTGATTCAACACTTGTCGCTTGACTTCAAAAGAACGAAGGGCCACATCACTTAAATTATCTAAACGCTTAAAGAAATCTTCCTTACTACTTGAAAGATACGCTAAACGCACTATGTTTAATGTCACAACCCCCATACTTCCACATAAAGGTTTATAGCCAAAATATCCTTCCACATCTTGTTTTTCTTTTGTCAAAAAATAAGGCGTTCCATATTTGGCACAAGCCTTAAACAACTCTTCTTCGTGCATCCAATCAAAATCTGGATTTAAGTAAAGGGCAATAATTGGAAATTGAAAACCACGACCTGAAACATCTCCCTTATTGATAACTTCAAATAAGGCATCATGAAGAATCTTCATTTCCTTTTGACAATCTCCATATGTAAAATCACATTCACACCCGGCTACAATTGCCTTTTTGTTTATAAATTCTTGCGGAACATTCCAATCCAAAGTAATCTGACTAAAAGGAGCTTGGGTACCCCACCTTGAAGGAATATTTATCCCATATATAAAGCTTTCTAGACAATCACTGACCATCTTGACAGATAGCTTGTCCTGATGAATAAAAGGTACGAGTAACGTGTCAAAATGTGCAAATGATTGGGCACTGGCCCATTCATTCTGCATGATTCCTAGAAAGTTGACCATCTGGTTACATAACGTCGATAAATGCTTGGCAGGAAGGGATGAAATCATCTTATTCACAGAAGGAAGTCCTTTTAAAATTAGATTTTCTAAAGACCAGCCTGCACTGCATCCCGTCAACATATTGATATTATGAATATATAGATCCCCATTTTTATGTGCGTTGGTAATTTGGGCATCATACACTTCACTCAACCAATAATTCGAAGTGATCATACCTGAATTGGATAAGATCAAACCACCCACAGAATACGTTGCCATGGAGGTTTCATCTTCCAAAGAAATATTATCGTGTAAATACGAATTGACTAAATGAATATATTCATTGGCCGTCGATTGAATCTTACGTACATTTTCTCTTTGTTTACGATATAAAATATATTTCTTTGCGACCGGATAATAGCCAGATTCTGACAACGTTTTTTCAACACTATCCTGAATCATTTCTACACTAATGCGATTGTCTTTGATCTTCGTTTGAAAATCAGCCGTGGCTCTAAGTACCAGTAAGTTGATAATCGCATCGTCTTTTTCCATATGTAAAGAATCAAACGCTTTGGATATGGCCGAAAAGATTTTTGACGAATCAAAACCAACTATGGACCCATCTCTTTTTTCGACTTCGATCATGCTTGATCCCCCCTTATCTTTACATGTTTAACATACTTTTCGAATATCTTTTTATATTTTAAAACAACTTCAAAACTAGGTCGATGCAACGAATGATCAATGGTCGTTTCACTATCTTCAAATGGCTGTAAAATCACTGTATCCACTCCTTGGATCCATTGTCCTAATTCTTCTATCGTTGCTTGATTATGCAATTCATCTACCAAAGTTACACAAATGTCATATGGTACAACCGATTGCTTCAACAAATCTAAAGACTTCTCAATATCCTTTAGATCCATATCCTCAACCCCACACGTTTTCGCATAGGCACTCGGCGCATTTTTGATATCTAGACTGACATGATCTACCAATTTTTGTGCAAGGATTGTTTTTAAACGTTCATAGAACATACCATTCGTATGAATCTTAATTTTATAGTTTAAAGTCTTGGCATACTGTAGAAAGGAAACAACCCCCTCATGCATCAAAGGCTCTCCTCCCGATATATAAATGCCATCTAAATCTTTGCGATGACTCTCTAAATATTCATTGATTTTTTCCGTAACGATCGGATACATGTTTTCTTTTAAATACACCAAATCTCTTGAATGACAATACGGACACTTTAAATTACATCCCCCTGTATATAAAGAACAACTCAAATGTGAATCATAATCCGATAAAGATAATTTTTTTAATTTATAAAACTGCAGATTGGTCTGCTCCAAATCTGCATAGCTTCTGGCATGATTGGATAAAGTCTGATAAAACGTAGAAAAAACTTCAATCTGCTCTGCCGTTAGATCTTGTGTAATGTGATGCCACCAGTCTCTACGAATCCCATAGATTTCAGATATATGTTTTTTGGTGAGTGCCGTCGTATATAATTCTTTAACACGCTTATCTTTGGCACTTGTTAAGATGGAAACATAACCCAACGTATTCAATTTTTGAACATTTTTTGTGACCGTACCCTTGTCATATCCACCAACCTGTACGATTTGTTGGAGGGAAATACCTTCATTCTCATAGATTTCAATCAAGATTGGAAGCTGGGCATAACTCAAATTCAAATCTTGCAGCATCTTATCATAATATTTCTGTGTACTTCGATAGAGGATACTTGAATCCATCAATAAATCATTTTGTTTTTCCATACAAGTATTATAAGGTATTTTCATAAAGAAAAAAAGGACCGAAGTCCTTTTGAGATTATTGTGGTTTTGCGTCGAAATGTTCATCACGAACTACAACGTCGTGAGCTCCACCTTCGACAATACTTGTACTTGATACTAATGTAACCTTCGCATCTTTTTGAAGTTCAGGTATTGTTAAGCATCCACAGTTACACATTGTATGACGAATCTTAGATAAAGATAGACCTACATTGTCTCTTAAGCTACCTGCATAAGGAACATACGAATCAACACCTTCTACGAAAGACATTTTCTTGTCTCCACCAACATCATATCTTTGCCAGTTACGAGCACGAGCACTACCTTCACCCCAGTACTCCTTCATGTAATTTCCATTTACACTTACAATCTTATTTGGAGCTTCTTTGAAACGAGCAAAGTAACGACCCAACATAACGAAGTCAGCACCAAATGCCAATGCTAATGTGATGTGGTAATCATGTACAATACCACCATCTGAACAAATTGGAACATAGATTCCAGTTTCTTCAAAGTATTCATCACGAGCTTTCGCAACATCAATTGTAGCTGTAGCTTGTCCACGACCAATACCTTTTTGTTCACGAGTGATACAGATAGAACCTCCACCGATTCCAATCTTAATAAAGTCAGCTCCCGCATCCGCTAAGAAACGGAAACCATCTCCATCTACAACGTTACCAGCTCCAACTTTTACGCTGTCACCATAGTGTTCACGGATCCATTTAATTGTTTCAGCTTGCCATGCAGAATATCCTTCACTTGAATCAATACATAAAACATCTACACCAGCTTCTACTAAAGCAGGTACACGAGTCGCATAGTCACGTGTATTGATACCAGCACCTACAATGTAGCGCTTTTTATCATCCAATAATTCATTTGGATTATCTTTGTGTGATTCATAATCTTTTCTGAACACGAATGCCTTTAAGTGTTGTTCTTTATCAACGATAGGCAACTGATTTAATTTGTGTTCCCAGATTAAATCGTTTGCCTCAGACAATGTAATATCTTCATCTCCGACGATCAATTTTTCAAATGGTGTCATAAATTCCTTAACCAAGATCGAATGATCCATACGACTTTCGCGATAATCACGACTTGTTACGATACCTACTAATTTACCATCTGCTTGACCATTGTCAGTAACAGCCATTGTTGAGTGTCCTGTCTTAGTACGAAGAGCAATTACATCCTCTAATGTTGCTTCAGGGCTAATATTTGAATCGCTGCCAACAAATCCAGCCTTAGTCGATTTTACTTTACGAACCATAGCGGCTTGAGACTCAATTGTTTGACTACCGTAAATAAAACTTACTCCACCCTCACGTGCAAGTGCACAAGCCATTTCTTCACCGCTAACAGCCTGCATTACAGCACTTACCATTGGAATATTTAAAGATAGTGCAGGTTCTTCACCTTTTTTGAATTTTACTAAAGGCGTTTTCAAACTCACCTTATCCGGTGTACAATCCGGACCTGTGTAACCAGGAATCAATAAATACTCACTGAACGTTCTAGATGGTTCTTCAAAAAATTTTGCCATTGTTTATCTCCTTCTCAATTTAACCTATATTATATGTTTTGAGTTCTACGCCGTCAAGCCAAATTGACAAACGACGACACTAAATGATGCAATATGAATATCCTGCGTTTCTAGCGCATTGCTATTTCCATCATCAAACAAGACTCTAGCTTCTTGTTCCAAATGATAATCATAAGGAATGTTCGTTGGATTAAAGAAAGCCACACAATGATCATCCCCTTTTTGACAAGAATAGACTAAGACTTGATCATAGATCGAATCAAATTGAACACCTTTTTCGATGTCTTCAACCGTGCTCAATCTAAAACAAGGATGTTCTTTACGAAGCTGAATCAATTCCTTTGTACGCTCTACAATTTCAATATGATGATCCCTTCTTTGATAATCAACACGATTGTAGTTATCCGAACGATTGTATGTATTCCCTAAACCTTGTTTAGTGCGACCAAACTCTTGACCACAATGAATAAATGGAACCCCTTGTGCAAGTAATACCATCGCATTGGCCATGATCTGTCGTTTTTCTCTTAAATCACGACTCTCCCCATGACAACATACTCTGTTTTTATCCCATAACGTATGATTATCATGACACTCTACATAGTTAATGACTTTCGCTGGACTATCAAACACATGGTCCATACAGCTTGCGGCCATTACACATTTTACTTGATAGAATAAATCGGCTTGTCCTGACGCAAAGCCTTTTCGTGAAAGCTCATCATTCGATCCACGAACCACTTCACGGAAACGATCCGAGAAATGACCAACATGTGGCATCTTAGCTTGATTCAGTTGCGAAGCACGAATCTCTTCCGCCACAAAGCTTGGCATATTCCAGCCTTCCCCATAAATCATAAAATCCGGTTTCAATTTTTTACATTCTTCACTAATTTCATTCATTAAGTTATAATAAAGAATTCCCATTAGATCAAAACGGAAACCATCCACATCAAATAACTCAATGATCTTCTTACAAGTTTCTAAAAAATATTTACGTGCCATATATGGCTGTGTATCAATATCATTGCCACAGAAACTTCCATTCGAAAATTCACCTTCACGATTCATTAAGAAATAATAATCGGGCACCATATTTTCTAACGCAAAATTTTCTTTGACATACACATGATTAAACACTAAATCCAAATTCACTCGAATGCCTGCCTTATGACAATCATGCACCAAATTCGCAAACTCCTCGATACGTAACTTCGCATTCTTTGGATCTAGTGAATAGGCCCCTTCCAAGCAACGATATTGTACAGGATCATAGCCCCAGTTATAGAAAATATTTGGATACACTTCATCCACACTGCCAAAGTCAAATACAGGCATCAATTGTACGTGTGTCACACCTAATGATTTTAAATAACTAAAACCCGTATTGTGTGCTTTTGTGATTTCATTTTCTTCCGTAAATCCCACAAATTTTTTTGGATGACTCACACCAATTCCAGTTTGACTTGTCATATCACGAATACTTGCCTCATATATAATCGCATCGCATTCACTATCCATTGGCTTCAACTTGACTTTTTTTGGAAGTTTTAAACTCTTAGGATCTACAATCACACTGTATTGGCCATTCGGACCACTAAAACAAGTATAAGGATCTGTTACCCCTTTATATTCTCCATTCACACGTACTAAGTAAGAATAGTGAACTCCATTTAAATCTTTATTGACAGTAAGCGAGAAAACCCCTTTATCCTGTCGAGCCATCGATTCAACGGTTTTCTTGCCATTTAAAACATAGCCTACATTCACAGCTAATGCGGTGGGTGCCCATACTTTAAAGGTTGTCTTTTCCGGTGTATATGTAACTCCTAGATCCTCTTTTTCATACATGTACTCTTTCGCAAAACGCTCTGTTTTAACAATATGAGAGTATTTGGCAACACAAGTTTTACAATGTTCATCATACACAGTGTATTCTTGACCCATTTGCAAATTCCCGTTTAAAGACAATGAATAATGCGTATATCCATTGTATAGATCACTTTGAGACTGAATCGTCAACGGAATAATACGATCCTTTGTATCTTTCATATGGAAAATACGACTTTTTCCACCAAAAAAATTTTTGGACATATAAACATCCAAACAATTGTAATCATCTAAATAAGCTTCATATGGCTCCTTCATTCGCATATAGTATTCCTCATTTCCTTTTATTTTACGTATCTATTGTAACATGTATACAGACAATTTTTTAAAAAAATGTTAAACTACTTCATAGAGGTGAACAAAATGAGTACATATCGTATAGAAGAAGATTGCTTAGGACAAATCAAAGTCGAGGCTGACAAATATTGGAAATCCCAAACCCAAAGAAGTTTAGAGAATTTTAAGATTGGACAGGAATTAATGCCTGCCTCTTTGATTCATAGTTTTGCGATATTGAAAGAAGCATGTGCCAAGGCCAACCTTCATTTCAATAAAATTACTGAAAAACAATGTGAAGCCATTGTCGAAATCTGTCAAAGAATCGAAAACGGACACTATTTAGACCAGTTCCCTTTACATGTCTGGCAAACAGGTTCTGGAACACAAACCAACATGAATGCCAATGAAGTCATTTCCATGTTAGGAAATGAATACGCAAAGGAAAACATTCTCCATCCAAACGATACGGTTAACGCATCCCAAAGTTCAAATGATACGTTCCCGGCTGCGTTACATATCATGGTCGCACAAAAAATCAATGCTGAGCTACTTCCACAATTGGATTTAATGATTCATCAAATCAAAAAACTAGAAGAAGAAAACGAAGGCATTATTAAAATTGGTAGGACTCATCTTCAAGATGCCACTCCATTATATTTCTCACAAGAATTAAGTGGATACCGTTCTATGATTGAGCATAGTAAAGCTCAAATTATCGATAGCTTAAAATATGTGTATGAACTAGCTTGTGGTGCAACCGCTGTAGGTACAGGAATCAACTGTCCAGAAGGTTTTGATGAAGTCGTCACAAAGATCATTTCTGAAAAGACACATCTTCCTTTTGTACCAGATTCAAACAAATTCCATGCTCTAACAAGTAAGGATGCCATGGTATATACAAGTGGGGCTTTAAAAGGTCTTGCCTCTAACTGTATGAAGATTGCGAATGACATAAGATGGCTTGCCAGTGGCCCAAGAAGTGGCATTCATGAAATTGATATTCCAAGCAATGAGCCAGGATCTAGTATTATGCCAGGTAAAGTCAATCCAACTCAATGTGAAGCCTTAACTATGGTTGCCGTACAGGTCATGGGAAATGATACGGCGATTGGTATTGGAGCAAGCCAAGGAAACTTTGAATTAAATGTCTTTATGCCATTGATTGCCTACAATATGGATCAGAGCATTCAATTATTAAGTGATGCGATTCACTCATTCACCATCCATTGTTTAGATGGTTTAAAGGCCAATAAAGAAACTATGGATAAAAACTTACATAACTCATTAATGTTAGTCACTTGTTTAAATCCAGTGATTGGCTATGAAAAAGCAGGACATGCAAGCCAACATGCCTTCAAAAATAACTTAACTTTAAAAGAAGCCATTTTAGATTTGGGTTATTTGACGAGTGAAGAATTCGATTTGTATGTGCAACCCGAAAAAATGATTCATAAATAGAAAAAAAGGTATTTATTCCTACATGATAGGACTAAATACCTTTAATATATTTCGATATACTTTCACAGCTGGATTTGTGTTTACACATTCCTCTAATGAAACTTCATGTGAGACTTTGAATATCTCTTCAAAGTCATTTTTTATATCTGTTAAACAAGTAGTTTCATGCATCCATACACCACATTCATAATGTTGATAATATGATCTAAAATCCATATTCACTGTGCCTACTAAAGCACTCGAATCATCAACGATACAAACTTTGCCATGAATAAATCCAGGTGTATATTCGTAAATTTTAACACCTGCTTTGATCAATGTATCAAAGTTGGCTTTTGTGACTTCATACACCATCTTTTTATCCGGAATTCCAGGAACAACAATTCGTACATCTACACCATTGGATACAGCGAGTTTTAGAGATGAAATCATTTCTGCATCCAAAATTAAATAGGGCGTTGTGATCCAACAATAGTCTTTGGCACAGCCAAGCATATTCAAATGCATATTTAAACTTGTGTTATTTTCATCCGTTGGAGAATCCGAAAATGGAATGATATATCCAGGATTCTTTAATGATGAAAAGACTTCACGATTTTGAATAAAACGCGAATACGATGTATATTCACTGGCTTGATAGTTCCAGATCTGTAAGAAGGAAATGGTAAACATTTCAACACCAGCTCCTTTGATCATACAACCCATATCTTTCCAATGTCCAAAACGTTTTTTCGTGTTGATATATTCATCGGAAATGTTGCAACCTCCTGTAAAGGCCACCTTACCATCAATGACTAGAATCTTCCTATGATCTCGATTGTTCATTGCCATGGCCAGTTGAGGTCGTAATGGATTAAAGGCATGTGTTTGAATGCCACGCGCATTCAACATTTTCGCATAATCTCTAGGTAAATAGGTCAAAGATCCCATATCATCATAAATAACACGAACATCTACGCCCATAGCGGCTTTATCCATTAAGATCTGTAGAATGGTATTCCACATAACTCCTTTATTGATAATAAAGAATTCCATAAAGATAAAATCTTCGGCTTTAATTAATTCTTGAATAAAAGCCTGATATTGTTCTTCACCAGAAGGAAAATAAGTTAACAAACAATTGTCATAAACAGGAAAATATCCATTTGTCCATGCCATGGATGTCATTTTATCTAAGACATAGTCATCTTCATGAAGATCACTTAAAATTTCAATGTTTTGAAGAGCATACTTTTTATAGTCTGAATATGCCTGTCTATCTTTGATCATTAAAGCCTTTGGAATCTTACGATTTCCAAGTAATAAATAAACAATGCCACCAAAGATTGGAAAAGACATAATCAATAAAACCCATAATAATTTAGAACTAGAATCCGAATCACGATTGATGATATGCATACAGACGCATAGACTAAATATGATCAAGATATAGTAAACAATAAAGAATCTTTGACTAAAATAGCTCACCAAAAAGAACAGTGTTAAAAATTGAAGTAATACAGCTAAGATAATATAGATAGGTTTTGATTTACAATATTTCAAAATTTTATGCATATTGGTATTATACGCTAGAAAAGCGTAAAAAAAAAGTAGACAAACCACTGCATTTATGTAAAAAAAAGGACCCGGCAGCTAGCTATCTTCGCAGGGGCAA